>Ga0134125_10009528_pt1 | contig 10923 bp, 12 predicted proteins | sample KB31751_FD_96464 | JGI IMG/M metagenome (GOLD analysis project Ga0134125, IMG submission 96464) | Terrestrial soil microbial communities with excess Nitrogen fertilizer from Kellogg Biological Station, Michigan, USA - KB3-175-1 | ecosystem: Environmental > Terrestrial > Soil > Unclassified ...
GCTCCAGACGCGGTGAATGACCTCAGCCTCCAGTCCGCATTGGAGCTGCGAAGCAGGAAGGTTGTTTCCGCCTGATTGAACTCCTTGGAGATCGATTTCATCTCGGCGTCGGTCAATGCGTCCGCATCTTCGACGACAGCCAAAGGATTTCCGGAAAGTGGCTCTTCGCCGAAGACATCGATGATTCCAGCCTTGAGCCTGTTCATTTTGGTGCGCCTTAGATGAGTGGAAGTACACTTCTTACGCAAGTGGCCACTGTAATTCTTACTTTTGGCGCCGTAAAATGAAAAAACCATCCACCTTATGGTGAGACACATTCATCATGGCTCGTGACCTCTTGCCCCCCCTCGTCGCCCTCCGCGCGTTCGAGGTGGTGGCCCGGCGTTTAAGCTTCAAAGCGGCCGCAGATGAATTGTCAGTGACGCCGACCGCCATCAGCCATCAAATTCGCCACCTGGAGCAGCATGTCGGTGTGCGTCTTCTGGATCGCACGCCGAGAAGCTGTCAACTCACGTCGGATGGAAGTGTCTTGTTCGATGCGGCATCGTCGGGGTTCTCCAACATACGGCAAGCCGTAGCGCGACTGCGCCGTAGCGGCTCGAAGTCGTCGCTGACCCTATCGGCAACCCCGGCTTTTCTCAGTCTCTGGCTTGTCCCCCGAATGCGGGAACTCGAGAAGCAGTTTCGCAATCTGGATCTGAGACTGCATGCTTCGAAGGCCGCGATCTCGTTTGAAGAAGACGGGATCGACATTGCGATCCGTTATGGCGAAAGGATGCCTCCTGCCGCCGATGCCGTTGTCCTGTGCCAAGACGAGCTCGCGCCTGTTTGCAGCCCAGCCCTGGGCCTGAATGGTCCACAGGATTTGTGCCGTGCAAGACTGCTGCACGTCGATGGCTATCGTGTGCCGCGGCCTAAGCCGACGTGGGAACGCTGGTGCCGACAAGCGAAAATCGAGAATGTCGATACCGAGGCCGGACCAAGATTCAGCGACAGCTTGCATGCCATACAGGCAGCCATTGCTGGACAAGGTGTTGTTATCGCGAGTTCCATCATCGTAAGAGACGCGTTGTCCGTGGGAGCGCTGGTGCGGCCTTACAAGGATGTTCTCAAGGGGGCCAAATACCATTTCGCGTGCCCTGCCACGATCAGTACGTACCCGCATGTACAAGCTTTGCGGACGTGGTTTCAGCGAAGTCTGGCTGCTGCTGACTGACGTAACGTGTAAGGCGCGCCAACGCGCAAAATCAGCGATGCCGACCTGCGTGGTAAGTTGACATCAGCCGCTTTGAGCTGTTACGTATTCTTGAGTTTCCAACCGCCATCGCAGTCAAGGATTGAACTCGTGACAAACGTGTTCGTTGTCAGAAACATGATCGCGCTGGCGAGGTTTGCCGCTCTACCAGCGCATCCGACGGCAACGTCACTCGCGAGTTGTTCGAACAGTTCTTTGCGGGCCGCTCCTGGTACGTAACCGCCCGCGCCACACTTCCGCCTTGCTCGCCAAACCAGCGGCAGTCCAGGCAAACCTACCCAATCCATCCGCTCACCTATCACGAGTTCCGGCCACTCAAATTCAGTGAAGCGATCATTCGCCGCCGCTACTAGGTCAACTCTGCAACGGATATGCCGGACCAAGTGCGCTCATGTCCCCGTCGAAGTAATCCTGAGCGATGCGCGAAACCACGTGGACATCATGAAGCTCGCCTAATCCGCAGCGAAAGTCATTTCTAAGCACCCCTTCGCGCCTAAATCCCAGCCTATCTGCCAGCGCCAAACTTTCGGCATTGGTCCGGATAATTCGAAGAAACAATCGCTGAAAGTCCAGCAAATTGAAAGCGATATCGACTACATTTGCAATTGCTTCAGTTGCGTACCCTTGTCGCAGAAACTGCGCATCGATGAAGTACGACAGTTCCGCTGCAGGAACTTTCCAAACGACGTTCTTCACCTGAAGCTGTCCGATTAGGATGTCGCCTGCCAGCAACCAGATGCCAAAACAGAACGTCCTCCTAGTCTTCCACAGTTCGAATTTCTCGGCCAGAAAGCTGGCCACTTCAGCGCTGTTCGTCAGTCCTTTGGCCATTTCCGGGAAGCTTCGAAGGAGCCGACCGCGATTGCAGTCCACTAACTCCATGATGGCTTGACCATCCGAGACACAATACTGACGCAGGAGCATGCGCTTCGTGCAGATCGAATCTGGAAATATGGCGATATCTGCCATTTCTGAGGACTGGCGCATTTTGGTTCCTGTACTGAGGTTGTAGGTCAGCTACGGGAAGTTTCTCGCGACGAATGAATGGCAGCAACTCCCCGTTACGGGCAGTCGCGACCGCGACAGCCCACCGGAAAGCGGCCATCGATCCGCCGCTCCTCCTGGGAAGGTGCGATCAGATCATCCCGTGCGGTGCCGCGGTAGATGAGAGCGGCGGACGGTTACAGACTTGCCGTCTGTGTTGAGTTCTATGCCAGGAGGACCTTCCGAGACTACGACCACGCCAATTGGTTCGAGCGCCTTGAGGAAAAATGCTTTGCTCGCAGCATAATCACTGACGCCAAATACGATGTGGTCAAACATGATTTCTCCAAATTCCTCGTGTTTTGCCCAGCCTACCGCCCGAAATCAGCGGCGTGAGCCACAACAGGTGAGAGTCCGCTGGAATGAGTTGTCGGGCGCCAACTCGGTTAACTGCAGAGTCATGAATACACTATTCGGGTCTGCCTTGTAGCTGCCGAATGGCTCGCAAGGCATGAACCCAAATGATGCGTACAGGTTGCGGGCAGGTTCAAAGAACGCCATTGAGCCAGTCTCCAGGCTCAGCCTTGAATAGCCTCGCGCTACCGCCGACTTGATGATGTGTTGCAACATTTTGGATGCCACGCCTCGCCGCAGGTGTGAGTCGGCGGTGCGCATGGACTTGACTTCGCCATGCGAGCCCGTCAATTGCTGGAGCGCGCCCAGCCCCGCCAGCACCGATCCGTCCCAGATGCCCCACAACGTGACATCGCGACTAAGCAAGCCATTCAGGTCCAGCGCATGGCGACTTTCAGCGGGGGCCGTGGGCGCCAGGGACGAGAGGTGCTCGCTAAGGAGCGCAAGAATTTCGGGGCTCTGCAGGTCGGCAACACGGATGTCCAAGGGAATTCCTTTGCGGTTTCAGACTGGAGATCTGCGCGACGACCGCTGTGGCGGGCGGGCATGGATTGGGGTGAGTTGTTGAGTTGATCCTTGGCCCGGTAGCGCTGCGGTTACATCGCGTACTGCGCAATGCCGTTGCCGAATGACCAGTTCCCAACAAACTCAAGCAAGAGGATTGATGAACATGATGCAAAGAGGAATAAGCGTGTTGACCTTCGCCCTTGGCGCGTTGTTGTTGCCGCTGTTTGCCAGCGCGTACGCTGCGGGGCCGGAATCGGTCGCTGCCGCGCCGCATGGCCTAACCGGTGATTGCCCGGTAGGTATCTACCAGCTGCGTGACGGCAGCAAACTTGACGTCGGCCAGATCCGGAGCTGTCCGGAACCGGCGTTGTAGTGATGGAAGGAGAGATTTCTCTGGCCCCGTAGTCTGTCGCCGGACAAGACCACGTTATCCCGGTTGTGGAATTCATCCACTGTCGCGTCACCCACGGCGCGGGCTGCCGGCAGCCAGGTTCGAATTCCTACCCACAAAGGAGAACCACCATGCCGCTTGTCACACTAACCGTTCTGCGACCAAAAACGACCACGTTCAAAGACACCGTTTTGCGAGCAGTCCAGGAAGCATTGGGCAGCATCGGCGTGCCCGAATCCTTGCCAACCTCGGCGTGGTCGATTGGCACGGAACATTGGAACACCTCGAACGACCTGTGTATGGCATCGTCCAGCGTGCGTTGTTTTTTGCGTGGTTTGTATGGCTTGCCGGAGCGAGCCTGATGTTGGCTATCAACCGAAGTGTCAGTGGTGTTGGGGGCGGACCTGAAGGATTCGTCAGGGACTCACCGCTCCCGTCACGCACGGCAGATCGCCTTGGTCCATGGTCAAACGGCGATTGCGGTCACTTTCAGACCGTTCCCGTAAAGTGGAGGAACAACGAACATGACATCCAGCAAGTCACTTGAGCCAGCCATCGAATTGGCAGCCAGGAGCACCACCCGCTTCCCCAACGAAAGCGCCGAATATCGCGCAGCCCGTACCGCCTTGCTTGCGGAGGAAATAGAACTGCGTCGCCATATCCAAGACGTCGCCGCCCAGCGTCGCGCGTTGCCGCCGGGCGGCGAAGCCAAGGATTACCGGTTTCTGGACGCGGACCACAAAGAAGTAGGGCTGCTCGATCTGTTCGGCCGACACACGAGTTTGTTTACTTATTTCTGGATGTATGGCCCGGAGCGCGAACGGCCCTGCCCCATGTGCACCTCGTTCGTTGGCTCCCTGGACGTGCCGGCGCCCGATATCGAGCAGCGTGTCGCGCTCGCCATCCTCAGTCGCTCGCCCGTAGGACGCCAACTTGCCTTTGCCCGCGAGCGCGGCTGGACGCACCTCAAGTTCTACCAGACGCTCGGCGACGATTTCGCCCAGGATTATCACGGCCTGACCGACGGTGAAGAGTGGTCGATCATCGCCACTTGGCGTCGTGAAAACCATAAGGTGCATCTGTTCTGGGCCGCCGAAGGTGGACCAGAAATCGCCGACCCGGGCTTTGATCCGCACCTCGCGCCAGATCCGACACCGCTATGGAACATTCTCGACATGATTCCCGAGGGTCGCGGCACCGATTGGTATCCCAAGCTGCGGTATTGAAGCCCCCGAAGTGAAGCGCCTCGCCGGCCGGATCCCGACCTCATTGCCATCCTATTCGGGAATCTTGCTGTGCTGCGAATACAGCGCGTGCCAGCCACCATCCTTGTAGATGAACGTATCGGATGACCGGATGTGCCCGGTTTTTGGATCCGAGAACGACAGGATTGCGATGTCTCCGTGCATGACCACCGATTGCTTGCTTGGATGGGTCTTGAGCCATGCGTCGACCTGCTTGCGCTTCTTGTCGGAGCCGTGATTTTTCCTTACTGCCTTGAGTATCGCGGCTTTGTTGCCGACTTTGCCGTCAGCGCCGACCGTGCGGTAGTCGGGCATCAGCATCGCATCCAGCCAAGCCGTGTCGTCGCCCAGTTCCGCTTCCATCCAATGAGCATCCACCGCAATCACGGCAGCGCTCGTGTGGGCAGCTTCGCCTGCGGGTGGATTTGCCGCGCTCGCGGCAACAGGTGCGCCGGTACTCGCGACAAGAACAGCACAAAGCAGTGCAATGGCAATCGGAAAACGCATCAGGTGTGACATATAACCTCCGGGACGGGCGGATGCTCCGTTCGTGCAAATGTACGAAGCACTCCGCGGGTCCTCCTGGACTTTGTGATGAGCGGCATCGTGGCGGGGATCAACGATCGCGAACCCGTGACGAGAGGGCGGAAGGATTCCCTACCGCGCGTCGATCTCGATGGCGAGGGCTTTTCCTTGGAGGATTGCGCGTGCACACTGCGCCCCGTCATGTCCGATTCCAATGCTTCTTCGCGCTTCAAGCCACGGGCTTTGGCCTTCGGTTTCTGGACGCTGTTGGGCCTGTCGTACGCCTTGAGTGCAGGGTTGTCCGACCTCAGCGAAGGGCAGGCGGCAAACTGGGGCCGGCTTGCGACGTGGTATCTCGCCAGCTTCTGGTTGTGGATGCTGCTGGTGCCGCTGATTGGCTGGCTCGGACGGCAAACCGCCGGCAAAGGCTGGGGCCGGTTCTGCCTCGCGCACGTGCCCGCCAGCATCGCGATGGCACTGGCACAGGTGTTGATCCGGGTCGGGGTGTTCTGGACGTTGTGGGGCGCGAGCCTCACGACCGTCCATGGCTTGGGTGAGTACCTGCAGCGCGAATTCGTATTCAACTTCTATTTTGCCCAATTGACCTACTGGGTCATCCTGGCGGTGCTGCGCGGCATGGATTCCAGGCGCCACCTGCGTGACGAGCGCCTGCGCAGTGCGCAACTGGAAACACAGCTGGCGCAATCGCAGTTGCAGGCGATGCGCATGCAGTTGCAACCGCATTTCCTGTTCAACACCTTGAACGCGATCTCGGCGTTGGCGCTGGCCGAACCCAATCGCGCCCGGAGGATGATCGCCAGACTGGGCGATCTGCTGCGGCTCACGCTGGAAGAACGCCACGCCCCGCTAGTGGCGCTGTCGCACGAACTGGAATTGGTGCGCTGCTATCTGGAAATCCAGCACGAACGTTTCCAGGATCGTCTGCAAACGCAGTTCGACGTGGCGGACGACACCTTGCAGGCCGCGATTCCGGGCATGCTCCTGCAACCATTGGTGGAAAACGCGTTGCGGCATGGGCTGCTGGACAAGACCACGCCGGGCTGCCTGCTGATCCGTGCACGCCGCGAAAGCGGGTATTTGCACTTGTTGGTCGAAGACGATGGGTTGGGGTTGCCGGAGGGTGGCGTCATTGATGGCGTCGGATTGGGCACCACGCGCGAGCGCTTGCGGATGCAATTCGAAGATTCGGCTTCGCTGGAAATCCAGCCACGCCAGGACGGTGGCACGCGCGTGCAGTTGCGTCTGCCGTTTCGGGTGCATGCCGAAGTCGTCACGGCATGAGCGCGCAGCCCATCCAAGCACTATTGGTGGACGATGAAGTGCTGGCGCGACTGGCATTGCGCCAAGCCCTGGCGACGCATCCGGACGTGACGATCGTAGGCGAATGCGGGAACGCATTCGAAGCCTTGCAGGCGATCGATGCGTTGCACCCAGACCTGCTGTTCCTCGACATCCGCATGCCAGGAATGGACGGGTTCAAGTTGCTGCACGAACTCAAGCCAGACAGCTTGCCGATGGTGGTGTTCGCCACCGCCTTCGGCCAGCACGCGCTGCGCGCGTTTGATGCCAATGCGCTGGATTACTTGTTGAAGCCGATCGACCAAAGTCGCTTCGACGAGATGATGACGCGCGTGCGCAGGCGCCGCGAGGTCCGGCGCGAGCAAGTGGAAGGTCAGTCGCCAGTGCCAACGACCGTCGACGGTCACTGGCTACAGCGGATCAGTGTGCACGTGGGTGAGCACATCCGGGTCATCGCGGTCGAGGCCATCGACTGGATTCGCGCCGAAGGCAACTACGTCCGCATCCGTGCCGAGGGCGCAGTTTTCCTGCATCGTGAAACCATGCGGCGCCTGCAGAATGTGCTCGACCCCGCGCACTTCCTGCGCATCCATCGCGGCGTGATCGTCAACGTGGATCGGGTGCGCGAGCTGCATCCATTGTTCAACGGCAATGCCGAAGTCGTGCTTCACGACGGCACCCGTCTCGCCTTGAGCCGCCGTTTCCGCGACGGCGCGCGCAAGGTGCTTGGGCTTCGCTGACCGCCCGCTGTGTATTCCGCTGATGCCGGCCACCCATTCCGGTCGATGCCGGCCACCGATTCCGGAGCATGCCGGCCGGGGTGGTGAAGCGGTGTGGGTACTGTCACGGTGAAGGCTGGAGCCGTCAAGATTTCCTGGCGGGAGCGGCTTTCTTCGACGCGGTTTTCTGCTTGCGCATGGAGGCTCCGGTGAGCACGAGTCGGTAGCGCTCCTGCGTCAGCCAGAAGCTGGCGATCGCGGGCGTCCAACCCGGCGCGTTCAACCAAGTCCGCGGTGTCGGCGAATGCGCATCGAGCACACGCGACATGGATGCGCTCCGCTACATTTTCGCGAAAGCCCCGAATCAATCTGAAGCCCAAGCGCACGGCGGGTTGGCGTGAAGCATCCCCTAGCTTGTCTTCGAGCGTGCAATCCCAGCCGCTCGATCGCACGTCTACCGACCGCACCTCGATGCCGTGGCGGCGTGCGTCCTGCACCAACTGGCTCTCGCTGTAGAACCCCATCGGCAGCGAATTGAGCAACGCGCACACGAATGCCGCCGGTTCGTGGCACTTCAGCCAAGCACTTGCGTAGGCCAGCAATGCAAAACTCGCCGCGTGCGATTCCGGGAAGCCGTAGCTGCCGAAGCCCTTCAGGCGGTCGAACAGTTCTACGGAGAACTCCTCGCTATACCCACGCGCCAGCATTCCTTGGGTGATGCGTTCCCGGTGCTTTTCGATATCGCCGTGGCGCTTCCACGCCGCCATCGATCGGCGCAGCTGGTCGGCTTCGCCACCGGAATAACCCGCCGCCACGATCGCGAGCTGCATCACCTGTTCCTGGAACAGCGGGATCCCGAGCGTGCGTTCCAACACCTTGCGCACATCTTCGGATGGATATGTCACCGGTTCCTTGCCGTTTCGGCGTGCGAGGTACGGGTGCACCATGTCGCCCTGGATCGGGCCAGGGCGGACGATCGCCACCTCGATCACGAGGTCGTAGAAGTGGCGCGGTTTGCGGTCCAGAAGCGCCGCGTCCATCTGATAGGCGCTGACGATTCGTGCCAGTCGGTAGCGGACTCGCCTTGCAATATCCTCCAAAGTCACAACCAGGACGCGCCCGGCCTTTACAGGAAACGGACCCCAGTCCTGACCGCAGGCGACATGCACCGCGATTGCGAGTGCCAAATAGGATTTCCCGATGTCACCATGGCCTGATAGAAGGGTCACTTCATCGCGCGGAATGATCGGATCGACTACGAATAGGGGCTCGTCTTGCAGCGCATCGCTCAGGTTGCCCACTCGCACCTCAACCATTGGGCCGCTCTGGTACGATTGCTCTTGCACGTGATCAAATGCGATTCCGTTACAGCGCCCGGTTGCCGCCGGGCGCTGTTCGTTTTCAATATCCATCACACAACACCTCCTTGCACGTCATGGTGCGAGGCGTGTTTCCTGGGTCTGCCAGGCCGGTTCGGTTTCGCGGGTGTGAGAGGTTCTATGGCCGCCGGTTCACCAAGCTGGGCAGCGAGCCCGTTGATCCAAGACGCAATGGTCATGGTTGGCCAGCGGTAGCCACGCACTCCTGGGATACGAGGCGGCAGATCCCCGCAACGGAGCTGCCGGATGCGCAAGGCATTGGCCGTGGTGCCCAATTCTGCAGCGACGTTCGCAAGCGACATCGTGGCGCCGTAGCGTGCAAGCAGGTACTGCTCGCAGCGCGAAGCCACAGGAATCGCGTCCGCGATTGCAACGGCGAGTTTGTTGTTTTCGGTTTGCATGACGACTGTCCAATACCGGAACAGCCGCCAAGGCAGGGCTAACCGCAGGCGGTCACGCGACAACGGTTAGGTAACACGGTTACACGGAATGCGCGGGAACGCAAGGACTTGCGCAGATTGCTGAGCCAATACCCGGAAACGCAGCGCCGGCGCGGTGAAATGAGGGCCGCTCGGCGGAAACCCGCATCACAGCTTCGTTTCTGATGGTAACTCGCTGCAACATCACCACGGTTTTGCACTTTCGCCCTGCCGCTGCGGTCGCTTGGAACCGGTCGCCAAGGCAGGGCGTCTTGCGAATTTCCATTTTCCCGCCGTGGGAGGGCACGCCGTGTCCACGAATCGGGTGCACGCGGTTTGGGGTACCCATTACCATTGGCGGCCCCACCTGTGACCCCGTAGCTCAGTTGGATAGAGCGGTCGCCTCCTAAGCGGCAGGTCGCGCGTTCGAATCGCGCCGGGGTCGCATCCTTTTCACTTGCAGGAAGCGATCGGCAAGATCAGTTGCCAGCGGGTGGTAGTACCGCAGCAACATCTTTGTGTCGCTATGTCCAGTGATCTTCGTGAGTTCGTGGATCGCGAACAACGATGCCAAACGCGACGTCCCTTCGTGCCTCAAGTCGTGCAAGTGCAGATCCTGCAGAAAAGACGGGTCAGGTATGTGTCCTGACTGCTTGCACTTGTCAAGGTACCTTTTTCTGGCGCGCCCGCGCGCGCGATTGAATGCTTGCGTCGCGGAGTCGCCACGCGCCCAGCACAGCACCTTCTCTTCGGCTTTCACCCCACGCTTGCGCCGCTTCCTGAGAATTTCGATCGCGTATGGGGACAGCGGAACGTCGCGCGGTTTGCCGTTCTTGGTCGTCGCAAGATGAATAGTGCGGTCGTCCAGGTGCACGTCACCCCAACAGAGGTTCGTCAGTTCGCTACGACGTGCTGCCGTCTCGACGGCGAGCCTCACGAACGACGCTAGCGCGGTTGAGCGGCCAGAAGATTCGCAGATTGCGTCAATTTCTCTTTCGCTAACGCGACGCTCGCGAGCATTGTTTTCCGGTGCAAGCCGGACATTCCGCAAGGAGTTGGCCAAGCTGGTCATTCCCCATTCCTTGCTGGCGATCGTAAACACATGCGAAAGCGTCACCATTCGCCGCCTGATCGTGGAAGGCTTCAGTCCATCGCGCGTCCACTTATCTCGCAGGCGCGCGGCGTCACTCGAAGCTAACCTCCCGATCGTCAACGCCGCCATCCGTTCGCCCCGCAACAGGCGCAGGTTCGATTTTTCGGTGTCTTGGCCGCCGCGCTTTTTGGGCGTCACTTCGCGCTCGTACCGCTCCAGTGCTGCGCGCAGTGTGGTTCGGTCAGCCTCTGAGGTATCGCGCCACACACCACGTTCGATTTGCGATTCGAGCTGCCGCGCCCAAGCCTCTGCGTCGGTCTTTCGCTTGAACGTCTTTGACTGCTCCGGGACGCCGAACTTGCGGATGCGCGCCTTCCACTTTCCACGCGGTGTCTCGACGAATGTCGCCATGCCTCGCTGTCCCTTGGGTGTCCCTTTAGGCCGCACCCTACGCTCAAAACCGCGCTGCGTCTAGCTCTCAGGGGAGGCAATTTTTCTTTAGGAGGGGGACGCTCTATCCAGCTGAGCTACGGGGCCATGAACGCGTGATTTTCGCATGATCCGTCCTTTCGCGCGGTTTACACGTTTCTCCTGCCAGCATGTCCACATGGCGCACGTGCCGGCGCGGCGAAGGAATCCGGATGGGGCGACGAATCCTGTATGGCGTCTATCA
>Ga0134125_10009529_pt1 | contig 10923 bp, 10 predicted proteins | sample KB31751_FD_96464 | JGI IMG/M metagenome (GOLD analysis project Ga0134125, IMG submission 96464) | Terrestrial soil microbial communities with excess Nitrogen fertilizer from Kellogg Biological Station, Michigan, USA - KB3-175-1 | ecosystem: Environmental > Terrestrial > Soil > Unclassified ...
CTCTACAACGTGTTGTTGCAGATCATGGATCATGGCCGGCTCACCGATCACAACGGCAAGCAGGTCAATTTCCGCAACGTGATCCTGATCATGACGACCAATGCCGGTGCGTCGGACCTCGCCAAGCAGGCGTTCGGTTTCACTCGCACCAAGCGAGAAGGCGACGACCACGAGGCGATCAACCGGCAGTTCGCACCGGAATTCCGCAATCGCCTCGATGCCATCATCTCGTTCGCGCATCTGAACGTCGACGTTATCGGCATGGTGGTGGAGAAGTTTGTGCTGCAGCTGGAAGCCCAGCTGGCCGACCGCGACGTCACCATCGAGCTGTCGGAACTTGCCAAGGCCTGGTTGATCGAGCACGGCTACGATCAGCAGATGGGTGCGCGGCCGATGGCCCGCGTGATCCAGGAGCACATCAAGAAGCCGCTGGCCGACGAGGTGCTCTTCGGCAAGCTCAAGGGCGGCGGCCATGTCCGCGTCGTGCTGGTCAAGGACGAGGCGACGGGCGCGGACAATATCGGCTTCGAGTTCGTCGAAGGTCCGGTTACGCCGAAGCCGGAAAAGCTGCCCGGCGCGCGCAAGCGCAAACCGCGACCGGGTGGCGGTCCAGGCGGCGGTGCCAAGGGCGCCTCGAAAGGGCCGCTGGTCAAGGCATGATGCGGCTTAGCTCTGATTGAGGAAAAAGGCCGGCTTGCGAAGCCGGCCTTTTTGTTGATCGTGGTGTGGCTCTGGCCGGGGCTACTCGCCCCTCAGCCGCTGGCCATCCCGTATGCGTACCTGCTCGGCGCCGCGCGCGCCAGTTTCGGAGAGGCGCAGCATGCTGAGGCCGGCTCCTCCAACCGCAAAGCCGACCGCCACCATCAAGGAGATGTGCGTGCCCTCGTTGGGGTAGCGCCCCAGGAACGACGCGACCAGCGCCGCGCCCAAGGTCTGACCCAGCAGCCGCGCCGTTCCGAGCATCCCGCTGGCGCCGCCTGACCGTTCGCGGGGGGCGGCCGCAATCATTGTGCGGTTGTTTGGGGTCTGGAACAGGCCGAAGCCGAATCCCGCCAACGCCATGCGCCAGATCACGTCGACGGTTGTGGGATGCGCCGGCAACAGCGCGAGGCTGGCGAGCCCAAGCGCAAACACGAGCAGTCCGACGCCGCCCAAAAGCCCAGCTGGGTAACGTTCGACCAGGCGTGCCGCGATCGGGGCTGCGACGGCGACCGCAAGCGGCCAGGGCGTAATCAGGAGGCCCATCTGCACGGCCGAATAGCCAAACCGGCTTTCCAGATAAAACGGCAGCGAGACGAAGGCGAGCATCTGACCGCAGAAAGAGGCGATCGACGTCGCAATGGACAGCGCAAAAATCGGAATCTGCAACAGATCGATCGGCAACAGTGGCGGGGTGGTCATGTGCGTTTCGCGATAGACCAGCGCGCCGCCGGCGACGGCCGCAATGGCAAATTCCAAAAGGCAGAAGGCGAGCGGTTCGCCGTGGCCGACGCTGTCGATCGCCGCGATACCCACGCCGAACGTCACAGCGCTCAACGCCGCGCTTTGCCAGTCGAACGGATGTTCGGCAGGATTGGTGTGCGGCAGGCAGCGCCAGCCGACCGCCAGCGCCATCACGCCGATCGGCAGATTCACCGCGAACAGATACGGCCAGTTCGCGATCGACAGAATGCCGGCAGCAATCGTCGGACCGACGGCGGCGGAGATCGCAACGACCATCGCATTGATCCCGATGCCGCGGCCGAGCTGGTCGCGAGGATAGGTGAAGCGCACCAGCGCGGCATTCACGCTCATGATGCCGGCGGCACCAAAACCCTGCACGATGCGTGCGACGGTGAGCAGGAGCAAGGTGTGCGACAAGGCGCAGAACAGGGAAGCGAACGTGAACAGCACCAGGCCCGCGAGATAAACGCGGCGATAGCCGATGATCTCGCCGAGCGATGACAGCGGCAGCAACGAGATTGTCACCGCAAGCTGATAACCGTTGACGATCCAGATCGAGAACGACGGGGAGGCATTAAGATTGCTTGCAATGGTCGGCAGCGCGACGTTGGCGATGGCTCCGTCGACCACCGCCAATACAAGTCCGAGCGCAATGGTCAGAATGGACCAATAGCGCTGCGGCAGCGGCAGGCCATCGGCATGTTCAACGGTGGTGGCAGACATCCTAAAGAATCGAACCCTTGATAGCGGGATGACTTTTTCTCGGAAGGTCGTCCCGCCCTACCTTCTGCTTGAGTTTGAATTTTCGGAAGGCCGGTAGCCCAGTTTGCGGCGGGGCGGCCCTCCGCATCCCGACCATGATTCACCGCGCGGCAAACTAGCCGGAACGGGGCAAACCGGGCAGGGAGGCAAGGGTTCCATCAGCTATGCGCGGAGCCTTATTGCATATTCGCACATTCGACGATCTCGGAGGCAAGCCAAGTCCGGGCTTTCCAGGCGGGCGCGATCCGGAAGGCCGTGGCCGACCGTACTCGAGGCAAATCAACGATCGTGGTGCTGTTGTGAAGCCGCGACCATGGCGGGCGTCGACCCATGGTCAATGCGAAAGCCTGTTCTGCCGCCACTCGCGCGGCGACAGCCGTAGCACCACGAAATGACGTTCGCCGCAGCGGATGAACGGTTCTTCGAATACGCGGATTGCCATCCCGGGACAGGATACTCGCCGCGGTCAAAAAGGGGCCGCGTAGTTTGCAAGAGGGCAGCCGAACGGCCGCGCCGTCCAGTCGCCTGTCGCAGGCCGCACCATCCCTTGCAATCCCGAAAGCATGCCATGATCTCTCAGGATAGCTAGACCATCATCCACCCTGTCGAGCAGCCCTTAAGGAACAAGCATGCGTTTGCGGACTTCTGTGGGGGTGGGTGCCGCCTTCCGCTTTGTCCTTGTCCTGCTCTCCTTGCTGTCGGCCGCTGCATCGGCGGACGATGCGCCGACCAAGACCGGCATCGCGACGCCGAGCGTTGAGGAATTGGCCGCTTCAAGCCAGCCTCAGAAGCCTGGCGAAGCCGATCGCGACACGCGCGAGTCGATCTGCCTGATGGTGGAATCCGCCGCGCGGGCCAACGATCTGCCGTTGGAATTTTTCGCACGCGTGATCTGGCAGGAGAGCCGCTTCCAGGCCGACGCCGTGGGGCCGGTGACGCGCAGCGGCGAACGCGCGCAGGGCATCGCGCAGTTCATGCCGGGCACGGCCAGTGAGCGGCGGCTGCTCGATCCGTTCGATCCCGTACAGGCTCTGCCGAAGTCGGCGGAGTTCTTGGCCGAGCTGCGCAACCAGTTCGGCAACCTTGGACTGGCCGCAGCGGCGTATAATGCCGGCCCCCGGCGGGTGCAGGAATGGCTTGCGGGCCAGGGCTCGATGCCGGAGGAGACACGCAACTATGTCGCGGCGATCACGGGCTCGACGGTGGATGAATGGGCGAAAGCGGGCAAGGGCGCCAAGATGCCGCCGAACGGCCCGATGACCTCGTGCCGCGATTTGATGGCGCTCTTGAAGCGCGCACCCAACCCGTTCGTCACTCAGCTTGAGCAGCATGTGCAACTCGCCGCCGCAAAAGCGTGGGGCGTCCAGCTCGCCGCCGGCTTTGATCGCAACAGGGCGCTGGCGATGTATGCCCGCGCCATCAAAGGGCTTGGCGCCATCATCGGCGATCGCGACCCAAGCCTGTTGTCCTCGGTCATCCGCACCCGCGGCACGCGCCCGTTCTATCAGGTCCGCATTGGCGCCGACACGCGGTCCGAGGCCGACGATCTCTGCAACCGCATCCGCCGTGCCCACGGCGCGTGCTTCGTGCTGCGGAACATGGGCGTGAGAGGTTAGACGTAGTGCGCGTAGCCCGCCGCGAACTCCTTATGTTCACGAGGAAATGGCCGCCGGGTTGATGCGCCGCAATTGCGGCCGGGTGATATTTCGCTAGACTCGCTGCGATTTGCAGGACTGACACATGGTACGAGAGAACGAAATTCGCGAGGGTGAACTCGCGGTCGAGATGCCGAAAGCCGCGGATGCCGGCCTTGTCTTCATCGGCCGTATCCGCACCCCCTGGACCTCGCGGCTGGAGACGCCGCGGCAGGGGCGCCACGACGGTCCGATCTGCCGGCTGGAAATCTTCGAGCCTTGGGTGCCCGCGCTCAAGGGCATCGATTTCTACAGCAATCTCGAAGTGATCTATTGGCTGGACCAATCGCGCCGCGACCTCGTGCTGCAAAGTCCGAAGAACAACAAGTCGACCCGCGGCACGTTCTCGCTACGCTCGCCGGTGCGCCCCAATCCGATCGGGACCTCCATCGTCAAGCTGGAGAGCGTGGAGGGTAACACCCTTCTTGTGCGGGGGCTGGATTGCCTCGACGGCACGCCGCTGCTCGACGTCAAGCCCGACCGCTGCGAGTTCACTCCGCTCGCTCAGCCGCAATCGGGGGACTTTCAGACGGGGTAGCGTCATAATCTCCTGTCATTGCGGCGAACCATCACGTTCACGCAAGGCGCGGCCGGATCGCAAGGCTCAGCGATGAACTAAACTAATCCGAGCTTGCCCGAAGGTTCTGGATCGTTTCGTTTCGCCCGCACTGACCGCGCGGCTCACAGCCCCTTCAGAGCCGCAATCAGCTTGGCTGCGTGATCTTCGAGAACCTTGGCCTCTTCCTTGCAGCTTGCGGGCGGCAAGAGTGCGACGCCTTCATAACGCGGCATCACATGGACGTGCAGGTGATAGACCACCTGCCCGCTGGCGGGTTCGCTGAACTGCTGGAGCGTCATGCCGTCGGCCTTGAACGCAACCATCGCGGCGCGCGCGATGATGCGACTAGCACGCGCGACATGAACGAAATCTTCCTCCGTGATGTCGAGGATATTGCGGGCAGGGGCCTTCGGGATCACCAGCGTGTGCCCGGGCGAGCGCGGCATGATGTCCAGGAAGGCGAACACATGCTCGTTCTCATAGACCTTCGAGCAGGGAAGTTCGCCGCGCAGGATTTTTGCGAAGATGTTGTTGTGGTCATAGGTGGTCATGGCGGATCCCTAGAAAATGTACCGCAATTTCGCTGGGCGCCAGCGCGCGGTCAAGACGCTTCATCGGCCTTTCGGAACGGCACGGCTTCAGCAAGCTCGCGGCCGGCCTCGGCCACGTAGGCCCGCTCGCGCTTGAGGTAATCGGCGATCGCGCGGCGCAATCCGGGATCGGCGATGAAATGCGCGGAATAGGTGGTCTGCGGCACGTAGCCGCGCGCGAGCTTGTGCTCGCCCTGTGCGCCGGCTTCTACCACCTTGAGGCGATGCTTGATGGCGTGTTCGATCGCCTGATAATAGCAGACCTCGAAATGCAGAAACGGATGATGTTCGATCGCACCCCAGTGACGGCCGAACAACGTATCCGACCCGATGAAGTTGATGGCGCCGGCGATCCATCGGTGGTTGCGCCGTGCCATCACTAGTAGCACGTCCTCGGCCATGCTTTCGCCGATCAGCGAATAGAAGGTGCGGGTGAGATAGGGCCGGCCCCATTTGCGCGAGCCGGTTTCCATGTAGAATTCGAAAAACGCATCCCACGCCTCCTCGGTGATATCAGAGCCGGTGAGCCAATGGATGGTGATGCCGTTCGCCATCGCATCGCGCCGCTCGCGCTTGATCGCCTTGCGATGGCGTGAATTGAGGGTGCTAAGAAAATCGTCGAACGTCATAAAACCCTGATTGCGCCAGTGGAACTGCTGGTCGGTGCGCTGCAGGAAGCCGTGCTCCGCAAGAAACTTCCAATCTTCTTCCGGCGCGAAAGTAACGTGGGCGGAGGAGGCCTTGCTGACGCCGGTGAGGGCCATGAGTCCATTGGCTAGCGCGGATGCAATCTGCTCGCGGTTTTCGCCGTCGCGAATCAGAAGGCGCGGGCCGGTCGCCGGGGTGAAAGGAACCGACACCTGCAGCTTTGGATAATAGCGCCCTCCGGCCCGTTCATAGGCATCGGCCCAGCCGCGATCAAACACGTACTCACCCTGTGAATGCGATTTCAGATAGCAGGGCGCGATGCCGGCGATCCTGCCGCCGACCTTTGCCAGGAGATGCCGCGGGGCCCAACCGGTGCGCACGGTTGCAGAGCCGGAAACCTCGACGGCCGAGAAAAAGGCATGCGAAACGAAGGGGTTGTAATGGGATTTTGTCTCGGCGCAGGAGCTGACTAAGACGTCACGCGATGCCGCGCGATCGAGCCCGTTGCCTTCACGCCCCGGCTTGTGAGGATTGGCGCACGCATCCCAATCGTCCGCCGGGATGTGGGCGGCAGACGGAACTGCTTCGAGGGTGATTTCAGAAGACGCCATCTACCTCGAAACATCGTGCATCGCAGCAGCCAGTTCAAGAGGGGCTGTTCTCCCGTCATCCGGGGTCATCGCGCAGCGATGACCCCGGGATATCGATTTCGGCTCTTCGAGGCTACCGGAATGATGGAGTGACCTAAGGCACAAACCCCTCGAAGATCATCTGGTCGGCGTAACGCGCGGCACGGGTGCGCTGTTCGGTGGTGCGCACGGTCCAGGTCAGCAGCGGACACCCGAAGATGTTGCGGGCGAGCCATGGCGCTGCCGCTGGCAGATCATTGATGTTATAGGCCACGAAATCGGGGCGGGTGCGGACGAAATGGCGCAGATGCGTCATGTCGCGCCGCTGCTGGGGCGAGGCCTTCGGCCAATTCTTTTCGGTGTAATGACGTTCGGCCACGATGCCGCGCGGCCGCGAGGGGAGCAATTCGCGCAAGGCCATCACCTGGTCGGGATCAAAGGACATGCCGACCGCCGGACCATCGTAGGACGACAGCACCTCCGCCATCCGCTTCACCAGTTTGCGATCACCATCAAAATGGCTCTTCACTTCGATGATTAGCGGCACGCGACCGGCGATGAGCGCGCAAAGATCAGCGAGCGTCATCATGTGCTCGTCGGTCGCCTTGAAGCGCACCGCCTTCAGCTCCGCGGCGGTCTTCTCGCGCAGGCGTCCGCTGCCTTCGGTGAGGCGCCCGAGCGCATCGTCATGATGCACCATGGCCTCGCCGTCGGCCGAGAGCTGGACGTCGCATTCAATGGCGAAGTTGCCGACGATAGCGGCTTGCGCCGCCGCCGGCATGTTCTCGACGATACCGCGCGCTGCATCATGCAGGCCGCGATGCGCGACGGGCCGCGCCGTCAACCAATTGGGGGCACGCAAGCTCAGGCGACCTCGAACAGGCCCTCGACCTCCACGGACGCATCAGCCGGCAGGGCCGCGACGCCGACCGTGGTGCGCGAATGGCGGCCCTTGTCTCCGAACACCTCGACCATCAGATCGGAGGCGCCGTTGAGCACCTTCGGCCCTTCCAGAAAGTCCGGCGCGGAGTTGACGAAGCCGCCGAGACGGACCACCCGTACGACCTTGTCGAGGTCGCCGATCGCGGACTTCACTTGCGCGAGCAGGTTGATGCCGCAGCCGCGCGCGGCGGCGTTGCCCTGTTCGACGGTGACGCCGGCGCCCAACTTGCCCTTGGCGATCAGCTTTCCCGCCGCATCGAAGCAGACCTGGCCGGACACGAACAGGAGATTACCGGTCCGGACGAAGCCGACATAGTTGGCGACGGGCGCGGCCGGTTGGGGGAGGGTGATGCCCAGTGATGCCAATTTCTGTTCGATCGTGCCCGCCATGTGACGTCCTCGCTTTAGCCGATTTGCCTGATGTCCGATCGGTCCCCGACCGGACGCGGCCTTGTTTCGCCGATTGCGCCGTCACTTGCAAGCCGGCCGCCCGGGGCGGAGTTCGGCGGCCGTTTTGGCAGGAAGGACAAGCCTTTGTGTGGGAAATGCGCGCCTTTTTGTGAGGCAGCCCCAGTTGCGACGCAATAGACCGATCAGTAGAGTCGCAAATCTGCCCACTCAAGGATCGCTCATGGCTTATCGTTTCCGGACGTCGCTCGGTGTGCTGGCAATCGCGGCTCTTGCTTGCGGGCCGGCCAAGGCCGCCGGCGTCGTACCTTTTCTGCCGCATCAGGCGCTCTATGATCTGAGCCTGGCAAAGTCGCGCGGTTCGAACAAGGTCGAGAGCGCGCGAGGCAGGATCCTCTACAATTTCTCCGGTAACGCGTGCGAGGGATACACCTCGGAGTTCCGGCAAGTCTCGGAACTGGCAATCGGCGATGGCAAGCTGATGTTGAGCGACCTGCGCTCGAGCTCCTGGGAGGATGGTGCCGGCAAAAGCTACCGCTTCAACATCGAGACCAGCACCAATGGCGGCCATCCCGTGCCGATCGACGGCTTGGCCGAGCGAACCGGCGACCATATCACCGTGAAGTTGAAGCAGCCCGAGGCCAAGACGTTCACCATCGACGGCTCGACCGTGTTTCCGACCCAGCAGATCGAGCGCATCATTGCCGCAGCCAAGCAAGGCAAATCGCTGCTCGAGCTGAACGTCTACGATGGATCCGATAATGGCGAGAAGATCTACAATACGCTGACCGTCATCGGTCAGCCGATTCCGGGTGACAAGACGGTGGCTTCGCCCGACCCCTCCACCGAGAACCAGCAGATGAAGTCGCTGACGCGCTGGCCGGTGACGGTGAGCTATTACGACAGCGGCGCCAAGGACAAGGATGGCGAACAGACGCCGGTCTATTCCATGTCTTTCGAGCTGTACGAGAATGGCGTCTCGCGTGGGCTGGTGCTCGACTACAATGATTTCGTCATCTCGGGTGTGCTCAGCAAGTTCGACATCAAGGACTCCAAGGACGCCGAGCATTGTCACTGAAGTTCGGACAACCTCGGTTGCGCTCCTGGCGCGTCGCGGATTGTGCTTTATAGACGTCGGCAACTCAGCCCTGGGATAATGACCCCACCCGCTGCCCCGCATCGGGCCCGGCTTGTGGATGAACGGCTTCAGCTCTCGGGATGGCCGGGCTTGACCCGGCTATCCTGCTGCTGCTTGTCCGGTCCGTCGTAAGCGATGCCGCGGATCACGGCTCCCGCACCGAATTTTTTGCGCAAATTGTCGATCGCCCGCTCGGCGTGAGCGGCGCGGCGGTCCAACATGTCGCTGTCGTCTTCTTGCGATCCTGGCCGCAGCGCGCTGACGCCTGTGCCCATCAGGCGAAAGGCGGTGCCGTCGATCTCCTTCGCGAGCAGCTCGCGCGACACCGCGAAGACCTTGGCGGCGAGCTGCGTCGGCACGCCAATCGACTGTGAGCGGGTACGCTGGCGAAAATCCGCCGTCTTCAGCTTCAGCGTAATGGTCGAGCCGGCGAAGCCTGCGTTCTTCAGGCGAGATGAGACTTTCTCCGACAGCCGCCATAACAATTTTTCGAGCGTGGCGAAATCGCGAGTGTCGGTCTCGAACGTGGTTTCGCTCGAAATCGTCTTCGCGCCGCGGTCCGCCACGACCTTGCGATCGTCGATGCCGCGTGCGAGCCGCCACAGTCTGCGGCCATCGGACGGAAACTGCTTCATCAGCTCGATCTCATCGGCGCGCTGCAGATCGGCGATGGTACGAAACCCACGATTGGCGAGCCGTTCCTGCGTCGCGGGCCCGACGCCGAAGATGAAGCCGACCGGCTTTTCCGCCAGAAGCGCAAGCGCCTCCTCCTGGTCGAGCGTGGCAAAGCCGCGCGGCTTGTCGAGATCGGACGCGATCTTGGCCAGGAATTTGTTGCAGGCGAGCCCGACCGACACGGTGATACCGATGTTGCGCTCGACGTCGCGGGCAAAACTCGCCAGCACTTTCGCCGGCATCATTCCGTGCACGCGCTCCGTGCCGGAGAGGTCGAGGAATGCTTCATCGATGGAGAGCGGCTCGACCAGAGGGGTCAGCGACAGCATGGCCTGGCGCACTTCGCGGCCGACGCGGACATATTTGGCCATGTCGGGTGGGATCACGATGGCCTGCGGGCAAAGCTCCAGCGCCTTGAACATCGGCATCGCCGAGCGCACGCCATAGGTGCGCGCGATGTAGCAGGCGGCCGACACAACGCCGCGCTTGCCGCCGCCGATGATAACGGGCTTGTCGGCGATGTCAGGGTTGTCGCGCTTCTCCACCGTGGCGTAGAAGGCGTCGCAATCGATATGCGCCAGCGCAAGCGTCGCCAGCGCGCGATGGCGTATGAGGCGAGGGGAACCACATGCGCCGCAGCGATTTAGTTTCGCATCCAGATCGGCGAGGCAGTCCCGGCAGAAGCAGGTGGGCCCCGCCACTGGCGCGGTATGGCTCACGGCACGTCGCGCTCCCATTTGGGATCGCTGAGCACGTCGCGCGCGGCGGCAATGTGGGTCGGGTGCAGCTCCGAGACCTTGGCGAAGGCCTTGACGGTCGCGTCATCGCGCACCACGAAATCGAGCACGCTGGCCAAGAAGTGCGGATCGGCGGCGGAACTGCGCAAGGTCTCCGGCCCAATTCCTGTCTCAGCCAGGAACAGGCCCAGCCGCTCGGGATCGCCGCCAATGAAATTCAGCGCCTGAATCGCAACGATTTCAGCCACTTCCCGAGGGTTTTGAACAGGCTTTTTCAAGACGCAGGTTTGCCTTTCCATTAACTTATGATCTCTAGTTTCAACCCATCATGCCCGAGTCTTTCGGATCTGTTCAAGCAAGTGGAAACCACAACGACGAAGAAGAAGAGCGGGCTTAACGGGTTAGAGCGAATCTGGCGCTAGTTTGAATTGCATTTCGCTGGCAGGCGGCTTGAGGCTCAAGGCCACTCAAAGCGCCTTTGGGACGAGAGGATTGGAGGACGGGATGGCTAAGTCCGTCCTGATCGTGGAAGACAATGAGCTCAACATGAAGCTCTTCCGCGATCTGTTGGAGGCTCACGGCTATCAGACCTCGGGAACCAGCAACGGTTTCGAGGCCCTCAATCTGGTGCGCAAAATGCGACCCGATCTGATCCTGATGGACATCCAGCTCCCGCAAGTTTCCGGCCTCGAGGTGAC
>Ga0134125_10009530_pt1 | contig 10922 bp, 11 predicted proteins | sample KB31751_FD_96464 | JGI IMG/M metagenome (GOLD analysis project Ga0134125, IMG submission 96464) | Terrestrial soil microbial communities with excess Nitrogen fertilizer from Kellogg Biological Station, Michigan, USA - KB3-175-1 | ecosystem: Environmental > Terrestrial > Soil > Unclassified ...
CTCGTTTCCGCGGTTGCGAACTTTGCCGGCCGCCACATGCCTTTTCACAGAAGGTCTTGATCATGTTCCTCTCATTCATTGCGCCGGCCGTTTCTCAACCTGGCTTAATATTTCGGCACAGATGGATCGACCTTGTCGCTCCAAGACAGAATACCGCCTGTCATGTTCCGTACCTGCCGGAAGCCGCTCTGCTTTAACAAATCCACGGCTTTCTGGCTTCTCGCTCCGCTTTTACAATGAACGACGGTATCGGCATTAATGTTCAATTCATTTAAGCGTTTTGGAAGATCACCCAGCGGAATCAATCTCGATCCCGGAATGCGGGCAATCTGGTACTCGTAGGGCTCCCTCACATCGAGCAGAACAAAATCGTCGCCCCGGTCGAGCTTTTCTTTTAGCCCAATCGCATCAATCCCATCGGCCGGAACGGGAGGCGGCTGCCGCAAACCACAGAATTCCTGATAGTCGATAAGCTTCGTAACCGTCGGATGATCGCCGCACACCGGGCAAGCCGGATCGCGATGCAGCTTCAATTCGCGGAAGCGCATGTTCATGGCGTCGTACAGCAAAAGGCGCCCCTTCAACGTCGTACCTTTGCCGAGGATCATCTTCACGGCTTCGGTCGCTTGAATGATGCCGATCAGTCCAGGCAGAATTCCAAGCACGCCACCCTCGGCGCAACTGGGAACCAAACCGGGGGGCGGCGGCTCCGGATAAAGGCAGCGGTAGCAAGGCCCATCTTCATAGGCAAACACCGTTGCCTGGCCTTCAAAACGGAAAATGGAGCCGTAGATATTCGGCTTCTTCAACAGGACGCAGGCATCGTTCACCAGGTAGCGCGTGGGGAAATTATCGGTCCCGTCGATAACCATGTCATAGTCGCGCAAAATGTCTAAAGCGTTCTCGCTTGTGAGCGCGACATCGTATTTCTCGATCTTCAGATGCGGATTGATGGCTTGCATCTTTTCCGCCGCCGAATCGAGTTTCTTCCGCCCAATATCCCGGGTCCCGTGGATAATCTGCCGTTGCAGGTTAGAGACATCAACCGTGTCGAAGTCGATTAGCCCGATTTGTCCAATGCCGGCCGCTGCCAGGTAGAGGCCAAGAGGTGCGCCAAGACCGCCCGCGCCCACCAGGGCGATACGTGCGGCCTTCAACTTCAACTGGCCTTCCATGCCGACTTCCGGCAAAATCAGGTGCCTGTCGTAACGGGCGAGTTCTTCGCTCGAAAGCGTGATCTCTTCGGCTTCGCTTACAGGCGCGCTGCCCCCGGCAATGCTCGGGACAATCGAAATCGTGTCGCCACCGGATAGTTTCGTCGCGTCTTTGTCCAGATAGCGAATGTCTTCGTCGTTCAGATAGACATTCACGAAACTCCGCAACTTTCCTTGGTCGTTAAATAAGTTCTTTCGAATACCGGGGAATTTTTCGGTGAGCGACTGCAATGCATCACCCACCGTGCTGCCGTTTACTTCCACCGAGTCCGTTTGCTCGGTGAACTGGCGCAGCGCCGTCGGAATCAGGATTTTGGCCATATTAACTCTTCTTTGTCTGCTTTGGTTTGCTCCCAGTCGGGGAGAAAGCTGTTGGCGTGATCGAATTTGCCGCCTTTTATTGAAAGCACCACGAACGAATACCACGGGCAGGAATTCTTCAAATCCGTTTCCGAGAAGTAGGCGTCGCAATCCGGATGTGAATGAAAAATTCCAATCACGTCAAGCTTTTGCTCGCGCGCCGCCCGATCGGCTTCGAGCAGATCTTCCGGCTTCAGCTCGTAGCGCGCATCTTGCGACCCGGAGAATGCGTTCCGCAGCTTAATGGCGCTAGTGACGCTTTTCTTTCCATCGACCGCGCTTCCCAGCATCGCCCCACAGCATTCATTTGGATAGGTGGCTTCCGCGTGCTCGACCATGGTCTGCCACGCTTCGTTCGTAATCTCAATCATTCCAGAAATGTTCGCTCAGGTATTTTGTTCCGCCGTCGCAAAGGATCGTGACGATGGTGCCGCGTTCACCCCGTTCGACCAATCCCTCGGCAACTTTGCGCGCTGCCACGATATTCGCCGCCGCCGACACACCTAGAAGCAGTCCTTCCTCGTTTGCCAGACGGCGCGCCATTTCGTAAGCATCTTCGGTTTCAATCCAAAGGTTATCGTCGGCAACCGACTCGTCGTAAATCGCGGGCTTTATCGCAGTGGGCATGTGCTTAGTGCCTTCAATGCCATGCAAGCTCGACGACGGCTGCACTGAAATACACTTGACGCCCGGCACATCCCGCTTCAATCGCCGCGACGTTCCGATGAATGTTCCGCTAGTACCGAGAATGGCTAGAAAATGCGTTACCGCTCCCTCGGTTTGCTCGATGATCTCAGGTCCCGTAGTCTCGAAATGCGCCTGCCAGTTGCAATCGTTGCTGTACTGGTCCGGATAAAAATAGCGATCCGGCTCCTCGTCGTACAGTTTCCGGCAAGCAACAATCGATCCGTCCGATCCTTCCGCCGCCGAAGTTAACACAAGTTCCGCGCCATAGGCACGCAGAATCTGCTTCCTTTCCGGCGATGCATTTGCCGGCAGACATAGCCTAACCTTATAGCCCTTGTTCGCGCAGATCATCGCATAGGCTATGCCGGTGTTGCCGCTGGTGGAATCCAGCAATACCTTATCGCGCGTCAGCGTGCCTCGACGTTCGCCGTCAAGAATCATGCGAAGCGCCGGCCGGTCTTTTACAGATCCGCCCGGATTCAGAAATTCAGCTTTGCCAAACACTCGCACGCCGGGGAAACTGGCAAGCGCTATTTCAATAAGGGGCGTGTTTCCAATTTGATCCAGCAGCCGCCTCTGCTGCCGAGCCGCAACGAGAACCGACATCTTTATCTTTTTATTGTAGCGGCGCCTCTGCGATGGAACTCCTTGTGCCACAATGTCTTTCCGCTAATGTGAAGCGCACTACAAAGCTACCCGGCACAACAACAAAAAATCGTGCGGAATAACACCTTTTCGATTATTTTCAATCTACATAAGATACGTATTTTTTGGAGGGGACGTCTAAAATGGCAGAAGCTTCTGATTTTAAGGGAGCATGACAACAGGAGCTCAGGCGCGCCTCGGCGGTTTCAGTCTGAGTGGAGGATTTAGACGAATATGAAAAAAAATCAGGCGATACGTCAACTCGCCGCCGTATGTGGCTTTGTTTGCCTAGTGGCAGTGAGCGCGAAAGCGGTTGATAGTCCTACGAAGGCGATACCGAACGGCGAGAAAGAAAAAATTTCGGGTGTCATTCAGGGTCGCGACGGGGATACGATGCGCGTCCGAACCGAAGACAACTCGGTAGTTGTTGTGGATCTCACCGACACTACCAAGGTCCAGTTAAAGCATGGACTCTTTCACCTCGGCAAAAAGAAGATGGACGTTACCACCCTCGTCCCCGGACTGAAGGTAGAGGCATCGGGCAAAGGAAATGAGCAAGGGCAGCTCGTGGCTGACACGGTTCGATTCGATCCCGATTCTTACCGAGCATCGCGCGCTATTGACACGCGTGTCTCTCCGCTCGAGAGCCGTCAAGGACAGTTAGAGGGCCGCGCCGGACAGTTGGAGAGCCGCGCCGGGAAGCTTGAGACGCAAACCGGACAGCTAGAAGCGACAACCGGCAAATTGTCCGACCAGCAGAAAACCGACGAACAAACGATCGGACAGGTGAAGACCGATGCGGACCAGGCCAATCAGGGCGTGAATTCAGTGAACGGCCGCGTCAACGCTCTTGACGACTATGCTGAAAAAGCCAAAGCGACTGTCTATTTCCGTTTCGGCAGCGCGAAATTGAACGACGATGCCCAGCGCGATCTGGACGATCTGATTCAAAAGACCAAAAACATGAAGGGCTACATGATTGAAGTCGCAGGCTTCACCGATACCACCGGTAATGCGGCCAAGAATGAGGAGCTAAGCGAAAAGCGCGCCGATGCCGTTGTGCGCTATCTGCAGCAAGGCGACGTGCCCCTGCGCCGCATTCTTGCCCCGGCGGGCCTCGGCGAATCGCACAGTGTTGCGGATAACAAGACCGTAGAAGGACGCAAATTGAACCGTCGCGTCGAAGTCCGGGTGTTGGTGAACTCGACTTTGGAAGGCCCTGCGAATGCGATGACTAGCCACACGCCTCAAACGGCTCCGCAGTCGGCTCAATAAGCTCTCAGCGCAGAGCCCCTAAACAAGAAGCCCCACCTTCCGTTCAAGGTAGGTGGGGCTTTGTATCTGGGATGCATTCAGCGGTCAGCTTTTAGCGAATAGCCTAAAATCGCAGCGCACAGCCGTTTGGCGTTGTGCGCGGTTCAATCAAAGCTCGCTGATAGCTAAAAGCTGTTTACCGCGCTGCCAGCAACGCTCGGAGGTGGCGGGCTCGCTCGGGAGAACGAAGCTGGCGCAAAGCTTTCGCCTCAATCTGGCGAATGCGCTCGCGCGTGACATCGAATTCCTGGCCGATCTCTTCAAGCGTATGCTCGCGCTCGCAGCCGATTCCGAATCGTAGCCGGATCACCTTCTCCTCTTTCGGAGAAAGCGTTTTCAGGATATTGGCAGTCTCATCCCGGACGTTCGAATCGATAACCGCGTCGACGGGTGAACCCACCCAGCGGTCTTCGATCAGATCTCCCAAAGCCGATTCGCCGTCACGGCCTACCGGCGTTTCGAGCGAAACCGGATCGCGGGAGATGGTCTTCAGCTTCTGGACCTTTTCCACCGGGATGTCCATGCGCTTCGAAATTTCCTCATTGGTGGGGACACGGCCGAGTTCCTTTTCGAGTTCCCGGTTCGCGCGCAGAAACTTATTCATGCTCTCGTTCATGTGAACGGGAATGCGAATGGTGCGCGACTGGTCCGCGATGGCGCGCGTAATGGCCTGCCGGATCCACCAGGTGGCGTAAGTCGAGAATTTATAGCCGCGGCGATATTCGAATTTATCGGCGGCGCGCATTAGCCCGATGTTGCCTTCCTGAATTAAGTCGAGCAGATGCAATCCGCGGTTTACGTACTTCTTGGCCACTGATACGACGAGGCGGAGGTTGGCTTCCACCAGGTCTTTTTTAGCGCGCTCGGCTTCTACTTCCCCTTGCCGGATAATCGCAAGGCTATGCCGCAGCTCTTGAAGTTGGGCGCCGGCATCCAACTCTTTCTTCTTCAGCTCTTTTTTAAGCTCTTTCAGTTTGACTTGCGCGCTTTGCGAGGTGCGAAGCTCGAGTTTCTTGATTTCCTGCTCGAGGATCGACATTTCCTCGGCAATGTGCTCGATCTCGCGAACGAATTCTTTCCAGCGCACCAGCAGCCACGGAATGTTGCGCAATGCTTTCGAAAGCTCAACTCTCGCGCGCGCTACTTTGCCGTTCCACTTTTTGCGGAGCTTTTTGTTGCTCGCGGGAACCGCGTTGAATTTATCGATCGTCTGGTGCAGCTTCTTATCCGCCGCCAGATAGTTGTTGAATGTCTCTTTGACGTCGTTTCTGCGCTTTTGTTCGGCAGCCGCGCTTTCGTCCGGGTCAGCCTGACCCAAATCCACAAAGGCATCGATATCTTCCAGGCCCTTACGAATCTGTTCGGAGAAGCCGAACACCTGAGCCTGCACAATTGAAGACCGGCTCACGGCCTTCTGCATTCGCAGCTTGCCTCGCTCCATTTTCCGCGCCAAGCTGACTTCGCCTTCACGCGTCAGTAAAGGAACCGAGCCCATTTCGCGCAGATACACCCGGACCGGATCGTCGGTATAAATCGACTCCTCGACCTGTTGCGCACCGTGGAAATCTTCCCCGTCCTGAACTTCCTCCGGATGGAAGAAATTCGCTTCCTCGTCAAACGGGATTCCAATCGGCTCGTGACCCTCGCCTAAAAATTGATCCTCGAACTGATCCACTTACTTAATCACCTCGACCTGCACAGCACTACCAGGCAAGTCACCTGTTTTCAACAAGTAACAACCCTAATCTCGTGCCACAGGAAATTTAATCTGATGTTTGCCTCGGCCCAGACCGAAAAAAAAGACAACTGTCCCGGGACTACTGTACGTTGCAGTGCGCCCTGATTATAGCCTGATTCTGCCCGAAAGTGTAGTCCCAATTGAGAGATGACAACCGGCCCGATTGGTTTCTCACTGTTACCGCTTCCAGACCGGCCTTTATATACTGGACGGCGCGCCGCCTCTTTCTGTTACCCACCGGCTGGAGTATACTGCCGAAATTTTCCTGAAACTTCAGAATTTCCGGCTTAAAACCACTGTTTTTAGCTCGTTTAAGAACTCCTCGACATCTTGAAAATCCCGATACACCGAAGCGAATCGAACGTATGCAATCTTATCGATCGCTTTCAGGTTCTCCATGAGCTGTTCTCCAATGGCCGTTGTGGAAATTTCCCGCTCCGGATTTTCGAGCAGAGCTGATTCAATCCCGTCCACCAGTTCGGCCAGCTTCCCCATACTGATAGGACGCTTTTCGGCTGCCCGCAACAGGCCGTTCAGCACCTTCTGACGGTCGAATTTTTCCCTTCGCCCGTCTTTTTTGATGACCATATAAGGCACTTCGTCGCAACGTTCGTAGGTTGTAAATCGCCGTTCACATGCCAGGCATTGCCGCCGCCGGCGGATGGAATCGCCCTCTTTGCTCTCCCGGGAGTCGATTACCTTGTCTTCCTTGTGGCCGCAAAACGGACAGGTCATAGTCTCGCCTCCTGCCCCATACCGCGCATATAACGCCGGATATCCGCAATTTTCAAATGCCCCAGCATGGCAAGGGCTATGCCGAACGGGAGTACGACCAGCGAAAGCCCCGCCCATATCAATAACGAAAGGCCCGTTGCCACTTCAAGCGGCCTATGGAACAATTCTGTTAACACGACTACAGAAATGAGCTGAACACCCCCACCGATGCCCGGCAACTGGACAATATTCCCAATCGAAACGAACCCAAGATAGATGGCCACTTCCAACATCCCAAAATCACGAAAAGCGGGATGCGAGTGGAAAAAGCACCAAACCGCGGCCAGAACAATGCCCCATTCCACCACCGTCAAGAGCAGAGACAGAATCATTACGGCCGGTTTCGAGATGGATCCGGCCCCTCGAATAAACGAACCCAACGTCCGTTCAACCTTTGTTAACAAGCGGTTAGGGAGAAACGACAACGCTTTCAATATCTGACTTTCGCAGGTGGAAGGGTGGCGAGCAAACATGTACAGGATCGCTCCCGTGGCGCCGGCAACCAAAACGACCAGCGCTCCGCCGATATGCAAAATAGGAGCCAGGACAGATCCGCTTTTCACGTCGAATGACCGGGATTCGGCCAGGCCGATTCCAAAAAGAGCCAGAATCAGCAGCAGATCGAACAGCCGCTCCAGAATCCAAACGGCAGCCTGCGCGGCAACAGTGGAGTCCTCGCGGGTGGCAATCAGAATGGGCCGAACCACTTCGCCCGCGCGTCCAAAGAACACGATTGAAGAGAAGCCAATTAAGGTGGCTGAGAAAATGGACCCGAGACGCGACGGCTGTGGGAGCATCATCACTTTCCACCGGACCGCGCGTCCGAAATAGGAGAGGAGAATACAAGCGCTACCGGCCGCCAGCCAACGGGGATCAAGCTCATCGAGGGTGTCAATAAAGAGATCCCAGCGAAAAGAAGAATAGCTTAAAACAGCGAGCAGGATTACAATCGAAAAAAAGACGAAGACAGCGAGAGTGATGTAATGGCGTCGTTTCCCACGTGATGACGGCTCAGAATTTTCCGTGATCAAACTGGTCCCGTGGCCGGTTGGTTCATCCGATGGTTTCGCGAGCCGCACCGCATACCCTAGAATGTATCTCACGCCGCAATGATGAACGTGTTTTCAAATGAACTTATCGCAACGGCATCTCGTTGTATAGGGTGTAAGCCAATGCGGAACTTACCTGCCATGTAGGCCGTAGCAACGGGCAAGTAGGTAGGATTAGCGCAGCGGCTTGGAGACGAAAAATGTCGGCCGCCGCCATCGCGCAAATTTCGCTGAAAGGAAACCCATCGGGCACGGTATTCGGGCTCGATGTGAGCGCCTCGAGGACGGCGAGGACATTGGACGCAGATTCACAACTGGTGGAACGTTGCCTGGGCGGCGACGAAAGCGCGTGGGAGGACCTGGTAAAAACCCACACGCGGCGAGTCTACGCCATCTGCCTGCGTTTTCTGGGCCGTGAAAATGAGGCTCAGGATTTAACGCAGGATGTGTTTTTGCGGGTATTCCGCACGTTAGGCAGCTTCCGCGCGGGTGAAGGCTCGTTTTGTGTCTGGCTGGCGCGACTCACACGCAACCTGCTGATCGATCATTACCGCCGCACGAAACTGGACCGCGCCACGGATTCCATTGAAGATCAACTGCCTGTACTCGAAGAGCGGTCGTCGGTTGAGAGCCGGACCGATGGTCTGGTGGCCGGACGCGAAGCAAGCGAATTCCTGCAGGCGGCACTCCAAAAGCTTTCGCCGGAACTGCGCGAAGCGGTAATTTTGCGCGATCTGGAGGAGATGGAGTATCGCGAGATCGCCAGAGTATTGAACGTTCCGGAAGGTACCGTAAAATCCAGATTGAACCGGGGGCGTGCGGAACTGGCTCGCGTGCTGAAGCGGTACAAGGTAAGCGTATGACGTGCGCGGAGTTCGAAGTCATTCTCAGCGACTACGTTGACGGCGCGGTGAGCGTTGAGCAGCGCCGCGAGGTAGAGGCTCATGCGGACAACTGTCCCGGCTGCCGCGAACTGCTGCGCGATGTGTTTCAAGCGGTCGCATTCCTTGAAAGCGCGGAACGCCCCGCGCCGCCAGCGGAACTGATCACCCGGCTTGTTTATCATGCGCCTAAGGGTCGCGTTCGCGGGGAATTAGAGCGGCAGGGCTGGCTGAGGAAATTGTTCAGCCGGTGGCTACAGCCCGCGCTGCAGCCGCGCATGGCAATGAGTATGGCGATGACGATCCTGTCGTTTGCCATGCTGGGCAAGTGCACGGGCATACGCCTGCAGCAGATTACGCCCGCCGATCTCAACCCGGTGGTGTTGTGGAACAATCTGGAAGACAAATCGCTGCGGACATGGGATCGCACAGTGAAGTATTACGAGAATTTACGATTGGTTTTTGAAATGGAAACGCGGTTGAAGGAGATGCGCGAGCAGCAGGACGAGGCTCCTGCCAGCAAGACTCCATCGCAGAATGGGGCTGGCCGGAGTGGAACCAGCCCAAGCGGAAATAGTGGGGGAAGCCGGCAATGAATTGCTATCAACATCCGGACGTATCGGCCGTCGCTTATTGCCGGTCGTGTGGACGCGCAGTCTGTGCCGAGTGTCAACGGACCGCGAACGACACGGTTTTTTGTCCGGAGCATGCTCCGCTTGGTAATTATTCGGCGCCGCGCACTGATTCAGGCCCCAATCCCTACGTGCAGCCGGTAAAACCCATTGAGACATCGCCCGGGCTTGCGTTCCTGTTGGGCCTGATTCCGGGCGTGGGCGCTATTTACAATGCGCAGTATTTGAAAGGTTTCATTCACGTCGCCGTATTGGGAGTGTTGATCAGCATCCTGAGCAGCGGACGCCTTGCCTCCAATGAAGGGTTGCAACCATTTTTCGGGTTGTTGATCGCGATCTGGTATTTCTATATGCCGTTCGAGGCCTACCACACCGCCCGCAAGCGGCAGTTGGGCGTGGCGGTAGACGAGTGGTCCAGCCTGCTGCCGAAAAACTCCATGAACGGGGGCAATCGCCTGCCGTTAGGCCCGGTGATCCTGATCGGCATCGGTGTCCTATTTCTGCTCGATAATCTCGGCATCCTTCCGCTGGGCGAAGTATTGCGGTATTGGCCGCTCATTCTGATCGGCATCGGCGTGTACTCGCTGTATTCCCGTCTGTCCGGACCGCTACCCGTGCCACCGCCGCAGGCCCCGCCCCCACCGCGATCTTCGTCGGAGCCGATGGGGGTATCGAATGAACACTAAGGCCGGAACATACATCCAGGCGATTCGCGGCCCGGTGCTGCTGGTCACAATCGGCGTGCTGTTTGCCATTCATCAGGCGGGCATCATCAGCTTCAGCCGGACGTGGCCGCTGCTGATTATCGTCATCGGCGTAATGAAGCTTTTGGAACGCTCGATGGGCGGACAACCTCTTCCCGCGCAGCCCGCTGGTCCCTATTCCTCGCAGACCGGGGCCCATGAGCAGTACACCGGCCGCACGGAGCCGCGATACTCAGGCACTAACGTGCCGCCCAGCGGCTCGGGAGGAACTAACGCATGAGACAGCGCGGGTCCATCGTCGGGCCGCTGATCCTGATTACGATCGGCATTTTGTTCCTGGCTCGAACCGCGTGGCCGGCGTTTTCCGTTATTGAGTTCATCTCTGTTTACTGGCCTTACCTGCTTATCCTCTGGGGCGGCCTGCAAATAATCGAAATTTCCATTCGGGCCGTTCGCCACACACCACTGCCAAACAACGGGATTTCGGGCGGCGGCTGGTTTCTTATCCTTGTAATTGCCATCTTCGGTTTTGTGGCGTTCGAAGTGCACGGACCGAGCGCCTGGTGGCGCCGCGCCGGCTTCGATCAGGGAATGGACTGGTTTGGCGAAGCGCACGACTTCGCGGTTGCCCAGCAAACGCACAAGGTCGGTAAAAAACCGGTCATCCGCATCGAAGATTTTCGCGGTAGCGCCAAAATTTCGGGCACCGCAACCGATCAGGTGACGTTGAGCGGCCACAAAATCATCCGTGCCATGAACAGCGGCGACGCCCGGCAATCGGATTCCGAAACGCCGGTCGAAATTAGTGACGACGGCAATACCATCGTCATCGCAATGAATCAGCGGAAGGCCAAAAATAAGGTACGCGTTACAACGAATATCGATCTGACAGTGCCGCGCGATGCAACGATCGAGGCCTTTGGC
>Ga0134125_10009531_pt1 | contig 10922 bp, 17 predicted proteins | sample KB31751_FD_96464 | JGI IMG/M metagenome (GOLD analysis project Ga0134125, IMG submission 96464) | Terrestrial soil microbial communities with excess Nitrogen fertilizer from Kellogg Biological Station, Michigan, USA - KB3-175-1 | ecosystem: Environmental > Terrestrial > Soil > Unclassified ...
AGTACCCAGGCCACGCCGAGAAGAAGGCCTTGCCCGCCGGACAGTTCTTCTCGCTATCCCAGTCGGAGGTGATGAGGCGCAAGGCGCGCGCGTACAGATACTGTCGGCAGAAGCAGTTGGCTCGCTTGTTGAAGTCGTCAAAGTGGAAGCGGTTGCGGAAACTGCTAAGCTCCTCCGCAAAGACCGAGGCCAGACTATCGTCGTCGTGATAGGAAACGGAAGGTTGTTGGACGAGCCAGCTGATCCAGCCCATCTGCGGAACCACCGACAGCCTCGGCGTAGGATCCGTTGGGCGCGGGAAGTCTGAGGGGAGCGAGAATTAGGTTTTTGAACAAAGAGACCAACGAAAGACCCTTACCAGTGGAGCGGTCGCGAAGCGGATAGAGGGTGACATCGCTAGCATGAGACTGGACCTTCTCCTCATCTTCTGCTTCGTCCTTCTTGCGCTTCTTCCCCTTTCCCTTCTCCTTCTTCTTCTTCGTCTTGCCGCCACTACTGCTGTCTCGCTCGATCATGGCGAGCCTGGCCTTCTCCTCAGCCTGCTCCAACTCGGTGTCGCGCTTCTCGAAGCCCATGTACTCGCGCCACTCACGGAAACTATCTGGAGCCTGAATCGGATGGAAGGCAGTGAAATCAGGGTTCCCGTACGAGCTCTGGAAGAGGATGCGATGGTAGCCGAACCACTTCTCACTATCACCGTGATGGCAGCTCTGCGTGATCTCCTCGACTGAGTTCTTGAGCGCACGCAAGACGTGATAGTGAAGAGTGTGGGCATTGGAAGGGAGAACCGTGTGGAGGACAGAAGAAGGAGAGTCGCTAGCCTGCAGGCAACTGAAGATGGACTCGGGCTGATGCATCTGCAAGGCCTCAAACATCCGGTCGACGCCGAAGAAGTCGCCTAATGCAGAAGGCGGCTTGCAGGATCCACATTCGCAGAGCTTGATCAAGGGGTGCTTCTTCGTCTCCTTCATCTCTTGAAGCTCCTCCATCAGAGCCCTGAACGAAAGGATGTTAGAGAGGTGAAAGAAATAGAGATCTTAAAAACAAAGAACCTTGTTTTCATCATGTAGCGAACTCGCTTGCGACCGCTCACTTTGTCCAACGTCTTGCCATAGGTTGCGAGGATACTGCGAAGTGAGGTCGAGGCATGAGTGTGGGTTCGGCGAGGGTCCCACATCACATTGGCCCACATCACCTCGTGACGCGCTCCAAAGACCAGATCGCCTACGAGGAGTGAGGATGGTAAGTGAGAAGCGATAATAAAAAACCACAATGTACCGAGATTTGTCGCCATGGTAAGCTGAGCCAGCTCGCCATAGACTAGCCGAACCTCGTCGTTGAGATAAGGATGATCATTGTCATGGATGGGCACGAGGTTGCGTCGTATCATAGCAAACATGACGGCAAGTGGGTTGAGTGCCTTGGTCGAGGGCCAGCTGGCCTCCACCTGTAAAAGAGCAGAAAGAAGTGACATAATAAGCCCACTCGTCCTCACGAAACCTTGGGAAGTCGCTCTGGAACCCGGTCACATGCAGCCGGTACAATGTCATCGTCATCTTCACCCGACAGATCCGAGGCATCCCACTCCCAGTCGGTGGTGTCGTGGTAAGGCTCATCCGCAAGGCCACTGCGTGAGCGCTCCTGGAGGTCTAGCAATAGCTTGCCATCACAGAGCATGCACGCGAGCAGGTGCTGAGTGGAGTGAGGTAAGTTCGGGCAGTAGTAGCGCTTCTGCTTGGCCCGGCTGGCAAGGCAAGACTTGCATAGCTTCTTCGGCAAGCAAGGGAGCGTGAACAATTGCCTAAAAAAATGAGAGGTTAGTTCCGAGAGAACAAAAGGAACTTACTCAAAGGTAGCCTGGCTGCGTTTGGCCTTGGGCTTGCGCTTCAACCTTGATCCTGCTGGGGGAGGAGGAGGGACTACGGCTACCACAGCCTCACTAGGCTTCGACGCACCGCCCTTGGTGACTGCCTTCTTCTTTGTAGGGGTCGATGTAGCCTCGTCGCAGTTCGAAGGCGCAGCTACAGAAGAAGAAGAAGAAGAAGAAGAAGAAGAAGAAGAAGAAGAAGAAGAAGAAGAAGAAGAAGAAGAAGAAGAAGAAGAGGAGGGCGCGTCCTCGGTCTTGTGTTTTTTCTTCTTGCTGGGAGTGGTGGTAGTCTCCTTATCACTGGCGCTAGTCGACGACGAGTCGGCTGGATTGGGCTTGGACGGTCCTCCCTTGATCCTGGCCTTCTGTCTCTTCTTGGGCGGTGTAGACCTGAAAGAGAAACATGGATAAGACATGAGGACACACCAGAAAAAAAGGATACAACAACACCTCTCTTACCGCTTCTCAACCCCCTTCTTCTTTTTCTTCTTGGGAGTGGCTTCTGCATCATCCGCCAACTTGATCTTGGCAATGGCCTTGGCGGTGCGTAAAGTGCGTGAAGGGCGAGTCTCTGCTTCTTCCTCCTCTCCTTCTGAATCTGTCTCGTCATCTCCATCGTCCTCGGATGTTTCCGCCGCCTCCTCACGCTTCCTTCTGAGGACAGCAGCCGGCTTGGAACTAGCCTTCTTCACGCCAGCCACCTTCCGCTTCTTCTTCTTTTTCGTTCTGGTCTCGTCTGAAGTAAGGTTGCTATCGTCGACTAAACTAATGACGACAGGAGCAGATCTGGGCCATTTCTCAACTGAGAGATAGATGACTTGATGGTCTAAATAGGTACAAGTGGCGGATCATAAACGATTTCACAAGAAGCACAACGAAAGAACCTTCATGACTGCCGTTCTTCTCTTCCGCCGCGTCCTCGGCTCGAACCAAGTCGATCTTCGACACCCATTGCATGTGATCACTGTAGCATGCACGGTTGCCCTCTTTCTTCGCGATTTCAATGTATCCGGCAAAGTCGCAAGGAATCGTGTTGCCGATCCCGACACGTGACGCGTTCACCAGTCCATCTGCTTCGATGAGAAGATGGGCGGCCAGCTGGAAAATGGAGGCATAGAAAGTCATTTTGAAAGGCAAAAAGAAGAATAGAGACCTTGGCATAGGCGTACATATTGTAGTCCCAGTAGAGAAACAAAGTTCGGCCTTTACACTTCGGTATCGCGTGCATGAACCATCGAGAAGCCTTAGAAGAACAAAAATCAGAAAAGAATTATCCCCCCCCTTACATCGAGATAGCCCATGCCAAAGGTGATGGTGAGGACCACAATGCGTACAGCCTTCTTCGAAGAAGAGTATTGTTGATGAACACGCTGCAGCTCGCTACGCAGACTGATGGGTGGTTTTGTATTGTGGTAACAGAGGTAGATGACTTGGTCAAACTCCTCCGGATGAGGAATCATCGTGAACCACATACGATCAAGTCTGTACGCTTCTACATGACTGGGTAGTCTTCGTTCCGATGGCTTGCTCCACTTGAGCTAAAAGAACAAAGGAGAACGTTGATGACAAAAACAATTAAAAACTAAAATCACAAACGATTTACGTACAGGAGGCTCCTCGGTCTTCTTCTTCTTCATCGGTGAAACCGCTTTTCCTTGTTGCATTCCTCTCCGAAACTCACAGAGTGATGAGGAAAAACTTTCCCACTGTGGGAAAGACTTTCACGATGTTTCATCAGTCATAATTAAAGTCAGGAAACTCTTTCCCTACACGGTGCAGGATCAGGAAACGTTTTCCTCCTCTCTCTGTCACTTTTCCACATTCTCTCAAGCATTTTCTCAACAAAATCAAGATGGCCCGAACCAAGCAAACCGCACGCAAGTCTACCGGTGGCAAGGCCCCCAAGAGCCAACTCGCCACCAAGGCGGCCAGGAAGTCCGCTCCGGCTACGGGTGGAGTCAAGAAGCCTCATCGTTATCGGCCAGGCACGGTGGCACTTCGTGAGATCCGTCGCTACCAGAAGTCGACGGAGCTCTTGATCCGCAAGATGCCCTTTCAGGTTAGTGGTGTTTTGGATTGTTTAGAGTCTTTACATTCCTTCTGTTCATTTGTAGCGCCTGGTGAGAGAAATTGCCCAAGACTTCAAGAATGACTTGCGATTCCAAGGCAGCGCGATCATGGTGAGGTTTTCCTTTGCGTTGTAATGTGCAAAGCCACCTGAGCCTTGACTGTCTAACACCCAGGCACTGCAAGAGGCGTCGGAATCCTATCTTGTGCACCTCTTCGAAGACACCAACTTGTGCGCGATTCATGCCAAGCGAGGTTTTGTTTGATTGCGTTGGTAGAGTTACACAATAGCGTTTTGTCCTCTTTGTCTCTTAGTCACGATCATGCCCAAGGACATTCAGCTGGCACGCCGAATCCGTGGCGAGCGCTCTTCGTAAAGAGGAGGCTTCTCACAGACTGCTGCTACTATTAGGCCCCTTTTAGCTTTTTGTTTGCTTTTCTGTTTGTTTAGACTGTTAGGCCTTTTACCGACTGACCGACTGACCGACTGGTTGACTGCCCCCAGACCACCCTTGTTAGGAGTTTTCTTTGTGTATAGTTTGACTGCTAGTCTGACCCTTTTTTTGCTTAGAGATATTTTAGAGTTTCGCATCGTTTCATATTTCGCATTCAAATCTCTTTAAATTCACCTTTTTGCTCACAAATACGCTCGACCGCGAAACAAGGAGAAAAAACTCCTAAAACAAAATCGCTAACTATTCAGTTCTTAAACAAGCTAATCTCAGCGAACTTCAAGTCCAGAATCGCTGCGACTTCTTCAATATGCTTCTCAAACACACTGAACCTATCGCGACTGCCCCTCATCACGAACGCTCGTAATAACACTGGGTCGGGTTTCAGTCTGGCCGCTCCATCAGTAGCCTCCTCCGAGAACCAAAGTGGCCGGTGGTCTCGATCAAAGACACTGTCACTTACTACATTACTTTCCTTCTCTTGAAACATAGAAACCGAGCGAATCACTCGAAGCACGACCGAACCATCCTTGCTATCTTTGTGAAAGCCAAGAAGCTGATCCACAGTTCTCATTGAAACTGTGGGAGTAGTGGTCTGACCACGTATGAGCCAGCTCACATCGTTTCCTCGTTTCACGCTCACTATCTTTCTAGGGCTGACGACAATGCCTATCACCGCTGAATTAAACGTCGTCAAACTCTCCCTGAGAATAGTTGACAAAATGAAAAAGACAGACGTGGTAGGTAAATGTGCAAAGTCTTGCGCATCGTCCACCATCCCCGCCACAAGATGCACGCCGCACAAGAACCATGGCGAAGGCATGTCCACTGAATGAAGCAAGGTAAAGGTGCAGCTTCTCGGGAATTTCGTAAATAGTTTCCCCATGTCTGCGTAGCTGCGATCTAACACAAAAATTAAAGTACAAGAAAAAACCTAAGAGGATAGTGAAGGACCACTGATCCGGATAGGCAGCGACAGCTGTATCATCGCGCGCATTACGAAGGAATGCCTTGACATAATGTTTCTTAACGGTGTCTACAACTGCTAGAATGCGCAAATAACGAAGGTCAGATTTGAACTCCTCATGCACCTAAAGCGAGTAGTTGATTAACAGCCGCGAACCTGGTCCACATTCTCGACATAACCCAATGCAGAGAGGGAGAGCATCTTTGGGCCCCGGTACCAGAAGTGGTGAGGTACTCCCTTGGAGGGTGCCTTGTCCATTCGTGACTCCTGTGACTTCTGTTCTATCTTGGAATGATTCGCGCGGATCTCTAGAATCACATTGCGCAGGAGTTTCCCATAAGGCAACAAACTCTGGAGTAAAGACTCAGCCGAAGCCTCATCTAACCCAACTAGCTTCTCAACGGTTGAAATGCCACTTCTCTCGAGCAAGGCTGTCCATCGATCAATGTGAAGGTCTTGAAGCAAGCTGCCTAGCTTGGTTCTCTTGATCGCCTCTCGCAATGTCATCTTTTTCTAAAAAGTTAAAGTCCTTTCAACCAGTAGAAGAAGAGAGGGGGAATCACTTTCCTTTCTTTATCTAACCCCCCCCCTCCGCAATATGCTGAGTTCAGAAGAAGTGAGTGAATTGGGCCTGCCTGATGCTAACGAAGCGACTCGAATCGCCAAGGCCGAGTTGCGGAGAAGGCTGGTGGAAGAACGCGACAAGACGACAGAGGAACAGAAACACATTCAAGCCATTATGAAATCGGGTCTTCGTACAATCTTGAAAGAGATTGCGCAAGAACTCAAGAAGGGAGACACCGTGCATAATGGCCGCTACCACATCAAATTAAAGTACGAATGCTGCCACCTCCCAACGGAGATATATGAAGAGATGGAGGAGGAGCTGCCCAATCTAGTTCTGAACGACCTCGCCATCCCTGACGTGGTCCTTGCCGAGAGCCTCGTTAAGATCTTGCGCAGGCAAGGATATGAAGTGTTGGTTCGAGTCTATGGTCAAGAGGATGAGCTCGTTCTGAGCGGTGTGAGAGAGGAGGCTATGGCACTATGGAGACGGAGTGCGGACTTGTCGAAAGATGACTTCTATGTGGAGATCTGTATTGAGCTCTACCCTAATGAGTATGAAGCGAGCTTGAAGGCTGAACTCTTGAGAGAGACTGCGACGGTTGAGAGTGTGGAAACGAAGGCGACTGAAGAGAAGCCGAGGAGAAAGCATTTGAAGAGAAAGCATTAAGGGTTAATTAGGGGTTATTAGAACTTGTTTTAAAAGAGAATTGAATTGAATGGACTTGAGGGAAAATCTTCCGTCGTTGAAGGTCATAACCCCACGTGTTCCTTCATCGTTGAGTAGGAAAACTTTTCCTAGAAAATTGAGATTTTCGCATCGAAAACGCGTTCCTTTCGCGTAAAATCACGTGAAAACGAGTTCCTGTGTGTGTGTGTGTGTGTGTGTGTGTGTGTGTGTGTGTGTGTGTGTGTGTGTGAAAAGAAACAAAACAGAGAGAAGAAAGAGAGAGGAGAGGATTAAAATAGAAGGGTAGAAGAGGATGGATTTAGGAACCCTAAGGTTTTTAGGGTCCATAACCCTAACAAAAAGGGAAAGTAACCCTAATAACCCTAATAACCCTAAGTCTAGAGGGGGGAATCCAACCCCACAAGCTCCCAACCGCCGGGGAAACTCCCTCACAAAGATGTCTTTAATTCAGAACCGGAACAATGAAAGACCATAAACTCAATTCATCTTTACACAAGGATTCATAAGTGTAATAAAGACCTTCTTTACTTCGCTCTCCCCACCAATTGGTGGGGGTTCCAACCATCGCTCCCTACTCCAATGGAATGGCTACACGCCTCGTCATCGCAAATCGTAATTTCGGCTTTCAACGTGTGGCGCTGAGCGTAAAATATCTCAGGACTAGCCAACGAAGCTGCCACCAATTCATCTAGGTATCCTTCCACCCTCTTCACAATCTCTTCTTCGTTCCAGCCAATGGCTCGTGGGCAACAAGAAAGAGTATAGGTGCGTGTGACAGACACCCTCTCCTTTCGTCCTTTTGGCTCTGGAACCGATTCATAACTAATGAAGCCCTTCATCGCTTCGTCGATCTTGCGACGAATGACAGTGATCGGCTTCTCAATGATGAATTCAGGAGGGATCAGCTTGTCCTTGGCGAGATCCGATTCCATTTCTTCGATGAACCTATCGGTCTTGGTCTTGGTTGGTTTCTGAAGATCTTTCTGAATCACGTATTGAACGACATAGTCGTAAAATTCCTTCGAAGGCTGAACGTGATAGGTCTTGACATAGTAGGCGAACCCTTCCGGCCACTTCACTTTGTTTACATGATCTTGATACTCTACATCTCCATTCTTGCGAGTCGGCTCAAAGCGATCCATCGACCACCCAAGAAACTGAATCTTCATGATTCCAGTGTAATCGTCATAATCGCCTTCGATTGCGCTTTGCTGGATCGAGTGAAGTTTTTCTAGAAAGGAGGCTTCGCCCTCCCATGGCGTGTCGTGTCGTTTTGGGAATGGGTAAGGAGACTTCTTCTTCTTGTCTCGAACGCTAGTCGCGTAGTATCCCTCGACACGGAACTTGTCCTTCTTGTCGATACACATCTTGCGTCTTTCGAATCGTTGGTGTGATGTCTTGGTCTCCTCCATATTCTTCTCGGGGGGTCTTAAAGATTAATAATAGATAGAGAGAATGCACACAAGACCTTTAAATCAACGGCCTATAAATAAGGAAACCATTTCCCTCTCATCACTACATGCCATTTTCACAGTGGGAAATTCTTTCCTGTCTTCTCTATCCATGTCTTCTTCTACTCAGGAGATTCGAGTGTCTGGGCCCTCTTCCTTCGCATCCTATTACTTTCACAACTGCAAAGACCTCGTCAGCTACACCGTCTCTCACGTAGCGACCAAGGACATTCACGTCTTCAATACAGAAGAAGAAGGCAAGGCCTATGTAGCCCAGCAGCAGAAGGAGACCGACGACAAGAAGCGTATTGAATTCCTCCGCAACATAGATTACCTTGAGTATAATCTGGCGGAGGAGGAGAAGGCTAGTAGTAGTGAAATCAAGAAGAAGCGCAAGCGCGCAAACGTTAAGGCAAAGGTGTTCCACTACAAGGCCCCGTGGACCGAGGGGTGCTACCACAGCCTCAAACATATCCATACGTTGGTCGCCCGTCATGGATGCTCGATAGAGGACGTTACACTTCTTCTCACCGTCGAAGAAGCTGCCACGACCGATCTCTCGCCCAAGGAAGTAGGGAATACGTTCCCAGCCGATGCGTTTGCACTCTGGAAGGATTTTGCCCAGGCCCATCCGCGCGGGATGCAGTGGATTAATTGGAGGGTAGTGAGGCCTCTTCTCGAACACCCGTCCATGAAGGAGTGGCTAGTCCAGAAAGGCTTCAAGGACTCGGAAGTCGTGTATCCTGAATTTGTGAAGGGCATTGCTAATGCTGCAGAAGTGTGAAAGAAGAAATTGTTCTCTTTTTGAATTAGTTAATGGGTTTTTTTTAAAGTGTCTTTTGTTATGTCGAGACGAAAAGAGGAGACTCAAAAGGTGTATGAACAGGCTTTTTCTAGAATTACAAAGAGATCCCCCAAAAAAAATAGAAAGCTATGTCCAGGCTGATAATTCAAAAAAAAACCAGGAAACTCTTTCCCACACACTCCTCATTTCGTATTTTCAAAAAGTCTGTCCTAACCCCCATGTCTTCCAAGAAGGGCGTCAAGCGTGCTTTAGACAAATCGTCTGCTTCCACCACCACCACCAGCGATACCTCGGTTGGGAAACCCACCAAGGCCAAACTCTCTGCCGAGGAGAGGGCCCAGCGCAAACTCCGCAAGGAGAAGCGCGAGTTAGTCGGTGTGATGCTGTGCGACCTTCATCATCTCGAACTGATCGTCACGGCCGATTTACAGAAGAAGGAAAATCTGATGAAAGACCTGGACGCCACCACCGCCCACCCAGGGGAGCTGGTCGAGTTAGAGTTAGAGAACCTCATCCCCATTCTATCGAGACATGGCGAGACCTCTCCTCTTCGCCTCCGGTTTGTAAGTAGCTTCGACAACGTCAGTGATTGGCTGCCCGACCCGACCGAGGTAGTCCTGTCCTTGGAGGCCTTGAAACTCGTGGAGGGGCTGCACGACTTACACAATTCGGAAAACAAGGAATTCCTCGAGAATCACATAGAATTCACGGATATCAACGAGGTCATCCGGATTATTCTGGCGGACAGTGGCCTCTGCGACATCTTCACTGCGTACTACATGACTCCACCTGTGGGCAACGTCATCGAAGGTTTTTCCTTTTTGTGTGTTTTGAGAGGAGGGAATTTTATTGACTGAATAACCCGACGGGTGGTTTTTCTTTTAGGGTTGTTCGAAGACGCCAAGCTACCCAAGGAACAGTGGTGCGTCCTGTGGACGGAGACAGAGACCTACGACGAGGGCTCAAGCGATGCGATGGAGATCAAGGCGAGTCTCGTGACCACCAGTGTGAGACGAGCCGCCGCGCAACGGAATGCCTGGAAGAAGGAGCTGAAGGACAAGGCCCTTGACACTGAAAAGAACAATATCAAAATGTTCCTCCTGGGCCGAAATTCGGAGATTTCCGAGAAGTAAGCGGTTTTATTATTGGTTTCGTTTTTTTTTGGAGTTTTCTGACACTTTAAAGATTTCGTTCGTTCGTTTAAGAAACGCTCTTTGGAATTGCTGAGAGAGGCCTCCCTTTTGACCGAAGCATCACGACGAAATCGTCATCGAAACTCTTTCCTCTCTGGCTGTTAATTACGTTTCAGATGTAGGAAACTCTTTCCTGCCCACTCATTATTTTTTCACAAAGAAAGAAATCTCATGTCTACCAAGAAGGGTGTCAAGCGTTCCTCTGCCGAAGCCTCGTCCTCAGTCGACAAGGATAGCAAGGCTACATCAAACAAGAAGCTCCCCAAAAAGAAGAAGAAGAAGGCACAGGCCAAACCTAAACCCACAGCCGAAGAGAAGGCCCAGCGCAAGCTTCGTAAGGAGAAGCGGCAGCTAGTAGGTGCGATGCTTCATGACCTACACCAGCTCGACTTAGTCGTCACACCGAGTCTGAAGGCCAACCCGAAACTAGCCGAGGCTCTTCACATCTCTACCTTGGCTGTCGGAGAGTGTGTCGTCGCCGTCGGGATGGCGCAGATCATCGAGGCCCTGTCATCTCAACAACACGAAAATGTCCCTCCTCTTCTCCTTTTCCGGGCGAGAGGCGATGAATGTTACCGGAGCGAGTGGATCCCAGAGGCGACCGAGGTACTCTTATCCTTGGAGGCCATGAAACTCGTGGAGAAGTTCAGCGATTTCGGTACATACGGTGACGACGACATCCTCCACGATCACAAGGAGTTCAAGTCCATGGAGGAAATCTTTGATGCCATCCTTGGTGACGCTGACTTGAAGGAGATCTACACGACTTACTACAAGACAGAACCTCCCAGTGAAGAAGTTTGTGAAGGTAAGATCTTTGGGGGGGGGTTCTAATCTCATTTCTGTTTTGTTCAGAGGACGCCAA
>Ga0134125_10009534_pt1 | contig 10920 bp, 6 predicted proteins | sample KB31751_FD_96464 | JGI IMG/M metagenome (GOLD analysis project Ga0134125, IMG submission 96464) | Terrestrial soil microbial communities with excess Nitrogen fertilizer from Kellogg Biological Station, Michigan, USA - KB3-175-1 | ecosystem: Environmental > Terrestrial > Soil > Unclassified ...
CGAGCGACGTGCTCGATCTCCATGCGCACCTGCGGAAACTTGTCGAGCATCTCGTGGAAATCGGGCGCATAGATACGGACGACTTCCACGTGGTCGAGCGCAGTGCAGGTTGCATTGCGGGCCGCATCGCGCAGCAGACCCATCTCGCCGAAGTACCCGCCGCGAGGCAGGTAAGCCAGCACCATCTCTTCGCTGTTGCGCATCTGCGACACGCGCACGAAGCCGATACGGATCAGGTAGAACGAATCCGCAGGATCGCCTTCGTTGCAAATCACCTGTCCTGGCGCGTAGCGCACCAGTTCCACGCGGTCGCGCAGCAGGTCGATGAAGTCTTCGCTGAGGCTCGAGAAAATGGGCACGCTGCGCAGATGTGTCGAAAGCGCGCGTCCGCGATAATTTGCTTCAAGCTGCGCGCGAAAGGTCTTGTTCTTCTGCATGACGTCGAGCACGTTGCGCAGCATTTCGAGCATCACGCACTCGGTTTTTGCCCGCACCGTCGCTGAGCGCGGATAGAAGCTCATGCACGTCATCTCGCCAAACAGATCACCAGGTCCAAGCTGCGCAATCGGGTTGTCGAACGGCAAGTCGACCGGCGCATCGATTGAAATGTGGGTTGGATTCGGTCTGTCTCCGGCGCGTTTTTCGGCTTTCTGCGGCAACAGTTTGCTCCGCATCTTCGCCAGAAAGCTGGTGTGGTCGTCGTTGGTTGAAACGTGCGCCCGCGGTGACCCGAGCAGCACATCGCAGTCGCCTTCAAGGATGTAGAAAGCAGTCGAGCCATTGTCGCCTTCGCGGACGATGACTTCGCCGGGCTGAAAGACGCGCTTCACAACAGCGCCCTGATTCAACTCCAGAAACGTCCCCGAAACACCCTTGAAGATCGGCAGCGCGAGCAGGTCTTCGGTATCGACCGAGTAAACATTCGGTCCTTCAGTCTGCGCCAGCAGGTTCTGTCCGACGATTTTCTTATTGGTCAGTGCGCCAGTCGGACAACTGACCATGCACTCGCCGCACGAAACGCAGGTGGAGTTGCCCATCGGCTCATTCGCGTCGAACCCGATGGTGGTGAAATACCCTTTGCCCTGCCGCGCGATCACATTGTTGTCGCGAATTTCCGAGCAGCCGCGAATGCAGCGGTCGCACAGAATGCACGCAGAGTAGTCGACATGGATCGACAGCGAGGAATCGTCTTCGGACATCACCGGAACGGCCCGGCGCCGGAAGCGCACATCCTCGGGCACGATCCCGTGGCTGGCAGCCTGCGTCTCCAACTCGCAATCGCCGCTCTGCACCTGGCGCAGACACGGCGATGGATGGTCCGACAGCATCAACTCATACAGCGTTTTACGCACCGCCTCGATCGGCTCGGAGTTGGTTGTCACCACCATCTCTGGCTCAGCCTTGAACACGCACGAGGCCTGCAGAGCGCGCTCGCCGACATCGCAGATGCAAATGCGGCACACGCCCACCGGCGTCTGGTTCTGCTGATGACACAGCGTCGGAATCGCAATGCCTGCAATGCGCGCCGCATCGAACACCGTGGTTCCATGCGGAACGGTGACTTCCTGACCGTCGATGGTCAGCGTCATCATCGCGTCGTGTGCAGATCCGCTCATGTGGCACTTCCCGTGAAGCACACGCCGCCCCGGCAGTGGCGGTCGACAACGTGCTCGCGCACAAGATCGGGAAAGTGTTTCATGACGGACGTAATCGGCGCAGGCGCGATCTGGCCGAGCCCGCACAGCGACGCCATGCGCAATACGGCGGAAAGATCGTTCATCAACTCAAGGTCGCCACGGGCAAATTGTCCCTGCGTCCAGTTCTCGATGATGTCCACGAGCTTCTGTGTCCCAATCCTGCATGGTGAGCACTTGCCACAGCTCTCGTTGCGGTAGAAGCGAACCGACGTTAGCGCCATATCCAGCATGCAACCGGTGTTATCGACCACTACTACAGCGCCCGAACCGAGCATCGACTTCAGCGCCTTCACCTTGTCCCAGTCGAGCGGCGTATCGAGCAGCGAAGCCGGAAGGTATCCCGACGACGGCCCCGAAGGAGCAAAGCCCACGATCTCGCGGCCCTCCAGCGCGCCGCCGCCGTAGTCCTCGATCAACTCGCGATAGGTGATCCCCATCGGCACTTCGAACACTCCTGGCCGTCGCACATTTCCCGTGATGCCCACAAACTTCACTCCTGGCGATCCCGGCCGCCCGAAGTTGCGATACCACTCGCCACCCTTGCCGAGGATCGTGATTGCATGCGTGAAAGTCTCCACGTTGTTCAGCGCCGTCGGCTTACCCCACAAGCCGGAGTTGATCGTCCTTGGCGGCTTATTGCGCGGCTCGGCGCGGTTGCCCTGAATGGCTTCCATCAGCGCCGTCTCTTCGCCGCAGATGTAGCCGCCGGGGGAGACGAAGACTTCAAGGTCGAAGTCCACGCCCGACCCCAGAATGTTGCGTCCCAGCAGCCCCATCCCGCGAATCCGTGCCAGTTCTTCACGCAGTACTTCGGTCTGCAGCTCGTACTCGTGCCGGATGTAGAGATAGCCCTTCTGCGCGCCGACGATGGCTCCTGCCACCATCATGCCCTCAAACACCATGTGCGGCAGGTATTGCAGGATGAAGCGGTCTTTGATCGTTCCGGGTTCGCTCTCGTCCGCGTTGCAGACGACAAATTTCTCCGGCCCGCGCGCCTTCTTCGCGCCTTCCCACTTGATGTAGGTGGAAAAGCCCGCGCCGCCCATGCCGCGCAATTCGCCCTGCTTCAGCAGCGCCAGCGTCTCGTCGAAGTTCTTCAGATCGATCAGCCTGCGATAGATGCTGTACTGCTCGGTCTGCGTCGCATACGGGTCGCACTGGATTTTGATGCCGCGCTCCGCGGGACTGCTTGGCGCCACATTCGACCGGTCGATACGCGGGGAGAGAATCTCCTGATCAATGTGCGCGACGACCGACTTGAAGTCCGCGCCCTCGTAATAGTGCTCGTTGATGCTGACCACGGGAGCGTGGTCGCAGCGCCCGACGCAGGAAATATCGCGCACCTGCACAACATCGGGCGCGCCGGCGTATTGATGCTCCAACGCATGGCGAAGCTGGCGAGCGCCGTTGAGGTGGCAGCTCATGTCGTCGCACACGCGCACATCGACGCGTATCGGAGGCTTCAGCCGGAAGTGTGGATAATAGCTCGCGACGCTGTGCACGTCCTTGATGGCCACGCCGCGACGGATGGCGATGCGTGCAATCTCGTTGGCCGGGACGAACCCAACGTTCTCCTGAACATGGCGCAGGTCTTCGAACACACCCAGCTTGTTGCGGCCGGGTTCGATCTGCACGAGGACTTCAGGCGTTACGGGCATTCCGGATTCTTCCTCGCTACGCGTTTGACTGCACCAAATTCAGGGCTTGCGCAGAATCTAGCAGACGGAATGGAGTGAGTCCAGCTATCTGGTCAATTGGGTGAACCACAGATGATGGTTGAACGAATGTGCTGTACAGGATACCTTGGGTCGCACAGGAGTTTGTTGAGCCAGGCCCGACGAAGAAGATGCGATTGTCTTTTAGTACGAGTTTCGAGCAACGCCGGATTGCCGCCATGCTGGGCGTTCTTGTGGCGATGGGTACTGTCGCGCGCGCGCAGACTGTTCCGCTGCCGCCGCACGTCAAGGCGCTGCTGGCGGCTGCTCCGGAGATTACCCCCGTCGGCAAATACGTCGGTCCCGGTTCCTGCTCGGCTGTCGCCTGCCATGGCGGCATACAGCCTCACTCCACGACCAAGGTCCTCCAGAACGAGTACAGCACCTGGGTCACGCAGGACAAACACGCCCGCGCCTACACGGCTTTAACTGGGTCTCTTGGCAAGCAAATGGCGGCCATCCTGAAGATCGGCCCTGCGGATAAAGCTCCCAAATGCCTCGTCTGCCATGCCGTCAGCATGGAAAAGTCCCACCGGGCGCGCGAATTTGACGTCGCCGAAGGCGTCAGTTGTGAAAGCTGCCACGGCCCTGCCTCGCAGTGGCTTGGGCCGCACATCCAGCCCGATGCAAAGCACGCGGATATGGTGCGTCTCGGCCTGATCGATAACAAGAATCTGGCGGTCCGCGCCAGCGAGTGCCTCACTTGCCATCTCGGTGCGAAGGGCATGGAAGTCGACCACGAGATGATCGCCGCCGGCCATCCTGACCTTACTTTCGAGCTGGACTCCTTCACCGCCGTCGAGCCGCCCCATTGGGTGGAAAAGAATACTGACCCGCTGTTTGGGATGCGGGCCTGGGGTGTTGGACAGGCCGTGCAGATGCGCGAAGGCATGCTGCGTGTCGCACGCCGCGCGCAGACGGGGCCGTGGCCGGAGTTTAGCGAGATGGACTGCATTACCTGCCACCACGCTCTTACGGGATCTGAGAGCTGGCGGCAGCAGCAGGGTTACGGCGACCATCGCCCCGGCGATCCGCCCTATAACCTCGCCCGCTTTGTCGTCTTCCGGCACTTCGCCCGCGAAATCGACCCTGAGACCGCAAAGCAGCTCGAAGCCGAAAGCGCCAAAGTCGCGCACCTCGTCACATCGCTGAGTCCCGAACGCACCCAGGTGGAAGTAGCCGCAAACCACGCCGCTACGCTGGCCGAAAAGCTCGTTGCGGAAGTCGACACCGCGCAGTACGACCGCGCCCGCACGCTGCGCCTGCTCAAAAGCATCGCCGCTGACGGCGACGCTATCTCCCGCCAGGGTGAGCGCAGCGCCGAGCAGGCGACGATGACGGTGGATTCGCTGTATATTGCGATTGCCAAAGCCGGCGCGGCTAATCCCGACACTCGCGCGGCGATTGACAGGCTGTTTACGCAGGTCAAGAACCCATCCGGTTACAACGCGCCACAGTTTGCAGCTGGAATGAAGAGTGTCGCGGCGACCCTGCGCTAAAACCGCTCCCGGCTCTGCGCTCAAAACCTCTAAGCTCTGAGCTCTCCAAAAACCTGCACCGGTGAACATTCATCGCTCTAACCAGCAAACCACAGCCGCAACGGAGCCGCTAATCCGTTGGGTTCGCCGGAAACTTCTGGTACGTCAGCCGAACGCCGCGGATGGTTATTTGGTCGGCGCGAATTGTCGTGGGAGCCTCAAACCCTGCTGCTCCGCCGGCTGCTGCGTAGTCGTCCTGGTCTACGCCATCACCTGATACGCCGAGCCCCCCAGCCAGCTTGCCGTTGACGTAGAGCGGAGTGCTGCCGGGGAAGAAGACGATGCCGTTCTGGTTGGCATTGGCTGGCTGTGAACCCTGAGTACACGGATGCGCGACATCGTTCGTAAACAGCGAATAAAACGGCCCTGGCGGCGTGCCGTCGATGCCTTCGGGATACAGCGGTTGCGCTGCGAACCCGATCGTCCGGTTGGTTACGGCGGTGTTCGCTGGAACACCGGGGAGGTCGGCGGCGTTCGGCGTGCCGCTGAAATACACGACGTTGCGCGACTTCGCCACCGCGACATCCACCGAGAACATCGTCGCATCGGGCATGCGATACAGCGCCAGCAGACTGCCGTCGAGATCCGCGACGGCGATGACGAACCGTGCACGGGAGCCCGGCGGAAGCCGGATGGCCGCGCGCGTTGCTGCGCCGGTGGCAACAGTGTTGGTGACGATCTGCTGCACCTGTGCCAGCGTCAGACCGCCCAATGTGCTGCCGCGCTCGGCAATCAGGTCGCCCTCAGGCGCAGCGCCTGGGCTCGCAATCGGGCCAAGTGTGTAGCTACCGCTGGCTGAACCTGCGGTAACGCCGGTGGGGACCGTCGTCTGATTTACAAACGGCAGCGTCACTCCGCCCACTACAACCGCTCCGGGATAAGGCACCACGGGAGCAAACCCGTTGCCGAGGGTCCCTGCAACGGCGGCGTACTCGACAACCGCGTTGTAATTCGGCGTGGAGGCCGCCGCGACAATGCCAATGCCGCCCGCGACGCGCCCGTTCTTGAAGATTGGGACGCCACCGGGATTGACCGCCGCAGAGTCCGAATCCAGCAAGTCTGCCTTGCCCGTCTGGATGCCAAGTCCTGGAGTTGCGGCGTGCAGCAGCGTCGGCACGGGAAGGCTTTGGCCGGGAAGATAGGTGGTGTTGAAGCCGCAGCCGCGATTGGTGCTCTCGATCCCGTAGAGCGGCGCGGACTCGGAGTTCGTTACGCCCGGTGGAAAGTGAATGCCGCTGAGGAACCGCACGGTGCGCGTGCCGATGGGCGCCTGATCGTTAGAGAAGAACGCGGCCGTGCGGGCGAGCGCAGCGGCGACTTCGTCCGCGGGCTGCGGCGTGTTGTAGTTGGCCAGCGCAGTTGCTGGTGCGCCGTCCTTGCTGAAGACCGCGACGATCTGCCCCCGCCGGTCGCTGACGGCGATCACCAGCGGCACATTCACCGAAGCTGCCGCAGCGGTCACGATCGACGCAACTTCCGCCTGTGTGAGGACGTTGTTTCCCGGGCTGGGCGTAAACGGCGGCGACGGAGTGGCGTTGGTTCCAGTGCCGCAGCCACCAGCGCAGATGGTCACCGCCGTTACGAGGCAGGCGAAGAAAGTGCGGTTTGGGCGGGAACGGTGGTGCAAACAGATCTCCGAGGCTTCGCAGTTAGATTACGCCTGAACGCCTCCGTGCAGATTGCGATACAGGGCAAAGCCGCGCGGAACGGATATGATGGGCAACATTCCGATGGCTGACTTCCGGACGCAATTGCGAGAGTGGGGAACCAATGCCTGGCGGGCGGCTGCGATTGCCGCAGTCGCTACGACGCTGGTCTTTGCGGCCTCGCACACGACGCCGTTCGCCTACCTGAATTCTTGGACCTACGACTTTACCGTCGACCACGTGGGACTCTCGGCCCCATCGCGCGACGTGATCTTCGTGGATTTCGACGACGAGACATTCCATCGCATCGGCAAATACCCGACTCCGCGCGACGCAGTCGCCACTGTCATCAAGGCGGTTGCAGCCCAGAAGCCACGCGTGATCGGCCTGGATATCCTGCTCTCTGAGCCTCGCAATGAGGCGGAAGATAAAGCGATGCAGGATGCGCTCACCGCCGCCGGAACGGTCATCATAGCGGCGCAGGACGAAGCAGGAGTCCTGCCCGCGGAGCGTGCACTGCCAATGTTTTGCCAGCCCGAAGACCCGAGCGCTGCTTCAGGTTTTTGCAAAGAAAACGCACCGGGAGCGATGGGCTACGCGACGATCAACCTGCCTTTCGACCCGGACGGATTCGTTCGTCAGGCACTCCTCTTCTCGGGCGGGGCAAATCCGACCGTCTCCTTTCCTGTGACCATGGTGCAGCAGTACACCGGTAAGGCGATCGAGCCCGTCGATGCGACGCACGGCCGCTTCGACGGTCACGACATCTTTTACGCCGATCCGAAGGGTGTCAAATCAATCCTTATCGGTTCGTGGGGCCGCGAACCCGCGACAAAAATTCCGGCATGGAGGTTCCTGACTGGCGAAGTCGCTGCCAACGCCGCGACCGACAAACTGGTCCTCATCGGCCAATCGAACGATGCGGCGCGTGATCAGGACAACACCCCCCTGTTCCGCGCGGGCGACGATCAGCAACGAATAGCCGGGACGCAGGTCCACGCCGCTGGAATTCGCAGTCTGATGGAGGGTACAGCCGTCCGTCCCGCTCCACCCGCCCTGGTCTGGTGGATCGTCTTCGGTGTCTGCTGGCTGGCCTCGCTGCTGCTGCTCGCGCTGCGGACGTGGCTTGGAGTCTGCTGTGCGGCCCTGCTGGCCATTCTGCCCGGCATCGCCGGCCTGGTGATGTACGCAAAGATTCGGTTCTGGCTACCGTTCCTGCCTGTGCAGGCAGGGGTCGCGGTCACGCTGCTGCTGACCATCGGGCTGAAGTTCATCATGGAGCGTCTGGTCGCAAACGAGGCGCGTGAGCAGCGCCGTGAACTGATGAGCCTCTTTTCCAGCTACGTCGATCCCGCCGTCGCCAACACCATCTGGGAGCGGCGCGACGAACTTTCGTTGGCCGGCGAAGAACGTATTGCCACGGTGATGTTTACTGACATCCGCAGCTTTACTGCCCTCAGCTTCGGCAGGCCTCCGGCGGAGGTGCTTCGCTGGCTCAATCGTTATCTCTCGGCGATGGACGAGGTCATCCGCGAGAACGGCGGCTTCCTGAACAAGTTTATCGGCGACGGCCTGATGATTATCTTCGGTCTGCCCCTCAGCCGCGGCGTGCAGGATGATGCGGCTCGGGCCGTTCGGGCAGCGCAAGCGATGCTCAAACGGGTCGAAATGCTCAATCGACAACATGCCGGCAATCCGGACATGCCACAAATCCGTATAGGTATTGGGATACATACCGGAACCCTGATGGCGGGAAGTATCGGCTCAGCCAGCCGCCAGGAATATAGTGTTATCGGCGAAACAGTGAACCTCGCGTCGCGGCTTGAAAGTTTGAACAAGCCATACAAGACCGAGATACTGTTGAGCCAGGCTACGTACGACTTGTTGCAGGAAGACTGCGAGGCCTTTCGCGCGCTGGGTGAAGCGAAAGTGCCGGGATTGGAAGAGCCGGTTGCCATCTACACGATTGCGGCGGCAGAAGAGGGTTGAGATGACACGCATGATCACAAAGAATGTACAGAAGATGATCTTGATTGCGGCCGCTGCCGGGACCATGGGCATGGTAACCGCATGGGCCCAGACCGGAGGAACCGCCACTTCGAGGCCTGTGCGCGTGCGCGCCAAACTCGATGGCTTCGACCTGACGCCCAAAAACGCCACACCGCCTCGGCGCCCGAACCAGATCGGGGGCGTTTCGCGTGGTCTTGGCACTCTCGTCCTCTATGCGCCGACGATGGGCAAGTCCTACACACTGACTCCTACCTTCTCCTGGCGCTCCGACGATCCCAAAGGAGAGTACACCCTGCGTCTCTCGCAACCCGGAATGGGCGCGGATGCTGTGTACGAGACCAAGGTTGTGGGCGACCACTTTACGTATCCCGCGGACGCTCCCGCGCTCAAGCCGGGCGAGACGTATGTCTGGACGGTGCAGCCGACAGTCGACATGCTTGGCGGCCCTGCCTCGGCGAGCCTCGTGATCGTCGGCGGCACCGAGCGCGAGGCGGTCGGCGCGGCATTGGCAAAGGCGAGTGCGGAGAGCGATCCGGCAGCCGCGGCGGCAAAGGTGTATACAGATATGCGGTTGTGGTTCGATGCGGTGAGTGCGTACTCAAGCCTCATCGAGCGCTTCCCGGCCCGCAGTGAGTTCTACCAGGCCCGGGCCGATCTGTACGATCAACTGCCCGCGACGTCGGCCCTGGCCGACGCCGATGCAGCAAAGGTTCATAAGTAAATCTGCGCAGGCGGGGTAGCAATGGATAGTGGCGTGCCGTCGCAGCCGCCCATTCCGGCGATGGAAGTGCGCATCTGGGGCGCGCGCGGCTCGGTGCCCACACCCGCCGCGGAGAATCTGCGCGTCGGCGGCAATACCGCCTGCGTCGAAGTAAAGATCGCAAGCGGAGAGAGCTTCATCTTCGACGCCGGAACCGGGATTCGCAACCTCGGTCTGGCCCGCGCAACGCAGGCAAGTCAACGACACGATCTGCATATTTTTCTCACCCATTTTCACTGGGACCACCTGCAGGGGCTGCCGTTCTTTCCACCGCTCTACTCGGCCGAAAATATCATCACCTTCTATTCCGCATGGCCGGCGGACCACCTGCGCGATGTACTGAGCGGGCAGATGACGAACCCGTACTTCCCGGTGCGCTTCGATCTTCTAGCCGCGAAGATGAAGTTTGAGCAGATTGAAGGCGCTCCCAGGCGATTTGGCAATGTGGAGATTGGGTCCTTCAAGCTGCATCATCCCGGCGGAGCCTGCGGGTACACCATCGACACAGCGGGCGCGCGCGTCGTCTATGCAACCGACCATGAGCACGGATATGCTTCCGCCGACGCTCGGCTGCTCGCCGCTGCGAGAGGCGCGGACGTCCTGATCTACGACGCGCAGTTCACTCCTCAGGAGTATCCCTCGCATATGGGCTGGGGCCACAGCACATGGCTGGAAGCGACGCGAATTGCGGCCGCCGCCGGAGTAAAGCATCTGGTGCTGTTCCACCACGACCCGGGCCACACCGACGATGACATGTGGCGCATCCTCGACCAGGCGCGGAGAGAGTTTCCCAACACCAACCTCGCGATCGAAGGAGCGATGATCGCGGTAACGTTGCGGTGATGGTTACCCGATGTCGAAGCTTACGCCCTGCGCCAGCGGCAACTCCGTTCCATAGTTGATGGTGTTGGTCGCACGCCGCATGTATTGCTTCCATGCGTCGGAGCCGGACTCGCGGCCGCCCCCGGTCTCTTTCTCGCCGCCGAATGCTCCGCCAATCTCCGCGCCGGAGGTGCCGATATTCACATTGGCGATACCGCAATCGGAGCCCTGGCCGGAGAGAAACCGCTCGGCTTCCTGAAGGTTCAGCGTAAAGATCGATGACGACAGTCCATGGGGAACGTCGTTCTGCATGGCGATTGCTTCGTCGAAGCTTTGATAGCGCATAACATAAAGAATCGGCGCGAAGGTCTCGCGTTTGACTACGTCAGCCTGGCTGCCAATCTCAACCAGCGCAGGACGCACATAGAACGCCTCAGGTGATTCGCCGGCGTTCAGGCGTTCGCCGCCGGTGATGGTTGCACCCGCCGTCCGCGCGTCATCGATCGCCTTCTGCATGTTGTTCCACGAGCGCTCGTCGATCAGTGGGCCGACGAGCGTTCCAGGCTCGCGCGGATCGCCAACGACGACCGACCCATACGCCTTTTTCAACTGCGGGATGAGCTGGTCATAGACGGAATCATGGACGATCAGCCGCCGCAACGTCGTGCAGCGCTGCCCGGCAGTTCCCATGGCGGAAAAAGCAATGGCGCGCAGTGCGAGATCGAGGTTCGC
>Ga0134125_10009535_pt1 | contig 10920 bp, 9 predicted proteins | sample KB31751_FD_96464 | JGI IMG/M metagenome (GOLD analysis project Ga0134125, IMG submission 96464) | Terrestrial soil microbial communities with excess Nitrogen fertilizer from Kellogg Biological Station, Michigan, USA - KB3-175-1 | ecosystem: Environmental > Terrestrial > Soil > Unclassified ...
GGTCGCGGCCAAGCGCGACGGCGCCGACTACGTGGTGTTCGGGCCGGTCTGGCCGACCGGCGCCAAAGAGGACGCCATCGGCGTCGACGCGCTCGCCGAGGCAGTCCGCGCCTGTGCGCCGATGCCGGTGTTCGCGCTCGGCGGCGTCGATGCCGAACGGGCGCGGGCCGCGGTTGCCGTCGGGGCGCGCGTCGCCTGCATCGGCGCCGTCCTCGGGCGCAGCGACGCCGGAGCCGCCGCCCGCGCGCTCGCCCTCGCGATCGGATAAGATTCCAGGTTCCGATGGGCGCGCGCGGCGTGATCGTGCTGGTAGTGGCACTCGTGGCCATGGGCCTGGCGCTGTTCGCCGTCGACTTTCCGCGCCCGTCGTCGGATGACATGGCGCCGGGGATCCGCAAGGGCGACCTCCTGCTCGCCTGCCGCGCGTGCGGCAAGCCCAAGCGCGGCGACGTCGTCCTGTTCACCTCGCCCGACAACGGGCCGCTCAGCGTCCGGCGCGTCATCGGCGTGCCCGGCGATCGCATCGAAGTGCATCACGGCAAGGTCCTCCTCAACGGCAAGCCGCTCGAGGAGACCGACGAGGGCACCATCAAGCTCGCCGACATCGATCCGGTGTCGAGCCAGCCGCGGCCGTTCTCGATCGCCGAGGAGAAGTCGGGCGAGCACGAGTACAAGGTCGTGCGCGACCTCGGCGTGATCTCGTCGGGCGACCGCGCGCCGGAGACGCTCAGCGACGCCTACTTCCTGGTCGCCGATCGGCGCACGCTGGTGCGCGACAGCCGCGACTACGGGCCGGTGGCGCGCGGCTCGATCCGCTCGATCATCGTGCGCGTGCTGTCGGCGGGCGATCACGACGCCTCGCGCCAGGGCAAGCTCCCCTAGAGCAGGCGGACTTGACCGTCGGCGTCGACGGGCAGGTCGTAGCGCAGCCGCGGCCCGTCGATGCGCAAGAACGGCGGCGGATGGTGCGGCTCGCGCTTGTCGGGGCGGATGAGGTGGATGACCTCCCAGCGCAGCGCCCACAGCTTGTCCGAGAGGATGCGCCGGTGGCACTGCGACCAATGGGTCTCGGCGCACATGAACGCCGTCGGCTGCGCGGCCGCGCGCGCGACGAGCGCCTGCAGCCCCGCGGCGAACTCCTCGCTGTCCAAATGATCGGCGTAATTGCGGAACGCCTCGACCTGCCACGACGGATTCGGTGACGGCACCGGCCCGCGCTTGCGCCGCCCGCCGAGGCGCGGCTCCCACGCGTATTCGATCCCGCGCGCCGGCAGCGACGCCGCCAGCGCCTCGCGCCCGAACTGCGGATGCCGCCGCGACCCGGGAAACGACCGCACGTCGACCACCGCCGTCACCCCGCCCGACTGCAGCGTAGCGACGAGCTCATCGAGCGACCGGGCCCCATGCCCCACACTAAAGATCCGCACGAGAAAAGCTTAACAGGGAGTTCAGAGAGTTCAGGGAGTTTGAGAATAATGGGCACTCGTGCCCGGTATGTTGTTCTCTGATCTCTCTGGGCTCTCTGATCTCCCTGTGAATCTTTCCTAGGGACCCAGCATTACGGTGTAGAGGTCGCGGGGATTGGACGTGCGCTCGCTGGCGGCCTTGATGACGACGAAGTAGCGCTTGCCGGCGACGAGGGCCGTCCCGGGGAGCACTACTTTGCGGTTCTCGTCGACGATCTTCACGCTCGCGGGCATGGGGCCGCCGAAGTGGGCGCCCGCCGGTGACGCCGTCGCGGTGAAGCTGAACCAGTCTTCGTCGCCGCGCGGGGCCAGCCGGCCGCGCATCGTCGGCGAGCCGGGCAGCCACGGCGTCGCCGTCGTGGGGCCGTCGTTGGGCTCGCGCTCCTCCTCGGGCGGCGGCTGCGTCATCGTCGCCGTCAGGCGATAGGGCGCATCGAACGCGGTGTCGCGCGCGCGGGCGCTCACCCGCACGAGCGCCTCGCCCGCCTTGGCCGGCGGCAACACCTCGCCCTGCCCGACCGGCGCGTCGTCGGCGCGCACCCACGCCTTGCCGTCGGCGCCGAGCCGCTCGAGCTTGAGGTCCACCTTGTCGACGCCGTCGACGTCGAAGCTGAGCTGCGCGTCGGGCGGCGCGCCCACGACCTTGTAGACGTCGGCGTCGCCCGGCCACAGAAAGCCGGCGAGCTGCGCGGTGCCGCCCAGCAGCGTCATGGTCGTCGCGTGCGCGACGTCGTTGTTCGGCTCGCGCTCGGCGCCGTCGAGCGGCGGCTCGACGCCGATGCGCAAGACCCAGCGCGCATCGGGCGACTTGCCCTCGACGGCGCGCAGCGCGATCGCCGCCACGCCCGACGCCGTGTCGACGCCGACGTTGCGCAGCCGGAGCTCGTCGTTCTTGGCGCCGCGCGCCTCGGCGAACAGCGTCTTGCCGTCGGCCGCGGTCACCTTCAGCGACGAGGCGACGTCCGGCGCCGGCGCCAGCTCCAGCCGCACGACGGCGCGATTGTCCTTGGTCGGCACGCCCGCCAGCGACAAGCTCAGCCAATCTTCGTCGCGCTTGCGCCCGAAGAAGCCGCTGGCGTCGCCGCTCGTGCCGCTCGACAGCTTGATCGGCGTCGCGTGCGCCACGTCGTCGTTGGGCTCGCGCTCGTCGGCCGCAGCCGCCGGCCAGGCCTGCACCGTCAGCTCGTACGAATGGGTGGCGTCGCCCTTGGGCGGTCCCGCCTCGTGCACGCGCAGATAATAGGTGTGCGCCGGATCGACGCCGACGTTCGGGATGACCTCCGGCTCCCCCGCCCCGCCGTCGTTGACCGTCATCAGCCGCTTGCCGTCCCCGTCGAGCACGTCGAGCGCGAGATCGATGCCCGGCACGCCCGACAGCTCCACGCGTGCGTAGTCGAACCCGCTGCCCATGTCGCGCGGCGTCCCCGGATCCATCCACGAGAACACGTCGGCGTCCTTGGCGGTGATGGTGCCGCGCACGCCCTTGCCCGGCTCCATCGGCTGCGCGTGGGCGACGTCGTTGTCGGGCTCTTTCTCGTCGACGAGCGGCAGCTTCGGCCGATCGGGCGCGCGCTTGTCGGGCTCGACCACCTCGACCACCGGCCCGCCGTCGCCGGACACCTTGATGGGCTTGCGATGCTCGCACCCGGCGAGCACCACCAACAGCGCGAAGATCGCGGGTTTCACTTCTTGAATGTAGCGAGAAACTCGGCTTCGCTCACGACATTCCCGTCGACGAGCGCCCGGCCGGCCATCTTCCAGATGGCGCCGCCCTTGCGCGTCGGCTCGACCTCGAGCCTGAGCACGTCGCCCGGCACCACGGGCTTACGGAACTTCACCTTGTCGATGCCCATGAAGAACACGAGCGGCTGTTGCCCGGGCTCGGCCAGGAGATTGAGCGCCAGCACCGCCCCCGCCTGCGCCATCGCCTCGACCTGCAGGACGCCCGGCATGATCGGATGCCCGGGGAAATGGCCGGCGAAATAGGGCTCGTTGGCGCTCACGTTCTTGATCGCCACGACCTTGTCGCCGCTGAGCTCGACGACACGATCGATCATGAGGAACGGAAAGCGATGCGGAATGACGCGCTCGATCGCGGGAACGTCGAGCGGCGCGGCGAGGCCGAGCGGCACGCCTACCTACTTCTTGCCGCCAACGCCAGCGTTGTAGGTGCGGATGACTTCGTTGGTGATGTCGAGCGACGGCTGCCCGTAGACCACCGACGAGCTGCGCTCGAGCACCAGCATGAAGTGCTCGCGCTCGGCGATCTTCTGCACCACGTTCGACAGCTTGGCCAGGATGCCGCGGGTCGCGTCGGCTTCCTTCTTCTGCAGATCGCCCTGGAGACGCGCGTAGGTCTCCTGCAGCTGCTGCAGGCGCATCCCCATCTCCTGCTGCATCTTCTGCTTGGCGTCTTCCTTCATGAGGGCCGACTTCTTGTCGAAGTCTTCCTTCATCTTCTTGAGCTCGTCCTGCTTGGCGTCGAGCTCCTTCTGCTTCTGATCGAAGTCGGACTTGAGCTTGGCCTTGGCCGCCTGGCCGTCCTTCGTCTCCTCGAGCGCGCGCTGCAGGTCGACGAACGCGATCTTGTCGTCCGCGTGCGCCGCGCGGGCGACGCCGCCAACGAGGGCGAAAACGATGGTGAAGGCGAAAATCGAGCGGGTCATTTTTGTGTGCTCCTTATTCCGGGCCGTTCTTATGTGACGCACAGGAATTCGTCAAGTGTTTAGAAGAAATTGCCAATCGTGAATTCGAACACGATCGGATCCTCGCCTTGCTGGCGGTTGAGCGGGATGCCCCACTCGAAGCGTAGCGGACCAATCGGCGAGTTCCAGCGGAAGCCGAAGCCGACCGAATAACGCAGGTTCTGGAAGGTCGGATAGGCGTTGCACGGGTTGAACACGTCGGGGATGTTCGACACCGCCAGCCTCGACGGACAGTACTTGGCGGTCTCGGTGTTGTAGGCGTTGCCGGCGTCGAAGAAGATGACGCCCTTGATCTGCACCGCGGCGAAGATCGGGAACTCGATCTCGGAGTTCAGGATCAGCTGCAGGTTGCCGCCGATGTTGAACTGCGAAAGGAACGCCGACGGCTCCTGCGACGACAACACGTTGACCTTCGGCCCGAGGCCGAAGAGCTGGAAGCCGCGGATGGTGTTGATGCCGCCCGTGAAGTAGCGCTCGTAGATGGGCACGCCCTGCGAGTCGCGCGACACGACGAGATCGCCTTCGACGTTGAGGCGGAAGATGAACGGGCCCCAGATCGGGTGATAGAAGCGCGCCCAGCCGCTGACGCGCTCGAAGACCGCCTGCGAGGCGATCAGCGGATCGGCGACCTCGACGGCGAGCGAGTGGAACATGCCGTGCTTGGGGAAGAGGCGATCGTCGCGCGTGTCGTAGTTGATCGAGAGGCGCACCGACGAGGTGATGCCCGAGCGGAACAAGTTCGAGACGGTGCCCGACGACACCGGCGTGACGTTGCCGAAGCCGCCGATGGTCTGGCCGAGCTGGTTCTCCTCGACGTCGACATACTCGAGCTTGTAGGTGGCGAACACGCGCGTCCAGTCGCCGAACAGATAGCCCCACGTCAGATCGCCGCCGCGCGCGGTGCGGTTGAACGACGGATAGAAGAGCAGCGAGTTGTAGACCGAGAACGCGAAGGTCAGGCGCGTGTCGAGGAAGTAGGGATCGAGGTAGCGCAACGTGAACAGCTGGCGCAGCGACGAGATCTGCGCCTGCAACTGCAGCGTGGTGCCGCGTCCGAACAGGTTGTTCTGCGACACCTGCGCCTGGCCGATGAAGTTCTCCACCGACGAGAAGCCGGCGCCGATCTGGAACGTACCGGTGGCGCGCTCGGTGACCTCGATGTTGACGTCCATCTTGTTGGGATCGGAATCGGAGGTCTTGGTCGACAGCTCCACCTTCTCGAAGAAGCCGAGCGCCTGGATGAGGCGCTTCGAGCGATCGAGCCGCGTCTGGTTGTAGAGCTCGCCTTCGTAGATGCGGCACTCGCGACGGATGACCTTGTCGCGCGTCTTGGTGTTGCCGCGGATGTTGATGCGGCCGAAGTAGACCTGCGCGCCCTTCTGCACCTCGAAGATGACGTCGACGGTGCGCTTGACCGCGTCGATCGCGGTCTGCGGCATGATGTTGACGTAGGCGTAGCCGGCGTCTTTGTAGAGATCGTTGAGCCCCTGGATGTCCTTGCCGAGCTTGGAGCGGTTGAACATCTCGTCCGGGCGGACGCTCATCCGCTTGAAGTACTCGTCCTTGGGCAGGAGCAGATCGCCGTGGAAGTCGATCTTGCCGATCTTGTACTGCTCGCCTTCCTCGACGGGGATGGTGATGTAGAGGAACTCTTTGTCGCCGCTGAGCTCGATCTCGGGCTTGCCGAGCTTCACGTTGATGTAGCCGCGGTCGTAATAGAAGGCGGTGATGAGGAGCAGATCGCGATCGAAGGCGTCCTCGCGGTAGGTGCCCGACGAGGTGAGGAACGACAGCCAGCCGCCCTCTTGCGTGCCCATGGCCGACTTGAGCTCGGTGTCGGTGATGTGATCGTTGCCGAGGAACCTGATCTGACGGACCTCGACCTTGGCGTGCTCGTCGACGTTGAAGTAGACGTCGACGTGGTTCTCGTCCTTGCGCTGGATGTCGGAGCCGACCTCGGCGAGGTAGTAGCCCTTCTCGACGTAGAGGTCTTTGATCTTCTCGACGTTCCGTTTGACCTTCGCCGGATCGATGATCGTGTCTTTCTTGATGTCGAGGACCTCGTTGATCTTGTCGAGGCCGACCTCGTGCGCGCCCGAGACGTAGATCTTCCGGATCAGCGGCTTTTCGCGGACGACGAAGGTGAGATCGACCTTGCCGCCGGTCTCTTGCGCCTGGACCTCGACGTCCTCGAAGAAGCTCAGGCGCCACAACGAGCGGATGTCCTCGCGCAGCTGCTCCGACGAGAGCTTCTCGCCGGGCAGCGACTTGACCGCGACGCGCATGGCGTCGTCCTCGGCCTTGTGGTTGCCCTTGAACTTGAGGGTGCCGATGGTGCGGCCCTCGTACTCGTTGGTGCCGGGCTGGCGCGTGGCCTCCTGCGCCCAGCTGACGGTGGCGAACGAGACGACGATGGCGCAGGCGAGGGCGCAGAGCTTACGCATGGCCGCCGGGAAGCGTCGTCGACGGCTCGTCCGCGAGGAGGCCGTCGACCATGTGCACGCGGCGCGGCAGGCGCGCGGCGAAGTCGGGATTGTGCGTGACCACGACCAGCGTCATGCCGAATTCACGGTTGATCTCGACGACCAGCTCGTGCATGGCGTTGCCGGTGCCGGTGTCGAGGTTGCCGGTCGGCTCGTCGGCGAGGAGCACGCGCGGACCCATCACCAGCGCGCGCGCCAGCGCCACGCGCTGCTGCTCGCCGCCCGAGAGCTCGCCCGGACGATGCGTCAGGCGGTGCGAGAGGCCGACGCGATCGAGGAGCTGCCTGGCGCGCTCGGTCGCGTCGCTGCGCGACAGCCCGGCGATGAGCGCGGGCATGGCGCAGTTCTCGACCGCCGTGAACTCCGGCAAAAGGTGGTGGAACTGGAACACGAAGCCGATGGTGTGGTTGCGGAAGTCGGACACCGCCGCGGGCGACATGCGCGTGACCTCGACGCCGTCATAGAGCACCGCGCCCGCCGTCGGCTGGTCGAGCGTGCCGAGCAGGTGCAGAAGCGTCGACTTGCCGGCGCCGGACGAGCCGACGACGGCGACCATTTCGCCTGCGCCAATCATGAGATCGATGCCGCGTAACACTTCGAGCTTCTGGCCCCCGTGGTCGTACGACTTGCGCAATTGCCGGATCTCGACGCGGGCCCCGCTCATGGAAGGTGGCGCAGCATACTGCAATTGACCGAGATTTGAAGCAAAAGGTTGCTCGGAAAAATCAGGATTTAGCGTCGGAGAAAGCGGACTCAGCCGCGCAAGCCGTCGACGGGGCGCAGGCGCGCCGCCATCCAGGCGGGATAGAGCGTGGCGAGCAGCGCGATCGCCACCGAGGCGCCGAAGACCGCGGCGATCTCGTACGGGTTCATCTTCACCGGTAGCGTGGTGATGTAATAGACGTCGGTGTTGAGCGGCACGCCGAAGCGGCCGAGCGCCCAACAGCCGGCGATGCCCGCGGCGATGCCGGTGATGGTGCCGATCCCGCCGATCATGAGGCCGAGGATCATGAACGCGCCGAGCACCGAGCTGTCGCGCGCGCCCATCGACTTCAGGATCGCGACCTCCTTGTCCTTCTCGAGCACGAGCATCATGCCGTTGGCGATGATCGAGAAGGCGGCCACGAGCACGCCGAAGCACAAGAGCACGAACATCAGGATCTTCTCGATCTTGAGCGCCGAGAAGAGGCTGCGGTTGAGCTGCTTCCAGTCCTCCACGTCGTAGCCCGGCCCGGCGAGGCGCGAGATCTCGGCGAGCACCGGCTCGGTGCGATCGGGATCGGCGAGCTTGATCTCGATGCCGGTGACCTCGTCGGGCATGTTGAAGAACTTCTGCGCCTCGGGGAGCAGCATGTAGACGTACTTGGTGTCGTACTCGAACATGCCGCTGAAGAAGAGCCCGGCGACGCGAAACGGCTTGGACTTGGGAATCGCGCCCGACGGGCCGATGCCGCCGAAGGGCGACACGATGTTGACGTCGTCGCCGAGGTAGAGCCGCAGGTTGTTGGCCAGCTCCTTGCCGATGATGACGCCCGGCACGACCTTGCGCGTGAAGTGGGTCGCACCCTCGGGGGGCGCTTCGCCCTTCTTGTTCTCGGCCTTGTCGTTCGTGCCCTTCTCGTTCTCGGGCTTCTTTTCCTCGAGCGTCTTCTCGTCGTCGTCGAAGAGCGACGGCCCCATGACGCCGACGAGCTGCTTCGGATCCTGGAGATACTGAAGGCCGCCCGAGTAGGTGTTCTTCACGACGTCGGTCACCTGCCCCACCGTCGCCGGATCGATGCCCTTGACGATCACGCCCGACAGGTTCGACTGCGACGAGATCATCACCTCGTTGGTCACGTACGCCGTGGCGCCCACGACGCCCGGTAGCTTCGCGAACTCGTCGCGCAGCTTGACGTAGTCGCTGAACGGCTGGTCGGTCGTGGCCGCGCGCGTGACCACGATGTGCGCGTTGTTGCCGAGGATCTTGCGCTTCAGGTCGTTCTCGAACCCCGACATGATCGACAGGACGATCACCATCGCCGCCGACGCGACGAACAGGCCCGTGATGTTGATGGTCGTGAAGATGGTGAGCCGGCAAATCAGGATCGTCACATAGGTGACGATCGTGAAGAGCAGGATGAGCCCGATGCGCGACGCTTGCAGCACCTGCGTCACCTGCGCGCGCATCTCCAGCATGCGCGGGCTGTGCTGCGCCGCCAGCCACGGCAGCGCCGCCCAGTTCGCCGCGAGCAGGAGCCCGATGATCATCGCCGGGATGAACACGGTCCAGCTGCGCTGCTTGCCGAGGGCGAAGTAGCGCTGCGCGACGAGCCGGTGGAAGGTGAGCATCGGCGATGGCTCCTGGCTACGGTTCGTCCGGTCGCATCTGCGGGAAGAAGATGACGTCGCGAATCGACGCCTGGTTGGTCAGGAGCATGACCAGACGATCGATGCCGATGCCCTCGCCCGCCGTCGGCGGCATGCCGTACTCGAGCGCGCGGCAGTAGTCCTCGTCGTAGTCCATCGCCTCTTCGTCGCCGCCGGCCTTGGCCTTGACCTGCGCCTCGAAGCGGCCGCGCTGATCGATCGGATCGTTGAGCTCGGAGAAGGCGTTGGCGAACTCGCGCCCGCAGATGAACAGCTCGAAGCGATCGGTGAAGCGCGGATCTTTGTCGTTGCGGCGCGCCAGCGGCGAGGTCTCGATCGGATACTGCGTGACGAAGGTCGGCTGGACGAGCGTCGCTTCGACACGCTCTTCGAAGGCGCCGACGAGCGCCTTGCCCGTCAGCGACGGATCGCCCACGAGCTCCTGGATCGACGCGCGGCGGAACGGCGCCTTGAGCGACACCTTCTGCCCCTGGTACTCGATCTCGGTCGTACCGCACACCGCGAGCGCGAGCGTCTCGAAGAGCTGCTCGGTCAGCACCATCAGGTCTTCGTATGTGGCGTACGCCTGGTAGAACTCGATGGTGGTGAACTCGGGGTTGTGCGTGCGGTCCATGCCCTCGTTGCGGAACAGCCGCCCGATCTCGTAGACGCGATCGATCCCACCGACGACGAGACGCTTCAAGTCGAGCTCGGTGGCGATGCGCAGGAACAGATCGAGCCCGAGCGCGTTGTGCCACGTCTTGAACGGCCGCGCCGCCGCGCCGCCGTTGGTCGACAGGAGCATGCGCGTCTCGGACTCGACGTAGCCGCGCTCGTCGAAGAACTTGCGGATGCCCGACACGATCTGCGCGCGCTTGCGGAAGATGTCGACCTTCTCGGGATGCACGATGAAGTCGAGATAGCGCTGGCGATAGAGCAGGCCCACGTCTTTGACGTCGGCGCCTTCCTGCAGCACCTTGCCCGGCAGCGGGCGAATCGCCTTGGTCAGAATCCGCAGCTCTTCGCACTTGAGGGCGCGCTTGCCCTTGCGCGTCTTGAAGAGCGGGCCTTTGGCGCCGACGAAGTCACCGAGCGCGAGCTCCTTGGCCATGGCGAAGGCTTCGGCCTGATCGGCCTTCACGTAGAGCTGAAGCATCTGGCCGCGATCGCCGCGCAAGAAGAGGAAGCGCGCCTTGCCCATCTCGTTGACCTGCACGAGCCTACCGGCGCACGCGTAGCGTGATGACTCAGGGGTGATGCCGTCTTCGGTCGGCAGACCTGCACCGTCGTCTGGGCCCGGCAGCTGCTCGATCGCGTGCGTGACGCGAAAGTCGTTGGCGTAGGGGTTCACGCCCCGCTCGCGCAAGGCCGCGGCGGCCTCCTGCCGCGCCTTCATTTGTCCTTCGAGATCCGAGCTTTCAGTCGACATGAATCCTTCCGACGAACTCACAGGTTATCCACAACCGTCATCGACGGGAAATCCCGAGTTATCCACAGGCGCCCGTAAAAATTTTACGCCTTGGATGAAATGTCGCCGGCGCCGCCCTCTTGCCCTTGAAGCAGATACGCCTGAATGAAGTCATCGATCTCGCCATCGAGCACCTTGGCGACGTTGCCCTGCTTGAGCTCGGTGCGATGGTCGTTGACCATGGTGTAGGGCGCGAGCACGTACGAGCGGATCTGCGAGCCCCACTCGATCGCCTTCTTCTGCGCGTGGACGTCGCCCATCTTGGCCAGCCGCTCCTGCTCCTGGCGCTCGTAGAGCTTGGCGCGCAGCATCTTCATCGCCGACGAGCGGTTCTTGTGCTGCGAGCGCTCGGTCTGGCAGGCGACGACGATGCCGGTCGGCTTGTGGATGAAGCGCACCGCCGACTCGGTCTTGTTGACGTGCTGTCCGCCGGCGCCGCCCGAGCGGAA
>Ga0134125_10009536_pt1 | contig 10915 bp, 8 predicted proteins | sample KB31751_FD_96464 | JGI IMG/M metagenome (GOLD analysis project Ga0134125, IMG submission 96464) | Terrestrial soil microbial communities with excess Nitrogen fertilizer from Kellogg Biological Station, Michigan, USA - KB3-175-1 | ecosystem: Environmental > Terrestrial > Soil > Unclassified ...
GCCGTCGACGGTCGACTACTCGCCGATCGTGCGCGCCATCCAGGCGACCGATCCCGATGTCCTCTATGTCGCGTCATATCCACCGGATACCGCCGGCATGGTGCGCGCCATCCATGAGGTCGGGCTCAGCGTCAAGCTGTGCTGCGGCGGCATGGTGGGGTTGCAATATGCCTCGCTCAAGACGCAGCTGGGCCCGCTGCTCAACGGCATCGTCAATTACGACTTCTGGCTGCCCGCGCCGACCATGATGTTCCCCGGCGTCGCCGATTTTCTGAAGAAATACCAGGCGCGCGCCGTCGCCGAGGGCGTCGATCCGCTCGGATATTATCTGCCGCCCTTCGCCTATGCCTATCTCCAGGTGCTGGGCGAGGCGGTCACCGCCACCAAGAGCCTCGACCAGGACAAGCTCGGCGACTACATCCGCGACCACACCTTCAAGACCGTGGTCGGCGACGTGAAGTTCGGCAAGGGCGGCGAGTGGGCGCGGGCCCGCGTGCTGCAGGTCCAGTTCCAGGGCGTCAAGGGCAACGACGTCGACCAGTTCAAGAACCCGGCGACGCAAGTCATCGTCGCGCCGGAGCACTACGCCTCGGGCAAGGTCCGCTACCCGTACAGCACCGCGCAGAAGTGAGCGCGCCGTCCGTGCTGGCGATCGTCGAGTCCGGCATCGCGCCCCACCTCTCCCTCCCCCTCAAGGGGGAAGGGAATAATTTGCCCGGCAGGTTTAATTCCCCTGCCCCCTTGAGGGGGAGGGTAGGGAGGGGGGTGACGATGCGCGCGCTTTGCATGGGTCTGGCCGTACTCGTCGCCGGCGTCGCGTCCGCGGCACGCGCGGAGACCAAGCCGCTCGACGTCATCGTCTTCGCCGGCGGCTTCAACTGGCCGATCTGGGCGGCGCAGAAAGAGGGCTATTTCGCACGCAACGGCGTCGAGGTGCATCTGACGCCGACGCCGGGCTCGGAATTCCAGCTGAAGAACCTGATCGAGGGCAAGTTCGATATCGGCATGACCGCGATCGACAACGTCATCGCCTATCAGGAAGGGCAGGGCGAGGCCAAGGTCGACGTCAAGCCCGACCTCTTCGCCTTCATGGGCGGCGACAACGGCTTCCTGCGGCTCGTCACCGTGCCGGAGGTCAAGAGCTATGCCGCGCTCAAGGGCAAGCAATTGACCGTCGACGCGCGCACCACGGGCTACGCCTTCGTGCTCGAGAAAATGCTGCAGAAGGGCGGCCTCAAGGACAGCGATTACGAGCTCGTCAAGGCCGGCGGCGTGCTCGCCCGCTTCGAGGATCTGATGCAGCAGAAGCATGCCGGCACGCTGCTGCTGTCGCCTTTCGAAGTGCCGGCCGAGGCCAAGGGCTTTACCCTGCTCGGCAGCGCCATCGACGTGCTCGGCCACTACCAGGGCTTGGTCGGCGCCACGCGGCGGCAATGGGCAAGGCAGCACCGCGCCGAGCTGGTCGGCTATATCCGCGGCTACGTCGCCGGACTCGGCTGGCTCTACGACCGCAAGAACAAGGCGGCGGCGATCCAGCTGTTCGAGGCCAACCTGCCCAAGCTGTCACCCGAGCTCGCGGCCAAATCCTACGACATCCTGCTCGCGCCCAAGGGCGGCTTCGCGCGCAAGGCCGAGATCGACATGAAGGGCGTGCGCGAGGTGCTGGCGCTGCGCTCGGAATATGGCGAGCCCAAGAAGAAGCTCACCGATCCCGGCAAATACATCGACCTCACCTATTACGAGCAGGCGCTGGCGAAATAGCGCCCCGTCGATCGGATCCTGCGCCTCACCCCACCTCACGCCGGCCCTCTCCGCCCCCGGGTGTAAAGGCCGGGGACATGGTTGACAGGTGTTCGGGGACATACTGGACGGGCGGGGCTCGTCGGGGACGTCCACAGGAGGGACCCGCAGCAGGAGGGTGAGGCGGGGCCAGCAGCGCGCCGGTTGCCTCGTCTGCTGATGCAGGCCACACTGTCGCCATGACGGGATGGCGGCGGTGACGGATCACTTCCTCGCCTCGCGGCGCGATCTTCTGACGGGCGGCGGCGCGCTCATCGTGAGCTTCGCGCTCGGGCCGCCGCGCGCCGCGGCGGCGCAAGCGGCGGCGCTCGGCAAGAGCCTCGACCGGGCCGAGGTCGACGCCTTCCTCGCGCTCCATCCCAACGGCACCGCCACGGTCTATAGCGGCAAGGTCGATCTCGGCACCGGCTTGCGCATCGCCATGCGCCAGCTCGTCGCCGAGGAGCTCGGCATCGAGGTCGGCGCCATCATGCTGGTCGAGGGCGACACGGCGCTGACGCCCGATCAGGGGCCGACCGCCGGCAGCACCGGTATCGCGCAGGGCGGCATGCAGATCCGCCGCGCCGCCGCCACGGCGCGCCGCGCGCTGCTGCGGCTCGCGGCGAAGCGGCTCAACGCCGCGATCGACGATCTCGACCTGGTTTCGGGCGAGGTGCGCAGCCGGCATGGCGCGACCATCGACATCGAGGATCTGCTCGGCGGCCGCAGCCTTCGCCTCAAGGTCGATCCGGACGTGCCGCTGCGTCCGCCGGCGCAGCATCGCGTCATCGGCAGGAAGCTGCCGCGCCCCGACATCCCGGCCAAGGTGAGCGGGCGGCATGTCTTCGTGCATGATCTCGCCGTGCCCGGCATGTGGCATGGCCGCGTCATCCGCCCGCCGGCGATCGGCGCGCGCCTCGTCGCCGTCGACGAGCGCTCGATCGCGGATTTGCGCGGCGTGCGCATCGTGCGCATCCGCGATTTCATCGGCGTGGTCGCCGAGCGCGAATGGACCGCGCTGCGCGCGGCGCGGCAGCTCAAGCTCGAGTGGAGCGCGGCGGCGGCGCTGCCGGATGAGGCGCAGCTCTTCGAGTGGGTGCGCCAGGCGCCGGTCGATCATGAGGAGTCGATCGTCAGCACCGGCGATGCGGTGGGCGCGCTGTCCAAGGCCGAGCGCGTGCTCACCGCGACCTATCGCTGGCCGATCCAGAGCCATGCCTCGCTCGGCCCCTCCTGCGCCGTCGCCGATGTCAGGGCGGACGGCGCGACGGTGTGGACGGCGTCGCAATCGACCCATCGCTTCCGCCATGCCTTCGCGCGCTTCCTCGGCATGCCGGCGGAGCTCGTGCGGCTCGTCTATCTCGACGGCGCCGGCTGCTACGGCATGAACGGTCATGAGGACGCCGCCGCCGATGCGGCGCTGTTGTCGCAGGCGCTGGGTCGGCCGGTGCGCGTGCAGTGGATGCGCGAGGACGAGCATGGCTGGGACCCGAAGGGCCCGCCGCAGCTCATCGACGTGGCCGGCGCGCTCGACGGCCGTGGGCGCATCGCCGCGTGGCGCGCCGAGCAGTGGCTGCCGGCGGCGACCAAGGGGCTCCCCAACATCCCGCTGCTGGCGCCGGAAGCGGCCGGCCGCCTCCAGGCGCCCGGCCGCTTCGCCGGGCTCATCCAGCAGAACGCCGATCCCGGCTACGCCGTGCCCGATGTCGAGGTGCGCGTCCATTGGCTCAAAGACACGCCGCTCCGCCCGTCCAACATCCGGGCGCCCGGCAAGATAGCGAACACCTTCGCCGTCGAGGGCTTCGTCGACGAGCTGGCCGCCGCCGCCGGCATCGACGCGGTGGCCTTCCGCCTGGCGCAGCTCGATGACCCGCGCGGCGTCGAGGTCGTGACGCGCGCCGCGAAGATGCTCGGCTGGTCGCCGCGGCCGTCGCCCAACCGCGCCTTCGACGGCGCCGACATCGGTGAAGGCCGCGGCATCGCCTATGTCCACTACAAGCAGCGCGAGAATTACGTCGCGGTCGGCATGGAGGTCGCCGTCGATCGCCGGTCCGGCGAGATCCGCGTGCAGCGCGTCGTCTGCGCCCATGATTGCGGCCTGGTGGTCAATCCCGACGCGCTCGCCAACCAGCTCGAGGGCAACATCGTGCAGACGCTGAGCCGCGCGCTGCATGAGCAAGTGACCTTCGACCGCTGGCGCGTCACCAGCACCGACTGGCGGAGCTATCCGATCCTGACCTTCGCCGAACTGCCGGCGATCGAGCTCGACATCGTCGACCGCCCGGAGCTGCCGCCCTTCGGCGCCGGCGAGGCGGCATCGGCGCCGGTGCCGGCGGCGCTCGCCAACGCCGTCTTCGATGCGGTCGGCGCGCGGCTCCGCAGCGTGCCGATGACGCCCGCGCGCGTGCGCGCGGCGCTGCAAGCGGGCAAGCCGCGCTGAGGCTCAGCGGGGCTTGCCCGGTGCGTCTCTCCCTCCCCCCCAGGAAGAGGGACGAGGCGCGCGCTTTCGCCGGGGCAAGCATATGATCGGCGCTTTGTAACAGTGCGCGGCCCGGCGCCGTCTCTACCCATAAAGGGTCAGCCCCCAAACGAATATGCGCATAGTCAGACGTTCTGTGGTAATGAGCGGGTAGCCCAATGATCCTATAGTGATCCTTTCAGGGCTTCGGACGCTAACCGCGCGTGGTAGGGATGCTCACTGTTCTTTTCGTCGAAGACGACAGCGCCGTCCGCGAAGTGGTCATGCAGATGCTCGATCGGCATGGCTTCGCGGTGCTGACGGCCGCCGACGCTTACGACGCGCTGCGCATCGTGAGCGCGCGCCACGTCGATGTCCTGTTCGCCGACATCATCATGCCGGGCATGGACGGCGTGCAGCTGGCGAAGCAAGCAAGGCTGATCCGCCCCGGCGTCAAGGTGCTGTTCGAGACCGGCTACGCGCAGTTGGCGACGACGCGGGACGCCAGCCGCTACGGGCAAGTTCTCTACAAGCCGCTGCGCGAGGCCCAGATCATCGAGGCGATCGAGTTGCTGACCGCCGCTTGAGCCTGGGCGGGCTCAGTCACCTCCGTCACGTCGCGGCCAGCTCTGCGCCGCGGGTTTGAGCGCGCCGTGCCCTTGCCGCACCTTGTCGATCGCGTCGGCGGCCGCCCGCGCATTCCACTCGCGCACCGCCGACAGCACCTCGTCGTCGGTCCATGTGTCGAGCCATGACCCGACCGCGCCCAGCAGCTCGCGATCGGCGCTGAGCGACTCGAGCGCATCGTAGAGCCGGCGCTTGGGCGCGCCGCGCAGGCCGGTCAGCAGCTCGGGCGACCCGCCGAGCCATTCGACGGCCTTCAAGATCTCGCACCGGATCAGGATATCGAGCATCTCAGGTCGCGCCGGCTGCCGCTCAGCGCTGCCTTGTCTCATAGGCATGGACGAGCGCGATCAGCCGCTTGAGGTCGGCCCATTCCGCCGTGCCCTCGGCCGGCTCGCGGTCGCCGGCCATGAGCGCGTCGATGGCGGAGCGCGCGGCGCGGTAGTCCTCCTCGGTCTCGATCGATCGCTTGTCCATCGCGCCCTCGCGGCCTCGCTCCTGTCGGGCTAACACCGCGGCACCGTCGGTTGCGTCAGAGGCGCGCCGCGACGCGGCTTCGCCGAGGGGCTTTATGCGCTCGGCTCGGGCTTGCCCAGCAGCGCCTTCATCAGAGCGATCAGCTCGTTGGCGCTGTACGGCTTGGCGATGAACGGGAAGCGGCCGCGCTCGAGCTTGATGATCCGCTCCGGGTGGCCGCTGGTCAGGATCACGCGAATGCCGCGGCTGTGCGCGGCGGAGGCGACGTCGTCGCCGTTGCCGCCGCGCAACGCCGAATCGGCGATGACAAAATCGAACGGCGCCGTCGCCATCGCCGCATGCGCCGCGGGCCGGGAGTTCACCGGCGTGGCGGCAAACCCCGCGATGCGCAGAAAGAACGTCACGGTTTCGAGGATCTCGGGGTCATCCTCGACGACCAGCACACGGACCCCTTCCATCGGAAGAATCTCCGGCGATGAACAGCTTACTCTCTGTTACGCATTGACACGGACCGTTACAAGCCACGTTCTGCGCGATTTTTCAGCGTCGTAAAGAACGGTAAGTAGAACCGCCGCTAAACGCGCGCCGTCATTGCGCGGCGCCCCGCGGCACGCCGCGGCAATCTCCTTGAGGCACGGCGGCGATGCCGGGTTGAATCACGCCCGCAGCACGGTCTCGATCTGCCGCTTGAGCTCCGCCAGCCGGAACGGCTTTGCCAGGAGGGGCCCGAGCAGCTCGTTGGGGTCGGGCCGCTCGCCCAGGCGCAGGTGGCCGCTGGCATAGATGACTTTGAGCGCGGGCCGCTGGCGGTGCGCCTCCAGTGCCAGCGCGAAGCCGGTGGTGCCGCCGGGCAGGGTCACATCGGTGAGCAGCAGCGCGATCTCGCCATGCGCCTCGACCAGGCGGAGCGCCTCGGCGGCGTCGGCCGCCGTCAGCACGCGGTATCCCAGATCGCCGAGGAAGCCCGAGACCAGATCGCGGACATCGCCGTCGTCCTCGGTGAGCAGGACGGTGGCGGTTTGCGGCGCGGCGAGCTTTGTGCGAGCGGCCATGGAGCACCCAAGGAATATGGGATACATGCTAATCGAAGCACAACATCTTGTCATTCCCCTTTGGGGGTGATGGCGAGTCGCATTCCCTTGGCGTCGCGAAGCGCGATCGCGGGCGGGCGGCAGCGGTTGCTTGGACGCCCCTCTTGACGCCTCGTCGGGCCATTGTCTTGATTAGAACACAACAGGAACGAGGAGGCAAGGCGATGATGCGACGATCAACTCCGCACCAGCGTTTGGCGGAGGACTACTTTCCCGTGCGTGTCCGAGTGGCGGTCCTGCCAAAAGGCTTCGGCGAGCAGCTTGACGTGCTCCCCTTACCGCGGTCCAGTTTTTGGGGAGCACGTCACTTAGGCCCGCCATTTCAGCGGGCCTAAATGCGTTCCGGCGCCGGCAATCCGCTGCCGCGCAAAGCCGCAGAAGCGCAGCAGATGCGATCGAGAGCCAACTACGTCGCGTCCGGGATGGTGTTAGGCCGTCTTAGCCTCGCTCCGCCCAAGCTCGCGCATCATCGCTTCGCGCATCAGGAACTTCTGCGGCTTGCCGGTCGCGGTGAGCGGGAAGTCGGCGACGAATCGGATATGGCGCGGCACCTTGTAATGCGCGATCTGACCCTGGCAGAAGGCGGCGATCTCCTCGGCGCTGGCGCTTTGCCCGGGCTTGAGCACGATCCAGGCGCAGACCTCCTCGCCGAGGCGCGGATCGGGCACGCCGAAGACCTGCGCCGCTTGGACCTTGGGATGGCGGAAGAGGAAATCCTCGATCTCGCGCGGATAGACGTTCTCGCCGCCGCGGATCAGCATGTCCTTGACCCGCCCGACGATGTTGCAATAGCCCTCGGCGTCGATGGTGGCAAGATCGCCGCTATGCATCCACCCGGCCTCGTCGATCGCCGCGCGGCTCCGTTCCGAATCCTCCCAATAGCCGCGCATGACGCAATAGCCGCGCGTGCACAGCTCGCCGGATTTGCCGATCGGCACGATGCGTCCGGTCTCGTCGACGATCTTGACCTCGACATGCGGATGGACGCGCCCGACCGTGGCGACGCGGCGCTCGATCGGATCGTCGACGCGCGACTGGAAGGAGACCGGGCTCGTCTCGGTCATGCCGTAGGCGATGGTAACTTCGCGCATATGCATCTGCTCGATGACGCGTCGCATGGTCTCGATCGGGCAGGGCGCGCCCGCCATGATGCCGGTGCGCAGGCTCGATATGTCGTAGCGGGCGAAGCTCGGGTGATCGAGCTCGGCGATGAACATGGTGGGGACACCGTGTAGTGCTGTGCATTTGTGGCGCGCGATCGCTGCCAGGGTTGCCTCGGCGTCGAAGCTCTCGCCGGGAAACACCATCGTCGCGCCCGATGCCGCGCAGCACAGCACGCCCAGCACCATGCCGAAGCAGTGATAGAGCGGCACCGGGACGCACAGCCGGTCCGCCGCCGAGAGCCGCATCGCCTTGGCGCAATAGCGCGCGTTGTTGACGATGTTGAAATGGCTGAGCGTGGCGCCCTTGGGCGCGCCGGTGGTGCCGCTGGTGAATTGGATGTTGATGGCGTCGTCGGGCTCGAGCGTTGCCGTGATTGCGTCGAGCCGCGCGCGCTGCGCCGGGCCGGCGAGGCGGAGGAAATCAGCGAAGCGCAGCGCCCGCGCCGGCACCGGCGCGTCGTCGAGCACGATGACATGGCGCAAATGCGGCAGCCGCGCCGCGCCAAGCCCGTTCGCCGCCGCCGCGTCGAGCTCAGGCGCCAACGTGTGCATCATGCCGAGATAGTCGCTCGATTTTAGCGACCGCGCCATCACCAGCGCCTTGCATTGCACCTTGTTGAGGGCGAATTCGAGCTCGGCGCGCTGATAGGCGGGGTTGATGTTGACCAGCACGGCGCCGATGCGCGCGGTGCCGAATTGCACATAGAGCCATTCGGCGCGGTTGGGCGCCCAGATGCCGACGCGGTCGCCGCGGCCGATGCCGAGCGCCAGCAGGCCGGCCGCCACGTCGTCGGCCTTCTGCCGCAGGTCGTACCAGGAGAGCCGGATGTCCGATGCGGCGAAGATGGCGGCATCGCTGGCGCCGAAGCGCGCACAGGCGCGGTCGAGGAGCTGCGGCACGGTGAAGAATTTGAGCGCGTCGTCGCTCGCGCCCGCGACGTAGGAGAGCGTCCCGGGCGGCCGCAACGCGTCGGCGCCGTTGCCGCGCAGGAAGCTCGAGCTGAACGGGTTGCGGCCGATCGCGCTCACGGCATCTGGCCTCAGTAATTGCGCCAGTCGCCCGACTGCTCGAAGGCGTGCGCGGCGCGGTAGATGGTGGCCTCGTCGTAATGCTTGCCGACCAGCATCATGCCGACCGGCAGGCCGTCGCTCATGGCGCAGGGCACGTTCATCCCGGGATGGCCGGTGACGTCGAACGGACAGGTGTTCGGCAGCATCTCGAAGGCGCGCTGGCACCACAGCGCGAGCGGCGCGTTGGCCGGCGGCAGCGGCGTCGCCTTCATCGGCAGCGTCGGCATCAGCAGCAGGTCGTAGCGCGCCAGCACGTCGTCATAGGCCTTGCGCAGCACGCGGCCAAGATTCTGCGCCTTGGCGTAGAAATGGCCGCGATAGTAGCGGATGAAATACTCGCCGGCGAACATCGAGATTTTGAGCGTGCGCGACAGCTCGTTCGCGCGGGCGCGCCAATTGGCGTGAGCGTCGAGCAGGCTCGTCGTGTAGAGGCCCTTCCAATTGAAGCCCATGCCGTTGCCGTGCATCATCTGCGCCTGCAGGCCTTCGAGCGCGATCGGCGTCCAGATCGCGCCGCCGTCGTGATGCATCGGGATCGACACCGTCTCGACGGCGGCGCCCATGGCGCGGAAGCGCTGCGCCGCCTCGCGCACCTTGTGGTCGACGTCAGGCTCGCTCGACGGCCAGTTGAAGCCTTCCGCCAGCACGCCGATGCGCATGCCGGCGACGCCGCGCCCCAAGGCGGTCGTGTATTTGTCGACGCGCACATTGTACTGGCGCGGGTCGAGCCCGTCGGCGCCGGCGATGACTTCGAGCAGCAGCGCGTTGTCGGCGACCGTCGTCGTCATCGGGCCGGCATGATCGATCGTCGCCTCGATCGGCATGACGCCGGTATAGGGGACGAGGCCGTGCGTCGGCTTCATGCCATAGCAGCCGCACCAGCAGGACGGCATGCGGATCGAGCCGCCCTGGTCGCCGCCGATCGCCATCTCGACTTCGCCGGCGCCGACCAGCGCGCCCGATCCCGAGGACGAGCCGCCGGCGGCGTAGCCGAATTTGTAGGGGTTGTGCACCGGTCCCAGCGCCGAGGTGTGGCTGCCGCCTGACAGGCAGAAATACTCGCAATGCGCCTTGCCGACGATGGTGCCGCCGGCATCGAGGATGCGCGTCACCAGCGTCGCGTCGATGTCGGGGACATAGCCTTCGAGCGTCGAGGCGCCGTTCATCATCGGCACGCCGGCCAGGCAGACATTGTCCTTGAGCACGACGCGCTTGCCGGCGAGCGGGCCATAGGGCGCGCCGCGCACCTCGGCCTTGACCGCCCAGGCGTTGAGCTTGTTCTCGCCGGCCGGCGGCCGATAGCCGGGCGTCCGCGGATAGCGCACCGGCGGCAAATTGTCGGGCAGCTGGTTGAGCCGGTCATAGGCGAGGAAGGTGCCTTCGAGCACGTCGAGGTATTCGCCCACTTCGCGCTCCGACATGCTCATATGCAGCGACGAAACGAGCTGCTTCATCTGCTCCAGCGTGGGTCTCTTCACGGTCGACATGGGTCCCCCGACTTCTATGGGTTCCTTCGCCTCGGTTGCGCCCGAGTTTCGCGGCGGCGGTGCGGATGGCGGCGGCGCGCCGCCGCGCGGCCGGGCGGCTTGCGCCGCCCCCTCGGCCGACCCGAAGGTCGGCGCGCTCCCGGCATAGGCGCCGTTGTGCCGGCTGGCGCGGCCGCTCAACCCGACCAGCTCGGCGATGGCGCCGCCGCGCACTGCTGCGGCGTCGAGCTCGCGAATGATGCGGCCGCGCTCGATCAGCACGACGCGAACAGCGACATCGAGCACGAGCTCGAGATTCTGCTCGACGATCAGCATCGAGAGATGCTGCGCACCGCGGAGCCGCGCCAGCGTGGCGCCGATCTCCTGCACGATCGAGGGCTGGATGCCTTCCGAGGGCTCATCGAGGATGAGCAGCCAGGGCGACGGCACCAGGGCGCGCGCCACCGCCAGGATCTGCTGCTCGCCCCCGGAGAGGTTGCCGCCGCGCCGGTCGAGCAGCCGCGTCAGGCGCGGGAAGACTGCGAGCACGCGCTCGATCGCGCGCTCCTCGGTCTCGCCCGAATCGGGCGTCCAGGCGAGGCGCAAATTCTCGTGCGCGCTCAACCCGGGCAGGATGCCGCGGCCTTGCGGCACGTAGCCGATGCCAAGGCGGCTGCGCGCATGGGCCGGCCAGCGCGTCACGTCGACACCGTCGACCACGACCCGGCCGCCGCTCGCCGGCAGCAGGCCCATGATGGTCTTGAGCAAGGTGGTCTTGCCCATGCC
>Ga0134125_10009538_pt1 | contig 10915 bp, 7 predicted proteins | sample KB31751_FD_96464 | JGI IMG/M metagenome (GOLD analysis project Ga0134125, IMG submission 96464) | Terrestrial soil microbial communities with excess Nitrogen fertilizer from Kellogg Biological Station, Michigan, USA - KB3-175-1 | ecosystem: Environmental > Terrestrial > Soil > Unclassified ...
ACTCGGGCCACGGCAAAACAATCTACCAGCCACACCCCTTCCAGTTCCTGGACGACAACCCGGACTTTTTTATGGAACCTCTGCCAGGATCAGTGGTAACGGCAGGAACAGGCGCCGTGCGGAGCAAGCTTAAGGACGTAGCCTGCCCTAAGCGCGTCCGTTAGGCGCAATCGCGGGCTGCTGGTCTCCAGGCAACCGCGCTTTGGATCGTGGGATGGCTAGCAGGGGAAAGGCGTCTCACCCCCTTGTCAGCCTGGGAAAGAGCCCATTTCCATCCGGCCAATCAGGGAAGCTTGACAGCCAGGAGTAGCAAAGAAGTAAACGTAGCCACGGGTGCCGGAGTAAAGGTCGGTTCCCTTCGCCAGATGTGGTGTTGGGTTCTGATTACGTGCGATGTCGGGTCCCCGGACGGCCCGGTTTTGGCCGGCTGGGGTTGGATCGCGGCGATGACGCGCGATTTCGTGCGATTTCGGCGATTCCGTGTGTCCTCCACCATGCCGATTCAGGGAGTTCTCTCCTTGCCTTTAAATGCCCTCGATCGCCGATTCGAAGGTTTATGTATTTGCCCCCACAAATCTACTACCCGTTATCAATGAACTACAAATTTCCTAGCGGCTCTGCGCACAGATTATTAGTAAAATCTCATAAACTACAAAACTAAAGTACATGAACTAAAAACGCGTTGTAGCTCATCTAGCCGGTCTGTACACTCCACCGAACTGATTCACAGTTTTTCCAGGGATAAAGAAGAAGGTAGTCACAAAACTCAAGGGAGAGACTATCTTCATGCAAGGCCTTCGGCTCGGGATCATCAGTGTATTCATTTTCGGCTTCATCTCCTGCTTTACCGCTTTCGCTCAGCCACACATCAGCAGCATTTCTCCAACGGCAGGTCCGGTTAGTCCAGTCGGGTCGCCAATCACCATTACCGGCGCCGGCTTTGGCGCTTCCCCGGATACGGTTACGGTTGGCGGAGTCGCGGCTGTTCCCAGTTCCTGGAGCGATACCCGGATCGTGGCTCCCGTCCCCAGCACCCTGCTCCCGGGCTTCTCTGACGTGATCGTGACCGTCTCAGGCGTTGCCAGCAATGCACAATCCTTTCTTGTCATTCCGACGATCACGGCAGTTTCTCCCGCGACTGCAGCTCCCATTGGCGGCATGGTAACCGTCACCGGAACCAGCTTTGGCAGTGCGCCGGGCGCGATTACCTTCAATGGTACCCCGGCTGTGCCCTCTACTTGGTCGAACACCAGCGTCACCTTTCCCATTCCTTCCGGCGCAACGTCAGGTGACATCGTAGTGACTTCAAACGGCTGGGACACCAATGGCGTGAACTATTTCGTTTCGCCCACCATTAGCAGTCTGAGTCCGGCATCCGGATCCACAGGAACCAGCCTTACCATTAATGGCAACGGCTTTGGGACGGCATGGAATTTCAATCCCATCACCATCGGTGGGATCAGCGTTACCCCAATAACCTTCAGTGACACCGCCATTGCCGTTTCCGTTCCGCCAGATGTCCCTGCCGGAAACGCCAGCGTCGTTGTGACCATAAATGGGGTGGGCAGCAGCACCGCCACTTTTCTGCTGACTCCGTCAATCACAAGTCTGTCTGCCAGTTCAGGCGCGATTGGCGATTCCATCACCATCACGGGAACCAGCTTTGGTGCAACCCCGGGCGCTATTACTTTCAACGGTCTCCCGGCTGTGCCTTCCTCCTGGACGGATACCAGCATCGTCGTACCTGTGCCTGCTGGCGCAACCAGCGGACCAGTCCTGATCACCGTTAACGGAGCCGCGAGTAACAGTCTAAATTTCACCGTGATCTCGCAGCCGATCATCTCATTGCTTAACCCATTTACCGGCGGTATCGGGTCAACCGTTGTCATAAGTGGAAGTCATTTCGGAGAGACCCAGGGCGCGAGCAGGGTAACTTTCAACGGCTCGGCAGCCACCGTTCTAACGTGGAGTGATACAGCCATTTCTGTGCTGGTGCGTCCCAGCACCATGTCGGGCAATGTCGTCGTGACTGTTGGTAGCCAAACGAGTAATGCTGTGGGTTTTACAGTGAGCGGGATCTTGTCGGGCACAGTCGCTCCCACCCTCACGCATGTGAACTTGACATCGCCGGTCGCAATTGATTGGGCACATTGGGGCACGACCGATGATGAGCGGCTAATTGCAGATGTGAATGCTACCCCCAACATCAGCGACTTTGCGGTCATCGGACCTAATGCTCCGGTTCGCTTCAGTGACGGGGAAATCGAGTACAACTGGAGCGATGGAAATCTAGTTGCCACAGCGGATCGGACTACAACAGGGGTATCTGTCGCCGGAGTAGGAAACGGTTTTCATTTGAGCGTGGCGGCTGACCTCACACCACGGACCCTGTTCTTGTATGTTGGGGGCTGGGAGGCCCAGGGCGAACTCACTGCCTCATTGAGTGACAATAGCGCCGCAACCTTCAGCGACAATTCGGTCGACATTGTCGCTCCAAATGGAGACCACCATGTCAATCGCACTTATACCCTGACCTTTCAGGCCTTACAGCCGGGACAAACCCTGAACATAGATTATGTCCTCACGACAGATCATGGGGCAGCGTCCGGACTAGCTGGGTATGTATCGCTGCAATCGGCTGTCTTAATGCCTGCTCAGCCACAACTACTGCTCACATCGCCGAATGATGGACAAACGTTTGTGTATCCGGCGGATGTACAATTGAGCGCGAGCGCTTCGCAGTTGGGTGCGCCGATAAGCAAAGTCTCGTTCTTCAGCGACTCACAGGACATTTTCGATGCCACCTCCAGCCCTTATGCCTTTGCCTTGGGAGGCCTCGCTGCAGGTGATCACCTCATTACGGCGACTGCCACGGACGCAAACGGCCTCAGTACCACTTCCAGTCCGGTTCTCATTTCCGAAGTTGGATCTGGCGGCGTTCTCACCTCTTCGGTGGATTCTGCGGTAAGCGTCGACCTCAGTATCGGCGCATCGGATTGGGTGCACTGGGGTGACTCGGTTCCTGAGCGGAAGGGAGGAATCAATCCACAAATCAGCGACTTCAAGACGCTGGCTAATGGCTCTGCGCACGCCTACGATGCCTCCTCTCTCGATGGTGCTCGTTACAGCTGGAGCGCGGGTGTACCTACCGATTCCCAGGCAGGAACAGCTACGCAGATGCGCATGCAGGGCTATAAGAATGGTTTCAGCTTCACGGTTCCGGCTGATACTACTCTCCGCACATTGAAGGTTTACATGGCATCAGGGTTTGGTGAGGCGACAGTACGCGCCAGTTTGAGTGATGGCAGTGCCGCTCCTCTTGTAAATGCCTATTCAACGCCGACCGCCTTCAACGAGAGGGTTTTCACCATTCAGTTCCAGGCCGCGTCCGCCGGCCAGAAGCTTACTATTACTGGACAGGTCACTCGAGACGACGGCTTTGCATATGTTGCTCTGGAATCAGCGAGTGTCTCTGATCAGAACACGCCACAAATAGATTCCATTACTCCAGCCACAGCGGCTCCTGGAGCCCAAATCACGATTACCGGAATTGGCTTCGGCGCAGCCCAGCCCTCGTCTACGGTTTCCCTGAATGGGGTAGCCATGAATGTGCTCGCTTGGAGTGATACCGCCATTACAGCAACTGTGCCACTCGTGCAAAGCGGACCGACGGTCGTTTCTTGCGGACTTGCCAACAGTAATGGCGTTGATTTCACTGTCATCCTGCCGCCGGCTCCCGTGATTTCATTCCTAAGCCCTCCAGCCGGAACAGCAGCCACCGTTGTGAATATATCCGGCTCGAATTTTGGTGTCGCGCAAAACGGTAGTACGATCACATTCAACGGATTGGCGGCATCTCCGACCTCTTGGAGTGACACTGCGATTGTCGTGCCGGCTCCTGCCGGTGTTCACTCCGGCCCCGTAATTGTGACAACCGCCAGTGGCGCCAGCAATCCGGTGCAATTCACCCTTGCGCCTGGCATCAGGTTTTCATTGCAATCCGCGTATATAACGCCGGATGAAGCCAATTTGGAAGTTGGTGGCTCAATCACATTTATGCTGACGGATCCTTCTGGGACTTCGGCACCTGATGCAACATGGAGCGCCGACAACTCAGATCTTGCTACCATAAGCTCAGATCCTGCATCTCCTGGAACCGCAACCCTCCAGGCTCTCGCTCCCGGCGAGGTCACCATCAATGTGAATTCCTCAGTCGGCGAAGCACAGGCCCTGGCCACCATTTACGCTGCAGGAACCACTCCCGCAGGAACTCCGGCTTGGAGCTTTTATCCGCAAACACAGGACAATTTTTTTGAGGTCGTGGTTAAATCGCGCAGCAATAGCCCCACGGACCCTTTCATGTATTTTCCGGAAGGTACAGATGACTTTCCACGCGTGAGCGCTCTCGACGAGGCTGGACATCTGCAATGGCGCGTCACGCTGAATCCGATTACTCCCACGAACACGATTATTTTTCCCGTCGTAGCTCCCGCCACTAACGATGGCGGCATTCTTGTCGAAACCAACGAAGCTGACCCGAACGGTCCCGCCGAAGCGACAGGATTTTACCGTCTCGGACCCGATGGGAAGCCACTGTGGACTTACAGCGTTCCCACGGTTGATACCTCAGGTCCGGCAATCGGGCCAGATGGCACAATCTATTTTTGGGAAGAAACGGACACTGATATCTCACTGATCGCTTTGGATGACAGCACAGGTATCGGGAAACCTATATTTAGTCCTAATGCTGGAGGGGCAGCACCAGTTTTCATCTCTGCCGAGCAACCCGGATCGATCAACCCGGACGGCACCGCAGTGAGCAGCACAAATCCGTGGAAGCCCTGCAAGGACTTCTTTGCTCCCGGGCAGTTCGATCCCCCCAATCCGGGAAATGGCGGCAGCTTTACATTTCAACCGGTCATCGGCGCCGATGGTAGTGTCTATGTTCTGGAATCCGGCGAATCCTCAACCTTTACCTATGACGACTGCCAAATCGAAAAAATTGGGACCGATCCAGTAACAAATGACCCAATCTACATCATCACGTCAATGAAAGGGCAATTGGCATACACCAGAACCCTGCAGCTTGCTCGCGTGAACGCCACTGGGTTTGTCACGAACACGCAGCTTGCCGCTACATCCTATTCTGGTCAGGCCGATTTCTCCGCCTCTGGATTTATATCCAACTGGATCCTTGGCAACGGTACTGCTCAACTGCCCATTGTGGACTTTGATAAGGTGGTTCCGAATGCGGACGGTGGCGCCTTGGTAACCTGGGGTCAGAGATCCTCAACCCTCAATGACCCCTTTCATGCCTTCATGACGAACGTCGTGGATGACTCACCCGTATCAACCGCTGCCCTTCCATTCAATGGCGAAGTAGGATCCTTCGGTGGCTTCGGTGATATGGCCACCAACAACCAGGGAATGGTCTTCTTTAATGGCTCCACAAACGTAACTACCATCGACATAGCCTCCGGCAATCCACTGTGGTCCGTTCCGGGCAGCTTGATCGCTGCCACCCCCGACAACGGCGCCTTGGTAAACAGTGGTGGATCGCTCGTGGCAGTGGATCAGAATGGCATCCCCGGTTCGGATTCCATTCCTGTTGGTCGGGTAAGTTACCTTTCTCCCGGCAAGTTTTACCAGTATGCTTCGTTTGGCAGTGTCCAGGTACTGGAAACCGACTCAAGCCAGCTGACAAGTTCACTCGCGGATCCATGGCCGGTAGCCTCCACGGCTGATCCGCAACAGGACTATAGGGCAACTGGATTCGCAGTGAAGAAGCGCATCATCTTTGACGATCCTGCACAGAATCCGCAGGATGTGCCCTTAGTTGGAATTGCCAACTCGCGCACATCGACTGTCGTTGTCAATTTAGCGGTCGGAAATAAGCCTGTAACACTGACCCTGAGCTCTAGCGGGACTGGCAAGGCTGTTTTTGATGACGGTACAGCTCAAGGCAAGACTACATTCACCGTCCCGGCCAACACAAAACAGCAGATCCTCAAGATAAAGGGACTGGCTGCGAGCCAGAAGGCTGATGATGTTACATTGGCGGCAAGCACAATGGAAGGAACTGCGATGGGATCACAGAAGTTTAGCGTAGTGTCTGTGGCGATCGCGATAAGAGCTAGTGGCGGGACGACTGTATCTCCGAATGACATGCGTAACGATGCTTTTGCGGTAGATACTGGCCAACCGGCCGGTACTCCCGCTAAATTAGGGCCGATCATCATTCCCGCAGATAATCCAAACCATGGCTGTTCGGAAGCGGCTGAATTCGTAGGGACCGTTTTGCCTGTCGACTACAAGGGAAAGGTTACATTAAGAAGGGAGATACTGTCGCGCGTCAAATATAATACTCAGGACCAGCCCATCGACTCCGCGCCACCACCGTCCGAAGACACGAGCCTGTCCGAGCTTTTGACTATGGACGTCCGGCCCGATGGAACGGTCTATGATCTCGACGCGCCTGGACCAAAACCTCCAATTCTCGGTATTCAGCGGTACAGAGGAAACTTCCGGGAATATGCCGAACTAGGAGAATGGAAAACCGGAGATCCTCTGAGCGGGCCCGAGCAGGCATCACAGGATTTATTCTGGTTTGCGCGCCTATCTTGCCAGGGCAATGGCAGGTCATACTCTTTCGAAAAGTTCTACCAGGACGATGGAGATAATTCGATCGGAGGTTCTAGCGGGCAAAAAGTTAATGGTATGAATTGCACGCCAACAACAGTCGATCTCACGGGGAGTTGTAACTGATCAGGAGGCATCATGAAAACAAGAATCTGTTTCATCCTATCGATAGGCATGCTGACCTGCGCTTCGTTCGCGCAAAGCTGCCCAAAATGGGGAGATCATGAAGGAGCCGTTCAATTTCTTCTGCAACACAAATCAAACGGAACCGAAGCCGATCCGGCCTGTGTTCACCAGGCATTTGCCACTTTGTCGCACGACAAAAAATATACTGATACTCTGATTGGGTTGCTCGATTTTGAAAGGTCGACGGAACATGATGACTTTATCACTCGGGGTTCGCTGTATCCTGCGATTGATGCGCTACTCATGATCGGCAAATCCGCTATTCCTGGTTTGATCAGGGCCATCAAGGACAACGATAACGCGCTGATAAGAACGAATGCAGCCCACGTCCTTGATGGCATGTATCCCAATTGCGCAAAAGAAATGATACAAAGACTGGAATTAGAAGCACAAAAGCAGAACACATCTGCGGATCAACAGGAAAGGCTTCGAACTGCAGAAAAGTACGTGGAAGGCCGCCACGGGGCCGGAAAATGCAAGTCAAACTAGGCAGACCGCTCCAACCTTGTCACAAAAACCGCGAGAGTTTGGTCGACCCTCGTCTTGTGGAAAACGGGCGCCGTCCCTAACGGGACTCGGAATCGTTTTCTCGCCCACCGGGGGCTTACGCCCCCGGCCACAGATTTTTTCGTCCCGTCGGGACTCGGTTGAGTGAGGCGACGGCCATGTTAGCGTGCGCCGCAGCATCTGGATTTACCTGATCGCGATAACGCTGATGAAGCTGATGACCGGCCTGCCTGGCCGGACCGTTATAGCCCCGCCTCACAATCTCACCCGCCCACTTTACAATCTTCATTTCTATATCCTTCGTTTCTTTTTCGTCGCATCGTTCCCCAAAATCATTTAGACAAAAAGAGCGGACGCGTCGTGTTACCACCACGAACGCGCCCCTGATGACTTCGAACCGTCAAAGAGGCTTTCGAATCGCACACCTGGGAGCACGCATTTAAGCGGAAAGTTGCTCGTTCTTGGACCAAGAATGAAATGGATAATTGTTTGCCTTGGATTGATATTGGTTTTGGCTGCTGAAAACGCTTTTTCGCAAGAGTGTCCAAAATGGGGAGATGCCGCTGGCGCTCTCAAGTACCTGGAGGATAATAAGGCGAACAGTAGTACGCTCGATCCGGTCTGCATCAACCGGGCGTTTGCCACTTTGTCACATAGCCGATCCAGCGCGGAAGCGTTGGTTGGCCTGCTGGATTTTGAGCGTTCCACAGAACACGACGATTTCAAAACAAGAGGTGGAAAATACCCGGCAATAGGTGCGCTGATGAGCATCGGCAAAGCTGCTATCGCCTATCTAATCAAGGCAATTAAGGAAAGTGACAGCGAGTTGGTAAGGACGAATGCGGGAGATGCTCTCGGGGCCATAAACAGACCCTTGTGTCCGCGGTGTAATGGCCAGGTTGGAAGCGGAGGCAAGCAAGCCTGACACCCCCGCTGAGCAACAGGCAAGGCTCCGTGCTGCGAGAGAATATATCGGCAAATTTTATCCGGCCTGCAAGTCCGAGGCGCCTGTCGAGTAGGGAAGTGGAACCTGGCAACCCCGGAGCTACGCCGCAGCAGCAGGAAAGGTTGTGCAGCGCGAAGGGCTACATAAGAAATTCTATGCTTCATGTGCGCCCGGCACACCTGTTCAATAAAAGCTGACTAAAGCGGGACAAATGGTAAATCGTTATTTCTTCATTACGTTGACTTGCTTGCTGATAAGCGCTGCAGCAATGGCGCAAGACTGCCCTCAATGGGGTGATCGTACCCGCGCAGTTAAATTTCTTGAGGAGAACAAGCCGAATGGCACGGCGGCTGACCCCGAGTGCGTTGACCGCGCTTTCTCAACATTGGCGAAGGACAAATCGAGTGTGGAAGTTTTGATCGGTCTCCTCGATTTTGAGAGGTCCATGGAAAAGGACCATAGCCTGAAAGGCGTCTCGTCAAAGTACCCAGCCGTCGGTGCGTTGGTGAGCATCGGTAGACCTGCGGTTCCTCGCCTTCTGAAGGCAATCAAGGAAGCCAGCTCTGAAATCGTGAGGACGAACGCGGCCACCGCTCTGGAGGGAATGTATCGCATCTGCGAAAAGCAATTGATCGATAAACTCGAATCGGAAGCGGCGAAACCCGACACTCTTTCTGAACAGCAAGAGAGGCTCAGGGAGGCTGAAAAGTATATCGAACAACGCCATGTAGCCTCGTCATGCGGTGAACGACGCGAACAGATTTCTGCTTACCGTCCCTGGTGATCAGGGGAAAAGTGAAAGATCGTCGGTGATCCAACACTTCGATTGAGGTGAACTGTATGATGAACTCCAGGCCATTCTTATTGGTCATTCTCTTTGCTGCGGCTGGTTTTTGCCAAAATGCGAATACTAGGTCGCGGCTGCAAAGCCCGGTCAACGAAGTGTCCCTTGCTAGGAAGTTTGTCAAGGTGATGTACCCCGCCCTCAAAGGCAGCGACCTCAGGATCACATACACCCTTACGGGCGATCGCCTGGATTTGCCGGAGCCCGCCTATGGATTGCAATTCGTCGTCCAGAAATTCTGCTACCCACCAGCCGGGGCGAAAGTTGCTCTGGTCGGAAATATGTTCCGTCCGTGCGGTGAATACGACAAAAACTATACCGATCCCCTGAGTGGAGAGTTCGCTTTTCGGCGCGACTCCGGGCGGCTTCTTTTGTTTAGAGGTACATTCGGTGGCACGATGGTGAGAGTTCCGGGGAAAGGCCGTGCCACCGTCGGCGGCGTCTGCACCGAACAAAACTTCATCGCAGAAGACGCGCTGCTCAGGAGCATCCCGCGAACTGCTTTGCAGCCGCTGCTTGGCGGCGTTGTATCGATTGCAGGAGTCGATCCACAAGACCCGTATGGAGCCGATTACGGAGAATGGAGGGTACGGCTGGTTGCGACTTCCAAGCGGAAACGTGTTCACTACTACGCATTCAACTTTGACGCTTGCGGCACGCTCCACAGCTTCAGCAATACTCACTGAAACGACTCTTACCTCACGACAAAAGCCGGGAAAATAGTGCAGCGCGCAGCTTGGGTCCGTGATTGGCGGTCCGACAGTGAGGTTACGATGAAGCCTTGGTACGTCCCATGCACTTTGCTGCTGATGTTAATAAATTCCCTCGCTGCGCAGGCGCCTGCGTCCCGGCCCGCCGATCGGATTGCGGCCGCGCATCAATTCCTGCGCGAGTTTTTTCCCCAGCTTGCCGGACGTACTGCTGAAATCGAGTACACTGCCCGGCAACGGCTGCAGCCAATGGCCGGGTACTTGTCCTTGAGCTTCCGGGTGATCGATCTTTGCTTGCCCAAGCCAGGCCAGGATGTAGCGCCAGTGGGAAACCTGCAACGCCCTTGCTCCGAGTACGACAAGCATTACCAGTCCCCGCTCGCTGGCGGGTTCACGTTTCAGAATGTCCACGGAAAGCTGGTGATGGTGCAAGGTGTTTTCAAGGGCACGACCATCAATAGTCGTGAACCAGGCGCCCACTGGCAAACCTGCTCCATGGGAGAGGTGCATTCAGAAGACGATATCCTTCAAAAGCTCCGCCTGAAATTGCTTGCCCCTTTTTTGGGCGGGGTGCCGCGAGTCGAGAGTGTTGAAAAAAGAAACTGGCCCGGCCTGGACGGTTCACCTTGCTGTCGGCGGGAAAGTCCCGCGTAGGTATTTTTTCATGCTCGACGAGTGCGGCAGCATTTTCGATTTCGGCAAAATCTGAGCAGATTGAGTTCCGTTGTTCGCTAATCAGATTGTTCGAAGAAAAACGAGGACCGCCTGACGATCTCCGGTTCCCCAATGTTCCAGCTTTCGCGCCAGCCTCGTCCCCTTCACGGGATACGCGAAAGTGCCCCGCTTTCTTCCAGGACGCCGTACAAGTCAGACACAACCCAGCGCTCCATCAGCTTGCCACCTTCCACCCGGTAGATGGCGATGCCCTTGAGCGTGATCGGCCGGCCGGCAGGAGCTATCCCGAGATAAAAAACTCTGTTTTCCATTCGCGTCAATTCGCGGCCAATTTCTTCTTCGATTCTGCGTCGATCTGCGTTGATCTGTGGCAAATGTTTTTTTCTCCGTGCCTCTGCGGTAGATTCA
>Ga0134125_10009540_pt1 | contig 10914 bp, 13 predicted proteins | sample KB31751_FD_96464 | JGI IMG/M metagenome (GOLD analysis project Ga0134125, IMG submission 96464) | Terrestrial soil microbial communities with excess Nitrogen fertilizer from Kellogg Biological Station, Michigan, USA - KB3-175-1 | ecosystem: Environmental > Terrestrial > Soil > Unclassified ...
GCGCGGCAGCGACCCGCGCGTGGATCAGGCGCTCGCGCTATGGCCGCGCATGCAGCGCTTTCTACAGCAGGATATGCGCGAGCGGGTCGACCTCGCCGCGAGCCTCGCCCTCCTCGATCAAACTCTCTCCGAGCCAACTCCCAAATGAAGAAGACTGAGCGGATCGGCATGGTGCGGCGCGTCGTCGAGACATACGAGCGGCGCAAGGCGGAGGCGCTCGCGGAATGCGAGAAGAGCGTGCTCGCGGCGCAAGCAAAGCTCGACGAGCTGGACGCCTACCGCGCCGCCTACGTGCGGGATTTCACGCGCCGCGCCGGGTCGGGCATGAACGGCGCCGGTGTGCGCGAGTACCAGGTCTTCCTCAGCCGGCTGGACGAGGCGCTGCGGCACCAGGCGCACATCCTCTCGCAGGCCCGCCTGCAGCGCACCGCAGAGCTCGAGAGCTGGCGTGATGCGGCACGGCGTGCCGCCGCCGTCGGCAACCTCGCCACGCATTGGCAGGCGGAGGAACGGCTGGCCGCGGACAGGATGGAGCAGAAAGAGAGCGACGAGCGCTCGCAACAACTCTGGTCACGTCGGACGATCGTCCATGGCAGCTGATTCCATGCTCTCGTTTTCTCCGCTGCCGGCGGTATCCGCCGCAGCGGCATCTCCCGCTCCCGCCGCCTCGGCCGCGCCGCCTGCAGGGAGCTCGCCTGCGACCCGCTCAGGTGTCGGCGGTGATGGCTGCGCGAGACTTGATTCCTCCACGTCGAAGCCGCCGCAGTCCTCGCACGGCGGATCGTCCGCGAACCGCTCCAGCACGGACCATGCCGGGACAGACCACGCCAGCACGACTCACGCCAACACGGCCCACTCCGGTGCGACCGCCTCCGACTCACGCCGCTCGAGCCCATCCGGCAAGGCGCAGTCCGCGAAGGCCGGGACGCAAACCGGCAGCTCACGACCCGGACGCCGCACGGCGCGTACTTCTGGCACGTCCCAAAGCTCTTCCACGGATTCGACGGCACAGTCTGCGACCGGCGGCGACGATTTCTCAGCGGCACTTGCTCAGTCGCTTGCGGCAGCCCCGGCGGATACCACGCCGACCGGCACCGCGACCGCCAAGGGAAGCACCACGGGGAGCACAGACGAGCCGCCGAGTGAGCCTGCGGCAAAGCACTCGGCGACGGATCCCGTATCTGCTGCCATGACGCTACTCGAGAATGCCTTGGCCGGCGCGCTTTCCGGTGCGATGGCCGGCGCGGTGGCCGGTGCGATGGCCGGCGCGGTGGCCGGCGCGATGGCCGGCGCCATGGGCAGCGCGGCGAGCGGTGTTCCGCCTTCGGTCTCCGCTACGTCAGGCGCTACGTCAGACGCCACTTCGGCCGCTGCGATGACTTCCCCCGGGAACGCCTCCGCACAGAGCGCCTCGGCGGCCACAGGCAATAACGCGGCCGCGGCTCTCGATACCCTTCTCGCCCAGAACCTCGCCGGCGGTGCGCAAGCTGCTGGCTCGACTCCCGCACCTGCGCACGGCTCGTCCACGGCCACTACGCCGCCGGCGACGGCGACTGCGGCTGCCGCGGCCCTCACCGCTGCCCAACTGACCGCAGGGCCTGCTGTCGGACCTCGACACGCGCCGCCTCTCGCTGCGATGACGGTCAGCTCGCCTGTCGGCTCCAGCGCCTGGACGGACGAGCTCGGGACCAAAGTCACGTGGCTGGCGCACCAGGGAATCCAGTCCGCCTCCCTGCAGCTGTCCCCCGAGCATCTCGGGCCCGTGCAGGTCACTATCTCCGTGCGCGACGGCCAGGCGAGCGTCTGGTTCGGCGCCGCGCAGCCGGACACCCGCACGGCGCTGCAGCAATCGCTGCCGCAGCTCCGTCAGCTCTTCGCAAATCAGGGACTCACTCTGGCGGACGCCGGCGTCTCGCGGGAGTCTCCCCGCGGTCAGGATCGACAGCGGCCCACGCGAGCAGGGTCGTCGGTTTCCGGCGTCTCGGCCGTCAACCCCGAGAGTTCCGCGGGCAGCGCGTCCATATCGGGCGGACTCGGTCTCGTCGACACGTACGCCTGAGTACTCGTCAATAAACCGTCGCCCCCACCCGACTGCGACGCGTCTCACACTCCTAAAATGCGGCAAAACGCCTATACATCAGTGACTTAGGCGCGCTCTGACTGCCGTGGCATGGCCGTTGCACCTGCAGGCCACAAAGCAACAGGCGCATTTGCGCCGTGCCACGCGCAGGAGACGACAGAGCGATGCCCGATGTATCTGCCCTCGCCCAGGAGGAAGCCGCAGCCGGCGCCGCAGTCACACCCGGCAAGCGCCGCTTTCCCTTGCTGGTCATCATCATCGGAGCGGTGGTGCTCATCGCCGGCATCGGCGCCGCGCTCGTGCTGACTCATGCTTTCGGCGGCTCGACCCCCGCACACAAGAAAGCGGCCGCGGTGCATGCGCCGGTCGGTCCACCGCTCTACCTCGCGCTCGATCCGCCGTTCGTCGTCAACTTCCAGGCCGATCAGCTCGTGCGCTTCCTGCAGGTGTCCGTCGAGGTGATGTCGCGCGACCAGAAGACCCTGGATCTGCTGAAGAGCAATGATCCGGTGCTGCGCAACGACCTGCTGATTCTCTTCGCCAACCAGAAATACACGGTGCTGGCCACCCCCGAGGGCAAGGAGCAGCTGCGCGCCCAAGCACTCACCGCCATCCGCAAGGATCTCGTGCAGGCGGGCGGCGATCCCAAGCTCCTCGAGGCCGTGTACTTCACGAGCTTCGTGATGCAGTAGCGCAACCGGCCGCAGACCACCATGAGCCAGGAAAAGATTCTCGATCAAGCCGAGATCGACGCACTGATCCACGGCGTCGATACGGGCGCAGTGAGCACCGAAGCGCCGCCCACGCCCGGCGAGGCCCGCTCGTACGATTTCAACAACCAGGTGCGGATCGTGCGCGGGCGGATGCCCACGCTCGAGATGATCAACGAGCGCTTTGCCCGTCTCAACCGCGTGAGTCTCTACAACCTGCTGCGGCGCTCGCCGGAGATCTCGGTCGGTGCGGTCGAGATCAAGAAATTCAGCGAGTATGTGCACACGCTGCACGTGCCGACCAGCCTCAACCTCGTGAAGATCAATCCCTTCCGCGGCACGGCCCTCGTCGTGCTCGATCCGAAGCTGGTGTTCGCGGTGGTCGACAACTTCTTCGGCGGCACCGGCCGTCACGTCAAGATCGAGGGCCGCGAGTTCACGGCCACCGAGCAGCGGATCATTCACATCGTGCTGCGCGGCGTCTTCGCCGACCTGCGCGAGGCCTGGTCGCACGTCGCCCCCATCGAGCTCGAGTACCTGAACTCGGAGATCAACCCGCATTTTGCCAACATCGTCTCGCCATCGGAGATCGTGGTCGTCACCAGCTTCCACATCGAGCTCGACGGCTCCGGCGGCAACCTCCACGTGACCATGCCCTACGCGATGATCGAGCCGCTGCGCGAGATACTCGATGCGGGCGTCGCGAGCGATCGTGTCGAGAAGGACGAGCGGTGGATGATGTGCCTGCGGGACGAGATGGAGGATGCGGAGATCGAGCTCACCACCATTCTCGGACGCTCTTCGGTCACGTTGGCGGAGCTCCTCAATCTGAAGGCCGGCGACGTGTTGCCGTGCGATTTCACCGGCAAGGTGACGCTGGTCGCCGAGGACGTGCCCGTATTTCGCGGCGGCCTCGGCATGTCACGCGGCCGCCAGGCGGTGAAAGTGCAGGAGCGCATCCGCCGCGCCAAGTCCGGCGCCGAATCCCCGGCCGCCGCGAGCAAATGATGAAGCCAAGCAACGAGAGCAATTGAGGTCATTCCCCATGTCCGCCAATCCTGCCGAGGCACGCTCCGCCGAGCTCCATGAGCTCACCGAAGAAGGTGGGCCGGGAGCCGGCCGCGACGTCAACCTCGAGGTCATCCTCGATGTTCCGGTGACTCTCTCCATGGAGGTCGGCCGCACACGCATCCCCATTCGCAACCTCCTGCAGCTCAATCAGGGCTCCGTGGTCGAGCTCGAGCGCGCTGCCGGAGAGCCGTTGGATGTCTTCGTGAACGGAACGTTGGTCGCCCACGGTGAGGTAGTAGTCGTCAACGAGCGCTTCGGCATCCGTCTCACCGATGTCATCAGCCCGGCAGAGCGTCTGCGCAAGCTGAGATGAACCCTCTATTCGCCGCTCCGCACGCTGCCAGCACCGCAGCGCCTGTCGGCGCCGGCGGACTCGCCTCTGTCACCTTCGCGCTGCTCATCGTGCTCGCCGCGATCTTCGCGGTGGCCTGGCTGGCGCGTCGCGTGCGCGGCATCGGCAATCGCGTCGGCAATGCCATAGACGTGCTCGCCGATGTGCCGCTCGGCCCCAAGGAGCGCGCGGTACTGCTCAAGGTCGGCACCGAGCAGATCCTGATCGGTGTCGCCCCGGGCCGCGTCAACGCCCTGCACGTGCTGCGCGAGCCGGTGGAAGTCGCGAAGACCTCAGCGGCCACGAGCCCCACCGCCACCTCGTTCAGCGCACTGCTCAAGCGGAGCCTGGGGAAGTGAAGGCCGCGCGCAAAATTCTGCCGTTCGCGCTTCTGGCGCTGCTACCCGCGGTGAGCCTCGCCGCGCCCGGCATTCCCGCCTTCAGTGTGCAGACCGCCGCGGGCGGCGGTCAAACCTACACCCTGACGCTGCAGGTTTTGGCGCTGATGACGGCGCTCACCCTGCTGCCCGCGGTCCTCCTCATGATGACGGCCTTCACCCGCATCGTGATCGTCCTCGGAATACTGCGCCAGGCGCTCGGAGCGGGCCAGACCCCACCCAACCAGGTGTTGCTCGGACTCGCGCTCTTCCTCACCTTTTTCGTCATGTCGCCGGTCATCAACCGCATCGACCAGGTCGCCTATCAGCCCTATGCCGCGGGCAGCATCGACGGCACCACCGCGCTGACGCGCGCCGAGGCGCCCGTGAAGGAATTCATGCTGCACCAGACGCGCGAGAGCGACATCGCAACCTTCGTGCACATCGCGGGGGGCAAGGGCTACGCCACGCCGCTCGACGTGCCGCTGAGCGTGCTCGTCCCCGCGTTCGTGACCAGCGAGCTCAAGACCGCATTCCTCATCGGCTTCCTGCTCTTCATCCCCTTCGTGATCATCGACCTCGTCGTGGCGAGCGTGCTCATGTCAATGGGCATGATGATGGTCTCGCCGGTGCTCATCTCCCTGCCCTTCAAGCTGATGCTCTTCGTGCTGGTCGACGGCTGGGCGCTCGTCATGGGCACCCTCGCGCAGAGCTTCTATCACTGATTCGAGCCACACGATGACACCCGACACCATCATGACGATCGGCAGCCGCGCCCTCGAGATGGCGCTCGCCCTGGCCGCGCCACTCCTGCTGGCCGCGCTCATCACCGGCGTAGTGGTCGGCGCATTCCAGGCCGCCACCTCGATCAACGAGATGACGCTGTCCTTCATTCCGAAGCTGATCGCGATCTCCCTCACCCTCGCCCTCGCCGGCCCCTGGATGCTCAAGACGCTGGTGGGGTACACGCACGAGCTCATCGTGAGCATTCCCGGGCTCATCAACTGAAATCCCACCCGGATGCCATGATCACCGTGACCGCACAACAATTGGATGGCTGGCTCGCCGAGCTCTTCTGGCCGTTCGTGCGCATCGGCTCATGCTTCATGCTTGCCCCGGCGTTTGGTGCCGTGACTGTGCCGATGCGCGTGCGGGTAGTCCTGGCAGGCGCCGTCGCGCTGCTCGTGGCGCCCCTAGTCACGATCCCTGACGTGACTCCGTTCTCCGCCGCCGGCGTCCTGATCACCGTCCAGCAGGTGATCATCGGCGCGGCGCTCGGCTTCTCGCTGCAGATTCTCTTCGATGCGGTCTCGCTGGGCGGCGAGCTCGTAGCCAACAGCATGGGCCTCTCGCTCGCTTTCAACCTCGACCCGCAGAACGGTGCGAGCACACCGACCGTCGGCCAGCTCTATACGGTGCTCGTGACCCTCATCTTCCTGGTGTTGGACGGGCATCTCGCCCTGATTCGCACTCTCGTCGACGGATTCCATACGCTGCCCATCGGTACGAGCGGGCTCGGCTCCAACGGGCTGTGGTCGGTGGTGAACTGGGGCTCGGAGCTCTTCTCCGGCGCGCTCATCGTGGCGCTGCCTGGTGTGACCGCTCTGCTCATCGCCAACCTCGCCTTCGGCGTCGTGAGCCGTGCTGCTCCGACCCTCAACATCTTCTCCGTCGGACTGCCGGTCTCGCTCGTCTTCGGGCTGCTGGCCATGATTGCGAGCCTGCCCGCGCTCGAGTCCAGCTTCATCCGTCTTCTCGCCGGGGCGCTCGGTTTCCTGCGCCGCTTGAGCGGAGCCTGACACCGTGGCCGAGAACGACAGCGAACAGGAACGGACCGAGCGACCGACAGCCAAGCGCCTGGAGAAGGCGCGGGAGGAAGGTCAGGTCCCCCGGTCCATGGAGCTCAGCGCCGCGGCGGTGCTGCTCGTCACCGCAGGAGGCCTGCATTTCCTCGGCGGCTCCATCGGCGCATCCCTTTTCGACATCATGAAATCGGGTCTGAGCGTCAGTCCCGCCGAGGCGGTCGATCCGGGTCTCGCGCTTTCTGCCGCGTCCTCCGAGCTGCTGCGCGCGCTCATCGTCTGCGCCCCGCTCCTCGGCCTGACGCTGATCGCGGCGCTCGTGGCACCGCTTGCACTCGGCGGCTGGAATCTCAGCCTCGGTGCCCTGGCGCCGAACTTCACGCGGCTCGATCCGATCGAAGGCTTCGGCCGTTTCTTCTCCGCGCGCGGCGCCGTCGAGCTCGGCAAGGCCTTCGGTAAATTCCTGGTAGTCGGTCTCGTTGCGATGGTGGTGCTGCGCAAGCAGTCGCCGCACCTTCTCGCGCTCAGCGCCGCGCCGCTTCCCGCGGCAATCGCGCAGGCCGCCAACCTCGCTTCGGACGCCTTGCTCGCCGTGTCAGGCGGACTCGGTCTCATCGCTGCGATCGACGTGCCCTGGCAGCTCTGGCAGTACACGCAGAAGCTCAACATGACCCGCGAGGAGATCCGCCAGGAATTGAAGGAGAGTGAGGGCGCGCCCGAGGTCAGGATGCGCATTCGGCGCACTCAGCGTGAGTTTGCCCGCCGCCGCATGATGCAGCAGATTCCGAAGGCGGATGTCGTGGTCGTCAACCCGACGCACTTCGCCGTGGCGCTGCGCTATGACGAGGGTCGCATGCGCGCTCCGCTCGTCGTCGCCAAGGGCACGGACCTCATCGCCGCCCGCATCCGCGAGATCGCGACCGAGCATTCGGTGCCGATCTTCGAGGCCCCGCCGCTGGCCCGAGCGCTCTACCACAGCGTCGAGATCGGCAGCGAGATACCGAAGACTCTGTACGTGGCCGTCGCACAGGTTCTCACCTACATCTATCAGCTCAAAGCGGCGCGCACTTCAGGGGCGCGGCCGCCGGAGCCGCCCGCCATCGACCCCGGCATCGACGCCGTCCGCCACTGATCCATGACCACAGCCACCACGACATCGGGCCCCCACCTGCCGACCTGGCGGGACCTCCTGCGCACCGGCATCGGCGTGCCCGCGGGCGTCCTCGCCGTGCTCGCCATGGTGATTCTGCCGCTGCCGCCGATGGCGCTCGATGTGCTCTTCACGTTCAACATCGCGCTCTCGATCGTCATCGTAATGGCGGTGTTCTACGTCGCGCGCCCGATCGAGTTCGGCGTCTTTCCGACGGTCCTCCTGCTGGCGACATTGCTGCGGCTCGCGCTCAACGTCGCCTCGACCCGCGTCGTCCTGCTGCATGGCTACAGCGGCCCGCAGGCGGCCGGCCACGTCATCCAGTCTTTCGGCGAATTCGTGGTGGGCGGCAACTTCGCCGTCGGCGTCGTGGTCTTCATCATCCTGACGATCATCAACTTCGTCGTGGTGACGAAGGGCTCGGGACGCATCTCCGAAGTCAGCGCACGCTTCACCTTGGATGCCATGCCCGGCAAGCAGATGGCGATCGACGCCGATCTCAATGCGGGCCTCATCACTCAGGACGAGGCACGCACGCGCCGCGCCGAGGTTCGCGCCGAGGCGGACTTCTACGGCTCGATGGACGGCTCGAGCAAGTTCGTCCGCGGCGATGCCATCGCCGGAATCCTGATCCTGCTCATCAACATCATCGGCGGACTCGCGATCGGCACCGTCGGGCACGGGATGGCGGTGACGGACGCCGTCCATACCTACACGCTGCTCACCATCGGCGACGGCTTGGTGGCACAGATCCCGGCGCTCCTCCTCTCGACCGCCGTGGCCCTCATCGTGACGCGCATGTCACGGCCGCAGGACATGGGCGGCGAGCTGCGCCGGCAGCTCTTCGGCAACCCCAAGGCACTCGGCGTGGCGGGGGGCCTGCTGGGCGTGATGGGGCTCATTCCGGGCATGCCGAACGTCCCCTTCCTCCTCATGGCCGCGCTGTGCGGCTCGATGGCCTACCTCATCAACAAGAGGCGTGCGGCGGCCGCCGCGGTCACCGCCGCCCCGAAGCCGGCGCCGCAGACGCCCGAGACGCGCGAGCTCACGTGGGAGGACGTGCGTCCGGTCGACCTCGTCGGCCTCGAGGTGGGCTACCGCCTCGTCTCGCTGGTCGACAAGCGGCCTAACGGCGGCGACCTCCTCGGCAGAGTGCGCGGCGTGCGCCGCAAGCTCTCGCAGGAGCTCGGCTTCCTCATCCCGGCGGTGCACATCCGCGACAATCTCGACCTCGCGCCGAACGTGTATCGCATCAACCTGAGCGGTGTGCCGGTCGGAGAAAGCGTCATCTATCCCGACAAGGAGCTCGCGATCAACGCGGGACGCGTGTTCGGTCCGTTGCAGGGCATCGCCACCCGCGATCCGGCCTTCGGCATGGAAGCGGTATGGATAGACGCCGCGAGCCGCGACCACGCGCAGGCGCTGGGCTACACAGTGGTCGACCCGAGCACCGTCATCGCCACCCATCTCTCCTTCGTCATCCAGTCGCACGCCCACGAGATCCTCGGGCACGAAGAGGTGCAGCAGCTGCTCAACGGGCTCGCGAAGAGCGCACCGAAGCTGGTGGAGGATCTGGTGCCGCGCGTCCTGCCGCTTTCCGCCGTCGTGCGAGTGCTGCAGAGCCTGCTCGCCGAGCGCATCCCCATTCGCAATATCCGCACCATCATCGAGACGCTGGCGGAGCACGCGCCGCGCTCGCAGGATCCGACGGCGCTGTTGTCCAACGTTCGCATCGCCCTCGGCCGCCAGATCGTGCAGGACATCGCCGGCATCGCCGCGGACCTTCCCGTGATCACCTTCGAGCCGGAGCTCGAGCGGCTGCTCTCCGGCTCCCTCGCGGCCAACTCCACGAGCCCGGGTCTCGAGCCCGGACTGGCGGAGCGGCTGCAACAGCGCGTCGCCGACGCATCGCGGCGTCAGGAGGCCTCGGGCGAGCCCCCGGTGCTCCTCGTACCGCCGCCGCTGCGCGCGCAGATGGCGCGCTTCCTGCGCGCGGCGCTGCCCAATCTGCACGTGCTCGCCTGGAATGAGATTCCCGACAACCGCAAGGTCCGCGTCGTCACCGCGGTCGGCAGGTAAGACATGAAGATCGTACGACATACGGCCCAAGACATGCGCCAGGCCCTGCGCTCCATCCGCGAGCAGTTGGGCGAGGAGGCGGTGATCCTCTCCTCACGCCGCACGGCCGAGGGAGTCGAAGTCACCGCGGCGGTGGACTTCGACGCCGGCAGCCTGGAGGCCGCCGCGGCCGCGACGGCTGCGGCAACCGCTCCGGCTCCGGTACTGGCTCCCGCTCCCGCGCGCACCATGGCGACATCTGCGCGGTCAGCCGCAACGGCCGCGGCGGCGCCGACACCCAGCCCGGAACCGGCAACAGCTACGCCGATGCCCCCGCCACTGTTCGATTCGCAATCGGACGTTCAGTCTGATGCCATGGGCAAGGAGCTGCAGACGCTGCGGCGCATGCTCGAGACCCAACTCGCGCAGCTCGCCTGGAGCGAGCGCGCGCGCCGCGCGCCCGTGCACGTCGAGCTCCTGCGCGAGCTGACCGAGATCGGCATCGCGCAGGAGCTCGCCGAACACCTCGTCAGTCAGCTCGATGAGCGCATCGACCTCACGCAGGGCCGCCGCTTCGCCATCGCGGGCCTGTCCCAGTATCTGCTGGTGACCGGCGACCGCTGGCTGGAAGCCGGCGGTCGTGTTGCCTTCGTGGGCGCCACGGGTGTCGGCAAGACGACCATGCTCGCGAAACTGGCCGTGCGTTGGATCCTGCGACATGGCCCGAAGGACCTCGCGCTGGTGGCTTCCGACACCGTGCGCATCGGCGCACAGGACCAGATGCAGGCCCTGGGACAGCTCCTCGGCGTGCCGGTACACGTGCCGGAGCGCTTCGAGGCCCTGCCGGATCTGCTCACGCGGCTCGAGGGCCATCGCCTGGTGCTGATCGACACGCCGGGCTCGAGCCTGCGCGATGCGCAGCATGCGGCGCGTCTGGCGGTGCTCTCCAACTGCGCATCGAAGCTGGAAACGGCACTCGTGCTGGCCGCGAGCACGCAAGCGGGCGCGCTGGAGGAAGCCGTGCAGCGCTTCCGGCCCCTGAACCCGGCCTCGTGCCTCCTCACCAAGCTGGACGAGGCGGCGAGCCTCGGCGGCGCCCTCTCCGTCCTCATCCGCGCACGGTTGCCGCTGTCCTACACGAGCGACGGTCAGCGCGTACCCGAGGACCTGCGGCCCGCGAGGTCGCTGGAGCTCGTATCCCAGGCCGTACGGCTCGCCAAGGCGAGCGGCGCGGCCGCCGACGAAGATCTGCTGCGACGACGATTTGGAAGGCTGTCACATGCGACGACCTGAGCTCAGTCTCATCAACAACTCCAAGCTGGAGTCCCTCGGCCA
>Ga0134125_10009543_pt1 | contig 10913 bp, 9 predicted proteins | sample KB31751_FD_96464 | JGI IMG/M metagenome (GOLD analysis project Ga0134125, IMG submission 96464) | Terrestrial soil microbial communities with excess Nitrogen fertilizer from Kellogg Biological Station, Michigan, USA - KB3-175-1 | ecosystem: Environmental > Terrestrial > Soil > Unclassified ...
ACCGAAACGCCGAATGCGTTCGGATAGCTAACTAACGGACGAGTGGCCGACAATCTTGCCTGGAAGAAAAATAATGAATTAACGGGTAGGCGATGCTCGCCAGCTGCCGGATTTACTCCAGCAGCTCGGAATCGAACCGCCTATAGATCTCATGCTGATGGGCTGGATCTCGATTGGCGTGAAGGGCGGCAATGAGGGCGCTGAGCCGGGGCGTGAGGATAATCAGATAGCGTGCGTCGTCTCCAGCACTGTACGTGTGCGGAACACCCGCGGGCACAAATACCGTCGTACCGGGACCGACGCCCTCCATTCGGTCGGCGTAGCGGAAGGTCAGTTCGCCATCCAGTACGTGCCACGCCTCCTCGTCAGAGTGATGCACGTGAAGTGTTGCGGGGCCGCTACCGCGCCACTCGTGAATACTAAACGAGTTGCCGGAAGCGGAGAAAGGCGCCGATCGCATCTGCCCATCCTACTACCGCGACACCACGCAGCGAGCAGTCTCGGATAGCTTGCGTGAGAGAAGTTCTCGCTCGATTGACCAGCATTTTGAGAGTCTTCTCGCTGACATGCGGCACCACATGGATGATCACAGCTTCCCTCAATTGAATCGGCGCGCACCCAGAAGTGGCCCTTCGACTCCGGCCAATGGAAGAGTGGCCGACAATCCGCTCAGAATGACGGCCATTCCGCTTTTAGACGATAGACTAGTTCTGGTAAGGGCGAGTATTCATCCAATTGGCGCTTGAATCGGTAAGCCTTTCAGTGCCAGCTTACCTGAGTTGCCTGTGCTCTACGTTGCGGAGTAATGCCTGGACGGCAGAAGACCCGAGAAACGATGCTCGAAGCTTCTCGTCCTCTGAATTTGCTGCGATTGCCTGAACCACGCTACTTGCTCTTTCGAACGCTTCTCCGGCCGATTTGTCGGCTGACTGCAAACGCAGCCGGCCGAGTAAAGAAAAAATCTTCCATTCGACGAGCGGAACCGGGTAGGCGGCTAATAGATCGAGCGCGGTGTTCAGGTGCGCGTTTGCTTCAACGAGGTCCTCGCGCGCTATCGCGGTCTCGGCGAGCAGCTTATGCGCTATCGCTATGTATTTCCTGGTTTCGTAATGGGTGGCGGATTTGAACAGGAGTTGCGCATACGTTTCCGCCTTGTCCAGTTCTCGTTGCGAGAGGTGGTGAGTGGCCAAGCCGGCAAACAGCCTAATTTGGAAAATCCAGCGGGACCAGACGTCTACTTCGAGGATCGCTTCCGCCTTTTCAAACGAGCTTAATGCTTTTTCGGGATCAGCCGCATGAGTGCAGTCGTATCCCAGATTGATGAGCGAGTTTGTTTCGGCCTCCCTCACCTCATTCGCTCGCGCACCCCGCAGACTTTCCAAGTCGTACTTTGCTGCCTCATCGAAATTCTCCAACTCGCGGTAAACCCATGCGATGCAGTTAAGAATCTTCGCCGGCCAGTACTGATCCCCGTTGCGCCGCGCCATCTCAAGGGCTCGCCGAAGCATGGCTAGTCCTTCGGAGATCCTACCCATGTTTCCGAGGCTCAGCCCTAGGAAGAACTGTGTCTGAATCAGCAGAGGGCCGTGCCGCAGGTCTGAGGCAAGGTTCAGGGCCTCCAATAGGACCCCTCGAGCGCATTCATACTCAGACTGGAAGAAGTAGAGCTGGCCCCGCCATGCCAATGCGTCAAGAAGCGCCCTTCTGTAGTCAAACGTTCTCGCGACTTGGATGATTTCATCGAGATTCCGCTTGGCTTCCGCGAGTTCTCCCACGATGTCTTGCCGCATCGCGATGAAAGCCATCGTCTCGACGCGCAGACGTTCATCGCCCAGGTCTTCCGCAATGCGCAGGGCGTCACCAGCACACTTATCCAGGTCGTCCAGACGATGTGCGTAAAAGTAGACCTCAGCTAGAGCCTTAAGTGCGCTGTACTCCCTCATTCGGTCCTTAACAGCGCGTGCCTGATACAGCAAGTTGTTCAAGTCTCCAACCGCGCGATCGAAGTAACCGGTCGCAAGGTGAGCGGCGCCGCGCTTCTCATAAATTGCAGAAAGCAAAGGCGATTGTTTTTCGGAGAGCAGCCTGGGGATAAAGTCCATGGCCCGACTGTAATGCTCTACCGCCTTCTCGTTGGCATGGATTTGCATGGCATTGTCTCCCGCGTGGATGAGGAACTCCACCGCGCGTTCGAAGTTCTGGCCGCGCTCGAAATGCATAGCAAGTTGGGTCGCAAACCGAGACGCCTGGTCTCCGTAAAGCCGAATTATCAGATCACCAGTTTGCCAATGCAAAAGAGACCGCCGTTTCTTCACTAGATCCTGGTAAACCGTGTTCTGATAAAGCACATGCGTAAATCGATAACGCGTGGTGAATCTTCCATCGGGCAGCTCGTCCTCTCCGATCGTCTGGATCAGGCGATGTACTTTGTCTAGACGATCGAGCCGTTCTTCCAACGCCATCTCGTCCGTGTCCAGTAAGCCGGCCAGTAGGGCGGAAGTGAACTCCTCGCCCTGAACGCTGGCGTACTCGAGCGCGCGCAGGTCCTCCCCTTCCAAAACATCAATCTTCCTCTGGAGCATTTTGCGGACGTTCACCGGAATCTCCAGATCCAGCTCCGAGAGCGGCCTTGTCAGGATCCAGTACTCACCGATCCTGGCGATATGTCCGCTCTCAATCAGAAATTGCACAAGGCTCGTAGCGAACAGCGGCTGCCCTTCAGTTTTACGATGGATCAGGACAGCCAAATCCCGATCGAATCGGTTCGGGGCGAACCGCGTGTCAAGATAAGTTGCGAGAGCTTCGTCATTAAGCGGGTTGAGCGCCATCTCCTCGCATTGACTATGAGTCTGCGCCTCGAGTAGGAACGTCTTGAAAGCGCGATTTCCGCGCTCGATGTCTTCTGGTCTGAAACTGCCTGTCACTAGTAGCCGCTGCTTTCCCGCGTCGTAACACAAGCGCCGGAGTAAATCTGTGCTTGACGGGTCAGCCCAGTGAAGATCCTCGAAGTGCAAAATGAGCGGCGCGGTGGATGCCAGCGCTCCCAGCGCGTCTACCATTTCTCGCAACATGCGCTCCTTGGTTGCGCCGACCGTTTCGCGGTATAGTCGCTCCCGCGCGTCATCTGAGCCGAAAACCGAGGGGAATTGCAGGCACCAGGTGGGTGCGTAAGAGCGCAGCACGCCGGCGATAAATTCGCGGTCAGGTCCGGATAGCAGGGCGGAAAGCGAGTCAAGAACCGGTAGATACGGCTCGCCCGCACCATATTGCTCCAGGCAACGGCCCTGGGAGAGCTTGGCTGCGGGATACCGCGACCGCACAAGGCGCAAGAAAGCCTTGGAAAGAGCGGTTTTTCCAATACCAGGCTCGCCCGTGATGAAGACCATGCGACCGAATCCCTGTACCGCTTTAGTCAGGAATGTTTCCAATTTGCGCAGTTCGGGCTCGCGGCCGACGAGAATGTCTAAATCGGCTTCAGCGCCACCCGGCCATTGCTGAGTTGCCGGCAGCGATTCTCCTGAGTGGCGCACAGTCGCGGCAAATCGATAACCTCTGCGCGGAAGTGTCTGTATGTAGGATTGACCGGATGAGCCCTCCTCTAGAACTTTTCGGAGAGCGGAGATATTGACCGTGAGATTATTCTCCTCGACGAAAGTGTCCGGCCATACCTCCCGCATCAGGTCGTTTTTTAGGACCACCCGTCCCGCGTTACGGACCAGCACGAGGAGAAGATCAAATCCCTTGGGGGTCAGGGCTAAGACTTGGCCTTCGCGCAGGAGCACTCTGTCTGCGGGATCCAATCGGAACCGCCCGAATTCGTAGATGCCGGATCCTTGCGCACCCATCATGCGAGCGGATTTTAGCAAATTCTTAGCAATTATTTAGCTGATGATTAAGGACTTCGTCCCCCACCTTCTCTAACAATCGGGTGTGCGTTTGGGCAGATGCGCCCGGACGGATGCATATGAGGAGAACGTGCTGCTATGAAACCAGTCATGTCAACATGCCGGCAAGCGAGAGTCCTGCCGGCTCGAACAATTTCCGCTGCGGTGCTGAGTTTAGCGTTTGTCGGAGCTGCAGCAGCGCAGAACCCGGCAATCCAATGGGACGAGATCGCCGTCACTGCCGGACTAAATGCAAATCAGACCCTATCACCGGGATCAAGTGCCGCCGGCACGCTGGCGATCTATTTAGCCTATGCTCATCTGGCGATGTTCAATGCCGTGAACGCGGTTGATCACCGCTTTCACTCCTACGGGCCAGAGATCGCCGCGCCCCCTGGCGCTTCGCCGGAGGCAGCGACTATTGCCGCAGCATACTACACTCTGCTCAACTATCTGCCCGATCAGGCGCCTTATCTCGGCGCACAGTATTCGGCCTCGCTCGCAGCGATACCGGAAGGTTCTGCCAAATCCAGCGGGATTCACGTTGGACAGGATGCCGCGAATACGATCATCAGCTTGCGAGCGAACGATGGCCTGGGCGCCGCTGTGCCCTACAGCTATCCCTCGGTGCCGACCGCAGGCATCTGGATCCCGACTCCGCCTGATTTTTCAGGGCCGCGGACACCATGGGCAGCACAGATGACGCCGTTCACAATGAGTGGCCCATCGCAATTCTTGCCGGATGAGCCGCCACCCGATCTGTCGAGCACACAATGGGCCGACGATTACAACCAGGTCAAAACGCTCGGCGCGCTGAATAGTTCCATCCGCACAGCGCAGCAGAGCGAAATCGGCCTGTTCTGGATTGAGAATACGTCCCGTCAGTACGCGCGGGCATTTCGCGCTTTGGCCATTGCGCGTAACCTGAATCTCTCGGACAGTTCGCGGTTCTTTGCCATTCTATTCACCTCGTTTAGCGATGCCATTATCGGCTGCTGGAACGCCAAGTATCATTTCAGTTTCTGGCGCCCGGTTACCGCCATTCAAAACGGCGCCATAGACGGGAACCCCGATACGGTACCGGATCCGAGCTGGAAGCCGCTCGGCATCACTACACCGAACCACCCCGAATACCCTGCTGCTCATGGATGTATCACGGGCTCTGTTGCCAATGCATTGAAGGGATTGTTCGGCACGCCCAACGTGGCGCTGACTGTCAGTAGCACAGTTACGAACACGACGCACACATTCACGAGCGTCGACGATCTCGAAAAGGAGGTGGAGATGGCGCGGATTTATGCCGGTTTCCACTACCACCATTCGCTGGTGCAGGGTTTCGTGTTGGGGCATCATGTTGCAAATCAGGTGGTCGGCAACTTCTTTCAGCCACTGTCCAAGGGCAATCAGTGACTTGCCACCCTAGGCCAGCGGGTTGCCAGTAGGCCCGAGGAAATGATGCAACCTGGGTTTGCTCTCTAGAAGGATGCGCGGCGATGACAGTTAAACCTTCGCCGCGCGCTCGTGCGTTTACGATGCTTGTGGTTCGAACCTGGGCTGAAAAGCAGCAGCAAACGTTGGATAGCGCCTGGCCGGTCTGCGCTTGAGCCTTATTCTTGATGCAATCGGCCTCTGAGCGGATGACGGGCCACCCGTCAATTGAGTTGTCCGTGGTGAAGGCGAACAGTCTTCCGCCCAATTGGCACCCTTCCAAGTCGCCTGCATCCGCTCAGGCCGCTTACGATGAATAGACGGCAATGAATGTCCAATGTCCAATGCTATGAGTTGCACGGCGTGCGTGTTGCGGAGTTCTCAAAGACAGGCGACGAACTGAGAACCGATAGGCAAGCCATCGAGATCATCTCGGAAGCATCGGAATGTCAACCCGAACTGATTATTATTCCGGTGGAGCGACTTAGCAAGGATTTCTTTCATTTGAAAACCCGAGTTGCCGGCGAATTCTTTCAGAAGTTTGTGATGTATCGAAAACGAGTAGTGATTCTGGGAGACATTTCCGCGCATTTGAATAGGAGTTCGGCCCTCAGAGATTTCGTCTATGAATGTAATGCCGGACGCGAGATTTGGTTCGTGACCAGCTTGGACGAACTTAATCACAAGCTAAGCGCGCAAGATAAGTGATCCCAAATTACTGGCTGCAACTGCGCCCGGCGTCCTGCGGATCCGACCGGACGGTCGGACCACTTCAGACTCCGGGTGAATTAACCTGACAAGAGGTTAGAACGATGATTAGCGGCGCACATGTAGTTATTTATTCGAAAGATGCCAATGCTGACAGGGCGTTCCTTAGAGATGCCCTGGGTTTTAGGTCAGTCGATGCGGGCCACGGTTGGCTGATTTTCGGGCTGCCTCTCGCCGAAGCGGCTGTGCATCCGGCTGGAGAGAACGACCGGCATGAGCTTTACCTGATGTGCTCCGATCTTTCTCGCGAGATAGCGAGTCTGCGAGCAAAAGGCGTGGAGTGTGAAGCGATAACAGAGGCGCGCTGCGGCTCCATCACCAAGATCAGCTTGCCCGGTGGAGGAAAAATCGGTCTCTATGAACCTAAACATCCGAGCCCTTGATTTTTTTGAGCTCCCGCGATTCCGTCCGCGGTTACTAATTGGGAGAGGTTTCCGTAGCGCGCCAGGATGACGGCAAACCGTACACGACCTCCTGTTTGCCGGCGACGCAGAGAGCTTTCTGATCCAGGTTATTGCTTCTGCTCCGGCACCGGCGCGACCTGCGAGGCGGCTGCTGCGCCTGAAACCGCATTCGTGAGCGGATCGGCGAGGTACTTGGCGATAATGTTGGGCACCTCTGGCGAGGTTATGAGATTGTAGTGGCTGTAGCTGGGCACGACCGCCAGTCGCGATGTGGAAAGCTGCGTATTCAGCCAGCCCGGCTCTTTGATGCCGCCACCTAGCAGTGCGAAGAACTCAGCGATGTGCTTTTGCGATATCGAATCGTTGTCGGCGAACACCAGCAGTACCGGCATCGGCAGCTTCGCGATGTCGGCGGACCAGTCATAGTCCTCGCTCATCATCCTGCCAAATTTGTCGAGGAACTGCGGAAAGCGCTGCGGCTTGGGCCAGTGCTTTGAAAACTTACCCGTCGGCGTCTGCATCATGTTTTCAGCCATTGCCGCGGAGACCTGGCTCATGCCCCGCTGCGCTTCTGGATACCAGCCGGACCTTGCATAAGGAGACGAGATCACCACGAGCCGGCGCACCGTGTCCGAGTGCTGGATCGCCGCCCGGATCGCGCTGGCGCCACCAAATGAATGGCCCACCAGGTCGGCTTTCGGAATCTTGAGATGATCCAGCAGGCCCACAATGTCGTCACCCATCGTGGCGAAGCTCATCGGCCTATCGGTGTCCGCCGTGCGACCGTGGCCCTGCATCTCTACTGCGATTACTCGCCGCGTCTTCGCCAACGGCTGCACCCATCCCTGCATCTCGCCGATCGTCGTCAGACCGCCATGGATCAGCACCAGAGGTTCACCCTGGCCGTAGATCTCGTGATAGATCTTGATGCCGTTCACATCAGCATACCGGCTCGTCATTAATTTCATATTCGCCTCGCTCGAAATTCAAATTCTTCCCTAATGAGTCGAACGGCGGCGGTGTGAATCGACAGAAACTTCCGTGCGAGGCACTCGCCATGTCTTCGAAATCCGGTGATTACCTTTCAGGCTGATATTCTCGTGCATTCATTCCCCGCTGACCTTTACACTGGAGCAATGCCAACGCCCTCACGAGTTGCTGTATGCAGCAGACAGATTCTCGCGTAACCATTCACATGGTGGCCAGCCTGGATGGCTTCATTGCTCGAAGGGACGGAAGTGTGGACTGGCTCGAAACGGCTGACACGTTCGATGAGGGAAAGATCATGGATCCAGAAGTGATCAGCCAGTTCCTGAGCACGATCAGTTGCTATGTCATGGGTTCGCGGACCTATGAGACCGCCCTGGCTTTTGAGGCCAAGGGCTTTGGTTGGGCGTACGGTGAGACACCGACGATTGTCCTCACCAGCCGCGTTCTTCCGAGCCGGGGAAGTTCCGTCGAATTCTACTCAGGGGATCTGAGCCAGCTTGTGAATGAGCGACTAAGACCGAGATTTCGTAATATCTGGTTTGTCGGTGGTGGCTCGGTCTCGGGCGCGTGCGTTCGCCTCGGGCTGGCGGACGAAGTGCGCTATTCGATCATGCCTGTATTGATCGGTGATGGGATCTCATTCTTTGATGGGCTCCAGCGGGACACCCCGCTACACCTCCGCGGAGTAACTGCCTACAAGAGCGGCATCGTGGAGCTTCACTACGACGTACGTAAGTAGAGGCCACACGGCATTCGCATAATCTGCACACGCTACTTCCGCTGCGAAAGCGACTGCTGGCCCGTCGGCTGGAACAGTCGCGGTGCAAAGTCCTTCAGGTCGCGACGCCAGGTCTGCCATTCGTGGGACGTGCCGGGCGACTCGTAAAACACGTGCTGGATTTTCGCTTCGTCGAGCGACGCGTGCAGTTGTTCAATGCCCTGCTTCATTCGCTGTGGCTCATCTGTACCCACTCCAATCCACAGCAGATGCACGCGCTGGGCAAACGCGGCCGGGTCGGCCATTGCGCCGTTGAACGCCGTCTTCATGTCCGGTTTGCCGTTTCCCATCGCAAACACATTGCCGGCTCCGCTGAATCCGCCAATATAAGAGAACAGTTCCAGATGGTCAAAGGTCACGTGGAAGGTTTGCATGCCGCCCATTGAAAGACCAGCCATCGCGCGATGATCGCGATCCGCTACGGTGCGAAATGTCGAGTCGATGAATGGGATCAGCGCCTGCGTCATATCGTCTTCGAAGGCCGACATCATGTCCTGCATCGCTTTCCTCATTTCGGGCGAACCGAACGGCTTTCCCGCGAGATCGGGAGCTGGCTGGCCCGCGCGACGGGCGTAGCCGTTCGCCATCACAATAATCATCGGCTTCGCTTTCCCGCTCGCAATCAGGTTGTCCAGAATGAAGTTCGCCTTGCCCTGCCGCGTCCACCCGGATTCGTCCTCACCGCCGCCGTGCTGCAGATAAAGCACAGGGTAGCGCTCGTTGGGCTGTGTGTCATACGCCGGCGGCGTGTACACCAAAGCATCGCGCCATGTGCCGGTTACCTTCGAGTAATACCAAACTTCGCGCACCTGCCCGTGTGGCACATGCTGCGGAAGATAATAGGTCGCGCCTGCTTCCGGCACTTCCACCGCGCTTGCCCACTTCCCTCCACCGAAGTAGGCTGTGCTTCCGGGATCGCTCACTTCTGCCCCGTCCACAATCACCGTGTAGTAATGAAGCCCGGGAGCCATACGCGGCGTGGTAAACGTCCAGAATCCGTCCGCTTGCTTCTCCATATCGGCTTTCGGACCGCTCCAGAAATTGACTCTCACCTTGGACGCATCGGGCGCCTTAAACCGGATCCGAACGCGTGAGTTGCTGTCCACCCGCGGATACTGCGCGTCCAGCACATTGGATGTAGCGGGTTTGAAATCACCCGAATCCTGGGCAAAACAGACGCCCATGGCCAGCAGCATCAAAGCTCCAATCAGTCGCATCTTCTGTCGTGTGTCTCCGTTCAAAGTCTATATTGATTCTTATGCGGTGCAGCAGGCAACAGACAATAGGGTATTTAAGAATCTTACTCGTGGCGGCTTTCTCCTGGGCATTCGCGACTGCGGAAGCTCAGCAACCCGACCGGTGCGGCGAACTGACCGGTTTGAAGATCAGCGGTGTCGAGATCACGAAAGCCGAACCGGTTGCTGCTGGAAAGACCATCCCGCCGCCTTATCCGGGCGCTCCCTCTATCGGGCCTCTTCCCGCGCACTGCCGTGTGGACGGCATCATCAATCGGCGTAAGGGCGTCGATGGCGAGGAGTTCGGCATAGGCTTTGCCATCGCGCTGCCGGAAAACGAGGTGTGGAACGGCGATTTCATGATGCAGGGCGGCGGGGGCGGTAACGGTTTCGTGGCGTATCCAACTGGAGCCGGCTATGCCGGCAGCAAACCGGGGCTTTCACGCGGATTTGCCGTAGCCAGCACCGACACAGGACACAAGGCCAAGACCGGCGCCTTCGACTTCTCGTTCATGCGCGACCAGCAGGCGTATCTCGATTTCGCGTTTCTCGCCAATGCCGAGGTCGCCGGAGTCGCCAAACAGATCATCAGCCAGTACTATGCCAAACCTGCGGCTTACTCCTACTTCGTTGGCTGTTCCACCGGCGGCCGCGAAGGCATGATCCTTTCACAGCGTTATCCCACCGCATTCAACGGAATCGTTTCCGGCGACCCGGCCATGCGCACGGGCCTGTCAAACCTCGCCATCAGCCAATGGATCCCTGTGGCATACAACCAGGCTGCGCCGAAAGACGCCTCCGGTGCTCCGCAAATAGACAAATTCCTCACCGACGCCGATCGCAAGCTGTTCATGGATACGCTCATGAAGCAGTGCGATGCGAAGGACGGTGTCGCAGACGGTATGATCTTCGATCCGCTCGCTTGCAATTTCGATCCCGCGGTTCTTGCCTGTAAGGCCGGTCAAGGCGATGGCTGCATCGCCCCCGAAAAAATTGCCGCAATCAAGAAAGCTTTCTCAGGACCGAAGAACGCGTACGGTACCCAGGTCTATCCTGGCTTCCTCTACGACGCGGGCATCACTATGAAGGGACAAGTACCCGGTCTGCTCGCCCTGGGGAAAAACGGCCTTTTCGGCCCGTATACGACCGCAACAGAACTCGACGTCGATAAAGCGGCGCTACATGACTCCGATCCGCTCGTCGAACCCGCGTCCACCAATCTTTCGACGTTTTCTCTGAAAAGGGGCAAGCTCATTTTCTTTCACGGCGACAGCGATCCGTGGTTCTCCGCGCTCGACACGCTGCGCTATTACAATTCGCTCACGGCAGCAAATGGCGGCGCAGATAAGGTATCGCAATGGAGCCGCATCTTCCTTGTACCCGGGATGGCACACTGCGGCGGCGGCCCCTCACTCGACCATTTCGA
>Ga0134125_10009546_pt1 | contig 10912 bp, 8 predicted proteins | sample KB31751_FD_96464 | JGI IMG/M metagenome (GOLD analysis project Ga0134125, IMG submission 96464) | Terrestrial soil microbial communities with excess Nitrogen fertilizer from Kellogg Biological Station, Michigan, USA - KB3-175-1 | ecosystem: Environmental > Terrestrial > Soil > Unclassified ...
AATCGCTGACGCGATTCCCACATTCCCACAGCGCCGACGACGACGACTTGCCTCTACCGAAAACCACCAAAAAGCGGACTTTCTACTTCGGCAATCCTTGGACTTCTTTGCCCGCTGTTGACACCGGCTTCGACGAAGCTCTGGCGGCTGCGGTGCACGTCCATGCCGGAGCCGAGCTGGATATTCCGGTTGCCTCGCTCGCCGGTCTGACCCTGCTCAAGCTTTTCGCATGGAGGGACCGCCACTCTACCAACGACAAAGATGCCACCGACCTTTACCGCATCATGAGCAGCTATGGCGACGCTGGCAACGCTGTTCCCTCTACGGCAGCGAGTTGCACTTCCTTAAGGAGGCGGCCTTTGATTTTCCAGTCGCCGGCGCGCGACTTCTCGGTCACGATACTGCCCTGCTCTGTGCCGGTCCCACGCGAAAGAAATTGGCCGCGCTGTTGACTGACGCTCCAGCCATGGAACGGCTGTCAGAACAGATGGCCGGCCGCCGCGGCTGGGAGGATGAAGCGCATCGAAATTCCGTTTCGCGCTTACTCCATGAGTTCCGTGAGGGGTTTTAGCGGTTTTTCGAGGCTCCTAAATCAGGGGTTTTGTGGGGTTTGCAGGAGAGGCTCGAAATCCCGCAAGCAATTTGTTTTGTTGGTCGCGGGGGGGTGGATTTGAACCACCGACCTTTGGGTTATGACAGCCTCTCAAGCTCGTAAGTTATTGAAAAATATGGGCACAGGTGGCGCTGTCGAACCCTCAAAATCACCCACAATCACCCTCGGCACCTGGTATTGGGGGTCCAAAGGGGGTGCGTTTCGACCTTTGGGTTTCCGCTGGGACGGTCCGGGTGGCATTGTGCAACCCGAAATTCAGGCACTACGGCATGTCCGAAAAGTGTATGATTGTTTAGGACTTAAACATGCAGGCGAGCACCATTCAAACCAGCGTTGCCGACCGGATCGGCGCCCAGCCGGCATCGGTATGGACGCCGGCCGATTTCCTCGATTTGGGCAAGAGGGATGCGGTGGACAAGGCCCTGCAACGGCTGGCCCACGCCGGGACCATCCGGCGCGTTCAGCGCGGCCTCTACGACATCCCCAGGGTCAGTACTTTGACTCGCAAGGCGACCGTGCCGGATTATCGCGCCATCATTGACGCCGTCGCCCGCCGTGTTCAGGCTCCGATGCTCATCGATGGCCTGACGGCGGCTAACGATCTGGGGCTGTCCGACGCAGTGCCCGCCCGGATGGTCGTTCATACCGGAGCGCGGCTTCGCCCCATGCGGGTCGGAAACCTCAAGATCACTTTCCGGCCCACCACATCGCGAAAGCTGTACTGGGCATCCCGCCCGGCGATGCGCATCGTTCAAGCGCTCTATTGGCTTCGCGATATCGTTCCGCAAAATCGAGATCGGATCATCGCCCGCTTGCGGGCGATAGTCAACGATCCATCGCACGGCGCGGCAATTCGAGCCGATTTACAGACTGGACTTGCCACATTGCCCGCCTGGATGCGGGAGATCGTCCAAACGGTCCTAGCTCCGGAGCCTGCCCACGCCAAAGACCGAACGGCTTAGCCAGATCGTGGCCAATGATGAAACCCGATTTCAACGAACTGATTGGCGGCCCGGTGGAAGAGCGCGCGAATCTTTTCTTGTCCTCTGCGACGCGCCTGGGCACGCTCATACAGAACATCGAGAAGGATTTCTGGGTCTGCTGGATTCTCGATGCCCTTTTCAACGGCCTGCGAAGCGGTGGCCCGCGCTTGCTGTTCAAAGGAGGAACATCGCTATCGAAAGGCCACGGGCTCATCAGCCGATTTTCAGAAGACATCGATATCACGGTCTATCGCGAGGACATCGGGGAGCCCGCAACGGTCGCCGAGCTGGAGGCGTTGAGTGGGAAACGGCGCCGGGCAAGATTGGATGGCATCAAGGAAGCGTGCCAGCACTATATCGGCGGTCAACTGCTTCCCGAATTGGCTGACATTGTCCGGCGGACGATTCCTGGCGGCGCTGAGGTCTTTCTCGATGACGCCGATCCGGATCGCCAGAGTCTCCTGTTTGCGTATCCCGCCGTCACCGGGCCGATGGACGGCTATTTACGCCCGACGGTCAAGATTGAAGCGGGCGCCAAATCCGCGCTCGATCCACATCAAGCAACGGCGGTGAACCCGTACGTCGCGGACGACCTCGCCCACCTTGATCTGTGCGTACCGAATGTCATCACCGTGGCGGCCGAGCGCACCTTTTGGGATAAGATCGTCATTCTCCATGGCCAACGGAACTGGTTTGAGCGTCGTGGAGAGCTTCGGCATGGTGGACAGCGGATTTCAAGGCACTACTACGACGTGCATCAACTGCTCCGGTCTCCGCTGGGCCAAACCGCAGTATCGAATCCCGCTCTCGCCGTCGATTGCGCACGCCATGCCAGAATGTTTTTCAACAGCCCTGATTTCGACCTGGAACATGCCATTCCTGGCAGCCTTGCACTGGCGCCGGCCGCTGGAATGCTGGAAGTTTTGCGGCGGGACTACCAGGCCATGAGCGGTATGATCTTCGGCAATGTTCCATCTTTTGAGGTCGTGATTGAATCCGTTCGGGGCCTTGAAGCGCAACTCAATCGGTAGCCACGAATATTTCGTCGAGAAAATTGCGTTCCCAGCCGAATCCGCTGGCGTGGCCCTTTTCGTCGACGTAATGCAACCGCCAATCTGCTCGCGGCTTTCGTCCTGCTTTGAATAGCTCGCGTGCACGCGCGAGCTCCGTGACATTTTTGTCTTCACCTTCAAACCCCAGGGATTCCAGGCACACGGTCGCGCCCGATTTCGTGCAGAGCGCCAAGTCCCGAAGCTGGCGATCATCGGGTGGACCGTTGGGCGAAGCCATCAATAAGGCGCGCAAACTCGCCCCCTTCGCTTTCGCACGGCTTCGTCGCCCGGCAATCTGCTCCATTTTGGCGTTCTTCTCAATCGCATATCGGATCTCACGTTGCAGGTCTCCGCAGTCCTCCAATGCCTGTTGGATCGGGGCCATGAAATCCGTCAACTCTCGGGCGAGTTCCCCAAGGCGGGTAGGCGTCGCCGCCGCAATGAATGCCTTCCGCTCATTGGCTGGGCTCATCGCAAGCTCAATGAAATCGACCTTCTCTATTTCCATGCGTAGTCATGGCGCGGTTCCATCACTACAGCTTCTGCAATCAGCTTCTGATCCTCGCGCAGCGGCCCGAATCAACCCACGTTGCCGGATACCAACGCTGGCAGGCGTTGGGGCGGCAGGTTCGCCAAGGGGAGAAGTCCATCCACATTCTGGCCCCGGTGAAAAAGCGGCAGGAACTGGAGGACGGGCAGGACGGCGCATCGCAACGGCTGTGCGGCTTCCGCGTGGCCTACGTCTTCGACGTGGCGCAGACGGTGGGTAAACCCCTGCCGTCCGCTCCGCAGGCGCAGGGCGATCCAGGGGCAAACCTTGAAGGCATCAAGGCGCTGTATGCGCAAAAGGGCATCGCGCTGGAGTACAAAGTCAACCTGGACGGCGCGGAGGGGCTGAGCGCCAAGGGCAAGGTTTACGTTCTGGACGGACTGGAACCGGCCCGCGAATTCGCCGTGCTGGTGCATGAACTCGCCCACGAACTGCTGCACGGCGGCGAACGGCGGAAGCAGCTAAGCCGCAAGGTCAAGGAGACCGAAGCCGAAGCCGTGGCCTACGCGGTGGGCTTGTCCGTTGGCTTGGACATGAACACCGCTTCCGCCGACTACATCAGCCTCTACGACGGCGACCGCGACACCCTCCGCGAATCGCTCGAATCCATCACCCGCGTTGCCTCCCAAATCCTCTCGGCGCTGACCGAGCCCAAGGCCAACTAGCGCCCTGAATCCAGCAGCTTGCTGCGGTCCTGCATGGCGGGACCGCAGCGGGCCTGGGGAGGCATACCATGATTCGCGCCCACAAATATATCCGGCAGATGCGCGGCGGTTCGCAAGCCCAGCTTTTCTCCGACGGCAACGGCGGACAATGGGTCGTCAAGTTCCTGAATAACCCCCAACATCCGCGCGTACTCGCCAACGAATGGATTGCCTCCAGCCTTGCCCGCGCCGTAGGTTTGTCCGTGCCGGACTTCGACATCATGGACGTTTCGGCGGATGTGATCGAACGGAATTCCGCTCTGGCGTTCCGCCACGGCGGCAGGCTGGAAAAGCCCGTCGCCGGGCTTGCATTCGCGTCGCGGGTGCCAGCCAACGACCCAAATGCCCCCGTCTACGATTACCTGCCCGAAGCCGGATTGGAATCAATCCGCAACCTGACCGAATTTGCCGGCGTGCTGGCCGTGGACAAATGGCTGTGCCAGTGCGACGGGCGGCAGGTGGTGTTCTGCCGGCCCAAGCCGCGCGCCCGGATGCTGGCCTACTTCATTGACTGGGGCTTCGTGTTCAACGCTGGCGATTGGAACTTCCCGGATAGCCCCTGCCGTGGCGTCTATTCCCGCAACGCGGTTTATCAGTCCATCACCGGCTGGGATGCCTTCGAGCCGTGGCTGTCCCGCATCGAACGATTCCCGGAAGCAAGACTGCATGCGATTATCGCCGCGATCCCGCCGGAGTGGACTACCAGTGGCGACCTCAACCGCCTGCAAGCGGCAATTCTCGACCGCCGTTGCAAGGTCCGCGACCTGATCGAATCGGTCCGCCTCAGCCCCCGCGCCCCGTTCCAAAACTGGCGTTCCAGCGTCACCCCCACAATGGCACGACAGCTTTCGCTCCAAATCAACGCCGCGTAGTACCATCGCGGCGGGGCAGCTAAGCCCATCTCTGACCTCGCACTGACATCGGGTCGTGTGCAACGGAGAGCGGTAGTATTATAGCGCATGCGCCGAGGTGTTCTCGGCGCGCGGTGCCTATCTTGACTCTGAGGCAAACGTGTCCTGCGAATGATTCGAACGCTGCGATTAACGCCGGCCCTACTGGACGCGTGGCTTGTCGACCAAGGCATTCCAACGCCACACGCGCGGTATCGCCTGCGCCTTTGGCGTGAAAACCGCGCGGCGCTTCCAGCGTTAGTTGTCGAGTTGCGCGCGTACATTTGCGAAGCCTTGGACGACGCGCGCGTGCGGCTTCGCGAGGGCTTCCAGGATACCCTGTCGCCGTTTAACGATCCCCCGGCGGATCCGGCTGCAAATTATCCGGAAGTCCTGAACCGGATCACCCTTCAGGGATACTGGGGTGAGACGCTTGCAGTCCTCGTCGTCGAGCATTGGGGCGCCATCGACCAAACGGACTGGACGGTCCCCGCCTTCCTCTTTAGATTGCACGATACGGAGTTTCAGCACCTTGAGCTAATAAATCAAAGACTGCGGGACGGCCTTGCGAACAACCCCGACGCGGTAGCAGAGCGACGGCCGGGTCGGACCGGCGACGATGCGATTGCCTTCCGGAAAGACGCGACAGGCGTCATCACCGACATTCTGACCCTCGAAGCGAAATGCCTGGACCAGAACGACAACACGACGATCAGCAAAGCCCATGAGAAGCTGGTCGCTGGAGGCATCCCGCCCACTGCCATACGCGAGCTCATCGGCGTCCTCAACCACTACAACACGCCTGAGGCAAACGCTTGGCAGGAATCCCTGCTTAGGCTGTGGCGCAGCGGTTATCGGCACGCTGCGCGACACGACGGTGTTGCCTACGCGACTGCGCACACTCCCGTGAGGGGAGGACGGCGTGCATGGATGCCGACCGATCAGCCGCATGCCGCGTACACGCTCGATAGGCGGCTGGAGGGAATGGAATTCCAGTTCGCCGATCTCGATCACCTGATCGCCATTCTTTACCGGAACGAAGCTCCGTAAGATGCCCACCGAAGAAACCATCCGGCTGCTCGCAGAAATCCGCGCCTCTCTTGCGGGAAGTGCCCTGACGGAACGGCAAGCAAAGCTTTATAGTCAGCGCCTGCGCCGAGACATGGGCCAGCCTGGTCTCGCCACCTTCCTTTCTGCCGACGTCAGCAGGTATATCGACGAAGCGCTTTTCCTTCTAGAATGCGCGTTCATCGAAAAGTACGTTAATCCGGAAGGCCCATGGCAGACAGGTGTCCGGCGCGCGGCCGAGATTCTCGAATTCTCATCACAACGCGACCTTCGGCCCGACGGCACCCCGTTGCACCTGCTCGCAGCAGCTGCGTACCAAGCAGCGGACTTGCCGGCGATGGCGCTGGCGCAACTTGTCAGGATGCCCGAAGGCGAACGGTTTTCAGAACTTCTGCGCGAGTTCCTCCGTGCGAATTTTCCAGCGGCACTTGAGGCCACCAGGGCTTTTTGGCGGGAACAGAATGCCCATGCTGCCGTCGCTCCCAGTGACGACATGTCGCTGGAGGCGGTGCGCCACACTGTCATGTGCATCGGCACCGTATGCTCCTACTTCAAGACGGGCAACGACGCGACTGTTGGCCGCGCAACAGCGAAACTTAATGCAATGGCCGCGGGCTTTATTCACAGCCGCGACTCCTTTTCCTGCCTGCTTGCGCGGTTGACTGCACTTACATGCGATCGTTATATCGCTGCGTCCTTGTGGAGTAGCATTCGGGAGCTCTCTGTTGCCGCAGACGAGGAGACCCGTGGTGCTCTGCAGCAGTTCGCGCACGCCGGGTTCATCAACCGCAGATCACTTGTATGGCCCGCGCAAGCTGCCGGTATCGCGCGCCTCACTCAGAATCGGCCATTCGTTCTTTGTACGCCCACCGGCTCAGGAAAAACTACCGTTGCAACATTGGCAATCGTTCAGGAGCTTTTTGCAAGACCGCATCGTCTTGAAGGGCTAGAGGCGCTGGACAATTTGATCCTGTACCTTGTTCCGTCACGTGCGCTCGCGGCCGAAGTCGAGAGCCGACTCGCTCAGGACTTGCGTGGTATAGCGGCGCGTCCCATCGTAGTGACGGGTTTGTATGGTGGCGTCGATTGGGGACCGACGGACGCCTGGGTCCAGACGGAAGGGCCCACTATTGTCATCTGCACCTTTGAAAAGGCTGACGCACTTCTCCGGTACCTGAGCGTCCTATTCCTCCACCGTGTACGCCTCGTCATCATTGATGAAGCCCATAGCGTTGAGCAGGACAGGAACCGTAACGACGACAGCGTCGGCTTTTCGTCACGGCCCTTCCGCCTCGAACTTCTCGGCACGCGGCTTCTCGATGCGAAGGATCGCTACAACTTCCGCATGATCGCCTTATCCGCAGTCGCGGCAGGAGCGGCTCCTGCGCTGGCGCGATGGATTTCCGGCGATCAGAACGCCACACCAACGGTCTCCGCCTACCGCAGCACCCGCCAGATGCTCGGTCACATGGAAGTCAGCCGGCGAGGAAGTTTCAGCATCCATTACGAGTTGATGAACGGCCGATCACTACGCTTTGAGGAGGATCGGGCTGAGCAGACGCCCTATGTTAGGACGCCTTTCCCACCAATGCCGGGAGACATCGATACCGCACATCCGGAGAAGTCCATGCAGGCTCCCACCCTCTGGGCGGCTCTTCACCTCGCGGCCCAAAGGCCGGACGGCATGCAGCCTTCTGTCTTGATTTCGGTAACCCAGGGAATCGATGCATTTGCTTCGGAATGCCTGACGCGGCTGGAGTCATGGCCCAACGCCCAGCTTCCGAACTATCGCGACACCCGTGAGGACGACACGTTGTGGCAACGCTGTCTCGCCAGCGCGGCGGACTATTTCAGCGTCGACTCAGTCGAGTACCGCTTGCTCCGGCGTGGCATTGCCGTTCACCACGGCAAGATGCCGGGACTTCTGGCACGACGTCTCAAGATTGTGATCGACCGCGGGTACGTGCGTGTGATTATCGCAACATCAACCCTTTCCGAGGGCGTCAACATTCCTGTCACATATCTATTGATCCCAAGCGTTTTCCGCAGCCGGGAGCGATTAACACTCCAGGAGTTCTCAAACCTGATCGGACGTGCCGGCAGACCTGGGGTGTCAACCGAAGGCCACGTGCTCGTCGTCCTGCCGGAGCGGATCGCGAACCAACGCTACCAGGGACGGCAGTGGCCGGGATACACAGCCCTTATCCAATCCATCCAGCAGTTGGCCGATGTCGGCGTAACAGGAGCGTCTGCCGACAACGCATCGAGCGCGCTCGCGATGCTGCTGTTTGCTATCGAACGTGCTTGGCACGCTTTGGCGGGGGAGGCGGCGCCGCCAGAGCAGTTTGCGACGTGGCTCGAACAGACGGCAGTCCTGCCAAACGACCCAGAAGTCGCCGAAGCCGTTCAGCACGTCGATTCCCTCGATGCCTTCCTGCTTGCAGCGATTGAGGAGCTTGAGGAGCTCGACGGAACTGAAATCGCGCCCGCTGATCTTGAGGCCCGGCTTATAGCGATCTGGCAGCGTTCTTACGCATTCGCCGCTTCAAACGACGAGGCACGGCTGCGTGCCATTTGGTTGGGGCGTGGACGCGTTATCAAGGAACAATACCCGGACGCTGCCACTAGAAGGCAGATTTACAAGACGAGTCTCTCGCCGCGTTCAGCACTTCGCCTTGTTGATCGCGCGGAGACGATCAGGGCAAGCCTGCTTGCTGGCGATCGTTACGCCCAGATGTCTACGGACGAACGCTTGACTTTTATCGCGGGATTGCTTCGGCTGATATCGGAGGTTCCGTCCTTCCACATCTCAACGAAGCTGGGACGGCGCGAGAATTTCCAAGACTGGAAGACGATCTTGCGTTGGTGGCTTGCAAAACCGACGCTTAGCCGTCAGCCCGCGCCCGGCGATATCACCAAGTGGTACGATTTCACCGCGCAGAATTTCATCTTTCGGGGTGTATGGGGACTTGGCAGCATCCTCGGCCTCTTGCTTGATTTCGGAGACGGCAACCAGCCAATACGCGCCCTTGAAATTGACGATTGGCCCCGCAGCGGACTTCCGTGGATTGCGTTCTGGCTGAAGGAGCTTTTGCAGTGGGGTACGCTCGAACCCGTCGCGGCGTTCCTGCTGGCGCGCGGCGATGCCGTGGACCGACCCCAGGCGCAACGTGACGCCACAGCGTATTACGGCCAGCTACCTGAAGGCATAGCGCCCAATGACAAGCTCGATCCCAGGAGAATCCGGGAATGGGTTGCGGGCCGAGTCGACGGCGGTCTTTTGGTGCGGGAGATCGAAGAGCTGACAGTCGCAGCAGTGTTGTCACGCGACGCGGATGCATACATCAATTCGCAGCTTGACGTGATGCAGTACGATGCCGATGGAGGACTCACCTGGATAGACCCTGGTGGTTATGTAGTTGCCCGAAGTCCGAAGCCGCAAGAATGGCCGCAGACTCTCGACCCCTACGATTTTCACCTCGATGTTACAAACGCGATAATTCGGGGAGCCCGCTACCAGCCGCACGCATAGCTAAAGTTGCTTCTTCTCCCAAGAGTGTAGTCGAGGCGCGAAGTGATTGAGGGGCAAGGAGATGATCGCTATGGCCAACAACTGCGCCAGGAGTTGCCGCGTCCTTCTTACATCCAGCGGCATAGACGGTGCCAGCCTTGGAGGCCACGACTGCCCTAAAGTTGGGAATCACGCCGTCCGGCCGGCCGACACAGAGTTCCCGGCGACAGTGCCCGGTTCCTTTCGTCGCTGGAGAGCGGCGATCAAGGCGTGAATGATGGGCGACCCTGCTTCCGGCTGATAGACGATTCCACTTTCCAGGATTAGGGGCTCGCCCTCAATTCGCTTGAAAGCGACCCCGGGGCAGCGGAACTGGTGATCGCATTCGCGAACGAACGCAAACCCAAGCCCTCCAACGATGATCGAAATCGCCTCGGCTGGCGTCGTGACCTCCTGACCGATTTGCGGTGTTGAGTTTTCGCGGGCGAAGGCATGATGTATCCGGTCGTGCAGTTGTGGGCAAAGCCGCTTCGCGACGACGACCATCGGCAAGTGGAGCAACTCGCGGAGACGAATGGATCGTGCCCGGCCCAAACGGTGTTTCTGCGGAATCGCGACCCACAGAGGCTCCATCAGCACGCGCTGAATCGCAAGTGCGCCGACGGCGATCGGAAGGGTGACGAGGCAGGCATCCAAAGTCCCGGATCGAACCTGTTCCAACTCTTCGTCGGCGAAAGCGCTGATGAGCGAGAGTCGCACGTTTGTGAATTGAGACGCGAATATCGCCCGGATTGACGAAACGAGTCCGTGGCTCACATACGGTGAATACCCAAGCGAAAACGCACTGGGCCGACTGATTGCCTTGGCCAAGTTCACGGCGCGCTCGCCATGCAAGAGGGCCTGCTTCGCTTCGCGAACAAAGACGGCTCCGGCTTCCGTGACGCGCACGACTTGGTTGGTGCGATCAAACAACCGGACGCCGAGTTCGTTCTCCAGATCCCTGATTTGCCGGCTGAGGGGCGGTTGGGCGACATGGAGCTTTTCCGCTGCCCGCCGAAAGTGCAATTCTTCGGAGACTGCCACAACGTAGCGCAGCAGGCGGTGGTCGACGCCAGGAAACATGCTTGACTCCTCTTCTCGAATTCGCGGCGCAGGCGTGGTACAGCGTCATCCACACCACCAAACCTGCTGGGCCCTGCACACTGAGCCATACGAGAAGCGGCGTCTGAACTCATGATATGCCCCAAGCGCGAAAGGTTCCAGAGCTGGTGAAGCCGGCTTGAGTGGAGCCTCTTGGCACCCACAAAAATCGCGCCTCAACCGGCCACTTTGATACCTGCCGGGTATCAGGCGATACCGACAAAGTATTGGACCTCGCTGCACTGGCCGCAATAGCCTGAATCTGCTCTGGAAAAACCTCGGCAGGAGTACCCCATGCCCGCCTCCCTTCGCAATTCGGCACCGTCGCTACCCGCTGCAGTTTCCCCAACCTTCGAGCGTCTTCTCGATTCCGACGAGGCTGCGGCGCTGCTCAAAATCCA
>Ga0134125_10009547_pt1 | contig 10912 bp, 9 predicted proteins | sample KB31751_FD_96464 | JGI IMG/M metagenome (GOLD analysis project Ga0134125, IMG submission 96464) | Terrestrial soil microbial communities with excess Nitrogen fertilizer from Kellogg Biological Station, Michigan, USA - KB3-175-1 | ecosystem: Environmental > Terrestrial > Soil > Unclassified ...
AACGGACGGTGCTGCTTGACCGGAAGCGCAATCGGTTCGTCCAGCAACCAGAAGGGGCGCTCGGCACCCTGTACGCAACCGCCTGGCCTGGGCTTTTCGTCGACCGGCACCCAGCGGTTCGCGACCTCTGGCCGATGGTCCGAGACGGGCCCGGGCTTCAGGACGTTTTCACGTCCGAGGCGCGCCACGAGCACTTCGATCAGCCGCTGCTGGTCCGCCGGACTGCCTCCCGGCTCCGGGAACAGGTCCACCGGCATTTCGACCACGGGTTGCGTATCGGAAGCATGCAAATCCACCGCGATGACCGGTGCCGGCAGCTCCAGGTCATGCAGGCGCTCCACGAGCAGCCGCAGCAGGTGTTCGGCCTGGCACGTCGGCGCCCCAAGGGCCAGTTCCAGCTCGGTGGCTGGCCTCGCGTGCCGGCCGCGCTCGTGGTCGAGCTCCAGCACCACGCGCGTGACCGCGAGACGGCGAGCCGACAGCCAGCCGCAAAGCCGTTCGATCAAACGGCGCGCCACGAACAGTACCGCCTCGGCGTATTCGATATGTTCCATGAGCTCGATGCGGCCAGAGAATTCGTGCGGCGGCTCAATCCAGTTGAGTATTTCAGGAGCTTGGCCATAAGCGGCATCCAGCGCCTGCAGGACTGCCTTGTTCGTGCGCCGCTGCAGGCCCGCGCGCGGCAATGCACGCAGAGATCTCAGGGATGCACATCCGATCCCCTCGATCCACTCGATGTAGGGGGCTGCCGCGGGAAGATGCGCACAGGGCATGCGGTCCAGGCGCTGGGCCAGGGTGGAGAGCTGCAGCACCCGACAGCGCCGCATCGGCCGGGCCGCGAGCAGCCAGGAGCCGCCGGCCGTCGGCGCAAGCGAGATCCGCGCTGCAAAGCCCAAGCCGTCCATCGACGCGTGGACGCGTCGGTACAGGCGGCGCGGACCACCGAAGAGGTTCAGACTCGCTGACACGTCCAGCAGCAGCGTGTTTTCGTCCGATAGCGCGACCTCGGGGGTGTACTGCAAAAGTGCCAGGGACACTTCGTCCAACATGCGAGCCTCTGCAGCCGGGTCGCGGGGCACCAGGACTGCTTGTGGGCACAGCGTGCTCACGCCACCACGGCGCATGCCCACGCGCACGCCGGCCTTTTCGGCTGCCGGCGAGGCGGCCTGCACGTGGTCCCGCTCCAGCACGACAACCGGCTCAGTGCGCCAGCTCGGACTGTGCGTATCCAGGCTTGCGTGCGACAAGTGCACGGCTACCCACAATCTCATGGTCGAACTCGGAAAATCGGATGTCACGATAAAACGGCAGAAGAAGGGGGCCTTCGTGAGTGGCACCTCGCCGCTTGATGATTGAAATATTGAGCCCTTGCGCAGTTGGCTCGAGCGCGAGGCGCAAGGGTGCCGGGGAAAACTGCTCGGCCGCGGCTGCGGGCCGCATCAGGACAAACAAGGTGTCGCTCGTTTGCGCCGCCAGCTGCAGCCGGCGCAAGGCCTGGCTGCGGACGCGATCCTGCCAGACGATGAGTGCCCCGACTGTGCCGGCGCGCAAGACCTGCTCCGCAGTCCATAACGCATCGGTCGAACGTCGCGCACGAACCCAAATCAGGGAGGATGGCGTGTAACCCCAGTTCGCCCACGCGGCGGTTTGGGGCGGGTGCGGCGGCTGCACCAGCATCGTTGATCGCGCGCCCAACCGGCCGAGTGCTGGCCGCAGCACTTGCAGTTCGCCGCTACCGGGCTGCCGGACCAGGAACTCGATCAAATTGCCCAGCGGCCAGCCTCCGCCGGGGAGCTCGCGTGAGAGGCCGGCATAGCCCGTGGCCACGCATCGGCCGTAGGCGTGCGAGAGCTGGGACGCACGCCACAGCCCCGGGTGGATGCGTTCGGCGCGGGAAATTTCGTCGGGAGTCATGGCCGCTTCGTGCTAAAGAATACTGTTTATATGTACAGTATTTTTAGCACAAAAAAGCCATGCCGAGGACAAGCCGATGTGTCGCCGTCACTTGCGGTGCGGCCCACGCCTCCAGCCACCTACATGCCTCATAATAGGGCGTTGAAGAGTAAGTAACCCATAAGGAGAGCGCTCATGCGCAAAGTATGGACTCTGCTGCTGATGATGATGCTGACGCTGAGCCTTTCCGGCTGTGGCTATAACACTTTGCAGTCCAGCGACGAACAGATCAAATCGAACTGGTCAGAGGTGCTGAACCAGTACCAGCGCAGGGCGGATCTCATTCCTAATTTGGTCAACACTGTCAAAGGGTATGCGGCCCAGGAAAAACAAGTGCTGGAGCAAGTGACGGCTGCTCGAGCGCGAGTCGGGTCGGTCCAGGTCACTCCGGAATTGCTGAACGATCCTGAAGCCTTCGCCAAGTTCCAGGCGGCACAAGGCCAGTTGACGGGGGCGCTGTCCCGGCTGCTGGTGGTCTCGGAAAACTACCCGCAACTGAAATCCGACGCCAATTTCCGCGACTTGCAAGCGCAACTCGAGGGCACCGAGAACCGGATTACCGTGGCCCGCAACCGGTATATCAAGGCCGTCCAGGACTACAACGTGACGGTGAGAAGTTTCCCGACCAACCTCACCGCGATGGTCTTCGGCTACAAGATCAAGCCGAATTTCACCGTCGAAAATGAAAAAGCCATATCCACCCCTCCTCGGGTGGACTTCGGGACGTCGACTGGGGCAAATCCGGCGGGCGCCCAAGGAAATCGTCAATGAGATTCTCGCGTGCGATGTGGACCTTGGTGGCGGTGATCACGCTGTGTTGGAGTGTGCTTGCCACCGCCCAGCCCGTGCCTGTTCCACCTTTGACGGCACACGTCACGGATCAAACGGGCACCTTGACCCGCCAGCAGGCAGCGGCCTTGGAGCAGAAGCTGCAAGCCTTCGAGGCCGCCAAGGGGGCTCAGCTTGCCGTGCTCATCGTTCCCACCACCGGAGACGAGCAAATCGAGCAGTATTCGATTCGCGTGGTCGAGAAGTGGAAGCTCGGGCGCAAGAATGTGGACGATGGCGCGCTGTTGATCATTGCCAAGAACGACCGAACGTTGCGCATCGAGGTGGGCTATGGCCTGGAAGGCGTGCTGAATGACGCCACCAGCAAGCGCATCATCAGTGAAGTCATCGTGCCGCGCTTTCAACAGGGAGATTTCTACGGCGGCATCGAAGCGGGGGTCGACCGCATGATTGGCGTGGTCAACGGCGAGCCACTACCCGCGCCTACCCGTCGTGCCCACAATGGCGATCAGGATCTCGGGCAACTGGTGCCCGTCATCTTCCTGCTGGTGGTGGTAGTCGGAGGTGTCCTCCGGCGCGTTTTTGGGAGGTTGCCTGCGGCCATCGTGGCGGGCGGTGGTGCGGCCGTGCTGGCGTGGTTCTTTATCGGGGCCCTCCTGGTGGCATTAGGCGCCGGGGTGATCGCCTTTGTGTGCACCTTGGGGGGAGGCATGGGCGGACGTGGCGGTTGGTATAGTGGCGGCGGGTGGTCGGGTGGTTTCGGAGGTGGCGGCAGGGGCGGCGGAGGATTCGGCGGTGGCGGGGGTGGCTTTGGGGGCGGTGGTGCCTCGGGAAGGTGGTGACGATGAACCCCGAACGCATGTGCCGGCATCTCGTGATGACCTCCTGGCAGGTCCGAAGGATTTTCTCTCCATCCACCTTGCGAGCCATCGAAACAGCCATCACACGAAGTGAAAAATCCCATGCCGGCCAAATTCGAGTCGCCGTAGAGGGCGCGCTGCATAGTGCGGCGCTGCTGCGCGGGCAGACGGCCGGTGAGCGTGCCATTGAGGTATTTTCCCTCTTGCGCGTGTGGGACACCGAACGCAACAACGGCGTTCTGATCTATGTCTTGTTGGCGGATCGAGCCGTTGAGATCGTTGCCGATCGCGGCATTCACGCGAAGGTCGGCCCGCAGGAATGGGAGAAGATCTGCCATTCGATGGAAGTCGCCTTTGGCCAGGGCCGCTATCTGGAGGGAATGGAAGCAGGCATTCAAGCAGTGACACAGTGTCTTGCAGAACACTTTCCGATGGGTGACGGTGAAGGAGCGGGGGAATTGCCCGACAGCCCCGTGCTGCTGTAGCGGCCAACGACTCCACGCGCAGTCGCTTGTAACGACATGACGGGCCAACCAAGGGCGTAAGCGGAAGCAATGGATGTCTTGCAGGCCATGAGAACCTTTATTGCGGTGGTGGAGGCCGGCAGCTTCGTGGGTGCCATCGAGACTACTGGCTTTTCCAAGCCGGCCGTTTCCCGACAGGTCGCGGAGCTGGAGAAGCACTTGGACGTCCGCCTGCTGCATCGAACGACGCGGCGGCTATCGCTCACCGACGAGGGGCGCACCTATTACCAGCGGTGCAAAGAGATCCTCCAGGCGGTGGAGGAGGCCGACGCGGAGATCGGCAATGCTTCGGTACAGGTTCAGGGGCGCTTGCGCATCGGTGCACCGCAAACCTTTGGAGCGCTTCATCTGGCGCCCCTTTGGGGGCAGTTTGCAGCGGACAATCCCTTGGTTGCGCTGGACATCGTGCTGTCGGATCGTGTGGTTGACCTTGTCGAGGAAGGCTACGACCTGGTGGTGCGCATAGGAAAGCTGCCGGATTCTGATCTGGTGGGCCGGCCGTTGGCTCGTACGCGCATGGTGTTGTGTGCGTCACCCGACTATCTGGCGCGCTGTGGCAACCCCATGTGCCCGAAGGACCTGGCCCAACATGATGCGATTGCCTACAGTTATCTGGCATCGGGCGACGAGTGGCACTTTACCGGGCCGGCCGGACCCGTCAGCGTGCGCATGCACTCACGCCTGCGCGCGAATAATGGCGACACCTGCAGGGCTGCGGCATTGGCTGGCCACGGCGTGATCTTGCAGCCCGACTTTCTCGTTTACGAGGATTTGAACAGTGGCCGGCTGGTGGAGCTTATGCCGGCTTATCGCGGCCCGGAACTCGACATTCACGCGCTGTATCCGACGCGCAAGCAGTTGCCGCTCAAGGTGCGCAGACTGCTGGAGTTCCTGGGGAACGCGCTGCGCGTCCCCCAGTGGTCACTGGCCGGGCCGGCCCGCGGAGGCCGGCCCAGGTCGCCCTCTTGATTGTCTCTATCGAAGAGACTGTTAATCTGTCTTTCCACTATTTATTGCCTATAGAGAGTCCTATAAAGTGTTGATCAACACGGGCCCCTCAAGGATTGGGTCCCGACTGAGCGGCTCATCCCGAACCGCCTCATGGATTTTTCACTGACGGGGTCATTAAATGGAACGTTCTCTCAACTCTGTCGCGAGCGGCACGGCGCCGTACGCGGCCTTATTGCTTCGCCTGGCGCTTGGCGTCATGTTCTTGGCGCATGGCCTCACCAAATTGCTGGTTTTCACGCCGGCAGGGACGGTCAAGTTCTTCGCGAGTGTGGGGTTCCCCGGGTTCCTGGCGTATCCGGTCATCGCGTTCGAGATCATCGGCGGTGCGATGCTGATTCTCGGGATTTTGCCACGCTGGATCGCCGGGCTGGCCGCCGTCGAGCTTTTGGTGGCGTCTACCGTTCATTGGGCCAACGGCTGGGCGTTTGCCGCTCCCAACGGCGGGGGCTGGGAGTATCCAGTCTTTCTGGCGGTTACCGCCGCGGCCTTGGCCTTGTTGGGCGACGGGGCTTACGCAATGAGACCGTCTTTGCGCAAGTGATTCGCTCGCGTCACTCAGGCGGCGCGCCTATAACAGCCAGTCGATCGGCAACAGGGATGCTGCCGTGACGGCGGCCCGCCGCCAGGCGCCTGCGCCCGGTTCGCTGGGATGCACGATCGTTGATGAATCGGCCTGCTCGACCCACTCCAGTGCCCCCGTCTCGCCGATTTGCACTCGATAAGCGCGGGACGCCAGCAGTCTCTTCAGACGATCGGAGATCTCTCCCGCGAGGGTCGGGCTTTCGATGACGAATCCCATTTCAGTATTGAGATGCTGGGAGCGCGGATCGAAGTTGAACGAGCCGATGAATACGCGCCGTCGGTCGACGGTAAACACCTTGGCGTGCAGGCTCGATCCCGAGCCGCCCGTCAGGCCCCTGTCGCGAACCTTGGGAATGGATGCCATGCGCTTCAGTTCAAAGAGGGCAACGCCGGCGGCGAGCAGCGGCTTGCGCCGCTTGGCGTATCCGGCGTGGACCGCGACCACGTCGGTGGCCTCCAGCGAGTTCGTCAGCAGCGTGACTTTCACGCCTTTGTTTACGAATGCCCCAAAGGCTTCGACGCCCGCCCGTGCCGGCACGAGATAGGGCGAGACCAGTTCCATCTCGATGGTGGGATCGCCCAGAATCGCCTGTAGCCGCGGCCAGAGCGCCGTGTGATCTGGCGCTTTGCCCAAGCCCTTGTCCGGACTGTCGCTCAAGAGCGATACGGCCGCCCATTCGAAGCGCAATTGACCGGCCAACAAGTCACGCACGAACGCGTGACGGGTGATGGCCTCGGTATAGGCGCTGGCTTCGGGGCTGCCGGCCAGTTGGTGGGCGACGGATGACAACGCAGCGATTGCCGCGGCGCGCGGCTTGCGCACGACCTGCGCCGCAGGCCGGGCAGACCCGCTTGTCCAGTAGCGCTCGAAGTCGTCGGCGACGTCGCCCACCACCGGGCCGATCGCCATGATGTCCAGGTCGATGAAGAGGGCGTTGTTGCCCGTTTCAAAATACTCGTCGCCGATATTGCGCCCGCCTACGATGGTGACCTGCCGGTCCGCCGTGAACGATTTGTTGTGCATGCGCCGGTTCAGTCGCGAGAAGTCGCTCAGGTATCCCAGCGCACGCCAGCGGCGGACGGTGAAGGCGTTGAACAGTCTCACTTCGATGTTGGCATGGACGCTAAGCTCGGCAATGATGGTGTCCAGCCCCACCGTATTGTTGTCATCGAGCAGCAGCCGGACGCGCACGCCGCGATCGGCGGCGCGTCGCAGGGCGTCAAAGAGCATCAAGCCCGTCATGTCGCCATGCCAGATGTAGTACTGCACATCCAGCGATAGTTCGGCGGCGTCGGCGAGCGCAACACGTGCCGCGAAGGCGGAGCGTCCTTCGGACAGCGGGACGAATCCCGATTCTGCAGCGTGCGTCTGATGCAGCGGTATGACGGATCGCGCCAGCCTGGTTCCATCCATTGCGACCGAAGCTATAGTGGGGGCCGGGCCCTCGACATTTTGGCGGCCTGCGCGCTGACGGCCTCGCAAGAGTGCTTGGCCCGCGGCCCGCATCATGGCCTGGAAGCGGGTCCGGGAAAGACGCATGGGCGGGGTCCATCCTCATTGGGTGAATGCATGGCGAGACTAAAAGGGTATCCCGTTTTGGTCATGTCGGCTCCGGGATGGGAGGCGCAGACGTTGTTGCGCGATCGTCCGTGCTCTCAACGACGGCTTGTTGTCGGCGCTGCTGATCATCCCGCCGGTCCGACAAATATTGGCCGATGATAGAAGATCCAGCTTGTGGTTCATGTCCTCGCCTCAGCCGCGATGCTACACCTGGAACAGGACTTTATTGTCATCGACCAGAATCATCGGCGCCCGCTCCCTTGTCGGGTTTCCCCCACGCTCCCCCTGAGCGTACAATCTGTTCCTCCTGCCTGGGTCTGAAATGACACGCTATGGCTATTTTGATTCGCCGTTGGGTCCGCTGCTGCTTGCAAAGGATTCCGCGGGGCTCTGTCAGCTGACTTTCGAACGCCACAAACACCCGCGTCCGATACAGGAAGACTGGCTGCGCGATGACCAGGCATTCATCGAGACGTGCGAACAACTGGGCGCATACTTCAGCGGCAAGCGCAGATCGTTTGATCTGCCTCTTTCGCTGTGCGGCACCGATTTCCAAAAATCCGTGTGGCTGGCGTTGATCGATGTGCCATATGGCGGTACGACCACCTATGCCGACCTGGCCAAAAAAATCGATCGGCCCGGCGCCTACCATGCCGTCGGCGCGGCAGTCGCCATGAATCCGATCTCGATCATCGTACCCTGCCACCGCGTCCTGGGCAGCAATGGCAGCCTCACCGGTTACGCGGGCGGCCTTGAAAACAAGGCCAGGCTGCTGGCGATGGAAGGGACGCTGCTGGTCTAGGCGCGATAGCGCCGTCTCAGCATCCCCAGCGGCCGTCCAGCTTCCATAGCCGCAAGGCCGTGTGGATGTCCAGGACGCGGGCGGGAGTCTGCCAGCCCGGCAGCAGTTCATCGAGTGCGGCGAGTCGCTGGTGGACCGTATTCAGATGGATCTTCAGGGCCTGCGCGGTGGCGCTGGCGTGGTGTCCGGCATCCAGGTAGACGAGCAGCGTCAGCGCCAGGCGGCGCTTGCGTGCGTCTTCGGGCTGATAGAGCGCCCCCAGCGACGTGCGCAGGTAATGGAGCGCATCGGCGCGCCCGCGTCCTCCCGAGAGCAGCAGGGTGTAGAGGCTGAGCTCTTGCTCGTGGAACAGCCGGTGCGGACTGTCGAACAGGTCGATGACGCGCAGGCATTGTCGCAACCGGTGATGGGCGGCCCGTAGCTCGCCATGCGAGGGAATGGGCGCAGACAGGACACCCGCAGGGGCGCGGCGCAGCACTTTTCCAGCGTGCCGGGTCAGGGACGGAAGCAAGGCCGGTAGATGATCGCAGTTGATCAGCAGCACGAGGGTGTCCTGTCCCGCATCGAGTGCTGCCGGGCCGAAGCCCGGGGCTTGCGTGAGGGCCCTGGCCAGGTAGCCGGCCTTGCCGCCCAGGCGAGCCAGCACGATGAGCTGCAGCGGTGCCGAGAGATCCAGCCCCAGATGGGCGGCGTGCGCGGCTATGGCGCCTGGGTCGTCTTCGGGCAGGCCGACGAGGCTGCGCACCAACGCCGACATTTCTGTCTGCGCGATGGATTCCCGCTGCTGGCGCGACAGCAGTACGGCGCTGGCGAGCATTGCGCTGCGCTCGAAAGTGCGGATGTCGGCATCGCGCAGCGGCGCGGCTGTCCGGATGACCAGCCCTCCCAGGGTGCCCAGGCCGCCCGTGGCCGCCGCCACTCGGCAGGTTTCTGTACTGCGACGAGGCAACACGATCGAGCGGCCCGCCACGCGGCTGTCCTGCAAGGCCCGATGCAAAGCGTCGCTGCCGGTTGTGCCCGTATCGTCGCTGGGAAGGGCCTCTCCCGCCCGGGCGATTTCCTGGTCGCCGCCGTCGTAGGCGGTGACCTCGCCTCCCAGGATGCTCGCCGCCATTTGGCAGATGTCCTGCAGGGTGCCGCCGCGCGCGGCCAGGGCCGTCAGCCGCTCGTGGGCCTGCGTGGCACGATCGGTTTCGGCGGTTCGCTGGGCAAGCTGCTGGTTGATGTCGCTCGCCTGGCGCAGGGCCATCTGCGTCTGTTCGAATAGCCGGGCGTTGTTCAGCGCTACGGAGGCGTGGGCCGCCAGCACGGACAGGATGTGCTTTTCCCAGGGCGAATAGGTCCGCACGTAGCGGTCGCCCACGAACAGCACCCCGGTCACGGATTCCCCCGCCAGGAGGGGTACGCCCAGGATGGAGTTGATGTTTTCTTCGGTGACGGCCGAATCGATGCCCGAGGTGTGCGGAAACCGGCTGTCGGAGCCGTAGTCCGAGGAGGAGTAGGGGATTTTGTGGCGGGCGACGAAGCCGCAGATGCCTACATCCAACGGTACGCGCACCTGCTTGAAGTTCTCGGAAAACGCGCCGTCCGTGGCGCGCACGTAGAAGGCGCTTTGCCGCGGGTCGTAGATGGACAGGTAACCCACGTCGCAGTTCATGAGCCTGCGGGCGCGTTGCACGATGGCCTGCAGGATGCGGTCAGGGTCCGTGATGGCCGTGAGATCCTGCGCGCTTTCGAGGACGGCCAGCAGGCCGCGTTCGCGTTGCTGGTGGAATTCGAAGCGCTCCTTGACGGTGAGGGCCAGTTCGATGCAGTGGATCAGGTCTTCCCGGTCCGCGGCGCTGGGCGACAGGGCGCGGGCGCGTTCCAGCAGATTCGAGAATTGTTCGCGATTCTCGTCGCGATGCAGCAGATCCACGATTTCCCGCCATAGGGTCCGGGCCGCCCGGGTTTCGGCCCGTGCCACGTGCGGGCGGGTGTTTTCGGAAAGGACTGGCAATGTGGATCCGACCATGAATGAATTGAACAACAGTGAATTTAAACCATATCTTTCGAGGGGACCGTCTTTCATACTGAAACGATTCTTCAACCTTTTGTGATCGTGCCCGGCACGATCGGAGTGCAGACAACACCATGACGATTGATTCCACACTGCCCGGCTTCCGTTCCCTGGACCCCTCCCAGCGACTGGACCATCTGGCCCGGAAAGTGGGGCTGGACGACTCGGAGCGAGCGCTGCTGGGCGCAGGCAGCGCGCTGCCGCTGGCCGTGGCCAACGGCATGATCGAAAATGTGGTGGGCCGCTTCGAGCTGCCTTTCGGCGTGGCCGGTTACTTCCAGGTCAATGGCCGAGATGTGCTGGTCCCCATGGCGGTCGAAGAACCGTCCGTGGTGGCCGCCGCTTCCTTCATGGCGAAGCTAGCCCGCCGGGCGGGGGGCTTCCGGACCTCCAGCACCGGACCTCTCATGCGCGCGCAGATCCAGATCCTGGGTGTGACGGATCCCTATGGCGCCCGCCTGGCGATCCTGCAGAATCGTCACGACATCATCGACCAGGCCAACAGTCGCGACAGCATGCTGGTGAGCCTGGGCGGCGGCTGCAAGGACGTGGAAGTCCACGTCTTTCCGGAATCGGCGCGGGGGGCCATGGTCGTCGTGCACCTCATCGTGGACGTGCGCGACGCCATGGGGGCCAATACCGTCAACACCATGGCGGAATTCGTCGCCGGACGACTGGAAGACATCACGGGCGGCCATGTGCGGCTGCGCATCCTGTCGAATCTGGCCGACCTGAGGCTTGCGCGGGCCCGGGTCCAGGTGCCCGCCGAGG
>Ga0134125_10009548_pt1 | contig 10912 bp, 8 predicted proteins | sample KB31751_FD_96464 | JGI IMG/M metagenome (GOLD analysis project Ga0134125, IMG submission 96464) | Terrestrial soil microbial communities with excess Nitrogen fertilizer from Kellogg Biological Station, Michigan, USA - KB3-175-1 | ecosystem: Environmental > Terrestrial > Soil > Unclassified ...
GCAGGCGGAGAACGCGGAGCACGCTGCGGAAATCGACAAGGCGCGCACCGAGCTCGAGCGGAGCCTTGCGGCGCGTGCGGCGTTGGGCAATACGCTGGATAACGTTTACGCTTCCACATCCTGGAAAATCACCAAGCCGCTGCGGAGCGCATCCACGTTTTTTAGAAACAATACCGGACCGGATGGCGGTCGCGGAAGGAAACCAAAGTGATCTTCTTTACTTCGATTTGCTCCAACTATTTGCCCAAGGCGATGACGCTGGCCGAGTCTGTCAAGCGGCACTGTCCCGGCGCAACATTCGTGCTTTGCCTGGTCGAGCGCGAGGTGCCGGAAGTCGCCACAAACTATCCGCATTTTGACGAGGTGATTCTGGCCAAGGACGCGGGCTGGGACGATTTCGATCGTTTCATGTTCAGGCACGCGATCGTGGAAGCATCCACCGCCGTCAAGGCGCAATTCATGTTGAACCTTCTGGAACGGTTTCCCGCGCAGTCGAAATTTGTCTACCTGGATCCGGACGTACTGGTTTACAGCGACCTGCTTGAACTGGAGCAACTACTGGACAAGGAGTCGATCGTTCTGTGTCCGCACTTGCTGCGTCCCGGCAACATCGACATGGAAATCAGCTCACTCGCGCACGGTTGCTACAACCTGGGTTTCCTTGGCATCAGCAGGGCACAAAACTCACACGCGTTCCTTACGTGGTGGGCCGAACGCCTTTTCGATTTTTGTTACGACGACATTTGCCGTGGCATCTTCACCGACCAGCGTTGGGTTGACCTGGCCCCCTGCTTTTTCGATGTATCGGTGTTGAAACACCATGGTTACGATTTCGCCACTTGGTCGTTACTCAACAGTGATTTGCGTCAAGTGGGCGATGGGTATCAAATCAATGGTGACCCGCTGCGTTTCATCCATTTTTCCGGCCTTGACTCGGGCACCATCGACAAAGCCATCGGCTGGTGGTTGGCCGCAGACAACCGCGACACGTTTGTGGAGCTCTACAAGGAATACAAGCAGCTGCTGCTGAAGCATGGGCAGGAGAAGCTTGGCAAGTTGCCGTGGACCTACGCGAATTACGCGGACGGTCGCAAGATCAGCAAGGAAGCCCGGGTGGCCTATCGCAACAAGGCTTTGTGGGAGGTGGTGCCGTCGCCTTTCGATGCTTCGGATCGGGAAATTTGCGCAGCCTTCGATTCGACAGAAACCGGGGAGCCACGCGCAAACGGCCCTTCGGCGGAGCCCGCTTCACCACCGGGAGTGCTGGACCGCGTGGCCGCATCGGTGCGCACCGTGGGTGTCGGTCCCACCATGTTGAAGGCGATCAGGAAAATGAAGCGGGGCACGATAACCAGGTAAATTGGGCATGGGGAAGTTGCTCGGATGAACAAGGTTTCAGTAGTGATTCCCTGTTTCAATTCAGGTGAATTTCTGGACGAAGCGGTGCAATCCGCGCTGGCCCAGACGTGGACCAACCTTGAAGTTGTCATTGTGGACGATGGATCGACGGACCCGCTCACGCTGCGTCTGCTCGACGAGTCACGCTGGCCCCGCACGAGGATCTTGCGCCAAGGCAACGCGGGCCCGGCCGCCGCAAGAAACCATGCCGTGCGCGAAGCGACCGGCTCCTATATCCTGCCGCTGGACGCCGACGATACGATCGAGCCGACTTATGTGGAGAAGGCGGTTGCCGTCCTCGAGGCCCGCCCGGATGTCGGGTGTGTTTATTGCAAAGCCAGGAAGTTTGGCGCTGAGCAGGGCCCGTGGAACCTGCCCGTCTATACCTTGCGCGAGCTGGTCATCGATAACGTGATTTTCGTCACGTCGCTCTATCGCAAGACCGATTGGGAAAGGGTTGGCGGATACAACGAGAAACTACGCCATGGTGTCGAGGATTATGATTTCTGGGTGAAAATTGTCCATCTTGGCCGCGACGTCGTACAGCTTGAAGAGGACTTGTTCAACTACCGCATACAGAAGAGCTCCCGGACCAGCTCATTCCTGGAAGGGAGGTCAAACGTCGTCGAAACCTATGCCGAGATTTTTCGTTCCAACATCGGCTTTTATGCTGAACACGCAGATGTGCTTTTCGAGCACCGGTTTGGCTTATACGACGAATTGCACTACTGGCGATCTCGATACGGTCGTCTTGACGCCTTTTTGAACGGCCACCCTCGATTGTTGGGCTTCCTCCGTGCGGTCAAGCGGTGCTTGTCAATGTACGTTTCGCGTACCCGCAGGTAACCGCGATCGCATGGGGTGATCAAGCATCGCGCCACGCTCGTTCCCTGCTACCGATACATAAGCGAGCTTGAAAGGTAATCCCCCCACAAGTTCGCTTCCCGGAGAGCTTCGGGAAAAATTCGGACGAAACACCGTACCCTATGGCGCGAGCGGCGTATTGTGCTCAACAATTCTGATCGGCGGAGATGACTTGCGATGTGCTGCAACCAGGCAACTTGCACCGAGTCTGATCCGTTCGCCTCGTGAAACGTTGCCCACCTCTGATTGCAACAGCCTGATCAAAGCGCGGGTCATTGGACCTCGATTCGAGCCGTGCTCGGTTTCGGGCGACAACTTGGCCCCGCGGCCAAGCCCGAGGCGGTAAGGGATTGCCCGCAGCAACCACTGTGGCAACACCAGTGGCTTGAAAAAGTAGCTTAGATAATCGATCTCGAAGTGCTCTTCGAGCAACGCGCGAAGGCTTCTTTCAGTGTGGCGGCGAAAATGCCCGGCATCGACGTCGGCTCCCGACCACAACCAGGCGTGGCAGGGTACCGTTAGGTAAAGCTTTCCTTCGGAAGTAAGCAACGGTGCGATTTTTGCGATGAATTCCCGGTCGTCCTTGATATGTTCAATTACGTCGAACATGCCGATCGCGCCAAACGCGCCATGGGAGAAGCCAGCTTCATCGAGTAGCGAACATGCAACCGTCTCTATGCCTCTGTGGACGTGTGCATTGTACGCACCTGTTTGGCCTGGTTCGAGGAGCATAACCTCATGTCCTTCGGCGATAAGGCGTTGTGAGACATAGCCGTTGCCACCGCCGATATCCAGCAGCATTCCTTCGTAAGGCTGACGCGCAATCATGGCGACGATGCAATTATTCCGGTGCTGAAACCAGAACGAGTTGTCTTCGATCTGAAAGCAATCCGCGTGCCCAGTCGGCGAGTATGACACGGTGTCGATCTTGTTCGACACGTAGATCCCGTCCGGATTGCGGGTCAAGCCGCTACTGATTTCTTCGATACGCTTCATCTTTTCAATTGCCAGAATTGGGACGACTCAGGGTGTTGACAGGCGACGTTGCAAAGGAATGTGTTTTCTTTTAAAAAGAACATACCATGCAATAAAAAGCAGTGAAATCATGGACAACCATATGCCTGTCATAAATCCTAGTGGTGAATAGCGAACCTCTATGTCATGCGAACCCGCGGGGACTATCAGCGCTGTCAACCCATAATCAACTCGAAACAACTTGGCCCTGACGGAATCTATTGTCGCGGACCAACCCTTATTGAAAGGTATTGCGAGAAGCATGATGCGCGAACGGCTTGTGTCTACTTGGCAAGACAAGTGAGTATCGCTTAATTTACGCACCGAAACGAATTCACCAAAATCAGCGCTACCACCATCTTTGAGTCGAGCTGATGTGAGCTGTTCTCGAATCCCTGGTAGGTCACCAACGATGACGCCCTCGGCGGTAGCATTGTCCCTCTCCCGCGTCGTCATCGCGTCTGCATCGGTCTCCGTAATCAAATTGTCATACAATTTGGCAATACTGGAAGGTCCGTTGTTCAAATAAACTTTCACGCCTCCAAAACCTTTAATGTACGAAAACTGTGTGTCGGGCAGAGCTCCTTGATCGTCAGTCAAAACATATCTAACGCCTAACAGATTGAACAGCTTCGGCCGATTAATGATCGGAGTAACGATATTGCTGACTGGGCGGGGTTGCAAACCCATGCCCTCAATAAAGCTGGTTGTGGACTTATCTTGAAGGAAGTAGGAGGTCGTTCCGTTATACCCCATTACCATGGGTTCATTTGGAAAGCCCTGGCCATAGGTCTTTGAAATTCTGAAGAACGCATCTTTTGGCTCGCGGGCCTTGATGAACTCGATCGCTGCCAAGGTGTCGGTTCCCTGCTTATCAATACCGAACGTGGCGTTGGTGCTCACGGCATTCCGATTTATGAAAGAAGGAATTGAGGAAAGAAGGAGTTCACCCGTGAGTACTATAATGATGGTCAACGGGGCTGTTCTAGGTTTCCCAGATCTGGTTGGCCAGAGAAGGAAGCAATATCCTGTCGAAAAGATGATGAGCAGTATTATGTGATGGAAATTAGCAACAGTTCTGTTGTGGAATGCAATCGTTAACGACAGCAATACTACGAAGATCGTTCCTATAATGAGACCAGTGAGCCAGACCCCATGCTGATAGATATGTCGTAGGCCGGTGATTCCAAGTGTCACTATGCACAGCGAAATAAACAGGGTGGAAACACGATAACCATCGTGACCAAATCCGAATGCGGCATAGCGAATTAGAGGGCTTAAGATATAGAAGACGAGCAAAGCTAGCCCTGCTAGGCCAAGCCGCTTTTCTCTATCTGAGGAATTGGATGCAAATAGTTGGGGAATGCATATTACTAGTAAGACGCCAACATAGAAACCGGGAGCTTCAAACCAGTTTATTATTCCCTTGAAGTCGCTCCCCACGCCATAAATATTTTTACCCAATAGTCCAGAAATTTCGGCCGCAATTTCAGCCGGACTCGTCAATGTGAATGCGCCCGATACCGTCGTGCTAAATATGGATGAATTTCCGCTTACGCGGCTGCTCGAAAGCAAGTATATGAGTTTAGGTACTAAGCTGAAGGACGCCAGCATGGACCCAACCAATGCCCATCCAATATATCGCTGCACGGAACTAATGTAGGATGCGGTGTTTTCCTCCTTGGAGGAGAAGAGTGGCCGGAATATTAGATAGGACAGCGTAACAAGGGTAAATGTATACGTATCGAACGCGTTGCCTGTGGCAACGATGAGGCCCGCGAAGACTGCATAAGCAGTTTTACGTTCCTGTAGGTAACTTTCGCAGCAAAATAGGTAAGCGGACAGTTGGGCTAATACATATCCCTGGGTATCCCATTGACCGTTTATTGTGGCGTAATCACAGAATGTAAAGGCCAGCGCTCCCGCGGTGGCCATGGCGGAATCAAAGCCTACTTTTCGAAAGTAGCCATACATGAAACTCCCCGCCAACAAAAGCAATAAGGCGTACGTTGGAAGACGCAGCGCTAATTGCCAAGGTTGGGGAAAGAAGGCGTCTATCAGGAATAGGAGGTTAGATTGCCATGCAAAATAATTTCCCAGCCCCGCAGAGAATGACCATGTAAATAACTGTAAATCATGAAGTTGTTTTGCAAACTCCATTTGCAACGGATAGTAATAAGTGTATGTGTCAGCGCCGATGTCAACGAATGCGAATGACTTGTCATTTATCAAAAAATACAGCAACAGTATCGCTATATTAAATCCGGCGCACGAAAGGAATATGTATAAACGGGGCTTGGTATTTTGAGTCATGGCTATAGGGTCCCCGCGTGTATGGCATAGGCGCGTTGATCGGGAGAGGCAGAAGAAGCACCGACGGTGGCGCCGCCGTCTCGCCCTGAATCATGTAGGGTATTGGGACGTATATATCAAATACTTTCCAACGCCTTGTCCGCTGAGGCCAGAATTTGTTCCATCTGTGGTTCCAAGCCAAGCCAAAGTGGAAGCCTCACTAGTCGTTCGCTGACGTCGTCGGTAACGTTCATTTTGGACGCCTGCCGTCCGAGCTGCTGTCCAGCAGGGGATGAATGTAACGGGATGTAATGGAATACGCATTGGATGCCGCTATCACGCATCTGGCTGATGAATTCTGTTCGAGCGTCCAAATTGGGCAGCAGAAGGTAGTACATGTGCGCATTGTGTTGGCAGTGGGGTGGAATCACCGGCCTGCGGAGGATGCCATTGTCTTCGTATTTTTTGGCCCACGCGTGGTAGTGGTCCCATAGGGCCATACGTTGTGCAGTGATGCTTTCGGCCATCTCCAGTTGCGCAGCGAGAAATGCGGCAGCAATTTCACCGGGAAGGAATGAGGAGCCGAGATCGACCCACGTGTACTTATCTACTTGACCGCGGAAAAACCGGCTGCGGTTGGTGCCCTTTTCGCGTACGATCTCGGCCAGCTCGGCAAACTCTTCGTCGCGGCAGAGTAGGGCACCACCCTCGCCAGCGATGACGTTCTTGGTTTCGTGGAAACTGTAGGCGCCGAGGTCACCGATGGTGCCAAGTGGTCGGCCTTTGTAGGTCGACATGATGCCTTGTGCGGCATCCTCCACGACACGCAGGCCGTGCTTTGCGGCGATGGCCATGATGGGGTCCATCTCGCAGGCGACACCTGCGTAGTGAACCACGCAAATAGCCTTGGTGCGTGGCGTGATGGCAGCTTCGATCAGGGTTTCATCGATATTGAGCGTATCGGGGCGGATGTCGACGAACACCGGCACCGCACCGCGTAATGCCACTGCGCTGGCTGTGGTGACGAAGGTGTAGGACGGCATGATGACTTCGTCGCCCGACGCCAAACGAAGCAGTAGTGCCGCCATTTCCAGTGCGGCGGTGCAGGAGTGCGTCAGCAAGGCCATGTGGGCACCGCTCTTTTCGCGTAGCCACTGATGGCACCGCTTGGTAAAAGGGCCATCGCCGGAAAGGTGCCCATTGGCATGCGCCTGGGCGATATACCAAAGCTCGCGCCCGGTCATGTAGGGCTTGTTGAATGGGATCATGGTGGAGTCCTGCCGCACAGGGAGATATACGGGGTTTCACGTGGCTGAGCGCGACAACACGACGACACCCAGCATGATGATGGCGGTGCCTATGATCTTGTAGCCGTCCAGCTTTTCGCGGAACAAGGTGACGGCAAGTAGCGCCACCAGAAAAAAGCTGATGGCCATGTACGGGTAGGCGCGGCTGATCGGCATCTTGTTGATGGCGGCCATCCAGCACAGCGATGCCCCGAAAGCAGCGACGAAGGCCGAGATCACCCACGGCTTGCACAGGAGGATGGCGATGTTCAACGGCCGCAATGGAGCCGCCAGCAAGTACCCGTACAGGCTGACCTGCCACTTGAGGATCAACTGCCCGTAAACGGTCAGCAGAATGGTCAGGGCGATGAAGACGTAGGCCATTTCAGTGAGCCGGCAAGGTGATACGGCGGGTCAGCGTACCGAGCAGATCGGTTCCGTCCCAGATGTGGTGGAAATCCAGCGCCCGACCGACACGAACTACCCGGTCAATCGCCCTACTTCCCACTGCGTGTAACAGCTCTCTCAATTGTGTTGTGTCGAAACCAAACTGCACCAGTGTCTGGTCGCGGTCATCGAGTTGTGTGGCCAGTTCCATGAGTTGAGCCAAGGGTACTTCCACGACGAGGCCATGGCCCGACTGAGACTCGCGCATGGCATCGGTTGCCTGGTGCGCGTCAAGCCGTAGAGGATAGGCATCCAGTGCTCCGACACCATGCAGTGCCCCGTCGCGAGCTGCGAGTAGGTGGGCATCGGTCAAGCGGGCCATCAGTGCCGCAGGTTCGTCATCAAGTTTGTCGGCCACTTGGTAAACCGCAGGCCAGAATCGCGCCTTGGCTTGCTCAATAGTCGCGGCATCTCCCACCCAATACAGCGTACGCGGCGAGGAACAAGCTTGCTGGCCGAACCATAAAGTGTCGTTGCAGAACCGGCGAGCAAGTTCCCGCACTTCATTGTCTTCCAGGCGCATCATCGAAACGGCGTCGAAAGCCCCGACGCCAAAGCGGTCTGGGAACACGAGCTCCGCGGCAAGCGGGGCGAGCGGTATCGCACGGATGCGGGCCACGGTCTGGTCGCCACCCCACACGATTCGCGCGTGGCACTGCCGGGAAATCAGTGCGGTCACGGCGTCATCGTGGGGGTAGGTGAGCAGCAGCTGGCGATCGAGGACGGCTGCATGGTTCCCCTCATCGCGCATGGCTACCAGCAGTGCGGTCATGGCGGCACGCTGGGCGCTCGGCTTTTGCGACAGGCGGGCTACGTTGGCGTTGCCGCATAGCACCGACATTAACCATGCATAGGCGAACAACACATCGACATTGGCGGGCGCCATGTGGAACACGAGCCCACGCGCCAGTGCCAAGGCAGTGCCCTCGCTTGTGCCTTGTGTGAGGTGGCTGAGGTGGTGGATGGCGGCAGGGCGAAACCAGTGCGCGAGAGTAGCCAGCTCAGGGAACCGTCTCAACTCCGGCAGTTTGACGATGCGTTGCGCGAACTCATGAACGAACGCTGTTGCTGCGGCGTCGAACGGTGGCAATGGCCGCAGCTTGCGCACGCGTGTTATCTGCGACTCGAGATCCATGCCTGGCGTAGTGGTGAACAGCAAGGTTGCGCTCATGTACTGGGCACCATTCGTGTATCGCTGCATCCGCGCACCTCGACGTTTTTCAGTCGGCCGAGGACGCTGAAGTACTTGCCCTTGCGGCCGCAAGGGCAGTCATCTTCGCCATGGATCACGCCGATATCCTCGGTGAGCAGGCTTTGTCCGGGGTAGCTTCGTGGAAGGAGGCTGAGCACTTGGATGACACCAGTCGTGCCAAACGGCGAAGGGGTGAGGGTTTTTGGGTCGCGTACAATCACGTCCGCGAAGGCGGGGGCATGGAGATGGCCGCGTTCGCACTCGAAAAAGATCGAGCCGACTTGCTCGACCATGCCGTAGTAGTTGTGCACGCGGTCGATGCCGAACGTTTCATGCAATGCGGCCTTGAATGCAGCATTGTCGACTTTGCGTTCATCCATTTTCTTCCAGCCCCCGCCATGCACCAGGAGGCTGCCGGCAGGGAATGAGTAACGCTTGCCTGCTTTTTGTGCGGCCAGCACGAAGGACTGCCAAACGATGAACGTGAACCCAAACAGCAGGATGGGTTGGCCGGCATGTGCAGCGAGCCATTGTTCCAGTGCAGGCCAATCCGGCTGCAGCTGCTCGTCGAGCAGATAGAGGTGATCCCGCCCAAAGTTGGAAAATCCGAGGATGCCGGCGGTCCGCGCGCTGAATCGACGGCGATCCTTGAGAAAACCACCTTCGTCGAGTACCAGCATGGGCATCCGTTTGTTGCCCGCAAAGTGGCCGAAGATGCGCGCCAAGGCACGAGTCTGCTGCCGCGCCGTGTCGGCATCGAGGATGATGCGTGACACGGCCGCACCGGTTGTGCCGCTGGAAACCAGCGTACGGCTTACCTCGGAGTCGGGCACGCTTTTGAGTTCCAGCAATTTGAACAGCCGTACAGGCAACCATGGCAACTGTTCGATTTCGGTGGCCTGGCCGGCGCCAGGCCACAGGGCATCAGTCATGCGCGCGTATTCGAGGCACTTCGAGTAATGGAGTTGATGTAACTCCCGCAAACCGGTAGCCAGCCACCGACGCTTGTGTTTGCGATCCAGTTCGAAGGCGCCGATATCCAGCGGATCAACAGGTGCCATCACGACTCACCTTCGCGTTTTGCCATGGCACGCAGGGCGGTGTAATCGACCTTGCCGGTACCGAGCAACGGCAACTCGTGTAACGCAATGCTGCGGATGTGTCCAGGGAGCAGCTTGTAGCGCTGCGCAAGAAGGTGTTTTGAGGCGACGGCGTCGGTCATTTCGCCAGTGGCCACGAACACGACGAGATCGTCATCGTCGCCCGAACACGCGTAGAAGCTGCCGAGCTCGCTCGCGAGCAAGGCTTCGACCTCATCCAAGTTGATGCGTTTTCCAGAAATCTTGATGAAGCGCTTGGTGCGGCCAATCAGCCACGCGTAGCCGTCATCGTCGATACGGACAAGGTCGCCAGTATGCAACGTGCCGTGCAGCACGTCGCCGAGTGCGAGATCGGGGCGACTTTCTGCATAACCCAGCATGACGTTGGCGCCGCGGTAGATCAACTCGCCAGTGTCTGCATCGGTGGTCACCTGGCCCCCAGGTACGCTGATGCCGATACTGCCGACTTTTTCCAACAGCCGGGCAGGGGGGACGTAGCTGATGCGGGGGGCCGCTTCGGTCTGGCCGTACATGACGAAAAAGGACAGGTCAAGCCGCTGCGCGACGGCCGCGAATTCTTCAATGAGAGCATTTCGAAGCCGCCCGCCCGCCTGCGTAAGCATGCGTAGCGAGGACAAACCCTGTTGCGCAAGCTTCAGTCGGCGCAGCATTTCATAGGTTGCCGGAACACCGGACAACGACGTGATGCCACTGCGGCGCGCGAGATCCCAGAACTCACGATTGACCATCGTGTGGTTGGTGAGCACAAGGCTCGCGCCGGCCAACAGGTGGCTGTTTAGAATGGACATGCCGAACGAGTAGGCCAACGGCAGCGTGGTGATCGCTCGATCGTCCGGGCGCAAACCGAGATACTCGACAATGGATACAGCGTTGGCGGCGATGGCACTGGAGCTGTGACGCACGAGCTTGGATGATCCGGTGCTGCCGGAAGTATTGAGAAGAAGGGCCAGAGCCGGGTGAAGCGGCGGATTGTGGCTACCATCATTACGTAGGGAGATCGACAGTGCAGCGTCGTCGGCGGAGGTGGGCTTTATGGCCTTGTAACCGGCGGGGCACGCGACTGCTGCCGGCAATGCGATCCAGTCGGGCTGGTAATTCGATACGAGCTGGTTGCGGAGCGTTTCGTCCATGTCAGCCTGCAACAGCAAGGGCACGTGCGAACCACTTCGTAACGCGCCCAAGTACAACGCTACCGAGTCCACACGATTGCACATCGTGAGGAATCCGAGCGTGCGACCCGCCGGTAGCCGTTTGGCCGCAGCATCCGCGAGGTTGGCCAGCTCACCGTAGGTGACGGC
>Ga0134125_10009549_pt1 | contig 10910 bp, 16 predicted proteins | sample KB31751_FD_96464 | JGI IMG/M metagenome (GOLD analysis project Ga0134125, IMG submission 96464) | Terrestrial soil microbial communities with excess Nitrogen fertilizer from Kellogg Biological Station, Michigan, USA - KB3-175-1 | ecosystem: Environmental > Terrestrial > Soil > Unclassified ...
ATCGACGTCTTCGTGCCGGTCAAATAGGTGGCCCCATGCGGCGCATTCTGATTTGCACATTTCTTCTGGCGGCCGCGCTTTCGCCGGCACAGGCCATGGACAAGCTCGTCACCGTCAGCGGCGAGGCGACCGTCGCGGTCGCGCCCGACACGGCGATGATCCGCATCGGCGTCACCAGCCAGGGCAAGAGCGCGCGCGAGGCGAGCGACGCCAATGCGCAGAAGATGTCGGCCGTGCTGGCCGCGATCAAGGCGAGCGGCGTCGCCGGCAAGGACGTGCAGACCTCGCGCCTGTCGTTGCAGCCGCAATACGACACCGGCAAAGGCGGGCCGGCGCGGCTGCTCGGCTTCCAGGTGACCAACCAGCTCACCGTCCGCATCCACGACATTGCGAGCATGCCGAATGTGCTCGACAAGGCGATCGCCGCCGGCGCCAACGAGATGTCGGGCATCGAGTTCATCGTCTCCGAGCAGTCGAAATTGCTCGATCAGGCGCGCGACGAGGCCATCGCCGACGCCCACCGCAAGGCCGAACTCTACGCCAAGGCGGCGGGGGTCAAGCTCGGGCCGGTGGTCTCGATCGCCGAGGAAGGCGCGCCGCTGCCGCCACGGCCGGTCGCCGCCATGCGCGCCGCGGCGGTTCCCATCGCCCCGGGCGAGCAGACGCTCCGGGCCGTCGTGGCAGTGAGTTACGAGATCGGGCAGTAGTTAGCCCCTGTCGTCCCCGGGCTTGTCCCGGGGACCCCGATCAGGGAGGCGCTGTGCCCTCCTAAGCGGGATGGCCGGGACAAGCCCGGCCATAACGGTTGAGGGTGCGGGGGAGCGATAAGGGTTCCGGGCTCGCCTTGACTCCGCCCAGGTCGGCCCATAGGTTCCGGCCACTTCGTTCATGACTTGACCTTCCTGGACTTCGCCGCCCGGTCCCCATGAGGCCGGAGGCAACCGCCCGACAGCGCGATGCGCCCTCGGGCGCAAAGGTGTTTTTGGGCCTATGTTCGACTCACTGTCGGAAAAACTCGGCGGCATTCTCGACCGTCTCACCCGCCGCGGGGCGCTGACCGAAGCCGACGTCGACGCGGCGCTGCGCGAGGTTCGCCGCGCGCTGCTCGAGGCCGACGTGGCGCTCGACGTCGCGCGCGACTTCGTCGAACGGGTCAAGAAGGACGCGATCGGCGTCACCGTGATGAAATCGGTGACGCCCGGCCAGCTGGTCGTGAAGATCGTGCACGACGAGCTCGTCAAAACGCTCGGCGCCGATAGCCAGGGCATCGATCTCAACGCCGCGCCGCCGGTCGCCGTGATGATGGTCGGCCTCCAGGGCTCCGGCAAGACGACGACCACGGCAAAAGTCGCGCGCCGCCTCACCGACCGTCAGAACAAGAAAGTTTTGATGGCCTAGCTCGACGTCCGCCGTCCGGCGGCGATGGAGCAGCTCGCCGTGCTCGGCCGCGACGCGCAGGTCGACACGCTGCCGATCGTCGAGGGACAATCGCCGCCGCAGATCGCGCAGCGCGCGCTGCAGGCCGCCAGGCTCGGCGGCTACGACGTCGTCATGCTCGACACCGCCGGCCGCACCACGCTCGACGACGCCATGATGGCGGAAGCCGCGGAGGTGAAGAACGCCGTCAACCCGCACGAAGTGCTGCTGGTGGCCGACGCGCTCACCGGCCAGGACGCCGTCAACCTCGCGCGCGCGTTCGACGAGCGCGTCGGCCTGACCGGCATCGTGCTCACCCGCGTCGACGGCGACGGCCGCGGCGGCGCGGCCTTGTCGATGCGCGCGGTGACGCAGAAGCCGATCAAATTGATCGGCGTCGGCGAGAAACTCGATGCGCTGGAAGACTTCGACCCGTCGCGCATTGCCGGCCGCATCCTCGGCATGGGCGACATCGTCGCGCTGGTCGAAAAGGCTGCGGCCAACATCGACGCCGAAAAGGCGATGCGCGCCGCCGAGAAGATGCGCAAGGGTCAGTTCGATCTTCTCGACCTGCGCGAACAGCTCACGCAGATGCAGAAGATGGGCGGCATGGGCGGCCTCTTGGGCCTGATGCCCGGCGTCGCCAAGATGAAGAACCAGATCCAGAACGCCGGCCTCGACGACAGTCTGCTCAAGCGTCAGATCGCGATCATCGACTCCATGACGCCGCAGGAGCGGCGCAATCCCGACCTGCTCAAGCACAGCCGCAAGAAGCGCATCGCCGCCGGCTCCGGCACCAACGCCGAGCAGATCAACAAGCTCCTGAAGATGCATCGCGGCATGGCCGACATGATGAAGATGATGGGCGGCGGCGCGGGCAAACGCGGACCGCTCGCCGGTCTCGCACAGGCCATGGGCTTCGGCGGCGGGCCGACGCCGGAGCAGATGGCCGAGCTTGCCAAGAAAATGCCGGGCGGCCAGTTGCCGCCGGGAATGCCAGGCGCGGGCGCCTTGCCGCCGGGCATGCCGAAACTGCCGCCGAACATGCCGGGGCTGCCCGGTCTCGGCGGAGGAAAATTCCAGGGACTGCCGGGCCTTCCCGGAAAAAAGAAATAACCGCTTCAACCGTATCGATCGATCAGAAAGGAACTGTCAAATGTCTCTAGTCATCCGCATGGCGCGCGCCGGCACCAAGAAGCGCCCGTTCTATCATATCGTGCTTGCCGACTCGCGCTCGCCGCGCGACGGCCGCTTCATCGAGCGGCTCGGCTTCTTCAATCCGCTGCTGCCGAAGGACAAGCCGGAGCGCCTCAAGCTCGACCTCGAGAAGGTGCAGGCCTGGATGAAGAAGGGCGCGCAGCCGTCCGACCGCGTGATGCGCTTCCTCGATGCCGCCGGCATCGCCAAGCGTGAGAAGCGCAACAATCCGGAGAAGGCCGTACCGCGCAAGGAGCGCAAGGCCAAGGCCGAGGAAGCCGCCAAGGCGCCGGCCGCCGCGCCGGCCGCACCCGCGGCGTAAGCTTCGTAGCCTCGTCCTGAGGAGCGGTCCGCAGGACCGCGTCTCGAAGGACGGGGCGGGCGGCCCCATGATTCGAGACGCGTCGCTTACGCGACGCTCCTCACCATGAGGCCGAACGAGCGCATCGGACCTGCCATGCAGAGCGCCGACGAAAGCAGCGTCCTCGTCGCGCGGTTCGGCGCGGCGCATGGCGTACGCGGCGAAATCAGATTGTGGTCGTTCACCGCCGACCCGCTCGCTGTCGCCGATTACGGGCCGCTCGAGACCAAGGACGGCAAACGCCAGTTCGTCATTGCCGCTTTGCGCCCGAACAAGGACTTCCTCGTCGCGCGGATCGAAGGCGTTGGCGACCGCAACGCCGCCGAGGCGCTGCGCAATGTCGAACTCTACCTGCCGCGCGCGCGGCTGCCGGCGATCGACGAGGACGACACCTGGTACTATGCCGACCTCGTCGGCCTCGCCGCTGTGGCGCCGGACGGCGCCGCCATCGGCACGGTGGCGGCGGTGCATAATTTTGGCGCCGGCGACATGATCGAGATCGCGACTGCGAGCGGCGGCAAGACGATGCTGCTGCCGTTCAGCGAGGCCGTGGTACCCGAGGTGGACGTGAAGGCGGGGCGGATCGTCGTGGTGATGCCGAAGGAAATAGAGGTCCGCGAGGCGGACGAACCGAACTCCGTTCGTTCCCGCGAAAGCGGGAACCCAGAGTCGTAATCGATGCGTCGCTTGCAAACTTGGCCCTGGGTCGCCGCTTTCGCGGGGACGAACGGGTCCCGGAGTTGACCATGTGGCGCGCGTCAGTCCTGACCATCTTCCCTGAGATGTTCCCCGGGCCGCTCGGTGCGAGCCTGGCCGGCAAGGCGCTGGCCGCCGGCATCTGGTCGCTGGAGACGCTCGACATCCGCGCCGCCGCGACCGACCGCCACCGGACCGTCGACGACACACCGGCCGGCGGCGGCCCCGGCATGGTCATGAAGGCCGACGTGCTGGCCAAGGTGCTCGACGTGGTGCCGCGCGACACGCGCCCTCGCCTGCTGATGAGCCCGCGCGGCCGGCCGCTGACGCAGCGGCGCGTCTCGGAGCTGGCACATGGCAATGGCGTCGTCGTCCTCTGCGCCCGCTTCGAGGGCGTCGACGAGCGCCTGATCGCGGCGCGCGGCCTCGAAGAGGTCTCGATCGGCGATTTTGTGCTCTCGGGCGGCGAAGTTCCGGCCCTGGCCTTGCTCGACGCCTGCGTCCGGCTGCTCGCCGGGGTCATGGGCAAGGAGGCCTCGGCGGTCGAGGAAAGCTTCGCCGACGGCCTGCTCGAATATCCGCAGTACACCCGCCCCCCGGTGTTCGAGGGCGAACCCATTCCGGAGGTCCTGACCTCGGGCGACCACGCCAAGGTCGCCGCCTGGCGCCGGGCGGAGGCGGAGCGGCTGACCCGCGAGCGGCGGCCCGACCTCTGGGCCGCTTACCTTGCCCGGAAACAGGCAAAAAACGGCCCTTCCGGGAGTTGATGGGAGGGTGACAAGCCGGTGAAATTGGTCTAGAAGCCCGGCCGACCCATTCAGAATTTTGACGCTTAGGACCGCGCGCCGGTTGCTGGCGCTGCCGACGGAGATAGAGCCATGAACATCATCCAGACGCTGGAGAAAGAGCAGATCGAGAAGCTCTCGACCGGCAAGGACATCCCGGACTTCGGGCCGGGCGATACCCTGCTCGTCAACGTCAAGGTGATCGAAGGTGACAAGAGCCGCGTGCAGGCCTACGAGGGCGTGTGCATCGGCCGCGCCGGCGGCGGGCTGCATCAGAACTTCACGGTACGGAAGATTTCGTACGGCGAAGGCGTCGAGCGCGTGTTCCCGCTGTACTCGCCGATGATCGACTCGATCAAGGTCGTGCGCCGCGGCAAGGTCCGCCGCGCCAAGCTGTATTACCTGCGCGGCCTGCGCGGCAAGAAGGCCCGCATCGTCGAGGCCACCGGCGCGACCGAGGCGGCTGCCGCCAACGAGTAAGCGGCTCTTCCTTATCCGAGCTTTTTCGAGCCCGGCGCCCTCGCGGATGCCGGGCCCGCTGCTTTTTGCGGTCCGCGCCCGCGACTACCGGCTATTCGTTGTCGCGTCCGCGGCAACGGGCTATATAGGCCGCATGATCTCCAAGGCGCACCGCATCGTGCTCGCCGACCACGCCAGGCTGCCCTGGCGCTTTTTCGGCCGCCTGACCGCGGCCGTGCTCGCCGGCCTTTGAGGTGCTCCCCGGCCTGACGCCGGGTCGAGCCCGTTCGCGATCTTTCCAATTCTCAAAGTTCAAGGTTCCGCCATGACCGCCCGCACCCTCTACGACAAGATCTGGTCCGACCATCTGGTCGACGAGCAGCCCGACGGCACGTGCCTGCTCTACATCGACCGCCATCTCGTGCACGAAGTGACGAGCCCGCAGGCCTTCGAGGGCCTGCGCAATGCCGGCCGCAAGGTGCACGCACCCGAGAAGACGCTCGCCGTCGTCGACCACAACGTGCCGACCACTGACCGCTCCAAGCCCAATCCAGATCCGGAAAGCGCCGAGCAGATCCGCGTGCTCGCCGAGAACGCCAAGGACTTCGGCATCACCTACTTCAACGAGTTCGACAGGCGGCAGGGCATCGTCCACATCATCGGCCCCGAGCAGGGCTTCACCCTACCCGGCACGACCATCGTCTGCGGCGACAGCCACACCGCGACGCACGGCGCCTTCGGCGCGCTCGCCTACGGCATCGGCACGTCGGAAGTCGAGCACGTGCTGGCGACGCAAACCTTGATCCAGAAGAAGTCGAAGAACATGCGCGCGGTCGTCGACGGCAAATTGCCGGCCGGCGTCACCGCGAAAGACATCATCCTCGCCATCATCGGTGAGATCGGCACCGCCGGCGGCACCGGCTACGCGCTCGAATACGCCGGCGAGGCGATCCGCGGCCTGTCGATGGAAGGCCGCATGACCGTCTGCAACATGTCGGTCGAGGGCGGCGCCAAGGCCGGCTTCATCGCACCGGACGAGAAAACTTACGCGTATCTCAAGGACCGGCCGATGGCGCCGAAGGGCGCGCTGTGGGATCAGGCCATGCGCTACTGGGAGACTTTGCGCTCCGACGACGGCGCGCATTTCGACCGCGAGATCAGGCTCGACGCCGCGAAACTGCCGCCGATCGTGACTTGGGGCACGAGCCCGGAACAGGTCGTCTCGATCACCGGCCACGTGCCGGTGCTCGCCGAGATCGCCGACGAAAGCAAGCGCAAGGCGGCCGAGCGCTCGCTCGGCTACATGGGGCTCAAGGGCGGCGAGAAGATCACCGACATCAAGCTCGACCGCGTCTTCATCGGCTCATGCACCAATGCGCGCATCGAGGACCTGCGGGAGGTGGCGCGCGTCGTCGAAGGCAAGACCGTCAACGGCAATGTCAACGCGATGATCGTGCCGGGCTCGGGGCTGGTGAAGGAGCAGGCGGAAGCCGAAGGCCTGCACAAGATCTTCACCGCCGCCGGCTTCGAGTGGCGCGAGCCGGGCTGCTCGATGTGCCTCGCGATGAACCCTGACAAGCTGGCGCCGGGCGAGCGCTGCGCCTCGACCTCGAACCGCAATTTCGAGGGCCGGCAGGGCTACAAGGGCCGCACGCACCTCGTCTCGCCGGCGATGGCGGCGGCGGCGGCGATCGCCGGCCATTTCGTCGACGTGCGCGAGTGGCGGTGAGCTGAATGCTGTCATGCCCCGCGAAAGCGGGGCATCCAGGTCTTCGATTTTTTCGCAAGTGCTGGATCGCCCGCTTTCGCGGGCGATGACAATTGATAGTTACCAGCAGCGCCAGACGCGGCGCACGTGCCAATAGCCGCGGCGCCAGTAGCGCTCGCGCACCCAGCCGCAGTCGCCGCCGTAATACGGGCCGCCATAATAGGGCCCGCCGTAATACGGCGCGCCATAACCGAGGCCGAAGCCCAGCGCGAAGCCGGAACCGTAGCCCCAGCCGCCGCCGCGCCAATGACCGCCACCGTGCCAATGGCCGCCGCCATGATGATGCTGCGCCAGCGCCGCCTGCGGCGCCGCGGCCATCACGCCGCCGGCGACGGCGATCGCCGCTACGAACTTCAAGAACCTGGACATGGTCACACCTCCACTGCGCGCGCCCCGGATGCCCCTGAAACCTCGAAACGATGAGTACGTTTCCGCAAATTTAACGGAGCCGCGCCGGCAAACCCTGCGCTACTGCCACCAGCACTCTTTTTGCGGCGTGATGACCTGACCGCTCGGGCGGTTCTCGACCGCCAGCCAGGCGCGGCAGTACCGCCTGGCGTTGGGGCCCGGCCGCAGGCTGCGCGGGTGGATGACGATGCGGGGGCGGCGCTGCTGCGCCACGGTGTCGCCGTCACGCTCGGGCTGCGCCGAGACCGGCGCCGTGGCGGCTATCAACAGCGCAAGGGCGGCCATGCCGCAGAGTGCCTTGCCGGTCATCGCGCGGTCTCCGGTCAGCGATAGTGGCTGCCGTAATAACGCGAAGCGCTGGAGTAAGTCACGCGCGCATGGGCCGTCCGATGCGGCTGCGCCGAATAATCGTGGGAATAGCGGGTGTAGCGGCTACCGCCGGAGTGCCAGCCTGAATCGTAGAGCACCTTGCCGGGGCGATCGTTGCAGCCGAAGAACTCGGCGCGGGCCGGACCGGCCGCCGCCATTCCCAGGATAAGGACCGCGCCCCCCAGGGCCGCCATCGAACGGACGCGCGACATCGAGGCCTCCACTCTTGCCACAATGGTTAACGGTCGCCTATTTCGGGAGTTCCGTCAACCGCTTGGTTCCCGGCCTGGCAGGGCCTAGAAAAGGGCCATGACCGGCTTTTCCGACCGCTGGCGCGGCGTGGCCCCGCCGAGCCTCGCCGACATCGAGGCCATGGCGCGCGAGGCCTATGGCCGGCTACCGGGTGAGTTCCGGGCCATGTGCGAGGACCTGGTGATCCGGGTCGAGGACTTCCCGACCGACGAGGTCGTGGAGAGCATGCAGCTCGAGAGCGAGTTCGACCTGCTCGGGCTGTTTCAGGGCGTCGGCCTGCCGTTCCAGTCGGGCACGATGCCGCAGCCGATGCCGAACATGATCTGGCTCTACCGCCGCCCGATCCTCGATTACTGGGCCGAGCACGAGGACACGCTCACCGAGATCATTACCCATGTCCTCGTGCACGAGATCGGCCATCACTTCGGCTTCTCGGACGACGACATGGAGGCGATCGAGCAGGCCGCCGACGAAGACGGCGCGCGGCCGTGACGGCGCGGCCGAAGGTCGTCATCTGCGGCGCTGGAATTGCCGGTGTCGCCGCCGCCTGGTCGCTGGTGACGGCGTTCGGCGCCGATGACGTCACCTTGATTGACCGCGATTGTCCGCTGTCGCTGTCGTCCGACAAATCGACCGAGGCTTATCGCAACTGGTGGCCCGGCCCCGACTGGGAAATGACGGCTTTCATGGACCGCAGCCTCGACCTGATCGAGGCGATCGCCAGCTCGACTGAAAACCGCATCAACCTCAATCGCCGCGGCTACGTGTTCGCCAGCGCCGATTCTTCGAAAATCGAATTTCTGCAAACGATGGCGAAGTCCGCCGAAGCGCGCGGCGCGGGCACGGCGCGCTTTCACGACACAGCCAGCAGCATCTACACGCCTTCTCCTGAACACGGTTTCGATCTCTCGCTCGCCGGCGCGGACATCATCACCGACCGCGGCATGATCCGGCGCCATTTCCCATATCTGTCGCCCGACACCGCCGTGATCGCGCATGTGCGCCGGGCCGGCTGGCTGAGCGCGCAGCAACTCGGCGCCGTAATGCTGGAGAGTGCCCGCGCGCGCGGGGTCAGGGTGGTGGGCGGCGAGGTCGTAGGTATTCGTGCGCGTGGCGACCGGGTCGACGCCGTCGAGGTCAGGAACGCCGACGGCACAAGCGTTTTCGAGGCCAGCCACGTCGTGCTTGCCGGCGGCCCGCACCAGAACGAGCTCGCCGCGCTCATCGGCATGAACCTGCCGATCACCGCGGAGCGGCACCGCAAGGTCAGCTTCCAGGACCCGCTCGGCGCCATGCCGCGATCGGCGCCGATGATGATCTGGCTCGACGAGCAGCATCTGCCGTTCAGCGACGACGAGCGCGCCGCCCTTGCCGGCGATCCTGATGCGGCCTGGATCCTCGGCAAGTTTCCCGCCGGCGTGCACGGGCGTCCGGACGGCGCCTATGCGGCGCTGGTGCTGTTCAACCATCACGGCGAGGCGGTCGAGCCGGTCTTCCCGCTGCCGGACGAACCGCATTACCCGGAGATCGCGCTGCGCGGCATGGCCACCATGGTGCCCGCGCTGCGGGCCTATCACGGCAAGCCGTCGCGGCCTTATGTCGACGGCGGCTATTACGTCAGGACGCGGGAAAACCGCCCGCTGATCGGGCCGGCCGGACCCGAGGGCGTCCTGGTGTCATGCGCCTATTCGGGCTTCGGCATCATGGCCTCGGCGGCCGGCGGCGAGCTTGTCGCGCGCCACATCATGGAGGCGCCGCTGCCGCGCTACGCGTCCGCCTTCCTGCCGACCCGCTACGACGACCCGCGCTACCGCGCCGCGCTGGAAACCTGGGGCGACGGCGGCCAGCTTTGACGCGCGCGCCGCCCATCAGCGGCGCCGATGGCGCCCATCGAAATGTTGCATTTGCGGCGCGGGCGCGGCCGCGCCAGCATGGCCGCCAGCACGGGGAGATTCCACCACCATGATCGTCACGGTTTTCCGATCGCGCCTGCGGCCCGACGTCCGCGAGGACTACGTCACGCTGGCCAACCGCATGAACGAGATCGCCCGCTCGATGCCTGGCTACATCTCGCACAAGGGCTTCTTCGCCGAGGACGGCGAGCGCGTGACCATCGTCGAGTTCGAGAGCGAGGAGGCGATGCGCGCCTGGCGCATGCACCCGGAACATCGCGAGGCGCAGAAGCTCGGCCGCGAGCGATATTACGAGTCCTACAGTATCCAGGTCTGCGAGGTGAAACGGGACGGCCGTTTCCCGCAAGGATAAGGCCTATTCCGCGCCGGGGGCGCATGGCAGGCCCGAGCCCGGCGGTATTGACCGCCCCCGCCTTCCCTTGGGAAAAGACCCCCGGCCAGACCGGCCGACCGGAGCGCGAAAAGCCATGGAAAAGTTCACCGTCCTCGAGGGCGTCGCGGCGCCGATGCGCCAGATCAATGTCGACACCGACATGGTCATCCCGAAGCAGTACCTCAAGACGATCAAGCGCACCGGTCTCGGCAAGGGCCTGTTCTCCGAGCAGCGCTACAAGGACGACGGCTCGGAAAATCCGGACTTCGTGCTCAATAAGCCGGCCTATCGCAAGTCGAGGATCATCGTCGCCGGCGACAATTTCGGCTGCGGCTCCTCGCGCGAGCATGCGCCGTGGGCGCTCGCCGACTTCGGCATCCGCTGCGTGATCTCGACCTCGTTCGGCGACATCTTCTACAACAACTGCTTCAAGAACGGCCTGCTGCCGATCCGCGTGTCGCCAGAGGATCTGGAAAAGCTGTTCGACGACGCCGACCGCGGCGCCAACTCGACGCTGACCGTCGACCTCGAGAAGCAGGAAATCCGCGGCCCCGACGGCGGCGTGGTCAAGTTCGAGATCGACGCCTTCCGCAAGCACTGCCTGCTCAACGGCCTCGACGACATCGGACTGACGAAGCAGAAGCAGACGAAGATCGCCGGCTACGAGCACAAGGCGCACGAGTCGCGGCCCTGGGCGTAATTTTTTTGCTTCACCTCTCCCATAGGGAGAGGTCGGATCGCGGAACGCGATCCGGGTGAGGGGTTACAAATTCTCGAGTCCGGAGCCCCCTCACCCCAGCCCTCTCCCCGCAGGGGAGAGGGAGCCCGCCGTGCCCGTGGGAAATGACCCTGCTCACGACAGCGGAATGCTGCCGACGTGATCGTGGAAGGCCTTGCGCGCCGCGAGTGCGCC
>Ga0134125_10009551_pt1 | contig 10907 bp, 6 predicted proteins | sample KB31751_FD_96464 | JGI IMG/M metagenome (GOLD analysis project Ga0134125, IMG submission 96464) | Terrestrial soil microbial communities with excess Nitrogen fertilizer from Kellogg Biological Station, Michigan, USA - KB3-175-1 | ecosystem: Environmental > Terrestrial > Soil > Unclassified ...
ACTGCCCGGCGGCCAGCCATCGATGCCGTCTGCAGGCTGATCGCCGACCGGGCGGGCTGAAAGCGCCGCTCTGGCATAATCGAGCCGCGTGAGCCGCCCGGGTACAACCGTACAGCACATCACTCCGTACGACCGGTTCGCCTGGAGCGACATCGAGATCGAGCGGATGTTGGCCTCGGGCGAGCACCGGCAGGAGCTGAGCGCCTATTTCGGCGAGAGCGAGTACCTGGATCTGACACGACTTGCCCGCACGGCAGAGCGTGTCGGGGTGAAGGATGGCCACCCGCACGTCGTAGTGGTCCCCGGCATTCTCGGCTCACAGCTTGGTATCGCGCGCCGTCCTCCGCTGCCCAACGATGTGCTGTGGCTCGATCCCATCGACATCCAGGTGGGTAGGCTGGGGCTCCTCGGCCTGGATGCCGGCGCGCCGATCATTCCGCTGGGAGTAGTCCTGTATTCCCACTTGAAGTTGCGCCTCCGTCTGCGGGCGGCGGGGTTCGCCGTTACCGCGCACGCTTATGACTGGCGGCTCGGCATCGAGGAGTCGGGCACGGCGCTCGCCGAACGGCTGCGCACACACGCCTCGCGGCGGCTGGCGATCGTGGCACACAGCATGGGAGGACTCATCAGCCGCGTTGCCCTGGCGTTGCCGGGCGTGGAGCACGTCGAGCGCGTCGTGCTTCTCGGCACACCAAACCTCGGGTCGTTCGCACCGGTTCAGGCGTTACGCGGAACCTATGCGGTCGTCAGGAAGATCGCGCGGCTGGATGGCGCGACGACCGCCGAGCGTCTCACGGAGGAGGTATTCAACAGCTTTCCGAGCCTGTACCAGATGGTCCCCGCGTTCGGAGGCAAGGGTGCCGCCGACCTGCTGGATCCGCGCTCGTGGCCGGATTCCGGACCGGCGCTGCGGCCGGCCCTGCTCGAGGATGCGCGCCGCTTCCGCGACAGACTTCCGCCGTGCGATGAGCGGTGCGTTGCCATTGCCGGTGTAGGGCAAGAGACCGTGACCGCAGTATCCAAAGCGCGGGATGGTTTCGTATATACCCTCACCCGGCATGGAGACGGAACGGTCCCTGCCCGGAGCGCGGCCCTGGAAGGTGCGAATACCTACTTTGCGAGTGTCGCTCACAGCGACCTGACCCGCGATGCGCATGTTGCCTCGGCGATCATCGACCTGCTGCGCAAAGGGTGCACGACGCGTTTGCCTGCCCGATGGACGAGCAACAGCCGCGCGGAAGCGCGGGTCACTGACCGGGACTTGCGCCGTACTCACGCCGAGAAAGTCGATTGGGCGAGCCTCACGCCGCCGCAGCGCCGGGATTTCCTTCAGAACCTCAACGAGCCGCCCAAGCTGCGCCTGCGTGTGCCCGCAAGCCGTCGGGGCACGCGCGGCTCATCGCGCTCCGCACGCGCAGTGCGGAATCGACCTTGACGCCGGTCATGCAAGTACTGTCGAGCACCGTGCCTCACGCGGGTCAGGTGGTGCGTGTGGCGTTGCGAATGTTCGCTGCCCTCATCATCGGCACAGTGATCGGCCTGCAGCGCGAGCTGACCCACAAGCCCGCGGGTCTTCGCACGCATCTCCTCGTGGCGCTCGGTACGGCGCTCCTCGTCGTCGCTGCCGTGAATGCAAACATGAAGTCGGGGGATGTTTCCCGCGTCATCCAGGGACTCATCACCGGCATCGGGTTTCTGGGCGGCGGCACCATCCTCAAACTGACGCAGGAGCACGAAATCCGGGGCCTGACGACCGCCGCCGGCATCTGGCTCACCGCTGCAGCCAGCGTCGCCGCCGGGCTAGGTCAGTTCGCGGATGCCTTCATAGGCGTGTTCTTCGCGCTGATCGTCCTGACTGCAGTCGGCAAGCTCGAGCGACATTCGACGGACCGGAACGAGAGCGAGTCGACCGATCGGCACCGCATGTGACGCACGTACCGTCCGGGCGTACCTGAAGCAGGGAATCCATCAGCGCTTCAGGCCCCGGCCACCAATCCCCCATGGATACACCACCGGGACGCCAGCGCGGCAAATGGAGCAGTATCGCGAGTGGCGACCGTAAACCCATGCACCGCGGCTGTGGCGGCTATCTGGCCGTCAGCCATGGAGATTGCCGCATGACTGCCCGGTACATCCCCATGACGTTGAGGTTGGTCGGCGCGGTTGGAAGCCTACAACACTACTTGAAGGTTGTTTGTCAGGCAGCTATCATCCGGCGAAACACTGTTCGGATGGGATATCCGTGGTGGTCAGGGGAGCGCTCGAAGTCGTCGAGTTCGTACCGCGACAGCCCGTCGACGCGGCCCCGGTCGATTACCCTGACAGAACCGAGCACATCTGGAGCCGGCTGCGGCTCGAACACCGCACCCTGACGAGTTGTGCCGCAGCGCTGGCATCCATTGCGCTGCACGCTCTCTTCGTGGTTCCAGCGCTCTGGGCGACCGGACCGCCCCATCCGGCCGACCGGAAATCTGCGGGTTCTACCGACCTGCAGTGGGTGGTCCTGGACGACTCTCCGGTGGTTGCGGCCGCAAAGCCGGTCACACCGACTGCGCCGGTGATGGCTGCGGTCACTGTGTCCGACAGTCTGCTGACACCGGAACTGCCTGCCTCTGCTCCCGATGCGTCGCAGGACAAGCACGCTCAGTCCGACGACGACCGCTCCAGTCTGGGCGTCATGTACGGCAGGTACGTCGGCCAGATTCAGGCCCGGATCGATCGCGCCTGGCAGCGACCCCGGACGTCGATCGGCGCACCGCTCTTCCAGTGCCAAGTGCAGGTCGATCAGGACGGTCTTGGCCGGGTAGGGGAGGTTACGCTGCTGCACTGCAACGGAGATGCCCCTTGGCAGCTTTCCCTGGTACACGCGATCGAGGCGGCCTCGCCGCTGCCCGCACCACCCAATCCCGCGGTCTTCGCTCGCCACGTGCTCCTGCAGTTCCGCGCGATGGCCTATTCGGATGGCGCAGACGCCCAACTCTACGAGTCGCCGCCAGCCGTGACCGGCTCGCGCGCTGAACCGGGCGACAGCGGACCGCAATCCCCGAACCCATTCCAAGCGCTCCGCCAAGCGGCCAAGGGGCCGCATTCAGCCAGGGCCATAGAGCTTCGAATCGAAGGCTCGAAGACAGAGGTCGAGCCGGAACACCCATGAATAATTGATGCGGTTTGCAGCGGGGAGGTCTCATGAAGAGCTGGACGAGTGTCGGCCGCGCGGCAGGCTTCGTGCTTTTTCTGGTGGCTTGCGGCGCATCCTCCAATGCCGGGGCTGCCGTAGGGCGGACCTCAGGCGCCTACGCGGTTTCGTCAACCGGGGCAGCCACCTACACCATCCCGATCTGGGCGCCGCGCGGCCCGAACGGTCTGCAGCCCTCCATGTCGCTGACCTACAACAGCCAGGCCGGCGACGGCCCCCTCGGCGTCGGCTGGAGCCTATCGGGATTGAGCTCGATCTACCGCTGTGCGCAGACCTACGCTCAGGACCCCGCCCCGGGGCCAATCACGCTTACCTCGAGTGACGTGTTCTGCATGGATGGCCAGAGACTGCGCCTGACCGGCGGCAGCTACGGGTCGGCAGGCTCGACTTATCAGACTGAAGTGGCCAACTTTGCCAATGTAACGGCCTATGGCTCGGCGGGAAACGGTCCGGGCTATTTCGAGGTTCAGGACCGGGATGGCCGGACATACGAGTACGGCAACGGAGGCAACTCCCAGGTGCTCGCGAGCGGTACGAGCACTGCGTGGACGTGGTGGCTGGATAAGGTCACCGACCGCGCCGGCAATACCATGACGATTTCCTATAGTGATTCGAATGGCACTGCGGTCCCCACGACCATCTCCTGGACACCCAGCAGTTACGGAGCCACGACGTACGCCTACACGATGCAGCTTGCGTATGGCGCCAATGTGCCGCAGAGCTCGACTTACGGGTACGTCGCCGGCACGCCCTTCTCCAATACGAATCTTCTGTCATCGATCTCGATAAACTACAACGGTGGGACTGTAAAGAAGTACGCGCTCTCCTACCAGCAATCACCCACCACCGGTCGTGACGAGCTTGCGCAAGTAAAGGAGTGCGCGGACGCTGCACAGACGAATTGCCTGGCGCCGACCACTTTGACCTACCAAAGCGGCAGCGCCGGGGTGTCCGCGAGCTCGTCGAGTGTGAACCTTGGTAGCGGGGTCAGCTGGTATTTTGCCGGCTACGACCTCAATGGCGATGGGTACAAAGACCTCATCTACCAGGTTGGCGGGACCTGGTACGTAGCCTTCGGCTCGGCGAGCGGGTACGGCGCTCCGGTCAACAGCGGCATCAGCACGGTAAGTTATGTGCCAGGCGAAGGCAGGGTGCTGATCGGGGACCTCCTGGGAGCCGGAAAGGACGGTCTGCTCGCCGATAATGCAGGTACCTGGTATTACTACACCTGGAACGGCTCCTCGTTTTCCGGCGCCAGTACCGGCGTGCCATTCGACACGTCCGCCATTGCTTTCGCGCTGGCCGACACCAATGGTGATGGGTTACCCGATCTGGTGTCCCTCGATTTGAGCACCGGCGGCGCCGCCGGGAAGGTCTACATATGGTTGAATGACAGCTCGGGTGGTACGGCAAGCTTCGGCGGCGCCAACGTCGCGTACACGAATACGGATAATCCGGGATACACCGTCACGGGCGGGAGTTTGAGCACGCCTGATACGCAGCATGCGATTCCGGTGCGGCGGATCGACTTCGACGGAGATGGCCGCGACGACCTCGTGCTGCGCATTACCTGGTACGACAGCGCGGACAAGATCCACATTCCGGAGGAGTTCCAGCTCCTGTCCAGGGGTACGACCTTCTCGGCGCAATCCTTTGCCTACGCCACGAATTCATTTTACTTGAACTGGAACGACGACTCCTGTACTGACTACGTCAATGGGAGCAGTCTCTTTCTGTCCACCTGCAACGGCGCGTCGGGTTCGAAGATCACCCTTGGAGTGGTCCCCGTTGGGGTGATCGACTGGGACGGCGACGGCCGCGAGGATTTTCTTTACGCCTCCGGCGCATCTCTGTATGTCCAGCCGTCCACCGGAAGTGGACTCGGCACTCCGTTTTCCACGGGGATCGCGTACAGCTCATCCGAGACTTACATGGGAGGCGATTTCACCGGGGACGGCTTGGATGAGCTGCTGACCTGGATTCCGAACTCCAGCTCGCTCACATACAACCTCCACAACGGCTCAGGACATCCGCCGGATCTCTTGAGCTCGGTCACGGATGGGTATGGCAACAGCGTCGCCCCGACTTATACATCCATCGTTCAGGGCGCGTATTCGGACTATGCCGTCAGTCCCGCTTATCCATACAGCCTCTATAGGGCTCCGCTATACGTCGTAGCCAACGCCGTCTTCAGTGACCCCGCGAGTCCGCCGAGCGGTACGTATTCGCAGTCCTATCATTACATCGGGTCGTGGACGAACCTGCAGGGGCGGGGATTCAGCAACTTCATCGGTGTTCAGAGGCTTGATTCTCGCAACAACGTCTGGCGGCAGGATTGCTATGAGAACAAATTCCCGTTCTCCGGCATGCGGGCCTGTACCAGGTTTTCGCTCGACCAGGCGGGCAGCCAGCTCATCAGCTACGATTATGGCAACCATGCGCTCATCACCCTCGATGGAACTGCCAACAACGAGCGCTATTTCATTTACCAGAACCAGCAGACGGCGCTGGCGTATCAGGTCTCCTGGACCCCGGGCTCCGGTAGCAGCACCGGCCCCTTGGTAGAGACCGACACTGCAACCTACCAGTACGATAACTACGGTAATGTGACGTCTCTTGCGACTACGAAGACCGACAACGATTCAGGATCGCCGTATGTGGGGGATTCCTGGACCACTACGGTCACCAATACTCCTGATGTGGACGCGAGCACTTGGTGCCTGGGGCTGCTGAGCGAGCAACAGATCTCCTACAGCGCCTCCGATGGTAGTCCCGCCGTGACGCGTACGCGGCAATTCACTCCGGATACCACGAATTGCCGCTACACCGGGATTACGACCGAGCCCTCGAGCAGCACCTATGAAGTTGCGGAATCGCTCGGCTATGACAGCTTCGGAAATATCAACAGCGACACCATCACCGGAATCGGAATGACCGCGCGGCAGACGACGGCCAACTGGGGAACTACGGGGCAGTTCCCCATGTCCGTGACCGACCCGTTGAACGAAACCACGAGATTCAATTACAACTTCGGCTACGGCCTCGTGAGCAGCGAGACTGATCCAAATGGCCTTACCACTTCATGGCAGTACGGCGACGGGTTCGGCAGGGTTACCCAGGAGACGCGCCCCGATGGGACATACACGACCTGGGGTTATAGCCTGTACTCGGGATCGGACCCCAAGCCCCGCATGCATATCATTGAAGCGCCGCATGATTCCTCGGGTAATGTCATCTCGGAGACTGCCGAGTTCCTCGACATGCTCGACCGACTGTACGTCGAGGACAGGACACTCCTCGATGGAAGCCTGGCGACTGTCGTCTGTCGCTCATATGATTCTCTCGGGCGAGTGCGGAGCGATCAGGTGCCGTACGAGGGCAATCAGATCGGAGCCGTAACTTATTCTTATGACTTGCTGAATCGAGTGACCGAAGTGCAACGCCCGATCAATCAGAGCGACAGTGCGCTCCAGACGACGAGCTATGGGTATGCCGGGCACACCAGTACGATTACCGATCCCAACGGGCACACCAAAACAGTAATTCGCGATGTCAACGGCTGGCTCAGGCAGAGCAAGGACGCCGGTGGCTATTCGGTAATCCTTGGCTATGATGCGGCTGGCACGAAGACGTCCGTGACCGATAGCCTGGGACACACTCTTTGGACGGGCACTTACGCGTATGGGATCTCCCCATTTCTATTGAGCGAGACTGACGTAGACCGCGGCTCTTTGAGCTATAAGCTCGATGCGCTGGGGGATCGCGTCCATTGGACGAACGGTAAAGGACAGACTACCTATGCCAGCTACGATGCGCTCTCTCGCCTCACCGTCCGTCAGGAGCCGGACCTCTACACCCGCTGGATCTGGGGGACGAGCGCCTCGAGCCACAATGTCGGTAAGCTCGTGAACGTCTGCACGGGTGCGGCCTATCCGTGCACGTCGTCGTATTATTATTCAGAGTCCGATACCTACGATAGCCTGAGCCGTCTCTCGCAGCGGGCAATCTCGATCCCGGCGATCGGCACTTCCACGTATACCTGGCAATATAATGCGACGACGGGGTTCCTCGATACCTTGACATACCCGGTGAGTACTTCAGGCAAAGCGCTACAGCTCAAGTACAGCTACCAAGCGGGGATTTTGGCGTCGATCACAGATGTTCTCGATTCGCCTAATGTGACGCTCTGGAAGGCGGACGTGGAAGACCCGGATGGCCACATCACCCAAGAGACGCTTGGCAACGGACTCGTGACAAGCCGCGCATATGACGCGGTCACGCAATGGCTGTCATCCGTGCAGTCCGGTCCGGGCGGCGGCGCGTCCGTTCAGAACCAGGGCTTCCTCTATGACGAAGTGGGGAACGTGACGCAGCGCCAGGACAACAATCATGGCCTTAACGAAAACTTCTACTACGACGCCGACAATCGCCTGAGCTACTCCACGCTGAACGGCACCCAGAACCTGTCATTAACGTATGACGAAATGGGTAACATCAAATCCCGGAGCGACGTGGCCGGTGGAGCGACCTGGACCTATGACCCGGTGCACCTGCACGAAGTCACGCAGGCAGGAAGCAGCGCCTATCAATACGCGTACGATGTCGACGGTAACGTGACCTCGCGCCAGGGGGGCTCGATTACGTGGTCGAGCTATGACTATCCGACGTTGATCAACGATACCGCGACCAATGAGAGTGTATCCCTCTCCTATGATCCTGACCGGCGCGCATTCATCGAGCAGACCACGGGGCCTAGCGGCACGGAGGTGGCTTACCATGTCGGTGGGCTCCTCGACGTGGTCACCTCCGGCGGAGTGACCGATTATCGGCACTACATTTACGCGGGTGATGAACCCGTAGCTATCGACTCCCGAAAGAGCAGTGGCGCAAATGCCTTCTACTATCTCCTTTCAGATCACCAGGGGAGCATATCGGCCATCACGAACAGCTCCGGTGCTGTCGTGGTGAGCGAGAGCTTCACGGCATACGGCAGTCGCCGGAACCCCGCCACCTGGTCGGGGTCACCGAGCAACACGGACTTGAGCACCATCGCGGGGATTACCCGTCATGGTTACACCTTCCAAAGTGCTCTGGCTTCGATGGGGCTCAATGACATGGTCGGGCGGGTGCAGGATGCGATCACCGGCCGATTCTTATCGGCAGATCCACACATCACCAACCCAACGGATCCTCAGGACTATAATCGGTTCAGCTATGTCGTGAACAGCCCCCTTACTTATGTTGACCCTACGGGATTTGACCTTGGTCTAGTTAACATCACGGCACCCTTGGACAACGGTTTGACTGCTGCCAGCGGCGGCGGTGGTTCTGCCGCGGCGGATGGAACAGGGCCGAGCCCAGCTGATCAGTTAGGCTTGCAGATCGAGTCGAAACTCAATTCCATCATTGCCCGCGCGGTAGCGGCTCCCCCGAAGTCGCCCCCGCCTGATACCCAGGGTGATCAATCGCAGCAAAGTAATCCGCCGAGTCTTTGTCCCCCGGTTTGCCCGGTGGTTCAGGCATCGAGGTTGCCTGGACCAGTTACTACTTTTATTTTCAACTCGTTTGTGGAGCCGATGTTTGGTTGGGTAGATTGCGCAGGGGGACAGTGTTCGAATGGTGAGCTGGCGTGGAGGTTTGTGCGGGGGCCAACGATGGTGGCGGCCGGCGTGGCTGGCGGGGCTGTGACAGGAACTGTAGCCCGAGCTGCTGGGGCTGCACTGTCTAATGCGGCGTCAAACTCAGCGCCTACGGCTGCTATCGCCTTACTTATGCAGCTTTCTCCTGACGCAACTGTTGGGATCGCGCAGATGCTGAATGTACAGGGAGCCGAGCAACTCGACCAAGTCATGCTCCTGCAGACGGCAGAGGAATACATGAGCGAAGAGGGTGCCCAGGAGCTCGGTCAATTTGACCCAATGAGGCCCTGAACTGACGAAGACCTGCATGCTGAGCATTGGTGTAAACGAAGGAGCAAAAGTGTGGCGTCGCAATAGCGGCGCCGTACCGTTGCACATTCCAGAGCAGGGGCGTCATATCTTCAAATCGCTAAACGAAAATGGCCTGGTCGAGTTGAAGAGCGAACTCGAGCGACTTTCAGGCCTGGGTTCGACATGGGCCTCTTCTGCTCTGGGTTGGCTATGCATATGCAAATCGAAGGACGGCACGCGTGATCCGGGTCGTGCCATAGAGCTGTGTAGAGCCCCAGCGGCAGCGGGGGACCCCTATGCGGGCTATGTGCTTGCATGGGCCTTCGCGTTGGCTAATCGGGGGACTGAGGCGGTCGACATGATGAAGAGGGCTGCCTTGGCTGGTTTTCTGCCGGCAAGATTGGACCTTGTCACGTTTGTATGGAACGGTCGGGATCCCACGAGTCGTAACAGACGTGCTGCATACGATCTGTTGAACCATGCTCAAGCTCATAAGGCGGCTATGATATGGAGGTGCAGGTTAAATCGTTCTGGAGAATTCGGCTGGATAAGGCGATTGCTCGGATATTTTCTGATGCCGGTCGGATTCGTTCGGTATGCTGTTGCCTTTTGGAGAAATCCTTTCTCGTGCAAGGTCCTGTTATTTCAACCATGGATGACGAGACCTGCTGTATTCGATTCGCTATCAGGTCAGAGTTAGTCGAAATCAATTATGAGTTTCCAGGCAGCTGTGAATGATCGCCTGACAGCGAACCGGCGGCTTCTTCTTGGCATCTACGCAGGGCTTGGGTTTGTTTCTGCGTTGGTTTACCTGGGTCAGGTAAATGTGTCCCTCGTCGCGATTTCTGGTTCGCGGTCTGGCGTGGGGGCAGTCCTTATTGCGCTTCCAGCAATACTCCCTTACGTCCTGTCGGGGGTCTACGCTTGGCGGCTGGTCTCGGAAAGGAGGCTGGGACTGTATCTTTTCTTGGCGACGACGGTCATTGGGACGGTAGTGGCGAACCTGGTCATCACCGGCACTTTCGATATACCCATGACCACCGCAACGGTATTTTGGTATGCGCTCGTGCAGACCGCGGTGTACGGTTTGGCTGCGGAGTTCCTGTTGGGAATCGAGTGGCCCTAGCTGGCTGCCGGAGGCGGCCGGGCGCGGCGGAGCGGCATCGGGCGGCGTATGGCGCGGTTCGATCCGGCGATCGGTCAGGGGCCGGGAGTGAGGATGGATGGGGCACACCCGACGCATCCTGCGATGGCAGACAAGCCCCGGCCTCCCTTTAGCCGCTTTCCCTGATGCCCCAAGGCGATAAGGTGGCGGCCAGCGTGGCAGGCAACGGCTGCCGTTGTCTGCCAGCCCGCCAGCCCGGTCAAAACCGCTCTGCTCACCGGCACTTGCGTGGCAGCCACGGAGCCGCCGATTTTGCGATCGAGGAACGCCCCGCCTCCCGGCCGGGTGTCTGACACGAGCTGCCGCGAAGGCTATCCTGCACCGCCCTTGCAGCAGCACCGGATGTCGGACCGATACACGATATGGCGTCGGGACGGCATCGAGGCTCAGGGAGGCATGCAGGATAGGCGAGGAGCGAGTTTTGTTAACGGTTGTTAGACAACGGCGGCTCAGGGCGCCGGGGTCGGCCGGGGTCACTTCTGCGGCGGTGAGGGTGCGGTGAGCTTGCCCAAAGCGTCCGAGGCGGTAAGGATCGGGATGCCCTGATACTCACCGAGGACCAGCAGGTGCCGCTTGTCTCCGGAGACGATGAGCTCGGCTTTGGCGGCGAGAGCGC
>Ga0134125_10009554_pt1 | contig 10905 bp, 20 predicted proteins | sample KB31751_FD_96464 | JGI IMG/M metagenome (GOLD analysis project Ga0134125, IMG submission 96464) | Terrestrial soil microbial communities with excess Nitrogen fertilizer from Kellogg Biological Station, Michigan, USA - KB3-175-1 | ecosystem: Environmental > Terrestrial > Soil > Unclassified ...
GAAGCTGCATGGGGGACGGTTGGAGATCCACAGCCACGCAGGCCAAGGCACGACAGTTAAGATCGTGATGCCTGCGGAGCGCGTATGTGCTGGCGCCAATCGCCAGCGCCGCTAGGCGACGGCGAGCCGTAGCACCTTCGCGGTCTTGAGATTAATCGCCAACTCGATCTTGGCTGCTTTTCGTCAATTATGCCCATTTACGGACCGCCCGTCTGCACTTCCAGAAGTCCAGCCGGCCAGCGCGACGCATCATTGTGTTGACGATGCCGCAGACGCCTTCGATATTCCGCGCGCAAAGTTTTGGGAGAACACGATATGGCACGAAGGAGCAATCGCGACATCGCCTGGGAGAGCGCGGCAATCGTCCGAGGAAAAAATCCTCGCGCGTGGCGACGCGATACTCGCGGCAACCGGATTCGATACGGCTCTTTCGAGACGGGCGGAAAATTTGCGTGGACGATCCAGCGCGGCAAGCCCGTGAGCACAGCGGCGCTCGCCTAGTCCCCAGAACATCAGTAGCGAACGCTCGCCTCGGCTCTTCGAGGCGAGCATTCGCTTTTAGCGGCTAACGGCCGGGCGGGCGGAACCTGACCTTCTGATTCACCGCTTTGTCTGCTTACCTGTCGAATCGAGACATCTTGCTCGGAGCAACCCAGGGCAGCAGTTGACCCGAAGCGGCCATTGTACAAGCGGCGGAAGGGTCGAGCATCTCTTGGGACCAGGTCAGCCGTCATGGCAGCGATCCATGGAGCTGATTTCGGATCAGTTCAGAGCTATCCCGGATCAGGAAATCGGCTCAGGGCGGCAAGCAGTGTCAGAGCAACAAAGGCGAAATCGCAAACAGGAAGATCGCTCCAGCAGCAAGCGACGCGAACCATGCGAGCGATTGATAACCCAGCAGGACAGAGCAGGCGGAGAGAACGCAGAGCCAGAGAGCGAGGTGGAGCATCGAGCGGATTCTGATTTCGAGACACATCCAAAACGGTAGCCATGCAACGGTATTCCGCCCCTCAACAAATGCTGCAATCGCGTAATTTCAAGGCTCGCTTTAGGCTAACGTGCTCTCAACTGCTGATCGCTGGCCGGGCAACCGCCGGCACAGCGTTCGCAATCCCGCGCCGAGTGGCCTGCCCGGGCGGCCGCACCAAACACCGGATGAGGACGTGCTCGGCTCTCACGCGGCGGCCTTGCCCTACTGCGGGTGGATGCGCGCATGACGCCGCTCGAAGCGAGAGCGCTATCTCGGCGATTCGTCCGGTGCCAGAGATGACGGCCGGGCGGAAGGTGGCGCGCTCCATCGCGCGAGTAAGGTGTCCAAGGCTCTGAGCGTAACCGGCTTGCTCAGATAGTCGTTCATGCCGGCGGCGATATAGGCCTCGCGATAGCCCTCGATCGCATGGGCCGTAAGCGCCACGATCGGCACGACATTCGCGGGAGAGTCGAGCGCACGGATCGCCTTAGTCGCGGCAACCCCGTCCATTTTCGGCATTTGCGCATCCATCAGCACAACGTCGTAGCGCCCCGCCTGCACCGCTGCGACGGCTTCCTGGCCGTCGCGGGCAAGTTCGGCATGATGGCCGAGATCCGCCAGCATATCGGCAATCATGCTACGGATGAGCTCTTCATCTTCAACCACAAGCACGTCAAGGCGCCGACCGACCTTTTCTTTCATCGTTTCGGGTTCGTCCGGCTGTCGCGATGTTTTTGCGGAAGGAACGTCACACACCACCACGAACCAGAAGCGAGAACCCTTTCCTTCCTCGCTCTCATAGCCGATGGTGCCGCCCATCAGCTCGCACAATTCCTTGCATATCGCCAGTCCCAGGCCGGTGCCGCCGTATGTTCGCGACGCCGTATCGTCCGCTTGACTAAAACGCGTAAACAGCCTCGCGCGCGCATCGGCCGGGATTCCGATACCGGAGTCGATAATCTCAATCCGGAGTTCGACCTGGTCGCCGCCTAGGCGTCGATGAGAAGCGGCGACCCTTACGTAGCCGCGCTCGGTGAACTTTATGGCATTGCCGACCAGATTGAGGAGTACTTGGCGCAAGCGGCCGGCATCGCCATTGAGCAGGCGCGGGAAATTCCGATCAAACCTGGTTTCGAATTTGAGACCTTTAGCGTGCGCTGTCGGGCTCAGGAGCGACACGGTGGAATCGATCGCCTCTTGCGGGTCGAAATCGACTCGCTTCAGTGTCACCCGTCTCGCATCGAGTTTGGAGAAATCGAGAATATCGTCGATGATCGTCAGCAGCGCGTTGGCAGACCCTTTTGTAGCCTTGATGTAGCGGTACTGCTGCTGGTTCAACGAGGTTTCGAGTAGAAGGTCGGTGAAGCCGATGATACCGCTCATCGGCGTACGAATTTCATGGCTCATCGCGGCGAGAAAAGCCGATTTGGCGCGGTTCGCCGCTTCTGCGGCATCGCGCGCGACGATGAGATCCGCAGTCATGGTTTCGAGACGCGATTGTGCCGATTTGAGATCGTCGACCTTGCGTCGTAAATCCCTCTCCGCTTCCAGGAGCTGTGCCTCTTTCCGCTTCATCTCCGTCAGGTTGATGTAAAGCGTTATAACGAATCCATCGGCCAGCCGGCGCTCTCTCACGAGATACCAGCGACCATCAGCGAGTTGGACCTCAAGGTCTGCTGGAAGGTTTCCGACCATAGCCATACGCTGTCGTATTGCTTCCTCAAGCGTGGAACCGCGCAAGTCGACACCGAAATGCAGGATTGCCGCACGCAGCAGGTCTTCCATCCTGATGCCCGGCACCAGGACGTCGGCGCGATCGCGCCAGATCTGGCGCATGTGATCGTTACATAAAACAAGTCGTAAATTGCCATCCCACAGAGCAATAGCGTCGCCAATGGTCGCGAATGCTTCCGCCAGCCGCTTGTCGGCGAGGTGAGCACGCGCCTCGCTCTCGCGCAGCGCTTCTTGGGTCAGCTTGCGCGCGGTAATATCTACGACGACGCTGATGCAGTATGCTGGGCGCCCAATCTCGTCGCGCGCGAGCGAGACGGAGAGGTCTGCCCAGATCAGCTTGCCGTCGTTGCGGATATACCGCTTTTCCATGTTGAACGTGGAGACTTCGCCGGCAAGCAAGCGACTGAGTCGGGATAAATCTGGGGCCAGATCGTCGGGATAGGTAAGCTCGTGAAAGGTGCGCTGCAAAAGCTCGTCGCGCTCGAGCCCAAGCATCTCGCAGAGCTTTCGATTGACGCGTAGGAAGCGTCCGTCGAGCGCTACGTGCGCGATACCGACTGCGGCCAGTTCGAAGCTGGCACGCATGACTTCTTCTGCGCCATCAAACCTGTTCGGCATTGCCAGCTCTTTGTTTGCGGGAGGGGATCGCCGTTCCGGGAGCCTTCCGATGGACAAGACCAGCACCGCATACGATAGTAAAATGCGACAATTGGGGCGAGATCAAGTGTCCGTTTTGGATAGAGGGCTCGAGGTCATCAGCCACCCCGGCGACAGTTGAGGCTACGTCTACCACTTCCTCGGCAATCCCACAGCGCTGCCGCACAGTGCCTGCGTACTGTGTACATGGGCTTGATGGGATCACGCTCGCTGAGGCCGCTCCGGACTGATAGCCTGCTGAGACCGACCCTCCCAGGCCGCCACGGACTGCTCAGCATGGCACGCACAGGAAATCATTCACGCCAAAGTATGTGGCGGGTCGTGGTCATCGGCGCGGTGCTGGTGGAGCTGACGGGACCGGCCCTGGCGCAGTGCATTGTTCGCCCGCCCAATTCGGTCACCGCCTTCGCCGGAATGTTGAGCGGAAACCAGTGGCAGGATTTCTTCACCCCGAGCGATTTGACCTTCCGCCACACCTATCTGGCCGGTATCGGCTACAATCATCGCTTCACAACGGTGTTGCACGCGCTCGACCTGGAGGGGTTGGTACAAGCCGCGCCCCACTTTGGCGCCGCCCACCAATGGGAGTTCGACGCGGCGGCAAACGCGCGCTGGACCGATTTTCCATGGAACGATGTGGTCCCGACAACGGTGTCGTTCGCGTTGGGCACCTCCTACGAAACGCAGGTGCCGCGCGAAGAAGAACCGCTGAATGGCGGCTTCAGCAAACAGTGGCTGGCGTTCTGGCTCTTCGAAATCGAAGTGAGCCCTCCTGATAGTCTTTGGAGCGGCGTCATCCGGTTGCATCACCGGTCCACCGCGTTCGGACTTTTCGGGCAGGGCGGCGGCAGCAATTGGCTGGCGCTCGGCGCACGCCGCTATTTCTAGCGAGGCAGGGAAGGCATTACCCAGCGAGCGGCATGGCATGTCCGCAGCGGCGGCGGCCGACCCCTCCTACCTGCTCGCTGCTCAATTTCGCGCTGTTGAGTGGGAAGTAGACGGTAAAGGCCTTTGGCTGCGGCGGGGCGGGAGCCGGCGGCGGGGGAGTATAGACAGCGGGTGCGGCCGCGGGCGGAGGTGGAGGCGGCGGTGGTGAGCCGAAAGCCCAGCGGAAATTGATCAGCACGGCGTGTCGTAATAATTCGTGTGTCCACCTGCGGTCACGGGATTTGGTTTGAAAGTCATCCCCTCGGTGCCAAGAAACCGATATTCGACGCCGACCCTCGCATTGTAGGACACCGGATACTCCGCGCCCGCCATAGCCTGCCAAGCGAACGGCCACTCCTTGCCGACGTTGTTGACCTTGACGTCGGCGGCCCCGACGCCGGCTCCGATATGCGGAATCAGACCCCAAACCGGGTGGAAGTCGTAATACAAGTTCGCCATGTAGGTATTTGCCATGGCGTTGGCCTTGAGACCCAACGCCGTCGGAGTTGTCGCCCCGCTCGGCAGCGTGATGTTCTTGGCATCGTTATGGCGATAGCCGTACTCGATCTCGGCGCGGAAATTGTAGGGCAGTCCATAGCCGAGCGCGATCACCCCCATCGGTCCAGGGTTGCTCTGAACACACGAAGCCCCGCCTAGCCTTCGTAAGGAAGGCAAGCTAGGCGGGGCCGGCGAGAGACAGACGACCGAAACGCATCTCCCGCACCACTGAAACGCATGACCCACCCGAGTGGTTCTCCGCAATAGGCACTGACCAATGCAGCCTTGCGTACCACTCCTTTCACGAGCGCCTCCGCAAATAACGCGCGCCTAGCTGTCTCTGTAAAGCAATGGTGCAGCAATAGCTCTCCACGGAGTTCGACACCGCGCCGTGCCAAACGGTAGACCGAACGGAGGACTGGCGCGTTTGTGAGCAGCGGGCGTCAACGCCGGAGATGTGAAGAGAATCCGACACGCGATGCGACCTCTGCTCACGTCGTTACTTGCAATGCTGGTGCTCCGCGTGGCGGTCGCCGGCGCTGCTTCGGGGCCGCGTCCGCCTTGCGGCGAGCCGCCAATCCCCGCCTTTCCGTCGAACGATGCGAGCCCGACGGTCGGCACCTGGAGCGGTGACGAGTTGCGCCGCCTCGACTGGCGCGCCGCTGCTTGTCTCTCCTGGAGTGGCCCGACGCACCAAGTGGCGGCGCTTGCGGGAAAGTTCCGCTCGTCCGCGTCGCTGAAGCAGCTTCTCGCGCGGATCGCCGCCGTTTCTCGCTACTCTTCGATCCCCTATTGGTCCGCCTCTGCGCAATCCTGGCGCCCGCTCGCGCAGCAGGCCTGGGCGGTCGACGGTATGAAAGGCACCAGGCCGCGGCCCGACTACTCCGCGGGCGATCTCGCCTCTGGCGCTCCCCTCTTCTATGCCGAGAAGGACGCGAGGACGGGCGTGGTCGTCTACCGCATGCGGGTGACACGCCTCACCGCGGGCCATGCCACGATCTCGATCGAAAACGCCTCCCCGATCCGTCTCTTCTTCCTTCTGAGGCTCTTCGATCCGCATGCGCTCCAGACCGAAATATTTCTTGATCGCCTCAGCCCCGGCCTGTGGGGCGTCTATGAGATCACCAGAGCGACCCAGGGAATGGGCATCCTTGCTGGCGGTCACCTCGATTCCTACGCGAACCGCGAGACTGCGGTATTTCGATATCTCAGTGGCGAAACCGGGCGAACAAACGACGCCGCAAACGGAAGGTCAGACGAGTGATGGTCTGCTGCGGAGAGCAAGAGGCTGCCCGTACAGAGCCCTCACGCGCGCGATCGCGAACGACATACGACCGGGAGGCGCGAAGAGCAGGTAAGCGCTCCATGACCACGCGAGAAAAGGGCCTGCTCGGCATTTACGCAACCGCGTCAAACGAAAGCAAGTTGAAGCATCGTGAGAATGTCCGGAAATGGCACGATTCCGACCTCCGGGTTTCCGGTGCCTCTGGAATAAGACCGCTCTGGTCTGAAAGCTGACGTCCAGTCGCATGGTTGGTCAGAATCTCCGCTGAATCCGCGCGGACCTGATAGTCGCCATCCACACCTCGCGAAACGCAGAGATGCGAGCTGCCAGCGTCAGCCTCAGAGACATCCCAACTACCCCTTCGGCCCAACCCACACCGGCGCGCACGAGAAGGTCGTCTGCATCGGGCCGGTGCTGGAGGACCTTGGCACGTTCGACACCGAGTCCTTCCGCGGTGCGCATGCAGGCCTCGTAAAGCAGGGCATCCAGATCCCTGGTCTGGAGCGCCTTCGAGCCGAATTCGGCTATGATCTCCCGATGCCGCCGTGCGCGCATCGCAGGATGCTGTGCGTTGTCGCCGTCCGATTCATCTCTCATGCCGCGCCCGCCCAGCCTTACCGGACGCAACGGCCAGACCGCAAAGAATGTTCCGTGATCCGGTTTTGTGAAAATGGGCGCAGACGCCAGCTATCTTGCCGCCGATATCAGACGTGATGATCAATGGTTAGGTTTGCGAAATGCTGGAAAGCTTTCGGTTTCCCGCGCGAACTTGGGAGCCGAGTTCCCGCTCGCGAAGAGCCGCCGCTCGTGCTAACGCCATCTCATGGAATCTCATCGAGTATATTTTCGCGGGCGCAAGGGCACGATCGTGGGCCGTCGCCATTTCGAGGCAGAGGACGATCGAGGCGCGATCCGCATCGCAGGAGTTCTGCAGGATGCTTGCTCCGATATCAGCGCCCGCTTTGAACTGTGGCGAGGCGCGTGGCAACTCACTGCCAGACGGTGGGATAGCGTCAGCGCGGCGGAGCTGACCTCGGAGACGCAGGAGAGGTTGGCACAAACGGAGGAAGCGCTGCGGGACAGCCGCCGGGCGATCGCGCGGAGTAAGAGGCTCCTGGAGAAACTGAGCGAGCTCCGCAAAGGTCGTGCGGACGCAAGCACGGAGATGACGAAGATCGGCCGCTGAACGCATGTCCTGCGTTTCCGACACCCTCATCCGATGGCTGCCGCGGCTCGGGAGGATGGTATCCGCAGGCTGCTCTCGTTGCATACACAGGCCGCGGGAAGTCCTTCCCGCGCCGCGGCGAATAGACAACACTCGTCACTGGAAGATTTCGGCGGCTTTCATTTGAAGCAGCTTAGCCGCGCAACGCCGTAACAGAGGGTTGGAATCCGGGGACAAAGGTGGGCAACCAAGCGCCTAGAAGAAATGAACTTTTTCAGCCCGAGGCGTTGATCCACTGCAGTGTCCGTTGAGAGTGCCATGAACACTTCCGAGTTCTTGCGGAATAAGGCACGTGAATGCCGGGAGTTGATGGCTTGCGCCACAGCGGCTGAGGTAGGCGAGCAGCTGGAAGTCTGGGCACGCGAGTTCGAGGCAGCGGCGGCCGAGGCGGAGAAAACGGTCGGTGCTGTGCTGGTGATCACGGCACCGACATCGACGCAAGGCAATTAGTCGCGCGGTATCGGCCGCGCGGCGAGCCGGTTCGGCTCGAGCTGCATCATGCAATCCAGCAACCGCAGCTCGCGCAAGGACAGGAGAAGGTTCTTTTCAACCTGCCTCCTGCTTACCGTCGCGACGTTCGGCAACTTGTTCGAGCCTCCTTGCCAAGGCGTCATAGGTCTCGGCGAGGTGCCGATATGAGAATTACCTCGCCGCCTTGATGAAACATCGAGAGCTATTGGCTCTCGGCGAGCCGTCCGATACCGCTGCACTTGAGCGATATCGGCACCAGCGGTGCATGGCGCGGCTGGCGCTCGCCCGCGCGAGAAAACGCCGGGCGACGCGTACCTAGCCATCATCGGATCAAGCAGGTCCTGCATCGCCGTTTTTCACGCTGCTAACTCGCGTGCTAATCGAAAACGCGCGCATGCGCTCGGCCCAGAGGCTCAGCATAGCCGGGCGACGTTCTTCCCGCTCCTTTCAGCCGAACCGACGGCTTTGCACTCGGCATTTTCCGACCTGTCTCTGTTCGTCGGACATGGACGGCTGCGGAGTGACTATATGCGTTTCGTGGTGGTGTTCATAACATGCATGGCGCAACAACCATGCGACGTGATTTATCCTGCGCCGTATGAGGACTTCTCTACCCGCGCCGATTGCCTGCAACTAGCGGATTTGTTCGACATCCCTGCGTTTCAAAGGCCCTATCGCAAGATTACCTGCATGGATGCCCCTGCTGGCGCAGGAACAATCTGGTCTAATCGCGCGGCTGGCATGCGGTCGTCCAACCGTTAGCTCGGCGACGCCCAATCAGCCACCGGCCACCTCCTCTTGCGCCGCATCCACGGCGGCTGCCATTGCCGCCTCGAAACTGTCCTCCCTGTCGGGAGGGAGAAAGCCGCTCACCAGCAACTCCTCGACCGCGTCCCCCAACTCATCCTCCGCATCAACCTCCCGCGCAAGAGCGACAAGCTCCCTGTTCAGCAGATCATCAAGCGTCGCTTCCTCCATCGCGATTACCCGCTCGCCAAGTCCTACCATCCGGTCGAGCCACGCCATCGCCAACACAACCTTTTCTGATTGTCCCACCATGCCAGTCTCCGCCCTCCGGTCATCACCGTAACCGGAGCAGAAGTACAGTCACAGGAAATAGATCGGATTTTGCGCAAGTATGGCGGAGGTGTGTGGCTTCGCTTATTCAGGGGCAATTTGGTATTACGCCTGCTCAAGCAGCGCGATGGGGACACGCCCACGCCGCGTAGCCGCTCAGCCGGTCTTATCTTTGTGGGTGATCCTGGTTTCAAGTCCCCTGCCAGTGCCCGATAGGTCTCGGCGAGACTCCGGTAGGAGGCGCGGGTTTTCGGAAACTCCATCTGCTCGGCGACGGCGCTATATTCCTCTGCGCGCGTCCGATGGCGCCGCGCCTGCTCAAGCAAATCTTTGCTGTCTAGAAGGCCGTCAGCCTTTCCATCGCACTCCATCGCCCATTGCTGAAGCTGGTAGACCATATCCGGGTCCGCCGCCTGCTTCATCAGCGCGCGGCATTGGCGCGCGACCTCGCGGAACGAGCGGCTATCGCCCATGGCGGGACCTCTCTCGCAAACCTGCTAAGAGGAACAGCCCCGTCCCGCGCCTGTGACGCAAATCAACGGTTCGGTTGCCGGAGGGAGTTCGGCGTGATTGCGCCCGGCTAACCTGACATCAATCGAGCCAGCGATCACGACCTGTCAGCCACGTGCGCTCGGCTTGTCTGGCTAGCTGGTCATAGTTGTCGGTGATTTCGAGAAGGGTCTTGCGGGCGCTCAGGCTATCAATTCGATCCGCTTGGGCGCGCGCCTCCTCGGCCCGTTCGCGCCAATAGGCGGCGTCATGTTCTAACGGCACTGGTCCCTCCAAGGGCTTCTTTGCTGCTCGGCCGGTCCACGATATCTCCCCGTGGACCAAAAGTTCTTGGAGAAGCCAGCCGCTATCGCGGTCGTAAGACCCTAAAGGCTCTTATGGTGCTGTGTTAGCTCGTTCAGATGGCGGAGATCAAGCTCACGGAACACTCAGCCCTGGTTTAGCCTCATAACCCAGCGCATGACCGACGATGACACGAATGCGGCCGACGTTCTCGCAGCGCTTACACCGCATCGCATAGGGCACTTGCTTAAGCAGCAGATTGGGACTGGCCTTCCGCCTGATCGCAACTACCGGCACCTCGGCCAGATGGCCGCACGCCAGGCATTCGACCCCGAGCCAGCGATCATCGCGCAAATCCTCGACGCGCGCACTGCCAGTCACACACGAACTGGCGCCCTCTCAAGCCGGTGCGCCCTGCCCATAGTTGTTTAGGTCAACGGGACAGGTACACCCACGCGCAATTGCTTCGGGACTTCCGGGCCTCGGCTGATCGTCAACGGTCATGTTGGTTCAACACCTGCGCGTCGTCTTCGGTGCAGGTAGCCTCGGCTACACCCCCCGCCTCGTCATAGGAAGAGGGAGGTGGTGTACCGACCGCTCCTCATCTCGATGCTCAGTTTGAGTATTGATCTGCCGCAGGTGGTGTAGGGGGGAGGTGGGGACCGAGCCTCGCAAGCTCGTGTCGGTGATGCGGTCCTGGGGCGAAGGTTGCCACGCGTGGCCCCTTTGCCGCGCGTGTACACAGTTCTAGTTGCCGATGATGATCCCTCGGTGTAGCCGGGAGCGCGCAGGATGGCGGCCATGACGGCCAACACAACGGGATATGAGGCGATCCGCACTCTTGCCGACCGGCACATCGACCTCCTGCTCACTGATCTCAGAATGCCGGGATTAGATGGCAAGCAGCTTGTCGTGCAGGCGAAGGTGATGCGCCCGCATCTTCATGTGATTTACATGACGGGCTTCAAGGAGGCAGCGGCAACGGTGAGCGGCAGGCTTGTTCAGAAGCCGATCAGGGCCGCTGATCTAATCAAGACGATCAAACTAGAGATGTCGGCAGCATGAAGCTGCGCCTGTCCGAGGGCGCTCATAGCCGGCCAAATGCCCAGGTTCTGGATGCCTAGTGCCATCGGTTGCCCCGCCTGGTACAGTCGGCGTCCAAGAATAAAGGGAGGACGGCATGCCCTTTCTCAAGGACGATCCGACCCGGTGGCTCGCCAAGTCCGAAGAGTGCCGCATCAAAGCCAAAGGGATGAGCGACAGCACGGC
>Ga0134125_10009555_pt1 | contig 10905 bp, 7 predicted proteins | sample KB31751_FD_96464 | JGI IMG/M metagenome (GOLD analysis project Ga0134125, IMG submission 96464) | Terrestrial soil microbial communities with excess Nitrogen fertilizer from Kellogg Biological Station, Michigan, USA - KB3-175-1 | ecosystem: Environmental > Terrestrial > Soil > Unclassified ...
CAAAATATCTTCCTATTTCCGGAGCGGCTGCGAACGGGCGCATCACCTACGGGCTCCCCACCGTGCAGAATCTCAACGAGTACATAAGCCGAGTCGATCAGGTACTGCGGGGCGGACTGGACAAACTTTATGGCAGATTCTACCTGAACCGCTATGTTCACAATCCGGGATTCGACGGGGAAAACCTTTTGACTGCCACTCCAGGATCGACCGTACAGGCGCAGAACTGGGCGGTTGGATACACGTCGATAATCAAACCCACCGTAGTGAACAATTTTGTAGCTAGCTTCGCGCGCACTTACTCGGACCGCGGCCAGGGAGGGAATGTACCGCAATTCAACGACTTTGGCGCAACGGTGTCACAGTTGCCAAAATCCGAAGGTGGAATTCGCAGCTTTGGCATCACGAATTCTTATTTTGGACTCGGAAGCTTCACGGACGGTATCTTTGCGCGCAACGCCTATGAAATCCGGAATCAACTCATTTGGACACGCGGGTCCCATACGTTTAGCTTCGGCGGCAATTTTGAACACGATCAATCGAACATCCGAAACACGGATCTCGAAAACGGCAACTGGCAATTCTCCGATGTCCTGACTGGTTTGGGGCTGGCGAGTTTTGTTATGGGTCACATGCACGCCTATAGTCAAACATCGGGAGATTATTCGGACTCCCGCCAGAACGTAGTCGGATTTTTTGTCGAGGACAAGTGGAAAGCTCTCCCTAATCTTTCCATCACAATGGGCCTGCGATATGAGCCTCAGTTTGTGATGAAGGAAATTTACGGCCGCACCGAGCAATTTCGTCCGGATATGTATTATGCGGGCGTACATTCGAAAATCATTCCCACGGCGCCCGCCGGCGAAGTCTTTGTCGGAGATTCATACAACGGCATTACCATGCCCGCAACCGGGCAAGGTCCCGACCTGAATAACTTCGCTCCACGGGTGGGCGTTGCCTGGGATGTCATGGGCGACGGAAAGACCGTTGTGCGGTCCGGCGCAGGATATTTTTATTCAACCCGGCTGCCCGGGCTCTTCTTGAATGATGCGTCAATTAGCCAGCCGTTTAGCCTTCGCACCGATTTAACGGAGCCTTCCACGCCCAACAGTCTCATCCCGTTTGGCAATCCTCTACAAAGCGAGCCGGATTTCGCCGCGCGATTCCCGCTGCGATATACGCTCTACACAATTCCTGCCGGTGGAGTTCCGTTCACGGGTGGCGTCTCCGTTTACGGCCTGCAGCCGGGGCTGAGTTGGGTAACTCCAACCACCTATGATTGGAATTTCACGATTGAGAGGAGGGTCAGCACCGATACTTTGGTCAACGTTTCCTATGTTGGCCTTAGAGCAATTCACCTCCGGCAGGATGCCTATTTGAACCCCCGCGCAACGGGCGTTGGAACGGATGCCAGCAGACCGTATCACGGCTTCATCGACATATTTCAGAACCAAAACACCGGTATGTCGAATTACAACGGGCTTCAGGTGAACTTCGAGAAGCGCCCGGGCGGCGGTAAAGGGCCTTTGAAGAACCTGACACTACTCGCAAACTATACGTTCTCTAAAACAATGGAAATTGCTCTTGCGAGCAACGGCGGTATTACCGATATCGGATCGAGTAAAGGTTCCGGCATGCCCTATTTGAATCCCAACCAGGGGCATTTCGAAACCGGGCCTGCCCCTGGCTTGGACCGCACCCACCGAATTGTCGCCTCTTTTGTTTGGGACCTGCCCAAATTAACCGGATCGAATGCACTGGTCCGGACTGTATTGGGTGGATGGCAATGGACCGGTATCTACACGCACCTCAGCGGGGATGCAATGACCATTCTGGCGGGCACCGACCGATCGCGTACCGCTCTGGGCGCGGATCGCGCAGATTTCATCGGCACTCCTGACCAGTATGGCGGTGTTGCTCCCGCAGGCTCGCGCGGCGGGTGTGGCTCTGCAGCTTGTGTACCATGGCTCAATACCTCTGTATTCGTCCTGCCAGCCATCGGCACTTTTGGCAATGTTGGAAAGGGAGCATTTCGCGGGCCGGGCCGCTCAAATATTGACACTGGCCTAATGAAGAACTTCTATCCGTTCCAGTCTCACGAAAACATTCGCCTGCAATTGCGCGGCGAGTTCTTCAATGTTCTCAATCACGCCCAGTTCAACGATCCCGACGTGACGCGGAACGATGGGAATTTCGGCGGTATATACGGCGCGGCCGACCCGAGAATCATTCAGCTTGCCATCAAATTCTTCTTCTAAGGCACCTCCCGTAACACGATGAAAAAAATAATTCCTGCTATTCTCCTTGTAATCCTGGCCGCACCATTATTTGCGCGCCAGAGTTCCTCCCGAACCGCTGGTCGCGTGGTCCTTAATTCAGAAACAACTATTTTTGTTCCTTCAAAGGAGCCGGAAGCCGTGCGTCATGCCGCGGAGGATCTCGCCGCCGATTTCAAAGCCGTCACCGGAAAGCAGCCCCGAATTGTGAACCGGCAGGAGGATGCGGCTGCAGTGACGATACTTATTGGGCAGCAAAATAATTTGCCGGAGGCTATGAGAACTTCCGGTGTCAGCGGTCCGGAATCGTTCTCGATATCGATAAAACCTGCGAATTGGAGCCGGCCCACGCAGGCGATTGTTCTATCCGGCCCCGACATGCGCGGGACCATATTTGCCGTCTATGAGTTTTCTGAAAAGTACTTAGGCATTGATCCGATGTACTACTGGACCGATCATGTCCCCGCGCAGCGCTCTTCAATTCAGATTCCCGCCGCATTGGATGAAAAATTTCCGGTTCCGGTGTTTCGATATCGCGGTTTCTTCATTAACGACGAGGACATGCTCACCGGATGGGCTCCGGGGGAGAAAAGGGACCACACGGGCATTTCGCTCGACGTCTGGAACAAAATTTACGAGACCATACTTCGTTTAAAGGGCAACATGGTTGCTCCCGGAACATGGATTTTTCCGAACGATCCGCAAGTGAAATTGGCTGCCACGCGCGGTCTCATCGTTACGCAGCATCATGCCATTCCGCTTGGATTGAATGTCGCCCGGTGGCCGCAAGATGTGCCGTACAATTATTCAACCCATCCGGAGATTCTGGAGCGCGCATGGAAGAACGCCGTGAACTCCTATCTTCCGGGGCAGGAGGTGCTGTGGTCTGTCGGTCTGCGCGGATTGTCCGATGTCACTTATGCCTCAATGGACCCAAGCGTTCGAAATGATAACAAGGCACTTGGCCGGCTTATCAGCAAAGCGATTGCAGACCAGGTGAGCATTGTGAAGGCTGTTCATCCCCATGCGAAATTTTTTACTAATCTTTGGCAGGAGGGAGCCCGGCTCGCGCAGCAGGGGGATCTTAAAATTCCCCCGGAAGTCTCGACGGTGTGGGCCGATGCCGGCTATGGATACATTGAAGACGGCGGCGAAGTAACTAGCGGCCAAGGCATCTATGATCACGTCGCGATGATGAACGGTCGCGCGAACCAACTCACCGAGATGGTGCCTGTCGAGAGAAGCTTCTCCGAGATAAAGAGATATATCGACGCGAAAGCCACGGCGTATTTTCTCGTCAATACAAGCGATATCCGCCCGGTCCCGATGTCCATAAAAGCAGTGATGGATGCCGTATGGAAAGGCGTTCCGGAAGGATCGGAGGCGGCGAGCAAATTTTATCGGGATTGGGCCACGGAAGAATTTGGTGCGAAGGCTGCTCCGAAGCTGGCGGAACTCTATAAAGACTATTTCAAAGCGCCCGCTCATTTTGGTGATCCTCCAAAAGAATACGGAGATCAGCTCTATCACACGGAAGCGCGGCGCATGATGCTGACGTACATGACGGATGCGCCGCTCTACGCGATACCCAGCCAGGCCCCCAAATGGTCGCGCCCGCGGGTGCTTCTCCCCGGTGTTGAAAGTTATCGATCGGTAGGTAAGGAGTGGCTGGCGCAAACCGTGGAAAAGGAGCTAAAGCAGTGCGGCGACGCTCAGGCACGCTGGGACGCAGTATGGAAGCAGGCCATTGCGATTCAGCCGTTGATCCCTGCCGCCAGACGCCCCTTCTTCGATGAACAAGTGATCGCTATGATCCAGATCAACCGCGAAAGCAATCGCATGCTTCAGCTTGTGTCCGGAGCGATTCAGAATGCGCAACACGGTAACGCCGTTGAAGCGCATAAGGAATTGAATGCCGCATTAGAAGCGTTAGGGCAGATCAAGAAGGCCGAGATGGCTGCAGAATACGGAAAGTGGAAGAACTGGTATCGAGGCGATTGGCTCACCGGAATTTATCGAACGGGCCAGATCATCGAGATTATGAACAAATTTCTCGATGACCCGCAGACGCATCTCGCTCCTCCCGTACTCTGGGATGGGTGGGAAGCGTATTACCACATCATGCACTACGAGAGAGACCGTTCGGCTGATGTGCGGTAACTCCGCCACAGTAATCTCGATCGTTATGATTTTCCTTAGACCTCCAAAATGCTCCGAATCGATCTGAGCGACCTGCCGGTGGCGTCCAGCGAAACGGCTCGTCACCTCAATCGCCGGGTAATCCTGAAGCTGATACGCGACAAGCAGCCAATCTCCCGTGCTCATCTCGCCCGGTTATCCGGCCTGCAAAGAAGCACCGTTTCTCTCATCACCGAAGACTTGATTGAAGACCGATGGGTGGTGGAAGGGACTACGGGCCGCCTGCCGCGCGGCCGCCGGCCCACGCTTCTTCATCTGAACCAAAAGCGCCGGATCATCTGTGTCGATATTCGCCCCAAGCGGATATTTATCGGAGTAAGCGATGTGAACGGCGTCTTCGCCTCTCAGGAAAGCATTCCAACACCACCGGATCCGGAATCGGCTATACGGCAGTTGCTGGCCAAGTTCCGGTCGCTGCTGAAAGATCGTATGGAAGATCCATATGAAGGAATAGGCATCAGCTTGCCGGGTCGCGTCGACTATGCAACACAGCAACTGGTTTTTGCCCCGAATTTGGTGTGGCCGGCGGTTGATCTAAAAACGCCGATTGAGCGCGCCACCGGGTTGGAAGTTGCAATCGAGAATGCCGCAAACGCTTGCGCTCTGGCAGAAATATGGTTCGATCGTACGAATACTCTCCGAAATCTGGTTACCGTTACGGTTTCAGAAGGGATAGGGACCGGCATTATTGCGGACGGCCAGTTGATTAGGGGCGCCAATGGTATGGCAGGCGAACTCGGTCATTTCCAACTCGATACAGAGGGGCCAATGTGCGGATGCGGTAAGAAAGGCTGCTGGGAAGTACTCGCTTCCGATCGTGCCGCCATACGCTATTACTTCGAATCGGCCGTGCGTTCCAATCGTCTGAAGCATTCGGGCCTCGAGTTCAAGGCTTTGTTATCGATGGCAGATCAGGGCGATACGCTGGCCGTCCGGGCGCTTGACAAAATGGCGCTGCAGCTTGCAAGAGGAGTCCAGATGATCGTCGGCGCGTTCGATCCCGAAGCGATTATGTTTGTGGGGGAGTTCACCGCTGCGTGGGAACGATTTGAGCCGCGGATCAAATCGGCCGTTGAGCAGCAGAAAATTCGTCCTGTGCCGGTTTCGCTTGTTCCGGCGCGCGACGGCGAACGCAGCCGTTTGCGAGGCAGCGTCGCCCTCGTTCTTTATAAATACTTCGGTGTTGGCCTTCCGCAATCGGCAAGCGGTCAATGATAAGCGGTCGAGCGGGCCGCAAAAGCTAGGCAACCATCTTCACTCTCCCAGTCGCAAGATCGTAAACGCCGCCGACTACCTTCACCTTATTTGCCTCAACGTATTGAGATAGCGTCGGCTCCAAGCTCTTTAGCTTTGTGACTGAGGCTCGCACATTCGCCGCAATCGCTTTGTCCAGATCCTTCTCGCCACCCGTATTCACAAGACCTACTAAATCTACGATGGATTGCGGGAGCGCCTGGGGTTTCGTTTCGATCGCCGATTTCACGGCTCCGCATTGGCTGTGCCCCAGCACCATCACCAGCCGCGCTCCCAATACGACAACAGCGTAAGCAATGCTCCCTTTGACCGTAGGGCCTGCCCCGCTTACTACGTTTCCAGCAACGCGAATCACAAATAGATCGCCTTTTCCCTGATCGAACAGTAGCTCCGGCGCCACGCGTGAGTCGGAGCAGCCGAGGATGACCGCGGATGGCGCCTGACCAGACGCCAATTTGGCGAAATCCGCTGGAGTACGGCGCGGGTTCATGCTCTTTCCACTTGCAAAACGCTCGTTACCGGCCAGTAAGTCAGCTAATACTGGATCTGGCCCGGCCGCTGCATCTGCCTTTGCCACCAGCGCTGCGGCAGGTACAAAAGCGATGAAGTCTCGCCTGCGCATAACACCTCCCCATGGGCAATTTAATGCCACTTCGCGATATATATGCGTCGCGAGGTCAATACATGATACGACAGAAACGGCGCCTACGAGTTGGCTTTTAGCGGCTCAGTCTCCGAAGAGAACTTCAGCCACTTCGCCTTCTTCTGAGCCTTCAATACCAGTTCTGTTGTCAACAGCGCTTGTTCCTGGTCCTGTGCGATGTGGGTTCGATTGACGATGTCGGCTACAAATTGGTGTCCGAACGGAAGGGCAACGTTACTGCAATCGATATAGCGGGCCTGCTTTTGATCGACGATGAACAGGTGATTGCCGCCTTTGCGACCGGCGATATCCGCATACTTGCGCAGTTCCATATAGCCTTCGGTGCCCAGCACGAATAATCGCCCGTCGCCCCATGTGCCGAGGCCGTTAGGGGTGAACCAGTCCACGCGTATATAGCCTGCGCCTCCGTTGCCATGCACCATCATGTCGCCGAAGTCCTGAAACTTCGGCTTGTCGGGATGATTCAGGTTAGCGATTTGCGAAGCGGTTACCTCCGCTGTTGTCGTGCCCGTGTAATAAACAAATTGATCCGCCTGATGGGACCCGATGTCGCATAAAATTCCGCCGTAACGCGCGGGATCCCAGAACCAGTCGGGCCGTGGCCGGGCTCTGGGCTGATTGATCTGATGCGGAGCCAGATTCACCGTTTGAATCACTCGCCCGATCGCGCCCTCTTTAATGAGATCGCCCGCCTTCACCGCGGCCTTCACTTCCAGCCGCTCCGAATAGAGGATGGCGTAAATTTGCTTGGTTTCCTTGATCGCTTTGCGAACTTCGGCAAGCTGTTCCAGGGTGATGATGCCCGGTTTGTCCACCAGATAATCTTTTCCATGCTTCATCACCCGTATGCCCAGAGGCGCTCGTTCATCGGGTATGGGAGCCGCGGCAACCAGCTTGATGCTGGGATCGTTCAGAATTTCGTCCTCACTTGAGGCCACTTTGACGTTACCGAAGCGCCGCTTGAAATCCGCCAGGCCACCCTGATTCGTTGAGTAAACTGAGACCAGCTTCCCGCCGCCGCGCTGCACTGCCGCCGTGATTCCGAGAATATGATTGTGGTCCAACCCAATCACGCCAAAGTTGATGGAATATTTTGGTGCCGTGTCCGCCTGGGACTCGGACACCGCAATTTCGTACGCCACCTTCCCTGTCCTGCTTCTGAACGCCATTGCCATTTCCGAAACCCCAGGCATCATTGCCGTTGAACCAGCGAGTTTAAGCAGTGATCTTCGATTCATTTTGTTCATTTGCCTAATCCCTCCCGCGGGCAGGTTCGATCCTACAGCCGGTTAATCAAACTCGCGACATAACCAGCGCCGAAACCGTTATCGATATTCACGACCGTCACATTGCTGGCGCAGCTATTCAACATGCCGAGCAGCGCGGCCAGCCCGTTAAAACTCGCGCCGTAGCCGATGCTGGTGGGAACGGCGATGACCGGACAGGAAACCATGCCTCCAACAGCGCTCGGGAGCGCGCCCTCCATGCCAGCGCACACAATAGCCACACGTGCGTTCAGCAATTTTTGTTGTTGGGCCAGTAAACGATGGATGCCCGCAACGCCCACATCGACAATCGCTTCTACTTCGTTGCCCATAGTCTCCGCTGTTAATTGCGCTTCTTCCATCACCGGCAGGTCGCTAGTTCCCGCGCAGATAACGGCAATTTTCCCTTGGCCGCGCACCGTGCGATCGCGCCAGACACGCACGACGCCCGAAGCAGGGAAGTACTCCGCCTCGGCCGACAATTCTTTTATGCTTGCCGCCATCTCAGAAGTCGCTCGGGTGAGCAAGAGGTTTTGCGAGCGGGCGAGAATAGTTTCCGCGATTTTCTGCACCTGCTCGGTGGTCTTGCCCTTGCCGAAAATGACTTCAGGCGTGCCGTGGCGGATCGCACGATGGTGATCTACCTTGGCGAAGCCGAGATCTTCAAACGGCATATGACGAAGCTGATCGAGTGCCGAGTCTATTGGCGTTGCGCCGTCACGCACTTCCTCGAGCAGCAGCCGCAATTGGTGGGTGTCCATGGATGTTTTGCTGCCTGCTGTGCTTATCGTACACGTCCGCAAACACAAACCCCGCTAAAATGAAGAAGTCAGCCACAATTCCTCTCTATGCGCTCATTCTGGAAACGTCTGCGCCTAACGCTCGACATGGTCAAATTCGAGCACTCGGTGTTTGCTCTTCCTTTTGCCCTGACCGGAGCGCTTTTGGCGTGGCGCGACGCTCATTTTGCCGTACCGGATCTCGAGTGGAGATTATTTTGGGTTGTCGTGGCAATGGTGGGAGCGCGATCGGCCGCCATGGCTTTTAACCGCATTCTCGATGCCGATGTCGACGGGCGGAATTGCCGCACGGCCATGCGGCATTTGCCGGCTGGTTTGTTGTCGCGCCGATTTGCGTGGGGATTTACCATTATTTCTTCGCTGGTGTTTCTCATAGCCGCGCGCGAGTTAGGCGCGCTCTGTTTGGTGCTTGCTCCGCTCGTGCTGGCAACTCTTTTCTTCTATTCGTATTGCAAGCGGTTTACGACTTACTCACATCTTGTGCTTGGCTTTTGCCTGGGCATTGCTCCGGCGGGCGCATGGATCGCCATGCGCGGCGCGCTCGACGCGCGAGTTCTGTGGTTGACCGCCGCGGTGATGTTCTGGACCGCCGGGTTCGATGTGATCTATGCCTGCCAGGATTACGAGTTCGACGTAAAAGAAGGCTTATTCAGCATCCCGCGCGCGCTCGGCATACGGGGCGCACTGTCGGTAGCGCGGTGGCTGCACGTGCTGATGGTCATTTGCCTGTTAATGCTGGCCTTAGTGTTCCAGCTTGGCGCGCTGAGTCTGGGCGGCATTGCTCTGGTTATGGCGTTGTTGATCTACGAGCACAGCCTGGTGCATCCAACGGACTTGTCCCGCGTCAACGTCGCGTTTTTTACTCTTAACGGGTATGTCAGTGTGCTGTTTTTTGTGTTCTGGGCCGCCGACATTTTCCTGCACCGGCAACTGTTCTAATGCAATCGACAATATAGGCCTGATATGCAGCCCATCATCGAAGATCAACGACTGAAACCGATTTATGAAAAAGTGCTAGCCGGCGAACGGTTGAATTTTGATGAAGGTCTGACGCTCTACCGGACGCCGGACCTGTTGACCGTGGGTTACCTGGCCAATCTGGTTCGCGAGCGGCTGCATGGCGATCTTACGTATTTCAACGTGAATCGCCACATCAATCCCACCGACGTGTGCGTCGCAAGCTGCCGCCTCTGCGCTTTCGGAAAACGCGCAAAGGATCCGAATAGCTACACGATGTCGCTGGAGCAGGTGTGGGAAACCGCCGGGCGTGGGTATGCAGAGGCTGTTACAGAGTTTCATATTGTGGGCGGGCTGCATCCCGAATTGACGCTCGACTGGTTCTGCCAGATGATCGCCGGGTTGAAGGAACGCTATCCGCAAGTACACTTGAAAGCGTTCACCATGGTGGAGGTTGCTTACCTCGCCAAGCGAGCGAAAATTTCAATCCGCGAAACACTGGTGCGTTTGAAAGCCGCAGGGGTTGATTCCATGCCGGGAGGCGGCGCGGAAATCTTCGCCGAGCGCGTGCGCCGTATCATTTGCGACCACAAAATCGATGGCGCCGAATGGCTGGAAGCCGCGGAAATCGCTCATGAAATTGGCCTAAAAACCAACTGCACGATGCTGTACGGGCATATCGAGACCGAAGAGGACCGCGTCGATCACCTGGTCAAGCTGCGTGACCTTCAGGATAAAACGCGTGGTTTCGTGACGTTCATCCCGTTGGCATTTCACCCGGAGCACACCGCGCTCGATCATCTTCCGAAAACATCGGGCTTCGACGATATCCGCCAGATTGCTGTATCGCGTTTGATGCTCGACAATATCCCGCATATCAAAGCGTACTGGGTGATGATGACGCCCAGCGTGGCCCAGATCGCGCAGCGATTTGGCGCGAATGACATCGACGGAACCATCGTCGAGGAAAAGATCTACCACGACGCGGGCGCCACGACGAAGCAGCATATGCGTCGTCAGGAACTGCTGCGCATCATTCGCGAAGCAGGCCGCGAGCCACAGGAACGCGATACCGCGTATCATCCAGTCCAGCGTCAGGAATCGGCGTTTACGGTCCTGGTGTAGTAGCGTAGCCTCAATGTCATTTACTTGAGAGCGTGCGATGCCTTAGGTAAACGACATTGAGCGTAGCCTTCCCACACCTATTACCGCACGATTGTGAGATAAGTGGTACCGTTACGCCTACGGGTCAGCTTTCTTACGAAAAACAACAAAAATCGGGTATGCTTGCCGATATAGATCACAGATAACGATCTCGTTGGCGCGGCTCTCGCATTTTCAAACGCGCCAGGAAAGGACGCAGGACTTTCTAGCAAATTTAGCTAGCAGGATCGAAGTGTCACTTCGTCGGAGGAGTGAGCGGAATCCATGCTCTCTGAAGCAGACATGCAAGTTATGCCGGACGTAACCCATCACAGAAACAAAGCGGG
>Ga0134125_10009556_pt1 | contig 10905 bp, 9 predicted proteins | sample KB31751_FD_96464 | JGI IMG/M metagenome (GOLD analysis project Ga0134125, IMG submission 96464) | Terrestrial soil microbial communities with excess Nitrogen fertilizer from Kellogg Biological Station, Michigan, USA - KB3-175-1 | ecosystem: Environmental > Terrestrial > Soil > Unclassified ...
CGTCATCAGCGCGATGAAAGGATTAATTTTGAAGCGCGCGATCAGAACTATCAGCGCGATGATCGCGGCGAGAGCCAGAACCAGCAGATAGGCACCGTGGTGATCGGTCATAGAAAATGGCGAAGCTTCATACTTCCTTCACGTCTCGACAACATACTTTCAGTTCTCGCCAGTTCAACTGCTTTTAAATAATCGCGAAACCGCGGATAACGAAACTCGCTCGCCTGTCCGAGCAGGTTCATTGGATCGGGGAATCCGTGCTTGAGTGTGGCTGGTCCGGCACTGATTCCGCAGTTGCCGGTTATGACGGTGGTCACACCCTGCGAGAGCTTCGGGAGCATCTGCGGGGCTACGAAGCAGATAAAGATCATCGTGCGCATGCACGTCGATAAAGCCCGGCGCCAGCGCGAACCCACGACCATCCATGACCATTCTTGCTGCGCTCGAATTCTCGCCGACTGCTTCGATCCTGTCGCCGCGCACGGCGACTCTTCCGGTGTAAGGCTCTGAGCCGGGTCCATCAAAAATGCTGACGTTTTCGATCAGCAGATCGCAGTCCATGAGTGTTGAACTGCAACGATATCACTGTGATGAAAAGAGGAGAACTTCCGGAGACGTGCTCAGTTGGTCAGCGGTTCATATTGGTCGCGCGGCGATATTTTCCGTGCAGCCAGATGAGAATGCCTATCGCAGCCACCTCGAGTGGACCAGATTTGAGGTATACCGCTGTGAATCCTTGAGCAATGTCGTGGGCGACGTAGGTTCCGTGATATACGGCCCAGCCGACGCCTGCGGCGGAGATCAATGGACCGACTTGTTCTTCAAGATAGGCTTTCATGGGGATAGAAATCAACCGACAAAATTCTATGCGCTGCGGCATGGCGCGCAAGATTACCTCGGTCACATCCTCGACCCACCGCGTATAATCTGCTCTTTTCCCCATCTTCATGCTGCGTCCCCAACTCAAAGAATTTGAAGAGCTCTCGCGCACTGCGACCCTGGTTCCTGTCGTTAAGACAATAATGGCCGACCTGCTCACGCCGGTTTCCGCTTTCCTGAGCATCGCGCATGGTGAGCCCGAGGCTTTTCTGTTGGAATCGGTTGAGGGAGGCGAGCGCATTGGGCGGTACACGTTTTTGGGAGTTCGCCCTTATATGGTGCTCGAGGCGCGCGGTGAGCAGATCGGCATCCGCAAGGGCCGGAATGTCGAGCGCAGCAAAGGCAAGGTCTTCGAAACTATTTCGAGACTTCTGCGAGAACACGGCGTTGCCACGATTCCGGATCTGCCCCCATTTAGCTGCGGAGCAGTCGGCTTCATCGCCTATGACGCCGTTCGACAGCTCGAGAAGCTGCCCGACAAAGCGCGCGACGATCTGAAGGCGCCAGACTGCTTTCTCATGTTTTTCGATCGCGTGCTGGCCTTCGATCATCTCCGCAAGCAGATTCACATTATCGCGGTCGCCGAGGTTAGAAGCGGGTCACCGAAGCAGGCATATGAGAAGGCGCAACGCGATATTGCAGCGCTCGAACGAAAGCTTGCGCGGGGGACTAGTGCGGCAAACCGTGCTCGGCCGCGCAAGGAAGACTACAAACTCAAGGAAACTACCGGCCGCAGCGCGTTTCTGAAAAGCATTCTCAAAGCGAAAGACTACATTCGCGCCGGCGACGCTTTTCAGATCGTACTTTCACAGCGAATGGAGCTCGAGCCTGGAGTGCCTCCGTTCGAAATCTACCGCGCGCTGCGCATGATCAACCCGTCCCCATACCTCTACTTTTTGCAGAGTCGAAAATTCCAGGTGCTCGGGTCGTCGCCGGAGATGCTGGTACGCGTGACTGGACGCAAACTGGAATACCGCCCCATTGCGGGAACGCGTCCGCGCAGTTCCGACCCGGAAGAGGACCGCCGTTGGGAGCAGGAGTTGCGCGAAGACGAAAAAGAGCGTGCAGAACACGTAATGCTTGTCGATCTCGGACGCAATGACTTAGGGCGCGTGAGCGAATACGGCAGCGTGCAAGTGAAGGACTTCATGTTCGTGGAGCGCTATTCGCACGTGATGCATCTGGTCTCGGCCATTGAGGGGAAGCTTCGACCCGATTATCACGCGATCGATGCTTTTGCAGCGGCATTTCCCGCAGGAACGCTGAGTGGCGCTCCGAAAGTTCGTGCTATGGAAATCATCGAGGAACTTGAGCCAGTGCGGCGGGGAATCTATGGCGGCGCGGTTCTCTATGCCGATTTTGCCGGCAATCTCGATTCTTGCATCGCTATTCGCACGATGTGGGTGCAGGGCAGGCGAGCCTATCTCCAGGCGGGCGCCGGCATCGTCGCCGACTCCGTTCCCGAAACGGAATACCAGGAATGCCTGAATAAAGCCAAAGCGCTGCTCCGGGCGGTAGGGATGGCAAGGAATTATGAATAAGCTAGTCCAAAGCTGCCAACCTCCTGAGCTGCTAAGCTAAAAACACGCTCCGTTCCTGGGACGATTAGGCTCAGCAGCTTAGAAGCTGAGGAGCTTAACAGCTTCTTTAATGATCTTCGTTCTCGACAACTACGATTCCTTCACCTTCAATCTCGTGCAGTACATCGGCGAGACCGGAGAGGAGGTGCAGGTTCGCCGCAACGACCAGGTTAACGTTGAAGAAATACGGGAACTGCAGCCGCGCAAGATCGTCATCTCTCCTGGTCCCTGCACGCCGAACGAGGCTGGAATCACGATTGAACTGATCCAGAAGCTTGCCGGAAAAGTTCCTATTTTGGGAGTGTGTCTCGGCCACCAGGCGATCGGCGCCGCGTTTGGCGGACGCGTGATTCGCTCCGAGCGCATCATGCATGGCAAAACCAGCATGGTGGAGCACGATGGCCGCACCATTTTCAAAGGGCTCGACTCACCGATGGTCGCGAATCGCTATCACTCGCTCATCGTGGAAGAGAAGAGTCTTCCTGACGAACTCGAGATCTCCGCGCGCAGCCAAGAGAACGGCAAGACGGTGATCATGGGTTTGCGCCACCGGAAGCTACCGGTCGAAGGTGTGCAATTTCATCCGGAAAGCGTCCTGACGCCGGATGGTCCCAAGCTCATCCGAAACTTTCTTCAATGAAATGACCCCGTCGCAGCCGTGTTCGATGGGAACTTACTCAGCCTGCAAACTGTCATGAGCTCTCCCGCTTTGGATACCTCGTTACTCCATCAGCTTTCCCTGGCACAAATGAGTCAGTTCATTCGCGAGCGGAAGCTCTCGCCACTGGAACTTCTGGGTGCACACTATACGCGAATCGAACGGTTGAACCCGAAGCTGAATGCATTCATCGAACTCCGGCAAGAAGCTGCTATCGCCGAAGCGCGGGCTGCGGAAGAAGCGGTGGTGCACAACGCGAAAGTTGGAGCACTGCACGGGGTTCCAATCAGCATTAAGAGCTCGATTGCGGTTGCTGGATTGAAATTTGAATGCGGCAGCCCAACGCGCAGAGGAATCGTTGCGAGCGAAGACGCTGTTCTGGTCCGGCGGCTGAAGCAGGCCGGAGCCGTCGTTTTGGGAAACACAAATGTCCCCGAAGTGCTCATGGCCTACGAAACGAATAATCCGCTATATGGACCAACGAACAGCACGTGGGATCTCTCGCGGACTCCAGGTGGATCCAGCGGCGGCGAAGCTGCAGCGATTTCAGCAGGACTATCAGCCGCGGGCATTGGCAGTGATGGCGGCGGATCGATTCGCGTTCCTGCGCATTTCAGTGGAATCTGCGGACTAAAGCCTACTCCGGGACGTATTCCCATTACGGGACACTGGCCCGAGAGCGGCGGGCCATTTGCTTTGCTCGGCGTCGTAGGCCCGATGGCGCGCAGCGTCGAGGATTTGGAGATCATCTTTCGCGTGATCGCCGGATTTGATGCCGGGGATCCTATGGCTTGCTCCGTCTCTTTAGCTGAAGTTTCCGAGGAGGAGCTGCAGCGAATCACGATCGGTTACTTCGAGGAGCATCCATCTGCTCCTGTTACTCGGGACAGCCGTGCGGCTGTTCAGACCGCCGTCACTGCATTGCAGAACTCAGGAGTGCGGGTGAAGCCGTTTCTGCCGGACTTCTTCGATGAAGCTCGCGAGCATTGGTGGACGCTCTTTGTTCGACTCGGTGCCGAGTTGCTCACGCCACAGTTCAAAGGTCGCGAAGACCAAATCAGCACAATCCTCACCTACTCCGATCGTTCCCCGACGAAAGCAGACTTGCTCTCGGCGTGGTTCCGTCGCGACGAGCTGCGGATCCGCCTCATGCGGCAAATGAATGACATCCCCGTGCTGGTCTGTCCCGTGTGTTCGGTTCCGGCGTTCCGTCACGAGGAGCGTGAGTGGCGGATCGGCGGCCAGAGTGTCTCGTACATGGACGTGATGAGCTACACGCAATGGCTCAATCTGCTTGGGAATCCGGCAGTGGTTGTGCCGGTCGGAGTCTCTTGCGAAGGATTGCCTATCGGCGTGCAAGTTGTCGGACAGCCGAACAGTGAGGAACTGATCCTGAAGGTCGCTGGTGCTCTGGAGAAAGCCGTCGGACCACCACGAATGGCGCCCGCTCTATTGGAATGAGTCCGTAGTTGCTCGCACTTGACTACAAGAATTGAAGGCAACCTCTCACGCGCCTCGCACTACCCAAGCATGGGAGGAAGAAGAAATGCGTGCACCAAAACTGAGCAGCATAGGATTATTCGCGGGCGGCGCTATCGTAGGCGCCAGACTGATGTACCTCTTTGATCCCGACCGTGGCCGTTCGCGCCGAGTGCGCCTGCGCGACAAAGCCGTTCGAGCATTTCATCTGCTTGGCCGCCAAGGCAACAAGCAGATTCGCAATGTTGGCAATCATCTGATCGGCCGCCTCTACGAACTGCGTTCATCCATTCGCGATCGTTCAAGCGAAATATCGGACGACATTCTTCTCGACCGTGTTCGCGCGCAGCTAGGACGCGATGTCCGCCATCTGCGCATGCTCGATTTTCGCGTTGAGAACGGCTGTGTAGTGGTCGAAGGCCCAGCCCTGCGAGGCGAAGCTCACAGAATTCGTGAGCGCCTGCAGAAGACACGCGGAGTCCGCGATTGCGACGTGCGCGTCCAGGAAGTGCAGCAAGAAGAACTCGAGCGGCTCTCTGGCCGGCGCGGTACTCAGCCGCAGCGGATGGCAATGTAGAACTTCTGCTTAGAGCATTTCTGGTCGCTGTAAGCGCCTTGTGGAAATATCTGATCGCTCTTTGCACTGCCATCCCTCGGAGCGCCGCGACTCATCGTGGATTTTGCAATGTTTCGGGCGCGCCTCGAGGGATCTGCTTTTCATTTGCCTTTGAAAAACCGCATTTCCCCGCGTGCCAGTCTAAGTCTCGCCAAGAGGTGCTTACTCGCGGCGGCGCGAGAAATGACAGGGTCAACGACCAACATTTCTAGCTGAAGCGGCTTCATTTCGGGTAGATATACCGGTACTCACTCACCCCATTCCCAGATTGGTAACGTGTGTTGTATTCCAGCAGGTAGTCGAGCGAAGCTTTGTTCAACGGATACGCTGATCGCGGCGGAGCCGGATACGTGCCCATGCTGTGAAATGGCAGAGGCGCCACAGTAAACGCGTCGGCTGCGTAGAAGTCCATGTCTTTCACGAACCCATTCGCATAAAACAAGTAATCGCGTTTCCAGCCGGCGGGCACTGGCGGCAGGCTCGCGACGTCGAAGTCCATCATGATCTCCTCGCCCGAGCCAAAGACTACGAACTTGTCGTCGGCTGCTTTTAGCAGAGGCAGCACATCTCCATATTTCGTGTATGAGCCGATGTGGCGCGCATAAGGGCCAGTGAGACTCACGTTGTCGTAGGTGTAGTTCAGATCACCGGAAAAACGGCTTTCATCGGCGCGAGGATAGCCGTGGAAATGCAGGCGCGCGGCGGCGAGAGAAGCTTCGTGAACCTGCAGGTTCGTTTCGGGAACGCTGTTATCAACGAGAACCTGGTCCCAGTAAATCTGAAGATTGGTGACGATGCGAATCTTGCGCGTCCCCGGCTTCAATTTGCCCGTGAGATCGACGGTGATCGTGCGAGGTAGGCCCGCAGGAAATCCCATGTCGTCGATCACCCGTTGCCATCTTCCATCCGGTAGCTGGGCTTCGAGATATGGGGGTTGAACGCTGATGTCCGCCTGACTCGCCGCATACATCGAATTCGCCGTGAAGTACTCCGTGAAGCCGTCAAGCAACAAATGCAGCGGATGAGCCGGATTCCACTCTCCGATGTCGAGTACTAATCCATGCGGCTCGGCGAAGCCGGCGAAGTGAAGCAGCTTGAATCCGGTCACGTAGTGGTGATCGTGGGTGAGCAGGGCGGGAAGAACATTGTGGGCGGCATCGTCCCAGGCTCCTGCAGGCACGTGCGGATGATTTGCTGTAATTACTTTGAATTCGGGAAACGGAGGATTCGCAACAAATCGCTCGTTCGGATAAATATCGACATCTGCCGGATGGTCGATGGCGAGCAGGCGCGCCTGATCGAGGTAATTGACCTCCTCCATAGGCTCAGCAAAAGTGAAGCTCAACTTACCATCGCGCGGCCGCACGCGATCCCCATCGACTTTGATGTATTCGTCAGGATCGGGAAGATCGCGCTCGTGTGGAGCAACCCAGTGTCCGAAGACTGCGGCGCCGATGACGTCGCTAATCATCTCGTAAGTTTTCCCAGTCCAGGCAAAGAGCACCGGACACGAACTGCCGCGTCGGTCAATTTCGAGCAATTCGTGCGGCTCGTTGGCAGCAAGATCGATTTCATCTTGATACACGCCGGAGGGCCATAGCAGGCGCACAACATCAGCCCGCGTTTCTTGTCCGAGTCCGGCGATGATTTCCGAAGGACCTTGCGCGAGATATCCGCTGCTGCCGGCCAATTCCCATTTCTGCTGCATCTCGCCGGCAAAGACCGTGACCTTGGTGCCGAAGGCGCTTTTGTTGTCGTTCAGGCCCTTGAGGTCGATGCGAAGAGAATGGTTCTTGTTGCCGCCTTCATTGTCCAGTGCAACCAAAGAACCATCGGCTTGAGTGATGAGCAGGTCCGCAGCACCATCGCGATCGAGGTCTGCCGCTATGAGAGCGCGAGGATTATGCAGCTTGACTTTGTCGAGTCCGACTTCAGATGTGACATCCTCGAAACCTTTCGGACCGAGGTTGCGGAGGATACGAAGTTCGGAGCCACGATCGGTCTCACCGACAACAGCTAGGTCGATCCAGCCGTCGTTGTCATAATCGATCGCCGCGATGCCCCAGCACTGTTTCCAGTCCACTGCTGGGAGTTGTACTTGTTCGAAGCGTTTGCCATCAATGTTTCTCCACAACGTCACGCCTGGAGCTTTGGGATGGGTAAAAGCGAGATCCATCCAACCGTCTTTATTGAAGTCCAGAGCGACACCGCCTCGCGAGCCACCGGGCATGTTAGTCGCCCATGGCGTTTCGTCTTTGAACGTTCCTTCGCGTGGGTTTATACGAATGCTAGGAACGGAGTTCTCAGAGGTGAGGACGAGATCGATAGCTCGGTCATTGTTAATGTCGCTGGCCAGCAGTGCGCTGGCTCCGCTACCAGAAAGGCCGGTCGGGGTTGTTACATCGGTAAATGTGCCGTCACCATTATTCCGCAGCAGATCGTTGTCGGCGCCCAAGTAAGAGACGTAGAGGTCGAGGTCGCCGTCGTGATCGTAGTCCACGAAGGTTGCGGCGAGCGGAATCACAACCTTGCCTGCAGAAAGATTGCCGCCGACCTGTTTTTTCGCGACGTCAAGACCGGTATCCTTCGTCCGGTCCACGAACTTCATAGAGCCCTCGTTGTGAAACAACTCCACGTGCTTTTGAGTAGTAAGCACAATGTCGGGCTTCCCGTCATTGTCGTAGTCACCAACGCCGCAGCTTGAAGCAACCAGATTTTCGAGTCCTGAGCCTTTGGTCACGTCCCGAAACTTGCCCCCACCAAGATTCTTGAAGAGGGTGACTTGGTGATTGAGGTTCGCGAGCAAGACATCAATATTGCCATCTCCATCGAGGTCGAAAACGCACACGCCAAATCCGGAGATGTCTTCCGGCCAAGGATGAGATTGTGGGACATCGACAGGCAGTCCGGAGTCTCGCCCCATTTTGGTAAAGCGCACTGGAATCGCGGGCGGGACGGCGGCCTCGCCTGGAATCACTCGGGCCAACGACAGTGGACCCTCCTCTCCGTAGATCTGGCTGATCGGAGCGCCCAGCTTTTCACGCGTCAGTTTCTGAAAACGCTCGTAATGAGGCTTGGCTTCGGCGGTTTTGCCCTGACGCTGCAATGCTCGCGCGAGCCCGAACTCCGACGAAACGCTGAATGGATCGAGTTCAACTGCACGGCGAAATTCGCGCTCGGCTTCTGCGTACTTCTGCTGCTGCGCGTAAAGGTCGCCGAGGAAGTAGTGCGTGTTTGGATCGTTCGGCGCAAACTCGGCAGCTTTCGCAAAGTCTGCCAGCGCGCGCTCTGCTTCGCCGTTGTTGCGATGCAGTAATCCGAAATTGAACCAGACGGCAGGATTCTTTGGCTCAAGCTGCGCCGCATGCTGTAGCGCCTCCTCGGCCGGAGCCACATGGGAAAGGTTCAGCAGAGCGATGCCGAGGTTCAGTTGAACAGTCGCATTGTTTTTGTCGAGCGCAGCCGCATCCTGAAACTGCTTCAGAGCCTGATCGAGCTTCTGCTGGTTCATGTATGCAACGCCGAGATTGTTGGCGCGCATGAGCTGCTGCCGTGCCGATTGCGTGTGCTCCGTTTCGAAAAAGAATGCGCTTAAGAAAACGACTGTAAGAAGGAGAGCGAGTGCAGGGACAATTCGGCGCAAACGAGACCTCGTGGTATGAGCAGCTCAGTATAGCGGGATTCTTTTTCACCACGGAGACACGGAGGCACGGAGAACGCTCAATTCTTCACCACTTTCTCTTCGTAACCATGAAGGAGTGCGAAATCATAAGCAAATAGGCATTAGCTTTCTCAGTGGCTCCGTGTCTCCGTGGTGAATTGGAAGTTAGAGTTCATCTCGCAAAATCCGTCGCAAGATCTTGCCCGACGGATTCCTCGGAATTGAGTTCACGAATCGCACTTCGCGTGGCTGCTTGTAGTGCGTTAGCCGCTCGCCGACATAGCCGCACAGTTCGTCTGCAGTCCTCCCATTTGCTTTGTGACCCTCGCGCAATACAACAAAGGCACATGGAATTTCCCCCGCTGTGGCGTCACGCTGGCCTACGATGCCGCAGTCGCGAACCAAAGGATGTTCCAGCAGAACGGCCTCGACCTCGGCGGGGGCTATGGCGAATCCCTTGTACTTGATCATCTCTTTCACACGGTCAACGATGCGGTAAAAACCATTCGAGTCCACCGTCGCGACATCGCCTGACCAGTACCATCCATCGCGCAATGCGGATGCCGTTGCCTCCGGCGCATTCCAATAGCCGAGCATGAACTGCGGCCCGCGCATCACCAGTTCGCCGCGGCATGAATCATGACCGTTCACGAGACGACATTCCGTTTGCGCAACTGCCTGTCCGATCGAATCCGGCATGTACAGATCCGGCTCCAGATAGCCGAGGTGAGTGACTGGAGAGGCCTCCGTCATCCCGTATCCCTGGCGAATTCTGATTCCAGTAAGTTTGGTGAAGCGTGACGCCAGCTCAGGCGCGAGCGGCGCCGCGCCAGACTTGGCGTAGCGTACAGAGTGCCGAACCGGGAATCGACCTTCTTCCGCCGCCTGGCAGAAGCAGTTAATCAATGGAGGCACGAGCGGCAGGAAGGTCGGCTGCTCTTCGACGAGCAGTTGCAAGAACTTCGCTTGGTCAAAGCGCGGCACCAAAATCAGCGTGCCGCCCACGGCAAGAATCGGATTGAGCACAACGTTCAACCCATAGATGTGATAGAGCGGAAGGCAACACAACGTGCTGTCGTCTCGTGTGTAGCTCGCTTCCTCTCCCGGCGCGAGCAACTGAAAGACATTTGTGACCAGATTGGAATGCGAGAGCATTACGCCCTTCGGCAATCCAGTGGTTCCGCTGGAATAAGGCAAAGCCGCGAGTACTTCTCGCGTATCGCGGTCCAGCGTTGGAGAAGCTGTACTGGAACTCCGCAGCAGATCAGAAAACTCACTTGCGGCGGCGACTGCTGTCCGCGTGGTAAACACTTGTCGCAATCGCGGTAATCGACTGAGATCAACTCCATCGATCTGCGGTGCGTCGGTAATCAGTGCAACTGCTTCAGAGTTCTCGAGCTGATAGCGAATCTCCCGTTCGCGATACGACGGATTCAGCAGCGTCGGGATACAGCCGGCGAGGGTGGATGCGTGATACGAAGCGCAAAACTCCCACGAGTTATAGAGAAAGATTGCGATGACTTCTCCGGGCCGAAAGCGTGTCGCGAATGAACGCGCAATCCTCTCGACGAGATCGCCGTATTCAGAGTAAGAAACGCGCCTTGGCGGATCGCAGGAGTAGTCGACGATCGCTTCTTTGTTGCCGAAGCATTTGCAAGCCTCGAGAATGAGCGAGTGAACGAATAGACCGGAGGGATCGCGATACAACTCTGTCCGACGCGAGATCGTAAAAGTCATGGGGACGGTGCAGATTGTATGCGATCTCATCCCGCGGTTATCGCTCATCCCTTGTGACTTCCGGTCGACGAGGATCTAGACAGCGAATGCAGAGTTGCTGTGCTGCCCAAACTCGCCGCGGCAAAGAAAGCGGCTATTTTCACCGGCACAGGTGATGATTGATGCGCTTTCGCCCGCTCTTTTTCCGCTATCCCTTTTGTTATAATCAGACAAGTTCAGAGCGGGAGTAACTCAGCGGTAGAGTGCGACCTTGCCAAGGTCGAAGTCGCGGGTTCAAATCCCGTCTCCCGCTCCA
>Ga0134125_10009557_pt1 | contig 10905 bp, 7 predicted proteins | sample KB31751_FD_96464 | JGI IMG/M metagenome (GOLD analysis project Ga0134125, IMG submission 96464) | Terrestrial soil microbial communities with excess Nitrogen fertilizer from Kellogg Biological Station, Michigan, USA - KB3-175-1 | ecosystem: Environmental > Terrestrial > Soil > Unclassified ...
CGCCGATTTCGTCCGCGCTCATCCAGCAGCCGTCGACGCGATTGCGGTCGTAGCGTTTGAGATTGAGGTGGACGCCGGCGATGGTGGTCACCGTGCCGGAGGTCCCGAGTAAATGCAGGTCTTGCAGAGTGTCGCCGCCATGATCGTGCGCGAAGGGCGCGATCAGCGCCGCGACCTCGTCGACCATCGCCGCGTAAGTCGCGCGCGTGACCGAATGCCCGCCGTGGCGCTCGGCGAGCGTGACCACGCCGTGCGGCAGCGAGATCCAGCCGCGGATGCGCGGCAGCGGCGGCCCGCGCCCGACGTCGCGCGAGCGGTCGAGGCGAACCAGTTCGGACGAACCGCCGCCGATGTCGAACAGCACGACGCCTTCGGCTTGCGGGTCCATCAGCGGCGTGCAGCCGGTGGCGGCGAGGGTTGCTTCCGTCTCCCGGTCGATCACGTCGAGTTCAAGCCCAAGCGCGGCGATGACACGGTCGCGGAATTCGGCGCCGTTTGCCGCCGCGCGGCAGGCTTCGGTGGCGATGAGGCGAGCTCGCGTGACGCCCTTGTTCTTCATCTTGTCGCGGCAAACCGTGAGCGCGGCAAGCGCGCGCGCGATTGCGGCATCGCTCAGGCGTCCCGTCGCAGACACGCCCTCGCCGAGCCGGATGATGCGGGAAAACGCATCGACCACGCGGAAGCTGTCCTCGGTCGGGCGCGCGACCAGCAGGCGGCAATTATTGGTGCCGAGATCGAGCGCGGCATAGGTCGCACCACCGCGGTCGCGGCCCAGACTTGCGTCTTTGCCAGCGTGGTGGCGTCCAGGCGACCGCCGACCCCATCGCGTGCGCGATTGCGTCACCCGATCAAGCGCGGGGTCGAGGCCCGGGGCATCCCCGGCCTCGCCGCTCATGTCAAACCTTCCTGCCACGGCGGACGGCTCCTAAGGCCCCGCAATCGCGGCATTGTTCCCTTTATGGGCAAAAGTGTAACAGCAGGGCAGCCTCACGCAACCCTGCCGGGCGCGCCGCGTTCTTGTCGAAGCGGCTTTGCTGCTCTATTTCAAAGGCAGCCCCTCCCCCTGGAACACATCCCGACATGGACGACAGAACTCAAGAAAACGCCCTATCGCTGACCAAATTCGGCATCGGCCAGCCGGTTCGCCGCAGCGAAGACCCCAAGCTGGTGCGCGGGGAAGGCCGCTACACCGACGACATCAATCTCCCGGGCCAGGCTTACGCCATTATGGTGCGCAGCCGCGACGCGCACGGCGTTATCCGCGGCATCGACACGGCGGCGGCCAACGCAATGCCCGGGGTGCTGGCGGTGCTGACCGGCGACGATTTGAAAGAGTATGGCGGGCTTAAATGCCTGCTGCCGCTGAAAGGCCGCGACGGCTCGCCGATCAAATACAAGCCGCGTCCGGCGCTGGCGACCGACAAGGTGCGCTTTGTCGGCGATCCGGTCGCCTGCGTCGTTGCCGAGACGATTGCGCAGGCCAAGGATGCAGCCGAAGCCGTCGCGCTCGACGTCGAGCCGCTGCCGCCGGTTGTCGATGCGCGCGCCGCCGCGCAGCCGGGCGCGCCACAGCTTTATGACGAGATACCGGGGAATATCGCCCTCGACTACCGGCACGGCGACAGCGAAAAGGTGGCGGCGGCCTTCGCCAAAGCAGCGCACGTCGTCAAGCTGCCGCTGATCAATCAACGCCTGGTCGTCGCCTCGATGGAGCCGCGCTCGGCGATCGGCGAATATGAAAGCGACCGCTGGACGCTGCACTCGTGCAGCCAGGGCGTCTTCGGCATGAAAAACCTGCTGCGCGACGTTCTTAACGCGCCGCCGGAAAAAGTACGCGTCCTCACCGGCAATGTCGGCGGCTCGTTCGGCATGAAGGCGACGCCCTATCCGGAATACGTCTGCATTTTGCATGCCGCAAAAATTCTCGGCCGCCCGGTGAAATGGACCGACGACCGCTCCGGCAGCTTTGTCTCCGACCATCATGGCCGCGATTACGACATGACCGTCGAGGTCGCCTTCGACGCAGACGGGCTGATCCAGGCCGTGCGCCTCACCGGCTACGGCAATCTCGGGGCCTATTGCGCGAATTTCGGCCCGCTGCTGCCGACGGTGAACGTCACCAAAAATATCATCAGCATGTACCGCACGCCGCTGCTCGAGGTGGCGACCAAATGCGTTTACAGCAACACCACTATCGTGTCCGCCTATCGCGGCGCCGGCCGCCCCGAGGGCGCGCTCAGCATGGAGCGCACGATGGATTACGCTGCCGCCGAACTCGGCATCGACCGGTTCGAGCTGCGCAAGCGCAATTTCATCAAGGCGCGCGAAATGCCCTTCGCGACGCCTGCGGGAACAACCTACGACACCGGCGATTTTCCCGGCCTGTTCAAGGCCGCCGCCGAACAGGCCGACATCAAGGGCTTCAAGCAGCGCAAACGCGCGAGCAAGCGCGACGGCAAATTGCGCGGGCTTGGCCTCGGCTGCTTCGTCGAGACGACGGCGGCGATGACCACCGAAATGGGCGGCATCCGCTTTGACGCCGACGGCACCGTCACCATCATCACCGGCACGCTCGATTACGGCCAGGGCCACGCCTCGGCCTTCGCGCAAGTGTTGGTCGACAAGCTCGGCGTGCCGTTCGACCGCATCCGTCTGATGCAGGGCGACAGCGATCAGCTGGTGACCGGCGGCGGCACCGGCGGTTCGCGCTCGGCGATGCTGAGCGGGACGGCCATCGTGCAAGCCTCCGACAAGGTCATCGAGCAGGGAAAGAAGCTCGCGGCGCACGTGCTCGAAGCCTCCGCCGGCGATATCGAATTCGCCCGCGGCCGCTTCACCATCGCAGGAACGGACCGCTCCATCGGGATTATGGAATTGGCCGAGCGGGTGCGACGCGGCGTCAAGCTGCCCGACGACGTTCCGGCAACGCTCGACGTCACGCACGTGACCGATCCCGTGCCCGGCGCCTACCCCAACGGCATCCACGTCGTCGAAGTCGAGGTCGACCCGGACACCGGGCTTACGCGCGTGGTCAAGTACAACGCCATCAACGATTTCGGCACGGTGCTCAATCCGATGCTGGTCGAGGGGCAGGTGCAAGGCGGCGCCATGCAGGGCCTCGGGCAGGTTCTGCTCGAAGGCGCCGTTTACGACGCCGACGGCCAGTTGGTCACCGGCTCGTTCATGGACTACGCCATGCCGCGCGCGCACGATGCCTCGATGATCGAGGTGGCAAACCGGCCAATCCCGACCAAGACCAATCCGATCGGCGCAAAAGGCTGCGGCGAAGCCGGCGCCTCGGGCGGCCTGCCCGCCGTTGCCAACGCGGTGATCGACGCGCTCTCCGAGTACGGCATCAGGCATCTCGAGATGCCGATGACGCCGGCGCGCATCTGGCAGGCGATCCAGGACGCGAAACGCAACAGCGCCTGAAACCCTGCACGCTGTTCCGGAAATATTTTTGTACGAAATTTATTCGGCGTTTATCCACCTGACGCGGGCCGAATATATAAAGGCGCCGGGGTGACGCAGTTGCAAACTGGGTCACATGCGGTTCTTTCGGCCCGTCGAAGTTGCGATCAAAGAGCTTCCCTGGATCACCTCGCTGCCCCTCGCCGCTTTCATCAATCCGGCGGCGGCGGCATTTTGTTCAAAGTTGCTTGCCGGCGCGTACCATCCGCAAGTACTGCTGAAAATTCTGCCGCGGCAAAAATTGATCTACGTCTCGGTGCCGAAATCGGCTTCGACCCGCATCCGTCGCACCATGGCAAGGGCCGGCGGCCGCTTGACCCGCTCGCTGAATTCGGCGCGTCGCGCGAGATACCGCGATCCCTATGGCCTGCGTCACATGACGGTGGACGCGTTTTTCCGCCTGGCGACGGACGCTGAAACGATGCGGTTCTCGTTCGTGCGCAATCCCTACGCGCGCGCGGTATCCTGTTGGAGCGAAAAGTTCGCCGGAAGGCCGCTCGTCGCAGGCGAGCCCTGTATCGATTCCTATCTTGCAGCCAGAAAACATATCGACTCAAACCTGCCAGCCGGGGCCGATCGCTTCCTTTCATTCGCCGAGTTTGTGCATTTTGCGGAAGCGACCGCAAAGGCACGTCTCGATACACATTTGCAGACGCAGGACGACCTTCTGACGGTGCCGGGAATCTCGCTCGACCTGATCGGGAAAGTGGAATCGTTTGACGCGGATTTTTCACGCGTCCTCGACCATATGAATGCCAGCGAGGCCGTGCGGCGCGACGCCACGATCCCGCTCAACGAATCCCATCATGACGATTGGGGCAATTATTATACGCCCGGGCTCGCCGACCGCATTTACCGCGCCTACGAATGCGACTTCGACCGTTTCGGCTATGCGCGGGCAATCGGCAATGTCCGCATTCCGGCGGCGAGAAGCTCGGCTTGCCGTTAGCTTCAGCGCCCATTGGCTAGGCGCCGGCGGTTGCGCAGTGCCCAGTGGAACCGATAGGCGCCTGCGCCCGCCGTGCGAGGGTGACGGAAATCTTGGCGTTTACGCCCGATAGCAACCTTTCGCCCGCCTCTGCCCGCCCTGCCCGAAAAGCATGCCGAACCCACTGGAAACGCGCTGGATTAGCGCCGCCAGCCGGGCCATAGTCCGCGCCGGTTGGAACCCATCGCATGACCGAGGCGACAGAAATATTGGCCAAGCGCCGGCCGAAGCATGTCCGCATTGTCGGGCTGATTTGCTCCGCTCATTTCGTCTCGCATTACTACGTCCTGGTGCTGCCGCCGCTGTTTCCTTTCGTGCGCGCCGAATACGGCGTGAGCTACACGGAAATCGGTCTGGCGATGGCGGCGTTCAATGTCGTTTCGGCGGTATTGCAGACGCCGGCGGGCTTCCTGGTGGATTGGCTGGGCGCGCGGGCCCTCCTCATCGCTGGTCTGCTTTTCGGAGCTGTGGCGTTTACCGTCGCCGGCATGGCCCACTCGTTCTGGCTGTTGGTGGTGATGTTCGGCCTCGCCGGCGTCGGCAACACCGTTTATCACCCGGCGGACTATGCGTTGCTCTCGCACCACGTTCCGCCGCGACAGATCGGTCAGGCATTTTCCGTTCACACGTTCGCCGGCATACTCGGTTCGGCGATCGCGCCCGGCAGCCTGCTGCTGATGCAAAGCCTGTGGGGCTGGCGCGGCGCTTTCATCGGCGCCGGCGTGCTCGGTTTTGCCGTAGCGGCGTTTCTTGTCGCCATGAGCGAGGACATTGAAGAGCCGGCGGCCGCGCCACGCAAGGTGGATACCAAGACGGCGAGCTGGCGGATTTTGCTGTCGTCGCCGATTTTGCTCAACCTGCTTTTCTTCGTGCTGCTCGCATTGATGAGCGGCGGTCTTTCCAATTTCTCCGTCGTCGCTTTGGGCGCGCTCGAGCAGACGCCAGTGGCGATGGCCAATGCCGCATTGTCATGTCATCTGTTGCTTTCTGCCGTTGGCGTTCTCATCGGTGGTTTGATCGCCGCGCGCACGTCGTACCATGGCACGGTCGCAGCTATCGGCCTCACCGTCCTTGCCGGCTTCATCCTGGTGATCGCGACCGTCGGGCTTGGACCCTGGCAACTCGTTATGATCATGGGTGTCGCCGGTCTATTTTTCGGTGCTGTCATGCCCTCGCGCGACATGATCGTCCGTGAGGCCACGCCGGCCGGCTCTTTCGGCAAGGTATTCGGCTTTGTCACCACCGGCTTCAACCTTGGCGGGATTATTTCGCCGCTGATGTACGGCGCCATCATGGACCGCGGTCACCCGCAATGGGTTTTCCTGGTGGTCGCGGCGTCGGCCGTTGCTGCCATCGCGACAGTCGTTTGGCGACCGCGGCGCGCTATTATGAGCGCGGCATCGGCCGCCTAAAGGCCCGGTCTTGTCAAAACAGGGAAATTGCCCCATGTCAGGCGGCTTGCGGTGCACAATGCAACCGTCTCTTGCGATTTCCGGCCCAATCGGCCGCCGTTGGGGGATAGTTCAACGGTAGAACATCGGACTCTGACTCCGAGAATCTTGGTTCGAATCCAGGTCCCCCAGCCAGCCTTTCGCATTTTCACCAATCGAAATGCCTGTCCGCTTCGCGGACGAACGGTCGTGGATGAGTAGAACGGGGGCTAGTCAACGATCCAAATGTAGATCATTCTCGCCGCCTCATTCGAGGCGGCAAATCAAAACAGAAAATGGACTGGGGGAGTACGCTATGGCTCAAACAATCGAAGCATTTGTCGGCAATGCGCTCGACACCGCGAAGATATCGCCACTGCACAAGAAGGTGATCTCGCTGATCGCCGCAGGATATTTCTTTGACGTCATCGACTTCACAATCTTCGGCTCGCTGGTTCCGTACATCCTGAAATCGCACTTTGCCACCGGGCCGGAAGTTGCCGCGATTGGCAGCGCGACCATCTTCGGCATGTTCATCGGAACCGCTGGCCAAGGCCAACTCAGCGACCGCTTCGGCCGACGCTTTATCTACCAGTTCAACCTCTTGCTATTCGGGGTCTTCACCATTCTCGGCGCGCTGGCGCCGAGCGTAACGGTTCTGGTGATTTGCCGGTTCATCGCCGGTCTCGGCCTCGGCGCCGAGCAGCCGCTGTGCTTTGCCTATGCCGGCGAATATGCACCGAAGGCCATTCGCGGCCGCATCCTTGCCTTCATCCACTTTATCGGCGGCGCCTGCGTATGGCCGATCGGTACCGCGCTGGTGCTGTTTTTCGGCAGCATCTGGTCGGCGCCCGAGCAGGCGAGCAATGTCTGGCGCGGCATTTGGCTGATCGGCGGCATCGGCGCCCTGATCGTATGGGTGCTGCGCTTCGCGCTGCCGGAATCGCCGCGTTACCTCGCGACGCACGGCCGCGGGCAGGACGCGCTCAACGTGCTCAACCGTCTCGGCATTTCGACGCCGCCGCTCTCCTCGCTTTCGAGCGACGCGGCGAGCGACACCAAGAGCGATCCGTTCGGCGTGGTGTTCAAGATGTTCCCGGGCCGCGTCATCGCCGGCATGGTCTGCTTCACCGCGTTCTTCGGCGTGGCGATCGGTCTCGGCGCATGGCTGCCGAACATCATGAACGCGAAGGGGCTCACCGTTACCAAGTCGCTGGAATACACCCTGGTGATGAACTTCGCGGTGCCCACCGCCAGCATCTTCATGATGTACGCGCTCGATAGTTGGGGCCGCAAAGCCACTTCGATCGCGGCGTTTGTCGGTTCGGGCATCATGATGGTGGTGTTCGGCAACGCTTCGACCGGCGGCGAATTGATGCTCGCTGGCTTCGTCATGGTGTTCTTCGTCCAGGTCGCCGGCAATTCGATGCAGATTTTCGCATCGGAAGTGTTCCCGACCAACGCACGCGCGTCCGGCTTCGGCTGGGCCTCCGGCGTCGGGCGACTGGCGACCGCGTTCATCATGCCGACGATCCTGTGGGTGCAGAACGGCTACGGCCTCACCACCGTCTTCGTCTGCCTTGCGATTCTGATGGTCATCGCGGCGGCAGCCGTGACCCAGTTGGGACCGGAAGCAAAGCAAAAAGGCCTCGACGAGATCGCAGCGCCGACCGGCTGACCGCCCACGCGACAAGATGAATGGGGCCCGGTCCGGCGCGATTGCCGGGCCGGGCCTCGGCAATTCAGGCTATAGCAGAGCCACACCCGGTGGCACGGAGGACTTCCTGATGGCTGCGTCGTCGAAAAATTTTCGTGTTCTGTCGCGGAGCGACCAGGGCGGCCGCCTCGATGGCGTGCAGGTCATCGTCGAAAAAGGCCACGCCTATGTCGGGCACATGTTCGCCGACGGATTTTCCGTCATCGACGTGCGCGACCCGGGAAAGCCGAAAACCGTCGCCTTTGTCGCCGCCCCTAAGAATACGCGCTCGCATCACCTGCAGGTCCACGGCGACATCCTGCTTGCCGTCAACGGGCCGAATATCTGGGCGATGCAGCAGTACCAGAGCCAGCAGGACTACTACTCGAAATCGCTCGCCGATTCGGTGAAGTCGGAGCAGCCTTTTGCCGTCGGCGTGCGTGTGTTCGACATTTCGACGCCGTCGAGCCCGCGCGAGATCGCCTTCCTCAACCTGCCCGGCCTCGGCGCGCATCGCATCTGGTGGGTCGGCGGCCGCTATGCCTACGTGTCGGTCCACTTCGAAGGCTTCATCGACCACGTGCTGGCGATCATCGACGTCGGCAATCCGGCAAAGCCAACGCTTGCGGGAAAATGGTGGCTGCCCGGCATGCACCGCGCCGGCGGCGAGAAGCCGCCCGCCTCGTTCGGCAAGCGCACGGCGCTGCATCACCTCATCAGCGCCGGCAATCTCGGCTTTGCCGCCTGGCGCGACGGCGGCTTCACCGTGCACGACCTCAGCGATCCGCCCAACCCGAAGCTCCTGGCGCATCGCAACACCTCGCCGCCGTTTGCCGGCGGCGCCCACACCCCGCTGCCGCTGCCCGACCGCAATCTCGTGGTGCTGGCCGACGAGGCGACGTCGCTTAATTGCGCCAACGGCCTCGCCTACACCTGGATCTACGACGTGCGCACGCCGGAGAACCCGGTCACCATCGCCACGCTGCCGACGCCGACCGGCGAGGACTTCTGCGCCAAGGGCGGCAAGTTCGGCCCGCACAACATCCACGAAAATCGCCCCGGCTCGTTCCAGAGCTCGGAGACGATTTTCGTGACCTATCACAATGCGGGCCTGCGCGTGTTCGACATCCGCAACGCTTTCGAGCCGAAGGAGACCGGCTATTTCGTGCCGCCGCCGCCGGAAAAGATCGTCGACCAGCGGCCGAACCCGGTGACGGCGATCCAGTCCTGCGACGTCTATGTCGACACCAAAGGCGTCACCTATCTCACCGACACCAATGCCGGGCTCTACATCCTGCAATACGAAGGAAAATAGCGGCAATGGCCGACACATTCGGGCGGCTTGCCCTGCATACCTGGACGATCGACACCACGCCGCTCAAGACGGCGCTCGAGGCGGCAAAGCAGGCGGGCTTCGACGCGGTCGAGCTGCGCCGCACCGACTTCAAGCGCTGCTTCGAGGCCGGCATGAGCAACGCGCAGGTCCTCGACCTCATCCGCGCGAGCGGCATCCCCTGCGGCGTGCTCGGTGTCGAATATGGCTGGCTGTTTGCCACCGGCGAGGAGAGCAAGCGGCTGTTCAAGGTGTTCCGCGAGTCGTGCGAGAACGCCGTGGCGCTGGGTTGCAAAACGCTGATGAGCGCGCCCGGTCCGGTCACCGGCTCGATCAAGGACGCGATCAAGTTTCTCAAGGACGCGGGCGACATCGCCGCCGAATACAAGTTGCGGCTTGCCATCGAATTCAACTCGCAGCACGACGTGCTCAACAGCCTTGCCGTGCTCACCGAACTGATCGAGGGCGCGGCCAAGCCCAATTGCGGCTACCTGATCGACGCCTATCATTTTACGCGCAGCGGCTCGGGCGGCCGCGGCTTTGCCGGCGTACCGGCCGACAAGATCTACTGCTTCCAGTACAGCGACGTTCCGCCCAACCCGGTCACGGGCGTGCGCCGGCCGACCGACCGGCTGGCGCCGGGCAAGGGCGTCGTCAAATGGCGCGAGATGCTCGGCCTGCTGGCGGAAAAGAAATACACCGGCTATCTGAGCTACGAAGCGCCGAATCCGGAACTTTGGGCGCGCTCGCCTTTTGATGTGGCGCGCGAAGGCGTCGAACTCACGCACAAGCTGCTGCGCGAGGCGGTGCCGGGTTACGTCAAATAATCGAGGTTTGCGATGGCAGAAGAACTTCCCCTATTCCTTGGGCTCAACGACAAGACCGTCACCGACATTCCAAAGACGGTCGAGAAGCAGCGTTACCTGACGAGCGTCGCGCCGAAGGCGCAAAACGCCGGCAAATGGATCGAGATGCCGCGCCTGCCGGTCCCCACCGGCGAGCACGCGGTGATCGGCTGCCAGGACAAGATCCACGTCATCGCCGGCTATGCAAAGCACCGGGTCGATCAGAATTTTCATCAGGTCTACGATGCGAAAGCGAAGACCTGGTCGCTCAAGGCGCCCTTCCCGGTCCCCTGCAACCATGTCGCCGGCGTTTCGATCGGAACGAAAATCTACACGTTCGGCGGATTCATCGAGCAAAACCGCTGCCCGCATTCGAAATGCTTCATCTACGACACGGCGACGGACCAGTGGGCGCCGATTGCGGGTCTCGCGCGTCCGCGCGGCGCGATTTCAGCGATCGTGCTCGACGGCAAGATCCATCTGCTCGGCGGGCGCGACGTGCGCTCGGTCGAATGGCACGAGATCTACGATCCGGCGACCGACAAATACACAATCCTTGGCGGGATGCGCGGCTCGACCGGCACGCAACCTTTTGTCGGCCAGCGCGACCACATGGGCGTCGCCGTGGTCGACGGGAAAATTCATGCCATCGCCGGCCGCATGGACAGCTACGATTTCAACACCGGGCTAAACGCCGTTTACGATCCGAAAACCGACGGCTGGTCGTTCCACGCACCGCTGCCGACGCCGCGCAGCGGGCCGTCCTGCGTCTATATCAACGGCAAGATCGTCGTGTTCGGCGGCGAAGCGACCGGCAAGGTGTTCGGCACCAACGAAGCCTACGATCCGAAAACGGATAGCTGGGAGCAGCTCGCACCGATGCCGATTCCGCGGCACGGCCTGCACGGCGCGACCTGCGCCGTCATCGGCAACATGGTGCACGTACCGGGCGGCGGTCCCGTGCCCGGCGGCCAGGTGCAGGGCGCCTATCACGACGCCTTCACATTCGGTTAGCCGCGAACAAACGACGGCCGCCCATGCGTTTTGCATGGGCGGCCGTACGATTTCAGCATTCAAGCGTATCGACGTTAGCGCACGGGGCGCAGATTAAGCCCGGCGACACCGACCGCGAGATTAAGGCC
>Ga0134125_10009558_pt1 | contig 10904 bp, 8 predicted proteins | sample KB31751_FD_96464 | JGI IMG/M metagenome (GOLD analysis project Ga0134125, IMG submission 96464) | Terrestrial soil microbial communities with excess Nitrogen fertilizer from Kellogg Biological Station, Michigan, USA - KB3-175-1 | ecosystem: Environmental > Terrestrial > Soil > Unclassified ...
ATCTAACCCAAAACCGCATCCGTCGCGGCGTCTTCCCGGGCGTGCCCGAGCTCATCGACGCCATCTACGACTACCTCGACCGCCACAATCAATCCCCCAAGCCCTTTATCTGGACGGCTCGCGCCAATGACATCCTCGCCAAGGTCACCCGAGGCCAGCGCGCCCTGCTTAATGTTCAAAGCGTCTGAGGCACTACACTAGGCGAGGTTCCCGGTCGCGCTGACTGAAAGTGCGGCGGATCCTGCCCGCTCTTTCCTTGCGCTCCCCTCCCGTCTCGGCTGTAGTGAACGTGAGGCGGCTTTGCTTATGACGCAGTAGTACTCGCGGCTACCACTCCGGCAGCCCTGTTGAGACCTGGAGTTGCATCCCTCTCTTTTATGTTAACCTGTCTGAGTATCCGTCTTATCCAACACGGTCCTCAACGCGCCCGCTCTTCAATACTCACATCGTCGCATTTTACAGCCTGAAACTGGACAGTCTGCCTTGAGTCGTACGAAATAACAAGGTGATTGGAGTCGATCCAGTGGAAACCGACGTCGAGGGCTCCTGGAACATCTGAACCCTCCTTCACGGAGGAAATTACAAGTATCTGGGTAGACGACTGTGATCCTTCAGAGTAGTTAAGCCGAACCGAGGTCACTGGCGGCGAATCGGTCCCCCACCCGCCGGGTCGGATCGTCGCAGCTGAAACTACGTACTTGCCGTCTGGCGATTTCGATTGAGCCGACCACGTTCGTTCCGAATTGCACCCGGACATCGCTCCCAACGTCACGAGCATCGCAGTACACCATATTTGACGCGTTACGGTTGGCATAGATTTCCCGATTTTTGCGCGTTATAGCCAGCGGTGATATTGATCACATTCGCCCTTGGCAACGACCAGAAGAAGCGATCCATCTCTCTACTTGAATACTGGTCGGAGTTTGACAGCGAATGGATCCAAGCGATCTCATTGGCGCCTTCTAGCACCGCCCATAAGGGCGCCCCGGACGCGCGCGTCCATACGCCATAGACGTAATTGCCGTATGCCGCTCGTTGATAGACATCCCCGCGCGCAAGCGGCTGCCCGTCCAGGGGGCCGCTCTTCCGCGACGAAGCGTCGTTCCACGCCCTCTACCAGCACCGCCTCGCCTTCTACCGCCAGGCGCAATACACGGTCGCGGCCTCCGCCCCACCCGCCCAGGTCGCCGACCGCATCCTCGCCGCCTTGGGCCGGCCCGCGATGCTGCAATCGACTTAGTGCCGCTGTTCAGGGAACCACCAGCGGGTAGCGCAGTTCCGAGATCTGCCCATGCTCGGATTCCTGGAGGACCTCCCGCAGCTCGAACGGCCCCGAAGGCGCCTGCAGCGTCAGCTCGGTGCGCATCGAATGCAACCGATTGCGCGTCGCATCGGTCAGTTGTAGCGAGATTGTGCCCTCTTCGCCCGAGATAATCCTGCCGTGCGCGTCGCGAATGACGGAGATCAGCGTCAGGTGCTCCAAGTTCCGGCCGCCGTGCCGGGCGTAGGGCAGCGCGGCGAGGTTGATCTGCACCGTCACCTCGATGCCGCGGGAGGTCTTGTCCGCCGCCGCTCCCATCAACAATGGCGTCCCCGACGGAGGGGGAGCCGTGGTGGCGGCGACCGCCTCCTCCAAGTCGCGCCGCCGCCGCGCCACCGCCGGATCGGCGGCCGGATCGGGCTTCGGGTCGTAAAATCCCCGGCGCGCCTGCACGTTCATGCCGGCCCGGTCCAACTTGACCTGGAGAGCGTGAAACCGGCCGTCGGACTTGACCGCGCCGGGCGCATAGGCCAAGTCGTAGACCGCCTCCGGGCTTAGCAGCGCCGCCGTTCCCCCGGCCAGATCGTTGCTGTTGGTGAACAAGTGCCCGCCCGTTGCCTGCGCCACCGAGGCGAGCGCGTCCAAGTTGGCCTCCCCCTCGGTGCGGTTCAGCGAATCGCGGTTGACGCTCATGTTGAGATTGGCGGTCACCACCGGATCGTCCGGGCCATGGGAGAGGTTCGGCGGCTGCGCGGCCAGGCCGCGCGCATCGAGCGAGTTCACCACCACGCCCGCGCGCAGGGCGGAAGCGATCACCCCGTCCAGCTCCGTTTCCAACTCGTGCGACGGAAAACCGGCCGAGACCAGCAGCAGCGAGCGCGAACCCGGCTGCTGCGGCGGCACGCCCATCAGCGACTGCAGATTATCGATGGTCCGCCGCGATTCCGACTCCACCTGGTCCCAAACCATCTTGGCCCGCTGCTGCAGCGCCACCGGATCGGGGCATCCCGGCCCGCTCGCGGCGGCGCCCCGGCGGCCCCGCTGTGGCGCGGCGGCGCAGTTGCCGCAGGCCGCCGCCTGGTTGATGGCCAGTTGCAGCGCGTCCGAACCCGCGACCGCGTCGACAATCTGGAAGGCCTGTTCGGGACTGATGTAGGGGCATCCCGCCCCGTAGTCGTGTACACCCGAGCCGACCTGGCCAAGCCACGACGTGAGTGTGGTCCGGTCCCGGAGGAAGCTACCCGTGGTCTTGCCGGAGCTGGTGGCCACGGCAAAGGCATCGGCCGCCGCGGCCGGGCTCGCCATGTACGCCTCCACCGCCTGGATGCCGGCCCGCAGGTCGTTCGGGCCGGTATGCAGGTCGTCCACGAACACGGCAACGTTGGCGGGAACAGCGGAATCCTCGCCCGCGGCTGCGGCTGCCGTGTAGGCGGTAGGCGCGACGGCGTGTGCGGGCGGCGCGTTGCGGCGCACGGAAAACGCGGTCAATGTCTCCCGCCGGCCGTTGTCGGACACGGCGAAATCGTCCCGCGTGAGATCGCTCACCACCCGGCCGTCCCGGTCCCGCACCACCACGGCTAGCGTAACGTCGCTGCTCTGGCTGGTGAACACCGCCGGAGGCGGGTACGGCCGCTTGGTCAGCACCATCTCGCCCGGTCCCGGTGTCTGCCCGCCAACGCCGAGCCCCAGCAGTACGGCGGTCGCGGCCACAGTGATCCGAACGCACCGGTATGCCCACGTGCGCGACGCCATAGTTAGATCCTGGTTAGCTCTCGACTTCGGCCAGCTCCTGGTCCTTGTACTGGAGCCGGTACAGGCGCCAGTATATCCCGCGCTGGTGCAGCAGCTCCTGGTGCGTTCCCTGCTCGCGCAGTACGCCCTTGTGCAGCACCAGGATCAGGTCGGCGCGCTGGATCGTGCTCAGACGGTGGGCGATCAGGATGCTGGTGCGGTGCGACATCATGCGCGCCAGCGCGCCCCGGATCTTGAGCTCGGTCTCGGTGTCCACGCTGGCGGTGGCCTCGTCCAGAATCAGAATCGAGGGGTTGGCCGCCAGCGCACGGGCAAAGTTCACCAACTGCTTCTGCCCGGTGGAGAGGCCGTTGCCGCGTTCGCGCAACAGGGTGGCGTCGCCCTCGGGCAGCGTCTCTAGAAAGTCGGCCAGATTCGCGTCGCGCTCCGCCGCACGCACCCGCTCGTCGGTGAGCGCCGGATCGTCCATGCGGATGTTGTCGGCGATGCTGCCGGTAAACAGGTACGGATCCTGCAACACGATGCCGAAACGGCGCCGCAGCTCGTGCAGCTCCAGCTCCCGGATGTCCACCCCGTCAAGCAGGATGCGGCCGCGCTGCACATCGTAGAAGCGCAGCAGCAGGCTGGTCATGGTGGTCTTTCCCGCCCCGGTGTGGCCGACAATGGCCAGGCTGGAGCCGGGCTCGACCACGAAGCTGACGTCGCGCAGCACCCACTCTTCGTCGCGGTAGGCGAACCAGACATGGTCGAACTCGATGCGTCCCAGGGCCGGGGGCATGGCGGCGGGCCGGCCCGGAGACTCCAGCGTCACCGGCGCGTCCAGCAGCGTGAAGATGCGTTCCGAGCTGGCCATGGCCGACTGCAGGGTGTTGTACTTGTCGCTCAGGTCCTGGATGGGGCGGAAGAACCGCTGCACGTATTGAATGAAGGCGAAGACGATGCCGATGGTCACGTCCCCATGCATCACCCGCAGGCCGCCGAACCACAACACCATGGCGACCGCCAAAATGCTCAGGAACTCAACCACCGGATAGTAGACGGCGTAGGCCACCACCGCGCGGATCCAGGCGTCGCAGTGTTCCTGGTTGATGCCGCGGAACTGCTCATAGGCCAGTTGCTCGCGGTTGAAGACCTGCACCACCGCCATGCCGGTGATGTGCTCCTGGAGAAACACGTTGATCCGCGCCACCAGCAGCCGGATGCGGCGGTAGCTCTCGCGCACCGCCTTGCGGAAGTAATGCGTGGCGACGAAGATCGCCGGCATCACCCCCAGGGTGATGAGCGAGAGCTGCCAGTTGAACCCGATCATCACCACGATGATCATGGTCAGCACGAAACAATCGTCGAAGAGCGCCACCAGGGCGGTGGAGATGGTGTCGTTGAGCATCTCCACGTCGTTGGTGACGCGCGTCACCAGGCGTCCCGCCGGGTTCTTGTCGAAGAAGGAGATGGGCAGCCGCTGCAGGTGGGCGAACAGCTCCCGCCGCAGGTCGTACATGGTGTGCTGCCCCACCCGTTGCATGGCGTAGGTCTGGGCGAAATCGAGCACGAAGCCCACCGCCAGGGTCACCAGGTAGATCACCCCCACGGTGGCGACGCCGCGAAACGCGTCGGCGGGCAGGTAGCGGCCCAGTAGGCTGTTGGCGCTGGGGTTGGGGAACAGGTAGCGGTCGATCACCACCTTGTTCAGGTACGGTCCCACGATCTGTGTGGCGGACTGCAAGGCCGCCGCCACGGTGGCGGCGGTCACCGTCCAGCGGTACGGGCGCACATAGCCCAGCAACCTCTTGATGAGGTGGCGGTCGACCGCTTTCCCGGTGATCTCTTCTTCTTCCTGCGGCATCGTCGCCCGGCGCGTCTACTCCACCCGCGCCAACTCCTCCTCCAGCAGTTGCTTTTCGTACAGGCTGGCGTAGGCGCCGCCCAGGCCGATCAGTTCCGCGTGCGTGCCCTGCTCCACGATCCGCCCGTGGTCCAGCACCACGATGAAATCCGCGTTGCGCACGGTCGAGATGCGGTGGCTGATCAGCAGCGTGGTGCGGCCCCGCATCACGGTCTCGAGTTGTTCCAGGATGCGCTCCTCGGTAATGGTATCCACGCTGGCCAAAGCGTCGTCCAGAATCAGGATATTGGCGTCGCGCAGCACGGCCCGCGCCAGCGCGGTGCGCTGTTTCTGCCCGCCCGAGAGGGTCAGGCCGCGCTCGCCCACGCGCGTCCGGTAGCCCTCCGGGAAGTCGGCCACGTCGCGGCTGAGACTGGCGATGTCCGCCGCGGTCTGCACCTGTTCGTCGGTGGCGTCGGGCCGGCCGAAGGCGATGTTGGCGCGCAGCGTATCGCTGAACAGGAACGTCTCCTGCGGCACCAGCCCGATGCCGCGGCGCAGCACGGACAGCGGGATCTCCCCGATCGGCCGGCCGTCGATCAAGACCATGCCCGGCTCGGCGTCGTAGAGGCGGGGGATCAGCGACACCAGCGTGCTCTTCCCCGAGCCGGTGGGTCCGACCAGCGCCACGGTCTGGCCCGGGCGGATGTGCAGGTTGATACCATGCACCACTTCCTGATTGCCGTAGCGGAAGTGCAGGTTGCGAAACTCGATCTCGCCCCGCACCGCGCGCACGCCCCGGTCGGTGGCGGCCCCGTCGGCGATCGCGGGCTCCTGCCGCAGCACCTCGCGCAGGCGCTCCAGCGACGCGGCGCCGCGCTGCACCAGGTTGATGACGTACCCCATGGCGATCATGGGGAAGGCCATCTGCGCCATGTACAGGTTGAAGGCGGCATAGCCGCCGATGGTGATCTGGTGCTCCAGCACCGCGCGGCCGCCGAACCACAGCACCAACACGTACGAGACGCCGAGCAGGAACTGCAAGAGCGGGTCGAACGCGCCCGAGAGCAACACCAGCTTCAGGTTGCGCTGCACGTAGTCGCGGTTGAGCTCGTCGAACTTGGCCTCTTCCACCGCTTCGCGGGCGTACGCGCGCACCAGCCGCAGGCCGCTGACGTTCTCCTCCACACGGGTCGCCAGGTTGGAGAACATGGACTGGATGCGCTCGAACCGCTCGTGGATGCGCTTGCCGAACCACTGCACCGAGATCGAGACGAACGGCGCGGGCACGAAGGCGATCAGGGTCAGCACCGGATCCTGCCGCCACAGGATGGTCACGACGTAGACGAACAGCACCACCGCCTGCGCCGAGTACATGATGCCCGGCCCCAGCATGTTGCGCACCGCGTTAAGGTCGTTGACCGCGCGCGCCATCAAGTCGCCGGTGCGGTATTGCTGGAAGAAGCCGAGCGAGAGCGTCTCCACCTTGGCCAGCAGGTCGTTGCGCAGGTCGAACTCGATCAGGCGCGAGATGGTGATCAGGATCAGCCGCTGGTAGTAGTTGAGGATGGCGCGCGCGGTGACCGTGCCCATCAGCATCAGGCAGTACTTCAGCAGCTTGGCGGAGGTCAGCCCATGGCCCAGGTCGTCGATGGCCAGATGGATGATGAACGGAATGAGGACGAAGACGCCGGTGTTGACCAGCAGGATCAGCATGCCGCCCGCCAGCCGCAGGCGGTAGCGGCGCAGGTACGGCCACAATAGCTGGAGCAGCTCCCGCTTCATGCGCCTCTTACCCCCGCTCCCGCTGCTTGGACAGCGCCTTGCGGGCGTGGTCGGCCCACTTGCCCTCGCCCGCCACCTTGAGGCAGCGGTTCCAGTCCGCCTGCGCCCGGGTGGAGTGCTTCATCTTGTTTTCGGAGTCGCCGGCGCGGCAGTAGGCTTCGGCCATCGAGGGGTCGTTGTAGATGGCATCCTCGAACCGGGCCAGAGCGCCGACGTAGTTGCCGCGATTGTAGTAGAAGGTCCCCACCTCAAGATCATGTCCGGCGAGCAGCGCGTCCGGCTGCGCGCCCGACTGGGTACTCGATGCGGGAAGGGGCGGCGTGGTTACAGCCGGCGGCTGCTGCAGGGCGGGCTTGGGCGGCGCATAAATGCGCTGAGCCGCCAGACCCGCAAATAGGCTGGCGGCCCAGAGAAGGATTGCGATCCGGCCCATACCCCTATGGTAAGGGCTTTATGCCAAACCAGGGAAGCGGAGCGGGGCGTCGGGGCCCCCGCGCCGCGTCCTCAAGGCATGCGGGCGCGGGCGGCGAAGCCGGGCGCCCGCGCGCATCTATTGAACGCTGCCAGGTTGCGCGGTACCCGACAGATTATTGGTCATGACTTTGAGGTCGACACGCCGGTTCTGCTTGCGCCCGTCGCGGGTCGTGTTCGGCGCCACCGGCTGCTCCTCGCCCAAACCGATGAGGAAGATGCGGTGCGGAGCCAGGCTTTTGGCCTCCAGATAGCGCACTACCGCATCGGCCCGGCGCTGGCTCAGCTTGTCGTTATAGGTAGCCGGCCCGGTGGAGTCGGTGTAGCCCTGCACTTCCAGGATCCCGTGCGGATCCTGCTGCAGCTGCGCCACGACCCCATCCAGCGTCTGCTTCGAGTCTGTGGTCAGCAGCGACTTGTCGAAGGCGAAGTGCACGGTCGCCTGCGAGGACTGCTTGTAGTCGTCCAGGTTGGCCACGGTATTGTCCAGCGACTGGATCTTGCCCGAGGTCTCGTTCAGCTGCTGGCTCACCTGCTGGGCCTGCCCCTGCACCTGCTGCGCCTGCTGCATGGCCGCCTGGGATGATTGGTTCACCTGCGCGATGCCCGCCTGCGTACGCTGGTCAACGTCCTTAATCGCGTTGGTGTTCTTGGCGGTTTCGGCATCCAACGTGTTGACGTGGTCCATTAGGGGAGTCGTCTGCTGCCGCACGTAGTTCTTGGTGGTGCAGCCACCCGCCACCAGCAGCAACGCTGCCATCCCGCCCGTCATCAGAAATCTTGCTTGCGACATAGTCCAAAACCCCTCCGATGCGCATGGTTGCACGGCGATAGCCAAACTGCATCGCGCTTCAATTCAAGGGTTTAGCTCCTGGCGCTGATCCAAGCGCGGTAAAATTTACTCAGCGTGGATCTAGTTCAAAAATCCCGCGAGCTGTCGTCGAGCCCCGGCGTATACCTTTTTAAGAACGCGGAAGGCGCGGTGATCTACGTTGGCAAGGCCAAGGATCTCCGCGCCCGCGTCCGCACCTACTTCATCGCCGGAACGTTCGAGAACGCCAAGACCGGCTCGCTCCTGCGCGAGGCCGTGGACCTCGAGACCATCGTGGTCGACACCGAGGCCGAAGCTCTGGCGCTCGAAAACAACCTCATCAAAGAGATCAAGCCCCGGTTCAACATCCTGCTCCGGGATGACAAGACCTATCCCTTTATCCGCCTGAGCCGCGAGCCCTACCCCCGGGTCTACGTCACCCGGCGGATCCTCGATGACGGGGCCGAGTACTTCGGCCCATTCTTCCCGGCCAGCCTCGCCTACCGGATGGTGCACTTCGTCCACAAGCACTTCCTGGTTCCCTCGTGCCGCGTGGATCTGACCCGCAATCACGCCCGCCCTTGCCTGGAGTTCCACATCCACCGCTGCCTCGGCCCCTGCGTCGCCGGCCTGACCACCCCCGAGCGGTACCAGCAGGCGGTCAACGACACGCGGCTGTTTCTCTCCGGACGCCGCTCCGACCTGGCCCGCGACCTGCGCCAGCGCCGGGATGCCGCCGCCGCGGCCGAGAACTTTGAGGCTGCCGCCAGCTACCGCGACCTGTTGACCGTCATTGAAGATCTACAGGAGCGCCAGAAGATGCACGCCCTTGCCGACGACGATGCCGACATCGTCGGTTTTCACCGCGAGGGCCCGCGCGCCGCGCTCAACATCTTTCACCTTCGCCATGGCCGCATCCTCGACCGGCGCGAGTTTTTCTGGGAGGACCTGCCCGACGCTCCGGAAAGTGACGACCCGCTGGGTCCCGCCCTCAAACAAATCTACCTGGGCCAGCCCTACCTGCCGCCGCGCATTTCCGCGCCCCACGACTTCGAGGACCGCGAACTCCTCGCCTCCACGCTGGGCGTTGCGATCGCCATTCCGCAGCGCGGCGGCAAGAAGGCGATGGTCGAGCTGGCCGCGCGCAACGCCGCCAATTCCTTCGCCCGCCGTTTCCGCGCCCAGGCGCCGGATATCGCCGCCGCGCTCGGCTTTCCCGAGCCCATCCAGCGCATCGAGTGCTTCGACATCTCCCACTTCCAGGGAGCGGAGACGGTGGCCTCGATGGTGGTGTGCGAGGGCGGGCGCATGAGGCGCGCCGACTACCGCAAATTCCGCATCCGTGACGTGGCCGGCGTGGACGACTTCCGCTCGATCGAGGAGGCGGTGCGCCGCCGTTACACCAAGGCTCCGCTCCCGGGCCTGGTATTGATTGATGGCGGCCTCGGCCAGCTCCACGCCGCCCGCGCCGTGCTGGACCAGCTCGGCTTTGCCAACCAGCCCCTCGCCAGCCTGGCCAAACGCGAAGAGCTGGTTTACGTCTCCGGGCGGGAGTCAGCCCCTTTGCGGCTCGATTCCCATTCTCCCGAACTGCGCCTCCTGCAGACCATCCGCGACGAGGCCCACCGCTTCGCCGTCACCTTCCACCGCCAGCGCCGCGACAAGGCCACCCTCGACTCCACCCTGTTGGCCGTGCCCGGCATTGGCCCCGCCACGGTGAAGAAACTGCTCCAGCGCTTCGGCAGCCTCGCCGCCATCCAGGAAGCCCAGCCTACCGAACTGGCCGGCATCCTTCCCGCCGCCCGCGCCGAAGCCCTATTTCAGCATCTCCACGCCGGCGGATAGGCGGGGCGCGCCCATGTCCTTCCCCGCCCTTGCATCCAAAAGCAGTAGAATGCATTTTACGGAGGTGTGAACATGGCGGATTCTTCCAAAGGTCTCTGGTTCCTCTTGGGCGTTAGCGTCGGCGCCTTGGTTGGCGTGCTGTATGCCCCTCAGTCCGGCGAGCAGACCCGCGAAATGCTCAGCCGCAAAGCGGATGAGGGCCGCGATCTGGTGACGCGCAAAGCCAGCGACCTGCGCCAGCAGGCCAGCGAGATGCGCGAGCAGGCCAGTCAGTTTAAGGATCAGGCTTCGCAGTTTGCCGATCGCGGCAAGCAAGCCGTTACCCGTCAGATCGACCAGTTCCAAGCGGCGGTCGAGGCCGGCAAGCAGGCCTACCGCGAATCCGCCGGCCTGGATAAGCCGGACGCCTCCGCCTCGCGCCTGTAAACCGCGGGGAACTCGCGTCTATCGCGTCTATAATGAGCGCTAGCCATGCATCCTTCCACCACTGACATTCTGCTCATCGTCTTCATTGCCCTGGCCGCGGTGGCGCTGCTGGGGCAGTGGCTGGCCTTCCTGGGCATCGCGCGCAAAGTGTCCGCCCTTTCGGAGGCCATTACGCCGTTGCTGCCCGCTGTGCAGCAGTCGGTGCATGAGCTGCATGCCATTGCGGTGGAAACCCGGCCCAAGCTGCTCACGGTGACCTCCAATGTCGCGGAGATCACCACCCTGGCGCGCGAGCAGTTGCAGCGCGCCGACGCCTTTGCCACCGATTTCGGGCAGCGGCTCGAGCTGCAAATGGTGCGTGTCGACGAGGCGCTGGGCACGGCACTGGCCAGCGTCGAGCAGATCACCACCTCGGTGCGCGATACCATCCTGCGGCCGGTGCAGGATGTCAACGCCGTTTTCCAGGGAGTGCGCACCGGGCTGGATTTCTTCTTCCGCCGCCGCCCCAGCCCCTCGGTGCGTCCGGTGTATCAGGACGAAGAGATGTTCATCTGAAGTTCTGAAGCAGCTCCCCAAAAAAACGGGCGGCTCCATGGGAGCCGCCCGTTTCCCTTTTGCTTGCGGCGATTTGATGGGCGCGGGCCCCAGCGCGGCTGCGCCGCGCGCCCCGCTTCTGCTCGCACCGGCATGGGGACCCCGGAGCCCCATGCCGGTGCTGCGCTCGCGGGGAC
>Ga0134125_10009559_pt1 | contig 10903 bp, 7 predicted proteins | sample KB31751_FD_96464 | JGI IMG/M metagenome (GOLD analysis project Ga0134125, IMG submission 96464) | Terrestrial soil microbial communities with excess Nitrogen fertilizer from Kellogg Biological Station, Michigan, USA - KB3-175-1 | ecosystem: Environmental > Terrestrial > Soil > Unclassified ...
CATCAGCGCATTGATGATCTTGGCGGTCTGCGCGGCTCCGACCTGAATGTCATTCCCCAGTCCGGGATGCTCATCATTGCCGTCGGTAAATCCCGGCTCGATGTATGACACTTGAGGCAGAGTTCCGTTTTGCAGGTCGGTGAAGTACTGGGTTAAAGGAAAAAATTTGTTCTGGTGCGTGGCCATGAATCCGGAGAAATCGTCGAGTTCCGTATCAAGATGTGGATCCATGTAGTAGATCTTGTAGAAAATGTTCTTGGTGTCGAGCAGATCGAAGATGGTCTTTGCGCTTACCTGCTGCGTGGGCCGATGCACGTGGCCAACCGACGTGGCCGCGACCAGGTAAAGTCGATTGGCTTCGGTTTCGGTCGGAGCCGGAGCAAACCAGCGGTCTGACGTGGCAAATTGGCTGGCCATGAAGTAGTAGTAAGGGATGTCGTCAGCGGTGTAATAGCCCATGGCCCGCACGCCGACCGTGTCCTGGCTGCCCTGCCCCAGTGCTGCCGCACCCGCCTGCACAACAAATCCATCCATTGTGGGCGTGTCGGAGGTTTCGTTAAACCGATTGAAGTCGATGTGGCTCGTAGCCCAATCCGCACTGGTGTTCTCGACACATTTCGTGACCAGGTGAAATGCATTCACGGTGCTGCCATCGAACGCAGGATTATGCGCGTCCGGGGGCATGCCATCTACGTCTTTCGGCAGTCCGAGGGAAGCGCGATAGTCGTTCAGGTGTCCGAAATAGGTATCGAACGAACGATTTTCCTGCGACATGAAGACGATGTGATTGATGGCGCTCAGGTCCCCCGTGGGACCGTTATGAGGACCGGGAGTCGGCGTGACGCCTGTTCCTCCGCCGCCTGCATTGGCATTACCCGAGTTGCTCAACGCCAGGCATCCGGACAACGAGCACACGAGCGCCGCAATCGCGAATAGGAAAATTGAGGACTTCAATAGTTTCAGATGCATGAATGCACTCTTCTCGAAGCGGCGCGCCGAGAAGTTACTCCAGCTCTGATGAATGCAGCAGAGCTGGAGATGTGTGATGGATAAGTAACCAGGTTATTGCGACTTTCCAGCCGCGTTTTCCGCGACCTCGCTGGCTTGGCTGACTCGTACCAGATTGGGAATCATCGGCGTAACCTCGAAGGGAATCTTGTCCCGGGCCGAGAGCACCGCTTCCGGTTTCGCTCTTTTCAAAGTGACGTGATCATCCCAGGGATCGAGCTTGATGCGGCTGCCCAGAGGCAACGCGGCAATCTGGTGCACGTCGTTCACCTTCAGCGTCGGGGCTGAGGGGATCAGCGACTCCATCCGCAGCACATCGTCTCCTTTGGCCATTTTGTTGCCGAAGTTGGGATTGATGAGCCACCGCAATTCGTGGGAATGCGCCTGGAGCGCGCGCAGGAACAGTCCGGCATTTGCCAGTTTGTCGTTATAAGGAGACTTGCGCAGAAGTTCGACAGCTTTCTTGTCCGCCGCATCTTCGTCGGCCTCGTTCCGCTCCATACTGACTTTCTGCATGACATCTTCATCAGGGAAGATGAGACGGTCGCTGAATGCATATTTCGTATTTACTGAATGCCCGAGAGCGATGTGCGCGAGTTCATGCGAGATCATCATGGCCAGCGAGGCTTCGTCGGGAAGCACGTCAAGCAATCCACGGCTGAGCACGATCGTATTGCCCACCGTGAATGACTCCAAAGGCGTGGTCAGCAGAACGCGGCAACGAACTTCGGGCTGAATGTTGAGATTGTTCGTGATCTCCAGATTGTTCACGACGGTTTCGAGAATCTTGCTGACCTCTCCCGGAGGAGCCAACACTCCGGCCCGCTCCATGCGATCAAGTACGTTGTCTTCGGCTTCGCGCTGCCACTTGCGACGGCTCTCGAGCGGACTAATCTCGTTGGCTCCATCGCCGCTCTTATCCGTGACGTCTTTTACCGACTCTACCTGCATGTCGGTAAACTCCGTCTGCTGGCCCGAGTGCTTCAAGTCGTATCCCCACAGGCGAGTCTGGCCTTTCATGCTGATGTGGCGTACCAGGTCGTATTTCACGTCGGCATCTTCGGTATAAACGAACGCCGGCAGCCACAGTCCAGGCTGCATATTAGTCCGCCAGCTATCGAAGTGAAAATAGAAATTCCCCCCGCGTTGCGGCTCGTATGTTCCATTGATGCGGACAATGTTGTGATCCTGGTCTTCTACCCAGATCCGTCCAACGAAATGCGTACCTTTGATTTTCTTGTGAGGCACGACATCGAAGACCATGGTGCGTACGTCGCCGAGGAACTCCTGGCGCAGATATTTCAGATCATAGTTCTGCTTGTTGAATCCATTGCTCAGGAATACAAGCTGCATGAACCCCTGCGGCAGGTAATTCATTTTGTAGAAGCCGTTCAGACGATCGAGCACGCGGGTGAACATCCCGGCCTTTTTCTTGTCATACATCTTGTCGTCGATGCCTCGCTTATCCAGGACCAGCCGACCGAGAAAATACTTGTCGCTCACCGGCACTTCACCAAGCTCTTCGTCCGATCGCGTGTTTTGGATATACGTTTCCACCAGCGGAGTGTATTTGTGCATGGCTTCGACCAGCCTGGCCTCACGATAGAAAATGCCATCGACGATTGCGTCATTCTGCGATCGTTGCGCATTTGCCTGCGGAGTAGCGGCATCCGGCGCTGCAGCGGCGTACGACGCGGCCAGGATGACCGTCAAAACCCAAATCTTTCTAACCAACCACATGAAATCCTCCCAAAATTGCATATCTCATTCGGCCAACGCGAAGACGATGTGGACTACAGCGTCAGAGTCATAGGGCTGTCCATCTCTTTTCGCGGGATTAAAGCGAATTTGCTGCGCGGCGCGTTGCGCCGATTCATCGAGGCCATGCCCGAGCCCGCGTACAACTTTTAAAACTCGAATCTCTCCCGACGCGGCAAACATCACGTCGAGCAGAACCTCGCCTTCGATGTGCATCTGCCTCGCTTCGGCGGTGTACGCCGGTCGCGGCTTAAACAAAATTTCCACTGGAGTGGCATCGGCGGCTTGCGCCACTCGCCGCGCCGGAGCTTGCGCAACCGTTGCATCGCCGAAGCCGCCGGTGTTGACGGCGCCCTTCGGAGTGCGGTCTCCCGAACCTGCGCCGGCCATTCCGTCGCCGAATCCGGTGCTTGCGATTACGCCCTGCTTGCCATGCGCGCCGGCGGCTCCGTTGCCATTGCCCGGTCCGGTCGGAAGATCAAATCCACCAACCGATGCTACGGTAAGCTTTCGTTCTGATTCTGATTTGCCGGCTACTCCGTTGGGATCGCCGAAGCCTCCGGTCTGCACTTCGCGAACCGGAGCTTTGATTGTTGGCTTGGCCGAGCTACCGGAATCGAACATGCCTTCCACAATTACCTTCTTCTCTGGGACGGGCGGCTTGGGTAAAGCCGGTGGCGGCGTATTCATCGCAACCTTTGGAGCTTCCGGGGCCGGCGCAGGCTTTGGGTGCGGCGTTTCCATTTTAGGAACCACTTCAGGCGGGGCAGGCGGAGCGATCTTTGGCTCCTCAGCTTTCAATTCCGCGAGCACTTTCGGCGGAGGCACCGGCTTGATGATCTCCGGTCGCTCCAGCGTTGGCGTGATCAGCGTGACGGAATCATGCTTGGCCTCCACTAACCGCACCGCCTCTTTCGGCAGCCACATGCCGATGCGAAGGATGAGCAGGATGGCAGCAGCATGGATCACGACGCTGGCGCCTAGCCGATTCCATTTGCGCGGCGAGCCAACCTCTGCGAATCGCGGCACCGCACTGTGTGACATCCGCCTGGGCGTCACCTCATGGATCGTCGCCACGCCAGAGCGGTACGAATTCGGAGTTTCCTCTTCTACAGATTGCGTATTGGTCCGTCTCACCCTTGCTCCTACTGCGTATCGGAGTTTTCACTTCGCGCCTGGCTGACGATCACCTGCGCACGTTGACTACTTCGGCCAGTTGCTTTCGCCAGAGGAGAACTCCGGGCGAGCTGCTCCGCAGAGACTCTCCGTGTAGTGATGAATCCGTTATGAGGAGTGTTGCTCACGGTGACGTATTTCCATGTTTTTCGCAGCTCTGATTTGGTTGCATGCAAGGAAAGCTGGATCAGAGGGCAACCAGAGCGGCTCCATTGGCACTCTACTTTGTCGAGGAGCTATTTACCCCATGGTTAATAAGCGGTTACGAGTGGGAGTGGTATTTGGCACCAGGCCGGAGGCGATCAAGCTCGCGCCCGTCATTTCAGAGTTGAAGCAGCGTTCCGCGCAGTTCGAACCATTTCTCATTTCAACCGCTCAGCATCGATCGATGCTTGATCAGGTAATGAATGTCTTTGGCATCAGTCCAGACGTAGATCTGGACCTGATGCAGCCGAACCAGACCCTGAATGGTCTTACCTGCCGCGTGCTGCAGTCCATGGATTCTGTGCTGCTTCAGAATCGGCTCGACGCTCTGATCGTGCAGGGAGACACGACAACGGCGTTCGCAGCTGCCCTGGCTGCGTTTTATAAGCGGATTCCGGTAGCTCACGTGGAAGCCGGGCTCAGAAGCCGCGACATAGCCAATCCCTTCCCCGAAGAGGTAAACCGCAAATTGGCAGCGGTGGTGACTTCATTGCATTGCGCTCCGACCTCGATTGCTCGCGACAATCTGCTGAGCGAGGGAATTCCGCCAGAGCAGATCGTCACTACTGGAAATACAGTAGTAGATGCAGTGAAAATGCTTGTGGATATGCGAATGGCGGATCAGCCCTTGCCCGCTGAAGTGCCAAACGATGGCAGCCGCATTCTGCTTATCACCTCGCATCGCCGCGAATCGTGGGGCACGGAGCTCGAAAACATCTGCGATGCAATCCGCGATGTCGTCACCCGTTTCTCCGACGTGCGGGCCCTTTATCCCGTGCACATGAATCCGAATGTGCGCAGCACGGTAATGTCGCGCCTCGGCAATCTGGATCGAGTGCACCTGATCGAACCCGTGGATTATTTTGGTTTCCTTTCCCTTCTTCGCCGCTGTTATCTGGTCATGACGGACTCGGGCGGAGTGCAGGAAGAAGCTCCCACATTTGGGAAACCGGTGCTGGTGCTGCGAAAGGTTACAGAGCGTCCTGAAGCCTCGATGATGGGGCTGGCTCGCATCGTGGGCACATCGAGAGAGGCCATCGTGCGTGAGGCAAGCGACATCCTGAGCAGCAGCGTGGTGTATCGCACGATGTCAGAGGGCATGAATCCGTATGGCGATGGACGCGCCTCGGCGCGCATCGTCGAGAGTCTCTGGCGCTGGATGAATGGCGCAACTCCAGTGCTTGAATCTTTACAACAATTTGACAGTGGAACAAGAGAGCAGACCGCTACCGTTGCGCTGTGAGCGGCATCCAAAAATAGTGAAGCAGCACACTTTTTTGCAGTACTAACAGATTGGTTTATGGGCCCCGAAATTCACGTGTGTGAAGTTCGCCCGGCTGATGGAATCTGAACAGTTGATTCAAGCGGCGTTCCGAGAGGGCGAATGCTACTGGCGTTATTCACAGCGGTCGTTGTTCTAATCTGCATCTACACCGTGCGGCATTACTGCTTTACGGTAAGCCGAATCATTGGCGCCCAACGCCATCCCTACGTGGATGTAGATTCGGCTGATTGGCCGGCGGTCACCGTTCTCATCGCGGCACACAACGAAGAAGCCGTGGTAGCAGACATTCTCAGCGCGCTGCTGGAAGTCGATTATCCCGCAGAAAAGCTGGCCATCGTTCCGGTTAATGATCGTTCGGTCGATCGGACGCGCGAAATAATAGACAGCTACGTCGCTCGACATCCCGGACGCATAACTCCCTTTCACCGCGCTGGAGGCAAGCCCGGCAAAGCTGCGGCCTTGAAAGATGCCATGGCCTTCGTCAACACGGAAATCATGCTCGTCTTTGACGCCGACTATGTTCCCGGCAAGGCTCTCATCCGCCAGCTGGTCGCGCCTTTCTTCGATCCCGAAGTGGGAAGCGTCATGGGACGCGTTGTTCCCTTGAACGTTGGCAAGAAGCTGTTAACGCGAATTCTCGATCTCGAGCGCTCGGGTGGATATCAGGTGGATCAGCAGGCTCGCATGAACCTGCACTTCGTGCCGCAGTATGGCGGCACCGTGGCCGGTATTCGCAAATCGGCGCTCGATGAAATTGGCGGATGGAACGAGAACACTCTTGCCGAGGACACCGATCTCACCTACCGCCTGCTGCTCGCAGGATGGAAAACGGTTTATGAAAACCGGGCCGAGTGCTACGAAGAGGTCCCGGAGCGGTGGCCGGTGCGCGTGCGCCAGATCATGCGCTGGGCCAAGGGACACAATCAGGCGATGGTCGGCTACTCCGCGGCGCTGCTGCGCTGCCGAAACGTAAGCTGGTGGGAGCGCTTCGATGGCCTGCTACTGCTCGGGGTCTACATGATGGCTCCGGTCCTGCTGCTGGGTTGGGTGCTGGCTATGACGCTCTTCTACATTGGCGCTCCTGTGGGTGGCGGGATAGCCGTGCTCGGGCTTGCGGCGTTTACCACCTTGGGAAACTTTGCCGCATTCTTCGAGATCGCCGCCGCTGCGCGGCTCGATGGCTCTCGCGCGCGCATCCAGCTTCTGCCTCTCACTTTCCTTGGCTTTGCCGTTAGTTCGATCAGCGTCTCGCGCGCTGCCTGGCAACAGTTCACGGCGTCGCTGCGCGGCCAAGAGATGGTTTGGCACAAAACCGAGCGCTCTCGTGTTGGCTCAGTGGTGCTGGAGAAGTCCGCGTGATGTCGATTCTCGCGCCGCTGGCTCTCACCGCTTCTACCGGCACTTTACTGCTGCTGCCGTTGGCTCCGGCACTCCATGAATTGAAATCGAAGCGCGATGCCGGGCCTCTGGTGACGCGCAAAGACGACGGCAAGATCGAAAACTTTGCCGTATCGTTGCGCCGGCGCTTTCAGACGCTGCACATTCCTTTTGCCGAAGCGGCCGACCGCGAGTTCAACGCCTTCGTTGAACACGATGGGGCGAGGGTGTTTCTGGTTACCAAACCTGAAACCTGGGCCGCGCAGAATCGTATCGACGCTCTGGTGATGTGCGCTGTCTCTTCCAGACTTCCTGACGGATTCGAATCGAGCGGCGACTTTTATGCGCTCGAAACCATCCATACCGGGCGGAACACCATTTTTCGTGCGTTGCTCGGCGAAGAAGAGATTGTGCTGGGTGCCGCAAGCAAGGTATTGCGCTGGATCCACGCCGAAGCTGGTCTTCTGGTTTGTGAGAACTGCCTTCTTTTCGGACGGACCTCTTCGGCAAAATCCATCACGCTTTCCTCGGGTTGCCGCTTTGAGCGGATGCACGCTCCAACGATATACAGCTCGCGCTACGCATTGCGCCTGCCGCTCCGCACCGAGTCGTTTCCTTTTTCGAAATTGGCTCGCGCGGGTATCGGACGTAGGCGGATATTGGGAGACGCGCGCCTTCACTCCGGGGAACAGCATCGTGGGGACCTCGTCGTCACGAAGAGCTTAGAAATGGAAGAAGCGGCTTGCGTTCTCGGCAGCGTGAAGGCAAACGCAAAAATCTGTCTTAAGCGCCGCGCCGTGGTTGACGGGGCGCTGGTAAGCACCAAAGCAATCTCCATTGGACCCGGATCGTTTGTGAAGGGTCCGGTCATTTCTGAAGAAGAAATCGTCATTTCTCCCGGGGTACAGATCGGTCTGCCGGGCGCTCGCACCACAGTGAGCGCGCCGCGAATTCGCATCGCCTCCGGATCGGTGTTGCACGGTACCGTGTGGGCGAGAGTGGAAGGCCGCACCGGAGACTGAATGCGACGCTTGATCTCATTGTTGTTTTTCATGACAGCGGCAGTGTGCGCAGCCGCGTCTGCGCAGGTCTTCGATCCGAGCGGGTATCAACAGCCCGATGGAGCAATCACCCTTCATTATCACGGCGATTACGTGGAGCCCTACTTTGCCACCAAGGCGCTCCTGCTGGCCCAGGATGCGGGGCTGGATGTGCGCGAGCCCGTACAGAAATGGATTCACTGGCTGCTTCCTCGGCAGGAGAAGAATGGCAGTTTCGGTCGCTACTGTCGAAAGCCGGATCAGGATTGGAAGCTTTGTTCCCCGGCAGACGCCGACGATTCCAGCCTCGCCTTGTGGCTGCAACTGCTGTACACCCATGCGCCTGACTCAGGAATTCCCATTGAGTGGCAGGCCAGTGTAGATCGGGCTCGGGCCGGTCTGGACGCACTCAGGAATTCGCGGCTCGGGGTGTATCACGTTTCCCGGCAAAACCATGTAGCCCTGCTGATGGACAACGTCGAGGTCTATTCCGCCCTGGTCGCAATCGCTGAATCCCAGCAGCGCTTCGGGCAAACCGGCGAGGCCGCAGAGACTCAAAGTAAGGCAGAGTCTCTGGATTCTTCCATCCAGCAGGTGTTCTGGATGAAACACGAGGACTGGTTTCGGCCATCTATCCAGAAGACCAAGCCAGAGTTCTACCCGGATGTGGTGGCGCAAGTATTCCCCTGGCTCGCCAATATGCCCATGGACTCCGACGTACAAACTCGCGATGCCTGGAAACGCTGGAGACAGCGCTATGCGAACGAATGGCTCGACAAGAAGCTCGATCCGCACCCCTGGGGGCTGGTGGCCATGGCAGCAGTCAAATTCGGTGACAACGACAGCGCGGCCTGTTGGCTCTCACGATCGGAAGCGCTCCGTTTTAGCTCGAATTGGAACGTACTGGAAGAAGCGGCCTTCCAGGCGGTGCAGAAAGAAATCGGCGCAGATAGCGAGATGAGTCCGCAAGCCTGCTCACGGGTGACGTCAGGCCAATGACCGCAATGTTTAAGCCGAAACTTGCGGTTGCCATGGCTCTGGTGCTGCTTACCTGCACGGCGGCGGTCATGTATCGCGACAAGAATCGAACGCCTGCATCTCCGGACACGATTCTGCTTCTGCTACCTGACGCCGTCGATGAGAAGGACCCGCAGGTGCAAGCCTGGTTCGATGCTGCCGCAGAAGAGGGATTCCACTTGCAGTCGGTACGGGACTCGGCGCTGCTCGATCCCATGTTCCAGATGCAGGCAGCCGGTCTGATCGTTCCCGATCAGGTACATCGGCAGGCAAACGACGCTCTGATCGGAGCACTGCATCGCTATGTGGATCAGGGCGGCAGGTTGATGCTGGTGTATGACGCTTGCACCTTCGACTTGAATGATCGGTATCCCGGCGGGGCTTCGCGCTTATCGGACCTCGCCGGCGTGGATTATGCGCTTTATGACCGATTCGGAACTGCAAGCATCGTGACCGGCAGCGTGTGGGGAACGACAATGGCGATGCAGCAGCTTGCCATTCCACCCGGCTCATACATTCCTGCACGACCCAAGACGAGCAAGTCTCCCCTGCGCAGCGTAGCCTTGCGGACCGGAGAGAGCGAGGCTGACGATCGCCAGGTGCTGGCTGGATATCTCTACGGCGAACTCGATTATTCGAGCTTCCAGACTGCGGGAGAATTCAAAGGCAAGGTCCTGCTCGAATCAAACACTGCCATGGTTGCCGGAGAAAGCCATCATGGAGCCGGCGACGTTTTATTCGTCAACCTGCCGCTCGGATACCTGGAGACGCGCACCGATGGCATGCTGCTCCACTCATTCCTTCGCTATTTCGGAAGTAGGATGTTGCACCTGCCCTTCCTTGCAAACGTTCCTGACGGAGTCGGCGGTGTGGTCATGAATTGGCACATCGACGCGGCTTCGGCGCTCAAACCGCTGGCTGTGCTGCGGAATGCGGGAATCTTCGATCAAGGTCCATTCTCGGCCGATTTCACTGCCGGGCCGGATGTGGACGAATTGCACGATCGGCGCGGCCTTGATCTCGATAAGAATCCGGTCGCGCGCTCCTGGGTGCAGTTCCTGCTCGCGCATGGCGACGAAGTCGGGAGTCACGGAGGATGGATCCACAATTACTTCGGCAAAAATCTGTCAGAGACAAATGAAGATTCCTTCCAGCGTTATCTGGTGCTGAACAAAGAAGCCGTGGAGACCGCGGCCGAGCGACCGGTCACCGAGTACTCCGCTCCTTTAGGAAATCAACCCGAGTGGGTAACCCGATGGCTGGAAAAGCAGGGCGTGATTGCCTACTACTTCACCGGCGACGCCGGCATGGGCCCAACTCGCGTCTATCGGGAGCGGGGACGCGAAGGCGATAAGATATGGGCATTCCCAATTCTGCACTTCGGAGATGAAGCCAGTCTTGAAGAAATGCAGATGAATGAAGTTCCTGACTCGACGGTACGCACCTGGCTGCTGAACATCGCAAATTTCACTTCCAGCCTGCATGTCGTGCGCCTGGTGTATTCGCATCCCCTCGGTGCGACCAGCTACATACCAGCGCTAAAAGCCTGGTTCGATCGCACCGGCAAACTGGCAGCCGAACACAAATTCCGCTGGTACACGATGTCGCAAGTCGCCGGCTTTTTGAATGCCCGCGAGGACGTAGTCTGGAGTCTCGAGCAGCAGGACGGGCGCTACCTGCTCAAGGCCAGCCATTCGACATCTTTAAACCATCAAGCCTGGATGCTTCCCGATTCGCATTACCAGGAGCCGCGCATCATTGAAGGATCCGCAGACATTCACGATCAGGACGGTTACTGGATCGTGGCTGCCAAAGATTGCAAGCACTTGAAGCTTCGTTTTACAGAGCGAGCAGCCGGCGATACGAACCCTCAGGCCCCAAATTGATTTCCTAGAGGATTCGGAATGAAACGAATTTTGTTGTTGGCTTCATTTTTGCTGTTCTTTCTGCCTGCACTGTTTGCCCAGGAGACCGGCGCGCCGCCTGCGCAAGGCGCCAGCATTCCCGGATTGGGAGCGATTCCCTTCGGCCTGAACGG
>Ga0134125_10009561_pt1 | contig 10901 bp, 10 predicted proteins | sample KB31751_FD_96464 | JGI IMG/M metagenome (GOLD analysis project Ga0134125, IMG submission 96464) | Terrestrial soil microbial communities with excess Nitrogen fertilizer from Kellogg Biological Station, Michigan, USA - KB3-175-1 | ecosystem: Environmental > Terrestrial > Soil > Unclassified ...
AACAGCCGCGCCGGCTACATGTTTCATGCTGAGGCGCTGCTGCTTGGTCTCCTTTTCGCGCTCAACGATACCCTCGCGGCGATCTTCGACCCCTTCATCAAAGGGCTCAATTCGATGCCACGCCTCATCATGGCGCCGATCTTCGCCGTATGGTTCGGCCTCGGCATCTGGTCGAAAGTCGCGCTCGGCGTGACGCTCGTCTTCTTCGTCGTGTTCTTCAACGTGTTCCAGGGCATCCGCGAGGTGAGCCCGGTGCTGCTCGCCAATGCGCGCATGCTGGGCGCCAGCCGGTATCAGCTCATCCGCCGCGTCTACATCCCCTCGGCCCTGAGCTGGGTGTTCTCGAGCCTTCACCTCTCGGTCGGGCTGGCCTTCGTCGGTACGGTGATCGGCGAATATCTCGGCTCCTCCGCCGGCGTCGGCTATCTCATCCTCGAAGCCGAAGGCACCTTCGATATCGAGACGGTGATCGCCGGGGTCATTCTGCTGACGGCTTTTGCACTGACCCTCGACTATCTGATCAGCATCGTCGAGACATCGCTCCTCAAATGGCAGGCGAAATGACGGCCGCCCGGCTCGACATCGCCTTCCACGCGCCGGCGCATTCGACGACCTTCACCGCGGGTCTAAAACCCTTCGCCGAAGCGGTGATGCGCGACGCACCCGATGCGGTCGAGATCGCGCTCCATCCCGACGGCACGCGTGGCGGCTTGCTCACCACGCAGGTTCAGTTGCTAGAGAGCGGCGGCGCCGATGCGGCCTTCGTCATCCCCGGCTTCACGCCCGAGCGCTTTCCCGACAATTTCGTCTTCGGCATTCCCGGACTTTTCCGCGATATTACCGAGGCGACGCTGACCTATAGCCGTGTCGTCACTGCCGGCGCGCTGCGCGGCTATGGCGATTTCCATGTCATCGGCGCTTTCTGTACCGAGCCGTTCACGCTGCATGCGGCAAAGAAACTCACCTGTCTCGCCGATCTCAAAGGTATGAAGCTGCGCGCCGCCAACGGCGCAGACGAGATCATGCTGAAGCAGCTCGGCGCCGATGCGCGGATCGTCCCCGGCGACCGCATCGTTTCGGCGATCGAGAGCGGCGAGATCGACGGCACGACCTTGCATATTGGGCCGCTTTACGATCTCGGTGTCGATCGCGTCACGATCTACGATTATCTGCTGCGCCTCGGCTGCGCGCCGCTGTTGATCCTGAGAACAAGCGCAGCCTCGATCGGCTGCCCGCAGCGGCGCAGGAAGCGATCCGCCGCCATAGTGGCGAGGCTTATGCGCAGAATTACGCGCGCCGGGTCGCCGCGCATCACGACGTCCTCCTGGCCAAGCTCAAAGCCGATCAGCGGCGCACCCGCACCGAGCCGCCGGCGGCTGAGGTCGAAGCGTCGAACGCCGCGTTCAAGCCGATCATCGATGCCTGGCTGGCCAAGGATCCGCGCCATGCGCGCATTCTCGATGCGGTGAAGGCCGAGGTCGCGAAACTCCGCGCCGGCGCTTAGCCGGGCGCGCGACGCGGTGCCGGCGCCGGCCGCGCGGCAGGACGACGCGTTTCGAGGCGATTGCCAAGGGTGCGGCAGAGACCAGCGACGCCTTCCGGCATCAGATACATCGCCGCGATCAGCACGATGCCGTAGACCGCCCAGGGCGCAGCGTCGGAAATCTCGCTGGCGACATTGGGGACGAATTCGATGAAGACCGCCCCCACCGCCGCGCCCGGAATCGAAGCGACACCCCCGACGACGATGCCGACGAGGAAACTCAAGCTCAGGAAGATCGGGAAGCTGTCAGGTGCGACGAATTGTGTGATGATGGCGCTGAGCGAGCCGGCGATGCCGGCATACATCGCGCTGACGCCGAAGGTCGCGGTCTTGTAGAAGGCGTTGTCGATGCCCATCGCGCCGGCGGCCATGGCATGGTCGCGGATCGCGACGATGGCGCGGCCGGTACGCGCGCGCAGCAGATTCCAGCCGACGATATAAAGCGGGATCGCGATCGCGAGGCAGAAGAAATAGAGCCACTGATCCTGGTCGAGCGGCAGCACCGGCGAGTCCGGCTTATCGAACATGATGCCCTGCACGCCGCCGGTCAGCGGCGCGACGCGATTATAGTTCAAGAGCTGCGGCGTCGCGACGGCGAGCGCGAAGGTCGGCAGCGCGAGATAGAGGCCTTCGAGGCGCAACGCCGGCAAACCGAAGAGAAAACCGACGACGAGACAGAGCGCGCCGGCGATCGGGATTGTCATCCAATAGGGCATGCCAACCTTCGTGACGAGGATCGCCGTCGTATACGCGCCGATCGCGAAAAACGCACCGTGGCCGAGCGAGATCTGACCGTTGTAGCCGATCAGAAGATTGAGGCCGAGCAGTGCGACGGCGTAGACGATCACCATCGTCGCCTGGAAGGTGTGATAGGAGCTGAGCACAAAAGGCAGCGCGAGCAGCACAACGGCGAGCGCCGCGAAGCCGGCGGTGTTGATCTGGCTGCGGCTCATACGCGCGTCACCACGGTGCGGCCGAAGAGGCCGGAGGGTCTGAGGAGCAGCACGCCGACGATGATCACCAGCGCGACGCTGAGCTTGATCTCGGTGCCGACGACATAAGCTCCGGCGAGATTCTCGAGCACGCCGACCACGAAGCCGCCGATCACCGCGCCCAAGGGGCTGGTGAGACCGCCGAGCAGGGCCGCGGCGAAAGCGTAGAGCAGGATGCCGCCCATCATATTGGGATCGAGATAGACGATCGGCGCCGCCATCATGCCGGCGACGGCGCCGATAACGCTGGCGAGGCCCCAGCCGAGCGCCAGGATCCAGCCGGTGCGAATACCGACCAGTTGGCTCGAAACCGGATTCTGCGCCACGGCGCGCATCGCGAGCCCCAGAGCCGTGAATCGGAAGAAGGCGAAAACCAGGATGAGCAGCGCGAGGGTGACCGTGATCATCCCGACCTGATGCGCCGACATGAAACGGCTGGCATACCAGGCATTGGCCGGGAACGGGCTCGGAAAGCTCTTGATATCGTAGCCATAGATCCAGCCGGCCACGCTATTGAGGACGAACAACAGTCCGACGAAGACGACGACGACGGTCAGCACCGGCTTGTCCTCGATCGGTCGAATGATGATGCGTTCGATCGCGGCACCAGCGATGAATGAAAGGACGAGCGTCAGCAGGAACGCCGCCCAATAGGAGAAGCCGCCTTGCATCAAGGTCCAGGCGAGGAAGGCCGAGAACATCGCGAGCTCGCCCTGGGCGAAATTCACGTGATGCGTCGCCTGATAGATCATCACGAGGGCGAGCGCGATGCTCGCATAGAGACCGCCGGTCGCGAGGCCGGACAGAAGTTGATTGAGAAAATTCTCCACCGTGCCTCACTGATTCGCAAAAACACGCGTCATTGCGGACAACTGCTTCGTCGCGCTCCACGCTTCTCGCAATGACGAAAAAGCGGCATCCTACCCCTCACCCTTCGACCGGTTTGCCGACCAATTCCCAGCGCGTGCCGTCATAGCGCTTCAATTGCAGCGTGTGGATCGGGAAATAATCCTCGGCGCTAGTATTGAGCGTGATGCCAGGCAGCAGCAACGGTATCGCCACGTTGTGCAGGCTGGTCGCGACCTTCATGATGTTGTCGCGCGTCAGATCATCGCCCGCGCGTTTCAGCACTTCGACCATGGTCTGCGCGGAGATATAGCCCAGCGGCGACGCACGGTCGGACGCCCGATCCTGCTCTGGCACGTATTTGTCCACCCAGGCCAGATAATCTTTGACCGCCGGATCATTCGCCCACACAGGGTTGGTCGGATCCTTGGTGCTCTCGGTCGACATCAGGCCTTTGAGCTTCTCGTCGCCGACCGGGCCGATCACGCTCTTGGCCGTCGCCACATAGGGAATGAACAACAGCAGATTCTCGCCGCCCTGATCGCGCGCGGCGGAGACCGCCTGCGCTGCCGCGCGGCTCTGCGCCATCAAATAGAGCGTATCGGCGCCTGCCGCTTTCAAGGACAGAATCTGCGATGTGACCGTCGGATCGGTTACCGCATAGCTCACCTTCGCCACCACCATCGTCGCCGCCTTGTCACCCAGAGCATCGAGGAAAGGCTGGAGATGATCGGTGCCGAAATCGTCGTCCTGATAAAGGATGCCGATCTTCGCGTTCGGTTTTTCGGTCAGGATGTAGCGTGCAATGACCCGGGATTCCGCCGCGTAGCTCGACTGAAAGCCCATCGTCCACGGATATTTCTTCGGATCGATCAGGCTGTACGAGCCGGTGGTGACGAAGAGCTGCGGCACCTTCTTGCTGTTCAGGTAGGGCCGCACGGCGACATTGGTCGGCGTGCCGATCTGGCCGTACATCAGCAGCACCTTATCCTGCTCGACGAGGCGGCGCGTCTGCTCGACCGTCTTCGGCGGCTGATAGCCGTCGTCGAGCGCGATGAAATTGATCTTGCGGCCATTGACGCCGCCCTGATCGTTGATCATCGCGAAATAGCCGGCCATCTGCCGCTGGACCGGGCTGGTCGATGAAACCGGACCCGAAAAGGCCCAGGTCGTGCCGAGCTTGATCTCGGTATCCGAGGCGCCGGGATCGTATTTCCCCGCGGCAACAGCCCGCTCCGCGGCAAAAGCCGAGACTGCAACGATTGCGAACGCGATGACAAAGCGCTTCATGGCATGCCTCCCGCGATAATCGTTTCGTTTGTCGCTTATCCGCGACTTGCGAAAAGTATCCAGCGGCGGCGCGCTATTTTCAACGGGAAAAGAGTGGGAGCGGTTTAGGCCAGTTCGTAGAGCTTCTGCGGGGTCTTGTGCAGCCGCTCCGGCCCATTCGGGCCGATGAGGAAATTGTTCGTGTTGCTCATGAAATTCTTGTTCACGACCATCGCCGCGTGCAGGCCGATATTCATGTTCTCGCGCACCAGCATGGTCTCGTCCTGGCGGATCAGCGGGCGCTCGACCATCTCATAGCCCTGCCCGTGGCAAAGGATACGCTTCTCTTCAGGCAGCTTATGCGCACGCATGAATTCGTTATGCGCGGCGAAGACCTCCGCACAGGACGCGCCCGGCTTCATGCGGTCGAGCACATTCTGCTCAGCCGCGAGCACCATCGCGTGCGCATCGATGATCTCCTGCGTCGCTTTGCCCATGACGGCGAAGCGGAAGAGATGAGTGTAGAAGCCCGAGGGGCCATTGCATTCGATCATGATACCAACGACGTCGCCCTTCTCGATCGTGCGGCCTTGCATGAATTTCGGCTTGACGAAGGCCGGCTGGCCCGGCGGTGTCGCCATGACGATATAGAGCCCCTGCGAGCCGCCGCGCAGCGTCGTCAGATACTGCATATAAGCGGCGACCTCGTATTCCTTCATGCCTGGCTTCACATAGTCGAGCAGCTGAACCATCACCTCGTCCTGCATCACCGCCGTCTCGCGGATGAGCCGGATCTCCTCCGCGCTCTTGATCGCCTTGATGTCGTCGACGAGATCGGTCGCGTCCTGCCAATCGAGATTGGGCAGCAGATCTTTGAGTCCCTGCGCGAAGCCGTGATACATGCCGTTCGGCCCGACCAAACCGACATGCCGATAGCCGGCGCGCTTCAGCTCATTCGCCATTAGCTCGGCATCGTAGCGGCCGGTGTAATCGACGGCACCATTGAAGCTCGGCGTCGAGACGCGCTTGCCGATGCCGCGGAATTCTGGATGGTCGCCGTTATAGCCCCACTCGCCGCCGAAAATGCCGACCTCGCAGGTCGTCATCAGCCCGTCCACCGGGAAGATCACCGAACGCGGATAGGCGTTGGTCGCCGGCGTGTCAGTGAACCAGCGCGTATAGCCGCCCATCCAATCTTCCGAGCTTTGCAGCACCAGCGCATCGAGCCCGGCTTTCTGCATCGCCGCGCGCGTGGCGCTCCAGCGGCGTTCGAGCTCGGCGGTCGAGATCGGGTTGCGGATCGCAGATTGGGCTTCGGCCATGACTTGTCCCCTATTCCTTGGCGCCGGTGGCGTCGATGACGACCGTCGCGAAACGACACGGCTCGCTGCCGCGATTGGCCCAGCCATGCACCGTGGCGCGCTGGATCATCACGTCGTGCGGCTTCATCGCCAGCTCCGTGCCATCATCGAGCAGCATGCTGAGCGTGCCGGCGAGCACGACGATGTAATCGATGGTCTCGGTCTTGTGCATATGCGGCGCCGTGCCGGGCATCAGCTCCAGGATACGGAACAACGCGCCCCCATTGCGCGGCAGCACCGGGAAATCCGTTTGCGTCGGATCGGCGCCGTCGAGCGCGGGTGGCAGCGTGTTGAGCCAGAGGTCGGCGATCGCGATCGCTGTATCCATCTTGCCGGGGTGGGATTCGATGAGGCTGTCGGCGGCGACCAGCGAGCGGCCGCTGGCATCATGCCCGGTGACGATCCGGCGGATCTTCATCAATGGATCTCCGAATCTTTGCCGGTCGCATTGATCAGCACCTCGGCGAAGACCGCCGGCTTGCCGCTGCGATTGTCCCAGCCGTGATTGGTCGAGCGCTGCACGATGACATCGCCCTCCTTGCACAGAACCTCGCCGATATCGAGCGTCATATGGAGCTCGCCCTTGAGGATGACGTAATAGTCGATCGTGTCGGTCTTGTGCTTGGTCGTATCGCCGCCCGGCGGAATTTCCAGGATGCGGAAGATCGTGCCATTGGCGAGCGGCACGGTCCTGCCCGGCTGCAGCGTCGGATCGGGACCTTTGAGCGCGGCGGGCGAGCCGGTCGTCCACCACGGATCATAGCGCCCGACGCGCTCGTCGAACCGGCCCGGCGTCGAAGCGACGACGGCGTCGCTCGTCACGACCGAGCGGCCGGCGGCATCAAATCCGGTGACGATACGTCTGGTCTTGAACGCCAATTCTTTCCCCTCGCCGCAAAGCCGTGGCTCACAAGCAATAGATATCGATCGGCAACGGAATGCGATCGTTTTCGAGAATGGTCTTCTTCCTCTGGATCACCCAGGTCTCATCGCGCCGCGCAAGATCGTATTCGGCACGGCCGAAGTAAGTGTGATGCACATCCATCAGCGGAAAGAAAGTGTGGCATGCCCAGGTCGAGCGCAGGCGGATCCGGTCGCGAAGCGGCGGCTCGAGCGGCAGGATATTGCTGACGACATGCGCCGTGCGCGGCAGCGGCAGCGCCGCCGGCGAACGGCCTGAGCGGATGCGCACGATGCGATCTTCGAGCGCGCCGCGCGCGGTGTAGTAGATCAGCGAGAGCTCGGTCTGCGGGTTGGTGGTGAGATGGCCTTCCGCGGTCCAGGTCGGGACCCAGAACTCGCAATCGACCGCGTAGAGCGCGAGCCACTCGTCCCAGCGTTTCTCGTCGAGATAGACCGCCTCGCGTGACAGCAGCTCGATGCCCGGCGCAAGCAGCGCTGCCTCGTCGACAGCGCTCATGGATAAGCCTTTCGCCCTTCCATCCCGGCGTTCATCAACCGCACCCATTCGCGGAACGGCGCATGGGTGCCGAGCTCGTTGTTCTGTGTGCGGTGGCCCTTGACGCTGGTGAGCGGATGCAGCTCGACGGCGCGCGCTTCCTCGTTCGGACCGCGCTCTATTGCACCGATGCCGCGCGAATAGCCTTGCAGGAAATCTACGCCGGCCGATTGGAAGCCGACCTGGCAATCGGCAAACACCGTTACGTCGTCAGGCGTCGCATAGCCGCCCGGATTGACGAAATCCTCGAATTGCCGGAGCCGCGCCGCGCGCAAATGCGGCGGCTCGCCGATCGGCCCCAACACATTGCTGCGCAGCTCGGTGAGGCCCGGTTCGATCGGCCGGAAGGTACGCAGGATTGGCACGATCTGATCGGCGATCTGCAGATTGGGGAAGAACACCGCATTGCGCTGCTTGATCATCCACGCGGCACGCTGCTCGCCGACGCGCGATTTGACCTCGTCGAAGGTAGCGTGAACCGCCCGCCGTTCCGGTTCGACGACGTCGTGCCAGACCGAGCTGTGGCCGTGCGGAAATTCGTAAGAGCCGATCTGGACGTCGTTGCGCTTCTGCCAATCGAGCTCGCGCGCCGCGACATTGCCCTGGCCTTTGCGGCGGCGCTCGGCGATCGCCATAAAGCTGCCATGCGCCGTATCGACGTGATACGGATCCTGGCCGTTCTCGAGCTGCATCTTCCAGTTGCCGCGATAGGTGTAGGCGACGCGGCCGGGGATGATCTCCATCCCCTGTGGTCCCTGATCCATATGCAGATCGATGAAGAATTTGAGGTCGCCGAGATGCTCGTCGAGCGGCGGCACATCGGGCGAGAGGCTGCCGAAGATGAGGCCTTTATAGGTCGCGAGCTTCGCCAGCGGGATGAGATCGTGGCTCTGGGCATCGAAGGCCGCCGGATAATCCGCCGCCTCGCGCTGCTTGATGCTGACATTCTTGCCGCCGCTGTCATAGGCCCAGCCGTGATAGAAGCAGACGTGGTATTTCGAATTGCCTTTCTCGAAACGGCAGACCGTTGCGCCCTTGTGGCGGCAGGTGTTGAGGAAAGCGCAGATATTGCCCTTCGCATCGCGTGAGACGACCACCGGCGTGCGGCCGATCCAGGTTGTGATGTAATCGTGCGCCTTGGGGATCTGCGATTCGATGGTGAGGAAATTCCAGGTGCGCTCGAAGATGTATTTCATCTCCAGCTCGAAAACCTCCGGGTCGGAATAGACGTCGCGATGCACCCGGAACACGCCCTCGTCGGGACGGTCGTCGACATAGAACCGGGCCGGCTTTATCGCCATGCGCGCGTCTCCTGCCCATGAAAATCAAGGCTTTGTGGTTGGATCGAGCGATAAAAAGCTAGACAGGGGTAGCATCCAAGTCAATTGCGCCTGCCGCGCCTCACTGCGTTGCCAGAAGCCCGTTTTAGGTGTATCGCGAGACGCAATACGGCGCGGATTGCGCCAAGCGAACAGCCAGGGAGGGGCGGATGGCACGGTTCAAATATCTCAAGAAAGAGGATGTGGCGCCCGAGCATCGCGAGCATATGCGCGACATCAACCTGACGCGCCTGCTCTTCCACAATCCCGAGATGGCGCGCGCCCATAGCCACACGGCGATGTACATCCGCTTCCAGTCGAAGCTCGATCCGCGACTGCGCGAGATGGCGATCCTGCAGGTCGGCTATTGCGCGCGGTCTCCTTATGAGTGGTCGCACCATGTGAAGATCGGCCTCGATTTCGGGGTGAGCGAGGCCGATATCCGCGCGCTGATCGACGATAGCGAAGGCCGGCCGACCAGCCTCGATGCGCTGACCAAGGCGGTGCTCAAAGCAGCGCGCGAGCTCGCCAACGAGATCAAATTGTCCGACGAAACCTTCGCCGCGCTGCAACAGCATCTCGATACGCCGCGGCTGCTCGACCTCTTCGTCGCGATCAGCAGCTACTCCGCGACCGTGCGGCTGCTCGCTGCCTTGCAGATCGACATCGAGCCCGAATACAAACCTTATCTCGACAAGTTTCCATTGCCGAAAGGGTGAAAGTCCTTCTCCGCCGTTGAGGGCGGAGAAGGATTTAGGGTGAGGCGGGAAAGTAACCCCACCTCACCCTACCCTCTCCGCCCCGCTGGTGGAGAGGGAATGAAGGGGGTTGAATGGAGGGGGATCACATCATGAGCAGCAATGCCGCCGACATCGTCGCGCGGATCGAGCGCTTGCCGGTCACCGGCTGGCATGTCAAAGCCAGGATCATCGTCGGTACGGCGACCTTCTTCGACGCTTACGATAGCCTCACGATCGCCTATGTGCTGCCGGTCGTGATCGGCCTCTGGCACATCGAGCAAAGCCAGATCGGACTGCTGATTTCGGCTGGCAATGCCGGTCAGTTACTGGGCGCCCTCACCTTCGGCTGGATCGCCGACCGTATCGGCCGGCTGCGCGCGCTAGTGCTGGGGATTTTGCTGTTCGCACTCGGCGCCCTGGCCTGCGCCTTCGCCTATGATTTCAATTCGCTCTTCACCTTGCGCACCATCGAGGGCATCGGCCTCGGCGGCGAGGTCCCGGTCGCCGCCGCCTATATCGGCGAGATGGCGAAAGCGCGCGGCCGCGGCTTCTTCTTCCTCATCTATGAAGGCATCTTCGGCATCGGCCTCTTCGCCGCTGCATTGCTCGGTACCTGGATGGTGCCACGCTATGGCTGGCAATCGATGTTCATCCTCGGCGCCGTGCCGGCGCTGCTTGCCCTGGTCCTCCGGCAAATGCTGCCTGAATCGGCGCGCTGGCTCGCCGATAAAGGCCGCCTCGCCGAAGCCGATGAGGTCGTGACCTTCCTCGAGCGCGATACGCAGAAGCGCGGCATCGAGCTGCCGCCGGTCCAGCCGATCCCGGTCAGCGAACGCGTCAGCGCGCCGTGGTCGGAGCTGTTCTCGCCGCGTTATCGCGGCCGGACCTTCACCGCCTGGACATTGTGGTTCTGCGCCTATTTCGTCAGCTATGGCATCTCGTCCTGGCTACCGTCGCTCTATCGCTTCCAGTTCAAGCTGCCCTTGGAGACGGCGCTCAGCTACGGGTTGATCACCGTCGCTTGCGGGCTTGTCGGCACGCTCGGCGTCGCCTTCTGGATCGACAAGACCGGGCGCAAGACCTGGTTCATCATCGCCTATATCGGCTCGGCGCTGCCCCTGCTCTATCTCTGGTACCACGGCGTGACGAGCGCGGAGATGCTCGTGTTCTGGGCCTCGGTCGCGTATTTCTTCACCGGCTCGAATTCCAACCTCTGCTATCTCTACACGGCGGAGATCTATCCGACGCGGCTGCGCGCCCGCGGCACGGCGACGGCGACCGCGTGGCTGCGCCTCGGCTCGACGATCGGCCCGGGCGTCGTCGGCTTCATCATCGGCGGCTACGGCCTCAACATGGTCTTCGCGATGTTCGG
>Ga0134125_10009563_pt1 | contig 10901 bp, 10 predicted proteins | sample KB31751_FD_96464 | JGI IMG/M metagenome (GOLD analysis project Ga0134125, IMG submission 96464) | Terrestrial soil microbial communities with excess Nitrogen fertilizer from Kellogg Biological Station, Michigan, USA - KB3-175-1 | ecosystem: Environmental > Terrestrial > Soil > Unclassified ...
CTACAACACGCATCTGGCGCCGCTGCTGATGCTGAGCCTGGTGCTGCTCGCGCGCGATTTCGCCGCCGAGCGCGGCTGGCAATGGGATCGCTGGCGCCGTGTCGCGCCGGCCGTCTGCCTGGCAGCGGCGGCGCTGAGCCCCGTCCTGTTCTTCGGCTTTCTGCGCTTCGATCTCGAAGCCTCGCAGCAGCGCGTCTGGCGGCTGGCGGCGTCCGCCAGCCGGGCGCTCGACCAGGACGGCAAACTGGCGCTGCTGCTGCCCGGCGATAACGGCAGCGTCGCCGCCATGCTGGAGGGCCTCATCCGCTTCGCGCCGCCGCGCCATCTCGATGCCGAGCTCCGCATCGTCGACCATCCGACGGGCGAGACTCTGAGCTCGCTTGCCGCGGCGGGTTATCGCTTCGCGCTGCTCTCCTGCGCGCCCGGCGGGATCGCCGGCGTTCCGCCTGGGCATGGGGCGCTCCTCGAAGCTGGGCAACAGGGCTGGCGGCCGGTCGCGGTCTGGTCCTATCCGCGCGAGCATCTCTGGGTGCGCCGGTCGCATGTGCTGACGGCCGCGACGCTCTGCTTGCCGGCCGGTTGACAGTCGCGGCTGCGCTGTCTATCGGCGGGGAAATCATCGCTGAGGGGAGCCCATCATGAGGATCGCGTTCGCCGAGCCCAGCCGGCCGAAATCCGGCACCATCGTCGTGGGCGTGCTTGAGGACCGCAAGCTCACACCCACGGCCGCGGCGCTGGACAAGGAGACGGGCGGCGCGCTGAAGCGCGCGATCGAGGCGAGCCGGTTCACCGGGCGAAAGGACGAGGTGCTGGGCGTGCTCGCGCCGTCCCGGCTGTCGGTAGGCCGCGTGCTGTTGGTGGGCCTCGGCAAGGCGCAGGCGCTCGATGCTGCGACGGCCCAGGCGCTGGGCGGCACCGTCGTAGCGCAGCTCAACAGCGTCGGCGAGAGCGAGGCGGCGGTGGCGCTCGACCACGTGCCCGGCATGAAGCTCGCGCCGGAAGACGCCGCCGCCAATCTCGCCTTCGGCGCCGAGCTTCGCTCCTACCGCTTCGATCGCTACCGCACCAAGGAGAAGCCGGAGCAGAAGCCGACCCTCAAGACGCTCAGCATCATGACCGATGCGGCCGGCGCCGCGCGGCGCGCCTTCGCGCCGCTGAAGGAAGTGGCGGAGGGCGTCTTCCTCACCCGCGATCTCATCTCCGAGCCCGCCAACGTCATTTATCCCGAGACGCTCGCCGCCGCGGCGCGCCAGCTCACCAAGGTCGGCGTCGATGTCGAGGTGCTCGACGAGCGGCAGATGAAGCGGCTCGGCATGGGCGCGCTGCTCGGCGTCGGCCAGGGGAGCGTGCGCCCGCCGCGTCTCGTCGTTATGCAATGGAAGGGCGGGCGCCGCGGCAAGGGCGCCGGCGCGCAGCCCGTCGCGTTCATCGGCAAGGGGGTCACCTTCGACACCGGCGGCATCTCGATCAAGCCGGCCGACGGCATGTGGGACATGAAATGGGACATGGGCGGCGCCGGCGTGGTGATCGGCCTCATGCGCGCGCTCGCCGGCCGCAAGGCGAAGGTCAACGCGGTAGGGGTCATCGGCCTCGTCGAAAACATGCCCTCCGGATCGGCGCAGCGGCCGGGCGACATCGTGCACTCGATGTCCGGCCAGACGATCGAGGTGCTGAACACGGATGCCGAGGGCCGGCTCGTGCTCGCCGATGCGCTGTGGTACTGCCAGGACCGGTTCAAGCCGAAATTCATGGTCAATCTGGCGACGCTCACCGGCGCGATCATCATCGCGTTGGGCAGCGAGCATGCCGGTCTCTTCAGCAACAATGACGAGCTTGCCGGTCGCCTCGCCGAAGCCGGCATGGCGGTCGGCGAGAAGGTCTGGCGCCTGCCGCTCGCCGATGGCTACGACCGGATGATGGACAGCGACGCCGCCGACATCAAGAACATCAGCGGCGGGCGCGAAGCCGGCAGCATCACCGCCGCGCAATTCCTGCAGCGCTTCGTCAACGGCGTGCCCTGGGCGCATCTCGACATCGCCGGCACCACCTGGTCGAAGAAGGACGCGGCCGTCATCCCCAAGGGCGCGACCGCGTTCGGCGTGCGCCTGCTCGACCACCTCGTCGCCGAGCACTACGAGGGCGGATGACCGAAATCGGCTTCTATCATCTGCTCAGCACCCCGCTCGAGCGTGCGCTGCCCAGCATCCTCGAGCGCGGCCTCGCGGCGGGGCATCGCATCGTCGTGCTGGCGGGCTCGAGCGAGCGGGTCGAGCATCTGAACGACCTGCTGTGGACCTTCAGCGACGAGAGCTTTATGCCGCATGGCGGCGCCCGCGAGGGGCAGGCGGAGCGCCAGCCGGTCTGGCTCACCGCCGAAGACGAGAATCCCAACGGCGCCACCATGCTGGTGCTGGTCGACGGCGCGAGCTCATCCTCGCTCGATCGCTATGCGCGCTGCTGCGACATCTTCGACGGGAATGACGAGCTGGCCGTGACCGCGGCGCGCCAGCGCTGGAAGGAGGCCAAGGCCGCCGGCCACCAGCTCGTCTACTGGGAGCAGGCGGGCGGCAGATGGGAGCGGCGCGGCGGCTGAGCTGCGAGGGCGCTGGCGGGGCGTTGATGGGCGACGGCGCCGCCGCTATAACCGCCGCCATTCCGGATCTCGCAGGAGTCGATACGAGCATGGCCGTCGAACGCACCTTGTCGATCATCAAGCCCGACGCGACCCGTCGGAACCTGACCGGCAAGATCAACGCCCGCTTCGAGGAGCGCGGCCTCCGCATCGTGGGGCAGAAGCGGCTGCGGCTCTCGCGCGAACAGGCCGAGCGGTTCTACGCCATCCATCGCGAGCGTCCCTTCTTCAAGGATCTTGTCGCCTTCATGACTTCGGGCCCGGTGGTGGTGCAAATCCTCGAGGGCGACAACGCCGTGGCGCGCAATCGCGAGATCATGGGCGCCACCAATCCCGCCAGTGCCGCGCCCGGCACGATCCGCAAGGATTTCGCGGAATCGATCGAGGCGAACTCGGTGCATGGCTCGGATTCGGCGGAGAACGCCAAGACGGAAGTGGCGTTCTTTTTCTCGGCCGACGAGATCTGTCCCTAGCCCGCGTTCAGCGCAGACCAGATCGCGGCCTCGCGCTCAGGATGAGGCGGGATCCTTTGTGCCATAAAGAATCCATCTCATCCTGAGCCTGTCGAAGGACGCACGGCCAATCTGCAGCCGAATGCTTCTTGCCTGCTCCAGCGCACCATCAATGCGCGCGCGGAATCTCGCGCATCAGGATCGGGCTTGCATGGTGGTGAACGAGCCGCCAGGCGCCGTCCTCCTTGACGAAGACATTGGTGGCTGCGAGATGACCGCCGGCGAGTTCCTCCTCGCACAGGACGACCGCGACCTCGCCATAGACGTAGGCGATGTCGTCGTGGCACATGACGCGCGGCGCCTCCGGATTGCTCAGAATATCGTGCCAGCTCGCCATCACCGTCTTGCGTCCGGAAAGCGCGATCCAGCCCGGATGGGTGCAGAGGACTTCCGCCTTGCGCGCCCAGACGCGGTCCATGGCGGCGAGATCGCGGGTGGTGAAGGCGCGGTAGAATTCGAGATTGGCGTCGAGCACCGCGTCGGTCTCGGTCATCTGCGGCTCTCCGGCGGCGTTGCCCGCGATGATGGAGCAGAGCGGCGCCGGACGCCAGTGCTGAAGCGGTTCCCGCTGCCGACGCGGTTCAGGGACAGCGCTTCAGCGCCGCGACGCTGGCGAGCTCGCCGTCTCGCCGGCGCAACTTCGCCGCCGCCGCACTGTCGCCCATGTCCTTGAGGCTGGCGGCGATGCCGGCACGCTCGGTGGCGATCGTGTCGCAGGTCATAACCGCATCGGCCTGTGCCGGGTTTTCCGAAACCGCGGGATCGGGGCCGCTGTCTGCCGCCGGGATTGCCGGCTCCATCGGGATGACGATGCTGCTGCAGCCGCACAACAACAGCACGACCAGCACCGCCGCGAGCCGGGCGGCGCTGCCGCCGGTCGCAAAAAGCCTCGTGCCGCCTTGCCGCATCATGCCGGGGAGACCATTGCCGAAGGGTCTGTCGCCCGCAACTTAACATCCTGTTAGGTCAGGGAAAATGCGTATTTCGGGGAGCCGCGCCGCCGGGCCTCCTGCACCGGCCCTGCCGCGACCGCGTGGCGGCTGCTCGGGCCTTGACGCGGCGAGGCGGCGCGCTATATTTGCAAACGCTTCGCAATTGCAGGGTGAGGGCGGAATGGCTTGGCGTTTGGTGATGCTGTTCTTCGCGGTGGCGTTGATGGCGCCGCTGGCCTCCGAGCGCGCAAGCGCCGAGGATCCGACGATCCCGATCACCATCAAGAACCATCGCTTCCAGCCCTCCGAGGTGCCCGTCCCGCCGGGAGTGAAGGTGCGCCTCCTGGTCAAGAACCTCGATCCCACGCCCGAGGAGTTCGAGAGCCATTCGCTCCACCGCGAGAAAGTCGTGGCCGGCCATGGCCAGATCACCGTTTATGTCGGCCCGCTCGATCCCGGCAGCTATGATTTCTTCGGCGACTTCCATTCCTCGACGGCCCAAGGCCACATCGTGGTGAAGAAATAGGCTCGGCATCATGCTTGCGACGGCCATCATCGTCTTTCGCGAGGTTCTCGAGGCGTCGCTCATCGTCGGTGTCGTGCTCGCCGCCAGCGAAGGGGTAAGGGGGCGCGGGCGCTGGGTCGCCACCGGCATCGCGGCGGGCATCCTGGGCGCGATGCTGGTCGCCGCCTTCGCCAGCGAAATCTCCGGCGCGCTGCACGGCAACGGGCAGGAGCTGTTCGACGCCGCGGTGCTGTTCACCGCCGTCTGCATGCTCGGCTGGCACAATATCTGGATGGGACGCCACGGCCGCGAGCTGGCGATCGAGGCGGGTGATGTCGGCAAGCTGGTCTTGGCCGGGAGGCGGCCGCTTTACGCGCTCGCCGTCGTCGTCGGGCTCGCCGTGCTGCGCGAGGGCTCGGAGCTCGTGCTCTTCCTCTATGGCATCCTTGCGGCGAGCGCCATCTCGCCGGCGAGCTTCGCCGGCGGCCTCGCGGTGGGGCTCTTTGCCGGGGTGGCGACGGGGACGGCGCTTTACCTGGGATTGCTGCGCATTCCCCTGCGCCACCTCTTCACCGTGACGAGCTGGCTCATCCTGCTGCTCGCCGCCGGCATGGCCGCGCAGGGCGCCTCCTTCCTGGTGCAGGCCGACTGGCTGCCGGCGCTCGGCACCAATCTCTGGGACACCTCCTTCCTGCTGAGCGAGCAGAGCATTCCCGGCCAGGTGCTGCACACGCTGGTGGGCTATGTGGCGCAGCCGGCCGGCATTCAGGTCGTCTTCTATCTCGCGACCATTCTGGTGATCGGCAGCCTGATGCGGCTGCTCGGGCGCAGCGCCCCGCGCTCCAAGCCGGTCGCCCGTCCGGCCGAGTAGCCGCCCGCGGAAGCGGCGGGGGTTGCCTGCGGCGGAATTCTCCAATACGTCTCTGCCGCGAGCCACCGAGGAGAGCCGCATGAGCCGCCGCACCGGCGCCCAGATCCTTGTCGACCAGCTTAGGATTCACGGCGCCGACACCGTCTTCTGCGTGCCGGGCGAGAGCTATCTCGCCGTGCTGGATGCGCTCTACGACGTCAACTCCATCCGCCTCGTCACCTGCCGCCAGGAAGGCGGCGCGGCGATGATGGCCGATGCCTATGGCAAGCTCACCGGCGAGCCCGGCCTCTGCATGGTGACGCGCGGCCCCGGCGCGACCAATGCCAGCGCCGGCCTTCATGTGGCGCGTCAGGATTCGACGCCGCTCATCCTCTTCATCGGCCAGGTGGCGCGCGACACGGTCGAGCGCGAGGCCTTCCAGGAGATCGACTACCGCCGGATGTTCGGCCAGCTCGCCAAATGGGTGGCCGAGATCGACGATCCCCGGCGCATCCCCGAATTCCTGAGCCGCGCCTATCACACGGCGACCAGCGGCCGCCCCGGCCCGGTGGTGCTGTCGCTGCCCGAGGACATGCTGACCGAGACGGTCGATGTTGCCGATGCGCAGCCTTACACCCCTGTCGAGACCTGGCCCGGCGAAGCGCCGATGGCGCGGCTGCGCGAGCTTCTCGCCGAGGCGAAGCGCCCCTTCCTGCTGCTCGGCGGCAGCGCCTGGGATGCCGAGGGCGTGGCCGCGGTCGAGCGGTTCGCTGCCGCCAATCACCTGCCGGTCGGCTGCGGCTTCCGCCGCCAGGACCGCTTCGACAATGCCCATCCCTGCTATGCCGGCGATGTCGGCATCGGCCTCAACCCCGCGCTGGCGCAGCGCGTCAAGGAGAGCGATCTGCTGATCGCGCTGGGGCCGCGGCTCGGCGAGATGACCACCGGCGGCTACACGCTCATCGACCTGCCGACGCCCAGGCAGCGCCTCGTCCATATCCATGCCGACCCCGAGGAGCTTGGTCGCGTCTACCAGCCGGCGCTCGCCATCAACGCCACGCCGCGCGCCTTTGCCCGCGCCGCAGCCAAGCTGAAGCCGATCGACAACCCGCCCTGGGCGGCGGCGACCGAGGCCGCGCATCGCGATTTTCTCGCCTGGCGCCGCCCGCCGCGCTCGCCGGGCGAGATCCAGATGGGCGAGATCGTGCTCTGGCTCGACGAGCACCTGCCGCCGGACGCCATCGTCACCAACGGCGCTGGCAACTTCGCCACCTGGGTCCATCGCTTCCATCGATATCGCCGCTTCGGCTCGCAGCTCGCGCCCACCAGCGGCTCGATGGGCTACGGCTTTCCGGCGGCGGTGGCGGCGAAGATCGTCCATCCCGAGCGGACGGTGCTTTGCGTCGCCGGCGACGGCGATTTCCTGATGACCGGCCAGGAGCTGGCGACCGCCGTCCATCGCCGCCTCGGCGTCATCGTGCTGATCGTCAACAACGGCATGTACGGCACGATCCGCATGCATCAGGAGCGCCACCACCCCGGCCGCGTCATCGGCACCGAGCTCTTCAATCCCGATTTCGTGGCACTGGCCCGCGCCTATGGCGCCTATGGCGAGGCGGTGGAGCGCACCGCCGATTTCCCCGCCGCCTTCGAGCGGGCGCGGGCGGCCGGCGTGCCGGCGATCCTCGAGCTGCGCATCGATCCCGAGGCGCTCACCATCCGCCAGTCCCTCTCGGAGATCCGCACGGCGGCGCTGGCCGCGGCTCATTGAGGAGGACGCGGCCGCCGCCGGCGCGTTAGGATCGGCGGGAACCGAGGGAGGAGGAGGCTCCGATGGCACGCTTCGCGGCGTTCGTTCCGGCCGGCGTCATTCCCGCCTGCCTCTTACCCTTCGACGAGGATTTCGCGATCGATGCCCGCGAGTATCGCCGGCATCTCAGCGACGTCGCCGCCGTGCCCGGCCTCGCCGCGATCACCACCAACGCGCACGCCTCCGAGGTGCATGCCTGCAGCCTCGAGGAGCAGCGCCAGGTGCTGGAGCTCACCCTCGACGAGATCGGCGACCGGCTGCCGGTCGTCGCCGGCATCTATGCCGATGGCAGCCTCGCGGCGGCGGAGATCGCGCGCATGGCGGCTTCTTCCGGCGCTTCGGCGCTGCTGCTCTTTCCGCCGAACAGCATGAGCATGGGCGGGCAGCTCCGGCCGGAGATGGCGCTGGCGCATGTGAAGCGCGTCGCCGATGCGACCGACCTGCCGATCATCCTCTTCCAGTACCCGATGGCGAGCGGGCTCGGATATCCCTTAGAGACGCTGCTGCGCGTCCTGGAGGCGGTGCCGAGCGTGCGGGCGATCAAGGACTGGAGCAACGATGCCATGCTGCATGAGCGGCATATCAGGACGCTTCGCGCGCTGCCGCGGCCGGTCAACGTGCTGAGCACGCACAGCTCCTGGCTGATGAGCTCGCTTGTGCTGGGCTGCCAGGGCCTGCTCTCCGGCGCCGGCAGCGTGATCGCCGATCTGCAGGCGGCGCTCTGGCGCGCGGTCGAGGCCAAGGATCTCGCGGAAGCGCAGGCGATCAACGACCGCATCTACCCGCTCGTGCACGCCTTCTATGCGCCGCCCTTCCTCGACATGCACAACCGCATGAAGGAGGCGCTGGTGCTGCTGGGACGCCTGAAGCGCGCCGTGGTGCGCCCGCCGCTGGTAAAGCTCCCCGCCGCCGAGATCGCGCGGCTCCGGACGGCGCTGGCGGAAGCGCGCATCTCTCCCGCCGGCGCCGCCGATCGCGCGGCCTGATCGCCCGACTCAGCCGGCCATGCGCAGATGCCGCTGGCGCATGCGCCGCAGCACCGTGAGCGCCAGGAGGGCGGTCAGCGCGTCGAGGCCTGCGACGATGAGGAAGACGGTGAGCCAGCTCCCCGTGGTTTGCTTCAGGAAGGCCGCCGCCGGACCGCCGAGGATCGAGCCGACGCCCTGGGCGATGTAGAGGAAGCCGTAATTCGTCGCGGCGAATTCAGTTCCGAAAGTGTCGGTGAGCGTCGCCGGGAAGAGCGAGAAGATCTCGCCCCAGCCGAAGAAGACGAGCCCGGTCAGCACGACGAACAGCACGGGGTTGTCGAGGAAGGCGAAGAGCACGAGGATCGCCGCCGCTTCGAGGAAGAATGCCAATGCCATGGTTCCTTCGCGGCCGATATGGTCCGAGACCCAGCCGAAGAAGGGGCGCGTCACGCCGTTGGTGATGCGCGACAAGGTGAGCGACAGCGGCAGCGCGCCCATCAGCCCCAGCACCATGACGTCGGCGACTTTGAATTCCTTGGCGAAGGGGCCGACATTCGAGACCACCATCAGGCCGCTTGTCGACATCATCGCCATCATAACGAAGAGCAGCCAGAAGATCGGGTTTCTCAGCATCTCGCCCGGCGTGTAGCTCCGCCGCGATTGCAGCTCGATCCGCACCAGTTCGGGCTTCGCGCCGCTCGGCTGGTAGCTCTCAGCCGGCACGCGCAGCCCGAGTGCCGCCAGGATGCCGATGACGCCCTGCACCAGCCCCCAGACCAGCAGCGTATGCTCGTAGCCTTGGCTCTTGATCATGCTGTCGATGGGAAAGCTGGTGAACACCGCGCCGAAGCCGTAGCCGGCGGCGGCAAGCCCGGTCGCGAGCCCGCGCCGATCGGGGAACCAGCGCACCATGAGCCCGATGATGCCGACATAGATGATGCCGGTGCCGAAGCCGCCGATGATGCCATAGGTGAGATAGAGCATGCCGAGGCTGCTGGCGAAGGAGGCGAGCACCCAGCTTCCGCCCGACATGGCCGCGCCGGCGGCGATGAGGTTGCGCGGCCCGAACCGGTCGACAAGGTAGGCCTGCACCGGCGACAGGAAGGTCTGCAGGATGATGAGCAGCGAGAAGGTCCATTGCAGCTCGGCGAGGCTGGCGTCGAGCTTGTGGGTGAGGGGGCCGGTGAACAGCGTCCAGGTATATTGCGGGCTCGAGATCGACATCATGGCGACGACGCCGAAAAGCAATTGCCACCAGCGCCTTGAACTTGCTTGAGGCGCGGTCACCGCGGTTGCGGACATGGCTGATCTCCCCTTGGTTGGCTCGTTGGTTGGCTTGACCTCTTTCTGGCGACTGGCAACAGTGACGGCTCTCCATCCGCCCCTCGGCGCCTCACGCCGCTGTGGCCAACGACGCAGGGCATCTGCCGACGGGACGGTCCGTCCCTCGCACGGTGCCATAAGCTGACGGGGGAAGCGAGCCTTGGTCCAATTCACCACCAGACCGGAGATCCGCGGCACCTTCGGCGTCGTCGCCTCGACCCATTGGCTCGCTTCGGCGGTCGGCATGGGCGTCCTCGAGCGCGGCGGCAATGCCTTCGACGCGGCGGTCGCCACGGGGCTCGCCTTGCAGGTGGTCGAGCCGCATCTGAATGGGCCGGCGGGCGAGGCGCCGATGATCCTCTGGGATCGGCGCAAGGGCGCGGTCGAGGTGATCTGCGGCCAGGGGGTGAGCCCGGCCGACGCCACCATCGCGCGCTTCCGTTCGCTCGGCCTCGAGCTCATTCCCGGCACCGGTCTGCTCGCCGCCTGCGTGCCGGGTGCTTTCGATGCCTGGATGCGGCTGCTGCTGGAGCATGGCACGCTGCGTCTCGGCGAGGTGATGGCGCCGGCGCTGGGCTATGCCAGCAGCGGCTATCCGGTGGTGCCGCGCATCACCGCGACGATCGAGACCGTGCAGGCGCTCTTCGAGACCGAATGGCCGAGCTCGGCGGCCCTATATCTCCCCGGCGGCAAGCCGCCGGTTCCCGGGCGGCTCTTCCGCAATCTGGCGCTCGCCGGGACCTATGGCCGCTTGCTGCGCGAGGCGGAGGCGGCGAGCGCCGATCGCGACGCGCAGATCGAGGCGGCGCGGCGCATCTGGGCGGAAGGCTTCATCGCCGCCGCCATCGATCGCTTCTGCCGCACTGAAGAGGTGATGGACAGCTCCGGAAGGCGGCATAAGGGGCTCCTCACCGGCGACGACATGGCGCGCTGGCGCGCCGGGGTCGAGGCGCCGCTCACCCGTGATTACCGCGGCTATACCGTCTGCAAATGCGGACCCTGGACGCAGGGGCCGGTGCTGCTTCAGCAGCTGGCGTTGCTCGAAGGCTTCCATCTCGGCGCCATGGATCCGACCGGACCCGACTTCGTCCACACCGTGGTCGAGAGCGCCAAGCTCGCCTTTGCCGATCGCGAGGCCTGGTACGGCGATCCCGATTTCGTCGATGTCCCCACAGCCGCTCTGCTCGGCGCCGATTACGCGCGCGGGCGGCGAGCGCTCATCGGTGAGCGCGCCTCGCTCGAGCTTCGCCCGGGCGCGCCGCTCGGCCGTGCGCCGCTGCTATACCGCGGCCCCACCGGCAGCGGCGCGGCGCTCGGCACGGGCGAGCCCACCGTGGCGCGCATCGGCACCGGCGAGCCGACCACCGGC
>Ga0134125_10009564_pt1 | contig 10901 bp, 11 predicted proteins | sample KB31751_FD_96464 | JGI IMG/M metagenome (GOLD analysis project Ga0134125, IMG submission 96464) | Terrestrial soil microbial communities with excess Nitrogen fertilizer from Kellogg Biological Station, Michigan, USA - KB3-175-1 | ecosystem: Environmental > Terrestrial > Soil > Unclassified ...
CGGCGCATGCAGCCGCTTAAAGCACACGCCCACTCGCAGTCAGCCTGACTCGGATGCGTGCTGCCAGTGCCGCTCCGGTAATTCTGGAGTTTTGGCCGGCCGAATAACCGCATCTCTAGCCGTTTCTCATGTGTGCGGAAATACGAATATACTCAGGTGCGAACCACGAGAACCGGGCACGGGCCAAGCTGGACAACCCGTTGCGTAGTTGAGCCAAATAAAGCCAGGTCGACGGCATTGCGTCCGCGAACGCCGATGACGATGAGGTCGCTTGCCGTGTCTTCGGCATACTGGATGATCTCCTGATACGCTTTCCCGGCACGAACAACGGGGACGACTGCAGCCCAATCACTCGCCTCGGAAGGCACGCCGGCCCGAAGGCTTGCCAGCGCATTTTCCTTCTGCTGTTCAAATCCTTCTTCGCTGCGTACGCCCTCAACTACGTGCAGCAGCGAGAGCTCAGCGCGATACTGCATGGCCAACGACAACGCGTATTCCAAAGCTCGCGGCGAATCTTCTGAAAAGTCCGTGCAGAACAATATTCTGCGTATGTCGACATCGTGTTCTTTCGATATGGGTACGTCTGGATGCGGGCTGCGAACCGCCAGAATCGGACTATGCGCCTTACGCAAAACCCGCTCTAATACCGAACCTACTATCAGCCGGTCGAGGCCTCGCCGGCCGTGTGTGCCCATCACAATTAAGTCGATCCGCTGTTCTTCGGCGAATGACAGGATGAAATCTGCTGCGGGGCCCCAGCGCTGGAACACAAACTCCTGGTCGAGTCCGTTTTTGGCGTTTGCTGAAAGTTCGCGAAACTTCTTCTGTGCTTCCGCGCTTTCATACGCATTCAGCTCCTCGATTTGGTTCTGGGCTATAAAGCGGTGATAAGGAGCGATAAACTGCTCGACCACATGTTGCACGAAAAGCTTGGCTCCATAGTGGCGAGCTAACGAATGGGCGTAATCGTATGCTTTAGCAGAAGATTCCGAAAAGTCGATCGGGCACAGTATTCTTTCAATCCGCGGCATTTGCCATTAGACGCGGTCGCCATCACTTTAATTACCCGACAACCTTAGTGCTCCTCGCCGGTCGCAAACCCCTTCGCCGTCATCGCTCAAACAGTTTGCCCTCTATCACAACAAAGGGACCTGGGAAACTCTGGCGTTAGCGGCGCAACCTTCAAGGTCTTAGATTTGCCTGATACCTTGCCGTTACCTTGGTCGCAATGCCGCCCCGCGGAGTGAAATCGCCAATTACGGTCGCGGAGATCGGATGACAACTCGAAACAACATCTCGCAAAAACCGGTTGACCACGTTCTCCTGAAAAATGCCTAAATTGCGATAAGCAAGTGTATACATCTTCAGGCTTTTCAATTCCAGGCACTCTTTATCGGGCGTATAAATCAGATGAAGCGTTCCGTGATCGGGCAGACCCGTCTTGGGACACACCGAAGTGAACTCCGGCATGATGATTTCTATCTCGTAGCCGGTATTGTACTGGTTGGGCCATGTTTCGATGGCCGGCAGTTCCGCCTCTACGCCGGAATGCGCATGCTTATCCGTATAAGCCTTCGGAGCGTTCTTCTTTTTGTCTTTCTTGGCCATCTTTATTTCAAACCCAGTTTCCGCGTGAGTACATCCAAAAACAAACCGACATCGGTGACAACGCCCACCGCGTGACCCGTACCGCGATCGCTTACCTTTGTCGGCACTGCGGGATTAATATCGACGCAAACCACTCGAACCCACGCCGGCAGCATATTGCCCGTGGCGATCGAATGAAGCATCGAACTAAGACACAATACAAGACCCGCGCCTTTAAGCTGTTCAGCGTAGGCATCCTGCGCCTCATTCATATCCGTGATGCAATCCGGAAGCGGCCCGTCGTCACGGAGGCTCCCTGCAAGCACAAACGGGACGCCTGCCTTGACGCATTCATACATCAGCCCTTTCGTCAATTTTCCGGAATTCACTGCCTTCGCGATGCTGCCGGCATGATAAATGGCATTGATCGCGCGCATGTGGTTGCGATGGCCGTGCTCTTCCTGGCGCCCATCGGATGCCCGTACTCCGAGCGACGTTCCAAACAGCGCGGTTTCAACATCATGTACCGCCAGCGCGTTCCCGGCCAGCACTGCGTCAATCCAGCCCGCGCGAACCAGTTTCGACAGTGGCGCATCTCCACCCGTGTGCACTACCACCGGGCCGGCGACAACGACAATGCGCTTGCCCTCTTGTCTTGTGGCTTTCATCAGCGCAACCGTCTGCTGTACCGCGGTTTCCACCTGCCGCTCGGAGGAAATTTCGTTGCTCATGAACGCGAACTGCTGGCGGTCGCGCTCCTTTTCCTCCGGGACGACGCGAATGCCCTTCATGCCCACCACAACTCGATCGCCCGCCTTAACATCGCGTAACCGGCGGCAGTACGCCTCGCCATCTTGGACGACGACCATCGCATCCATCCGCTGATCGCGCACTTCGAGCCACTGCGATTTGTGCTTCACCAGCGTCCGTTGATTGGTCGTGGAATAGAAATCTTCCGGCGCGCAGCGGTCCGCATGGGCAACTTTCAACTCTGCGTCGCCGCTCTCCACCGGCGAGCATCCCAGCCCAATCAACTGCGATAGCATCTTGTCCATCGATTCCGGGCTGGGCGCTTCGAGGCGAAGACGAAGCTTCGACGGATCGCTATTTGTCCGCCCGATGGAAAATTCTTCTACTTCGAAGCGGCCGCCGAATTCGACGACCGAATCGAAGATCCGTTCCATGATGTGCGAGTCGATGAGATGGCCTTGCGCTTCAACCACCTCGGACAGTGGGAAATGGCTCATCTTAAGGCTTCGTCAGAAACAGAGGCAGCCCCTCTTTGTTTTCGTAGGTTGGCCGGTACCGTGCCGCGTTGAACATTGTTGCGACGTCCACTTTGCGCGGCCCGAGTTTCGGATCCGGAATTTCCACCATCGCGTATTTACCGTCGACGATCGCCGCCATCAACCCATGTTTTTGTTGCTTGATTGAGTCGTAAGCCATCGTGCCGAACGTCGTGGCAATCAGGCGATCGGCAAAATCGGGCGCGCCGCTGCGAAGGTCATAGGTTAGATCGCTGACAACGGTCTCTTCGCCGGTGCGTTTCTTGATTTCATCGCTGAAATCCTCACCCACGTTTCCCTTTTTCCGGTGCCCGAATGCGTCTGCCTCCCCGTATTCGCGGATTGTGTAGCCTTCCCACTCCGCGCCTTCCGACATCACGACCAGCGCATAATTGCTCGGATTATGGCGCTTATCCACCATGAGCATGTCGATCATTTTGTCGAGATTGAATTTATATTCCGGAATCGCACAGCGCAGCGAGGTGACGTAGGCCGTATAGAGCGCCGTATAGCCTGCGTCCCGGCCGAATACGCGGAAGATGCCGATGCGTTCGTGCGAACCCACCGTGGTTCGTTGCCGCTGGATCGCATCGTGTGCTCGCGAGATTGCCGTCGAGAATCCCACGCAATACTCGGTGTTGCGGACGTCGTTGTCCATCGTCTTCGGAATGCCGATGGTATTAAAGCCCAACTTTTCCAGGCGTGCCGCATAGCTCAATGTATCGTCGCCGCCAATCGCCACAAGGTAATCGAGACTCAGCTTGTTCAGATTGTCGAGCACCTGTGAGCTCAGGTCGTAGGTGGTCGAAGTGACTCCCTTTTTCGTCGTTTCGGCTGAAGGAAACTCCTTGCCCGCGAGAAAATCGGGAATTTTCTTCATCTTTGACGGATTTGTCCGCGATGAATGAAGAAACGTGCCGCCGGTACGGTCCACCGTACGCGTGTTGTCCTTATTAAGCGGCAGTACGTATCGCGCCTTGCTGGCCGGATCGTCGAAATTGAGATGCGTTAGCGCCTCCCAACCGCGGCGTAGTCCAATTACTTCGTGGCCATCGTTTGCTCCTCGATACACCACATTCTTAATCACGGAATTCAAACCGGGCACATCGCCGCCACCGGTCAGAATGCCGATACGTTTACTTGGCATGGCAGTCCTCAATAACTTACAAATCGATTGTGAATTTCTTTTATTGTAGCGACTGAGGAAATTTCGCCACACAAGTTGTAGGGGCGAGGGCCTGCCTCGCCCCGAATTACCCTAAACCCACCATGCCGCTGCGGCGGGTTCTCGAATTACGATCTGATTCAGGAAATTTGCGGCCTTTGTCAAGCCTTCATCGGGCGACATCAGCGAGTCTTCATGCTCGATGGACAGCACATAGTCATATCCATACATCCGCAGCGTGGAAATGAACTCCGTCCACCATTGGTAGGCGTGCCCGTAACCGACCGTCCGGAAAATCCAGCCGCGATTCCGTTCGTCGGTATACTTCTTCGTGTCGAGCACGCCTGTTTTCGGCAGATTGAAATCGTAGATCTGCGTGTCTTTCGCGTGCACGTGGAAAATCGCATCGCCTAAAATGCGAATCGCCTTAATCGGGTCGATGCCTTGCCAGAACATATGGCTCGGATCGTAGTTGCACCCCACCGAATCGCCTGCAATCAAACGGAGTTTCAACATGCTCTCTGGGTTGTAAGCCACAAAGCCCGGATGCATCTCGATGGCAATCTTCACGCCATGATCTTTCGCGAACTTGCCGTGCTCAACCCAGTAAGGTGTGACCTTCTTTTCCCATTGCCAGTCCAATACTTCCAAATATTCGGGAGGCCATGGACAAGTCACCCAGTTGGGAAACTTCGCGCTGTCGCTGTCGCCGGGACATCCGGAAAAGTCGATCACTACCGGAACGCCTAACTTTGCGGCAAGCTCAACCGTCCGCCGGCTCGTGTCTCGATTCTGTTTCGCTGTTGCCGCATCCGGGTGAAGCCCATTCCCGTGGCAACTTAATGCGCTGATGCTGAAACCGTAGTCGTCCAGCTTCTTCTTAAATTCCTTCAGCTCCTTCTCCTGATCGATCATGGAGAGTTTGCAGTGTGGATCGCCGGGATAGTTCCCGGTTCCGAGTTCCACGGTGTTGATGTTCAAGGTCTTGAGTTTTTCAAGGACTTTTTCGAGTGGAAACTGCGAAAGCAGTGCCGTAAAACATCCAACTCTCATAGTGCGGGGGAGTCTCCTTCACGCTCTAATTCAATTCGCTCTGGGCAGAATATCACGCGCCATCGGCCCGCCCGGACGCATCCCATTGTCTGATAGCCTCAAAAATGAATGCTGTACGAAATTGAGCCCGATCCCGGTCCGGAAACTCCACGAATTGTCCGCATGGTTGTGGAGATTCCGCGCGATTCGAGTAACAAATATGAATTCGACCCGAATTTAAAGCTTTTCCGGCTGGCGCGCACGCTCTACTCGCCCTTGCATTATCCCGGTGATTACGGCTTCATTCCCGGCACGATCGCAGACGACAACGAACCCCTCGATATCATCTGTCTGGTCACATCCCCTAGCTTCACCGGATGCCTGACTTATGTTCGTCCCATCGCCGTTCTCGAAATGATCGATGGCGACCAGCTCGACCATAAAATTCTCGCGGTTCCCGGACGCGATCCGCGGCACGACGAAACACGCGAGCTGAAAGATGTTCCGCATCATGTGCAGCGGGAAGTAGAACATTTTTTCAGCATCTATAAAGAGCTTGAAGGCAAATCGATGAAGATGCGCGGCTGGCAGGAAATCGAGGAAGCCTATGCCGTCATTAATCGCAGCCGCGATCGTTTCCTGGCGACCGCAGGCGCGATGGAGTCTATACCCTGACGGAGAACGAAGTGCGTGTGTGGTGTCTACGTCTCTGCGCGGACCCATCGACGCTAGAAAACCTTCGCGTTGTTCTAAATGACGAAGAGCGCGAGCGCGCCGATCGCTTCCGCTTTCCCCTGCATCGCGATCATTTCGTTATCGCGCGGGGAGTGTTGCGCCGCCTGTTGGCCCGCTTTCTGGGAATCGCTGCTGGCGATGTGGAGTTCCAGTACGCCCCCAAGGGGAAGCCGGAATGCAAATCCGGCCGAGCGCTGCGCTTCAACTTGTCGCACTCAGGCGACATGGCTATTTATGCCTTTGCCCACAATCGGGAAGTAGGTATCGATATTGAGCAACACCGCGAGATGAAGGATCTCGAAGCCATTGCAAAGCGCTTTTTTGCCGCGGGCGAAGTAGAAGATCTGATGAGTCTTGCCCCCGCGGACCGGCCGGACGCTTTTTTTCGTTGCTGGACCCGTAAGGAGGCATTCATCAAAGCGATTGGCGACGGACTCTCGCTTCCGCTTGATTCCTTCCGCGTCTCGCTGTTTCCGGACCAAACCGCTTCCATTGTGGATACGCCAGCGGAGCAGCGCAAAAAATGGCAGCTTATCGATGTAACACCGTGCACCGGCTATTCAGCGGCCCTTGTCACCGAAGCCGGTCCCCTAACCATCAGTCAATTCGCCGCAACCACGGTGGAGAAACTCCTGCTCTTATAACTGTTGCCCTCTGTTCTTCTTGTAGCTGTTGTTCTGTGGGGCCGGCAGTCCTGCCGGCGAGCCGCGCCTTTGGCCGGCTTCCTTCACGCCGCCATCCCCAACAACTTCTTCGTATACGCCAAACTCTCTTCCAGCGCGTCGCGTTCCCGCTTCGGCTCGTCCGGCGTCTCCCACGGCTCGTCCTTATAAGGTTTGCCGCGTTCCGCAATTTCAACGAATCGCTCAAACTCCCACGCCGGTGTTTTGCGGTAGGCGTCCCAAAATGACGGCTGGCGATACGGCAGGTTGCGAGGTCCGAAAACGATCGATTCGAGCGATAGCGCTTTACCGGGGCAAAGCTCCGCGTACTTGCGAACGTAGTTGTCAATGCCCACATTCCCTCTCCCCATCTGCACCCAGGTGACAGCCGTGCCTTCCGGTGTTCTCCACACCGCGCTGTCGCGAACATGGCTCGTCAATACGTAAGGATGCAATACTTCCAGCGTCAGATGAGGATCTTCAATCGTCCAAAGGGGGTTGCCGGAATCGAGGCACACACCGACAAAATCCGGTCCCGCATCCTCCACTAACATGCGAAGTTCGCGCGCCTGCATGTCTCCGGCGTGATTTTCAATCGCAATCTTGATGCCCAGGTCCTTCGCCTTCGGCCGCGCCTGACGAAGCACCGCCACCATATCTTTGATGTGGGTTTCTATAGGACCCGGTCGGCGATCGTCGGCACTGCCCAGGACACAACGAACAATGGATGAGCCCACGATGTGCGCCGAATCAATCATCCTCGACAACTGTTCCTCTGCCGTGCCCGCCTTCGGATCGAACATTTTAGAACTTGGGCAGATCGACTTCATCCCGATTTCCACCTCGATCTTAAGTGCCTCCGCGTGTTGCCGGACTTTCCGTAAATGGTCCGGCTCAAGATTGCCGATGAAGCGTACCTCGGAAAAGTGAACCACTTGTACTTTCCGGGCAGCGCAGTAGTCCAGGTATTGAAACGCCGACCACTTCTCGGCGCGGAGGCTAAATAAGTCTATTCCCAGTTTCACGGTTTGTGGTGCAGCCGCTGCGGCCAGAGAAGAAGCGGCGGCAACGGCAAGAAAATCGCGGCGATTCATGGAAACGCGATCTTATCAGCTTTCATTAGAGCAACCGCCCCAAACACTCAGCCGTCCTGTCATAATATGGGAAACGATGAAGTGGCGTAGTATTGCTCTCGTAGCCCTGGTATCCTCAGGCCTTGCTGTTGCGGCCGATGCGCCGACTACCGACTATACCGTAGTCGACCAGATTGTGGCCAAAGTAAATGGGGATATCGTCACGCAAACCGAGCTCGAAAAGACCGCTCACGACACATTGGCGGCTTTGCGGCAGCAGCAGCAACTCTCCGGCGAAAAGCTGAAAGATGCCTACGAGCAACGGGAAAAGGATTTTCTGCGCAACCAGATCGACCAGCTTTTGCTGGTGCAGCGCGGTAAGGAACTCGACGTCAAAGTCGATACCGAAGTCAGCAAATACCTTGCTGATTTGCAGCGTCAGGAGAAGGTTGCCGATCCGGATAAATTTCACGAACTGGTGCGCAAAGAGACGGGTATGTCTTTTGAAGACTTCAAACAGGAAGTCCAAAAGAACATGGTGACGCGGCAGGTGATCGGGCGAGAGGTTGCAAGTAAAATTAGCATTCCCCAATCGGAAATCGCGGCCTATTACGAGAAGCACAAGAAAGATTTCATCCGGGATGAAGAAGTCTATATCCGTGAAATCCTCGTTTCCACCGATGGCGATAACGCTGCGGCTCAGGCGGCAGCTTTGAAGAAAGCGGACGGATTGTACGCGCGCGCCAGCAAGGGTGAACGCTTCGCCGATCTGGCCCGCGACAACTCAGATGCAACCACGGCTCCACAAGGCGGTGATCTGGGCGGCTTTAAAAAAGGTGCTTTGAGCAGTGAAATTGAAAAAGCGGTTTGGAATCTGAAGCCGGGCGACGTGACTAAGCCACTTAAAGTGCAGCATGGATGGCTGATCCTGAAAGTAGAAGACCACACCAAAGCTGGACAGGCTACCTTGGCTGAAGTGCAGGATCAGATCCGCGAGAAGCTGTACGCGCCCAAGATGGAGCCGAAAATCCGCGAGTACCTGACCAGTCTGCGACGGTCGGCATTTTTGGAAATCAAGGACGGCTATGTAGATAGCGGAGCAGCGCCGGGCATGGACACCCGCTGGAAAGATCCCGCACAGTTGAAGCCGGAAACGGTCACCAAGGCGGACGTACTCGAAAAGACGCGCCACAAACGCCTGTTCTGGGTTATTCCCATTCCCGGCACGGAAGAAACCGTAACGGGAAAGAGTTCGTCTCGTTAGGCGCAAAGCGCCTGGCACATGGCCAACCCCCATATGTTTCCAAACTCATGAGCGCCGGGCGCGTTTTGCGCTGAGTTACTGGAGAAGCAGCTCGAATGAAGGAAGTATTTGTTAATGCGCTCGTTCCCAACGAGACCGTTACTACTCATTTCTTAGTCATCTACAAAGAGGTTCGCCAGAAGAAAACCGGTGAACCCTATTTGACGCTTGTTCTCGCCGATCGCACCGGCGAGATTGAAGCCAAGATGTGGGATAACGTCGCCGAGGTGATGTCGACCTTCGACCGCGACGATTTCGTCAAGGTTAAAGGTCTCGCGCAGCTCTACCAAAACAAGCAACAGTTCACAGTTCACAAAATACGCCGAGCTGAAGATCACGAAGTCGAAGCTGCGGACTACTTCCCGTGCTCGAAGCGCGACCCGGACGAGATGTTCGCCGAGCTAAGGGAGATCATCGCGGGTATGCGCAACGAACATCTGCGCAAGCTGCTATCGGCGATCTTTGCCGACGAGAAACTAGCGGATCTCTACCGGCGCGCCCCGGCCGCGAAGTCCATCCATCACGCCTGCCTAGGGGGGCTCATCGAGCATGTCTTGTCTCTCTGTGGTTTGTGCCGTGTCATTGCCGCTCATTACACGGATTTGGACGTCGATCTGCTGCTCTCCGCGGCAATTCTTCACGATATCGGCAAAGTGGAAGAACTCGCTTATGATCGGAGCTTCGCTTATACAACGGCAGGACAATTGCTCGGCCACATCATCATCGGGCTGCAAAAAATAGATGAAAAAATTCAGGAAATTTCCGATTTTCCACCCAAGCTCAAGCTGCTGCTGGAGCATATGATTTTAAGCCATCATGGCGAGCTCGAATACGGATCTCCTAAAGTGCCGGTGTTTGCCGAAGCGCTGGTCTTCCATCATCTGGACAATCTCGATTCAAAATTTGAGGCAATGCGGGCCGCTATCCAAAAGGATCGAAACCCCGAAAACGAATTCACCGGCTGGGTGCCGGCTCTGGAGCGTGTCCTGCTGAAGAAAGATTTATTTTTAAAGACCACACCCGTGCGGCAACCGGCTCCCGAAGCGCCACAGGCATCTCCTGAGCCTGCATCGCTCTCCTCGTTCGCCGAAAAATTAAAAGCCGCGCTGTAGTGTGGCCGACCACCTGGCACTCGCGACGCCATCTGCCGCACATCAAAAATTTACGCTATCATCGGCAACGGCCCCTATGCGAAATCGAATTAGTGCTTTTGCTTTGACCCTCCTCACGTCAACGGCCCTCGCGATGGCGCAGTCCGCTTCGCAACCGGCCAAAGGCCTCGATTCTCAAGCCACGCTCCGAATCGCCAAAGCTGTTCAGAAGGCCATTTATACGCTGCCAAACTATGGTGTCTTTGACGACATCCACTTCGCGATCCAAGGTGACACCATTATCTTGCGCGGCGAAGGCTCCCGCCCTACTTTGAAATCCTCAGCCGAGAACGTGGTCAAGAAAATCGAAGGCGTTTCCGCGGTAAAGAACGAAATTGAGGTGTTACCGCTTTCGCCCAATGATGACCGCTTGCGCGCGGCCGTGTACGTTCGCATCTATAGCAATTCCGTCTTGCAAAAGTACACGTCGAACCGCGGGGCCGGTGCGCGCCTATGGAACAGTCGAACGTCCCGCCTGACCGGTATCACCAACGATCCGCCTGTTGGCTATCACGCCATACACATTATCGTTAAAAATGGTCATGTCAGCCTTCGCGGCGCGGTCGACAACGAGAGCGACTCTGCTATTGCCGAAATGCAAGCTAATACCACGCCGGGTGTCTTCAGCGTCGAAAACAATCTATACGTAGTCAACGCACCAAAGGAAAAATAGGTTTTGTGGGGCGGACCACCCGGTCCGCATCGCGACCGCCTGGTCGCCATTTGATCGCCCCCTCGACAACCGGCTTCATCTTCCTGCGCATGTTACGATGCCTTAAGACCCGCCAGAATCAGGCGCAGTAGAACCGGAGAGGTGGCTGAGTGGTCGAAAGCAGCGGTTTGCTAAACCGTCGTAGGGTCAAAAACTCTACCGGGGGTTCGAATCCCCCCCTCTCCGCCAGCGTTC
>Ga0134125_10009568_pt1 | contig 10899 bp, 11 predicted proteins | sample KB31751_FD_96464 | JGI IMG/M metagenome (GOLD analysis project Ga0134125, IMG submission 96464) | Terrestrial soil microbial communities with excess Nitrogen fertilizer from Kellogg Biological Station, Michigan, USA - KB3-175-1 | ecosystem: Environmental > Terrestrial > Soil > Unclassified ...
AAGCTTTTCTCCGAGATGCTCAACCGGATCAAGACCGAAGTAGTGCAGATGCTCGCTCGCATCCGCATTCGCAGCGAGGAGGAAGTGGCCGCGATGGAGGCCGAGCAGCAACGCCTCGCCGAGCGCATGCAAAAACAGATGTTGGCCAGCGGCGGCGGCGCACCGGGTGAATCCGCGCTGCCTGCCAGCGGGGCTTCCATGCGGCCCGTCACAGGCGAAAAAGTCGGTCGCAACGACCAGTGCCCCTGTGGCTCGGGTAAAAAATACAAGCACTGCCATGGCCAGCTGGCCTGACCATGCCGGTTGATTGAAAGGTGCAAAAGGCGGCCGGCATGGCCGCCTTTTTTTTAGGGCAGGTTCGCGGTGAACATTGCCGATTCCAGCGTGAAATCGAGCGTCGCCCGGATACGGTAGTGACGCTGCACTTCCATCGGCGCATCCGCCAGCAGATGGCGGATGGCCGCTTCCAGTACCGGCGGCGTACGCATGCGCGCGACCCAGCTCGCGAACTCGATCTCCAGCGGCCAGGTCTGTTCGGCGGTCAACTCGAAACCTGCATGCTGCAACATCGCCCGCCATTCGGCGGGGCTGTAGTCGCGTACATGCGAGGTGTCGCGCAGCAACTCCAGCACCTGCAGATGCGTGTCCAGCAGCGTTGCGTGGGGACCTTGCGGACCCACCACGTCGATGAAGCACAGGCGCCCACCCGGCTTGAGCACCCTAGCCGTTTCGCGCAGTGCGGCGGCCGGATCACTCCAATGGTGGGCGCTGTAGCGACTGACGACGAGGTCGAACACGCCGGCCTCGAACGGCAATTGCTCCGCAGGCCCCTGCTCGGTGCGCACCGAGGACAACCCGCGCTGCGCCGCCGCGTCGCGCACCACGGCGAGCATGTCGCGCGAGAGGTCATAGGCCACCACTTCGCCCACATGGGGCGCCATCGCAAAAGTGGCGTGGCCGGCGCCGCAACCCATGTCCAGGATGCGCGCGTCGGCCGGGAGCGCCGCCGCGAATGCGGCCAGGTGCTGCAAATCCTGCCCGCGTGCGTGGACCGCGCTTTCCAGGTAGGCCTGTGCGCGCGACCCGAATTGTCGGTCGACCTTGTCGTGATGTTCCATGGCGCTCGCTCATGTTGCGGAGCAGCAAAACTAGCACACGGTGCGACGCGTGTGCGCCGGTCAATGAGCCGCGTTCTGGATGGTCTGGCGGATACAGCCCATGCCGTGCAACAGGCGATCGACGGACTCAGTCGCCGCCGCCGGGCGGTCGCACGCGGTGCGGTTCCGCGTCGACCGTGATGTACTGGAGGTCTTCGGCATCCAGTCGCAGCGCGGTGAGCTTTCCGCCCCAGACGCAGCCGGTATCGATGGCGTGGACGCCAAAGCCGGCGAAACGGTCCAGCGCCGACCAGTGGCCGCAGACGATGCGCGTATCGCGCCGACGCATGCCGGGCACTTCAAACCAGGGATACAGACCCGGCTTCTGCGTGCCCGGTACGCCCTTCGCATCGAAATCGATGCGGCCGTTGACGTCGCAATAGCGCATGCGGGTCAGCGTATTGATGGTGGCACGGTGCCGGTCCATGCCTTGCAGGCGGCTGGACCAGACGGCGGGCCGATTGCCGAACAGGTTGCGCAGCAGCCTGGGATGGCGTGGGCTGGAGAGTTCGCGCTCCACCTCCTGCGCCGCGCGCTGGGCCTGGCGCAAGGTCCAGACCGGCGCCAGACCGGCGTGGATCATGGTCCAGTTGAGCTTTTCGTCGTGATGCAGCAGCTTCTGCGAGCGCATCCACTCGAACAGTACCGGTGCGTCGTGGGCGAACAGGACTTCGCGCAACTCGGGATTCACCCGCGCCTGCGCGTCCGGTTTGCGCTGGGCGATCGCCAGCAGGCTCAGGTCGTGGTTGCCCAGCGTGACCACACTGGACTCGCGCAAGTCATGAATCAGCCGCAGCGTCTCCAGCGACTGGCCGCCACGGTTGACGAGGTCGCCGCAGAACCACAGCTCGTCCCGCGCGGTATCGAAGCGCAGCTTCTCCAGCAGCCGTTGCAATTCGGGGTAGCAACCCTGCACGTCGCCGATGGCGTAGGTGGCCATGTCAGAACGCGTCCATCAATGCAGGGTACGCGGAATGGACAGGGTGAAGGTGGGGATGGGCGCATCGAACTCGGTGCCGTCGTCGGCCAGCATCTGGTAGCTGCCGCCCATCGTGCCCACCGAGGTTTCCAGCACCGCGCCGGAGGTGTATTCGAAGGCGTCACCGGGGCGCATCCACGGCTGCTCGCCGACGACGCCGTCACCGCGCACTTCGTCGACCTTGCCGTTCGCGTCGGTGATCATCCAGTGCCGCGTGAGCAATCGCGCAGGCACGTTGCCGGCATTGCGCAGCGTGATGGTGTAGGCGAAAACGTAGCGGTTGTCGCCGGGCTTGGATTGATCGGGGACGAAACGTGTTTCGACCTGCACATCGATCGTGTAGGAAGATTTTTCAGTCATGTCCGGATTGTAGGGCTTGTCGCCGTGCATGGGGCGCGGCATCGGGCGCAATCGCGCAAGAGGTGCGCAGGATGGTCATTGGCTGCCGTAGATTTTCGCCAGCCGCACGAAATCTTCGGGCGCTAGCGTCTCGGCACGGGCACCGGGTTCGACCCCGGCGCGGCGGATCGCATCGGTGTCCATCAGTTGCTTGAGCGCGTTGTTGAGGGTCTTGCGCCGTTGCGCGAAGGCCGCCTTGACCACGGTGTAGACGGCGCCCGCATCGGCATCGTGGCGATCCTGCAGTGCCAGCGGCACCAGCCGCACCACGGCCGATTCCACCTTGGGTGGCGGCCGGAAGGCCTCGGGCGGCACGGTGAACAGCGGCTCCACGCGGCAGGCCAGTTGCAACATCACCGACAGTCGACCGTAGACCTTGCTGCCGGGTTCGGCGGCCATCCGTTCGACCACTTCCTTTTGCAGCATGAAGTGCATGTCCGCGATCGCGCCGAAGTGCTCGACGCAATGGAACAGGATCGGACTGGAGATGTAATACGGCAGGTTGCCGGCGATACGCAGCCGGTCGACGCCGTGGCGCTGCGCCAGCGCGGTGAAATCGACCTTCAGGACGTCGGCATGGATGATCTGCAGTTCGCCGACGCTGGCCGCGCGCGCCTGCAGCGCCGGGATCAGGTCGGTGTCCAGCTCGATGGCGGTGAGCTTGCCGGCCGCCGCCAGCAGCGGCAGCGTCAGCGCGCCTTCGCCCGGCCCGATCTCCAGCACGAAGTCGGTGGCGCGCGGCGCCATCGCGCTGACGATGCGGTCGATGTAGCGGCTGTCGTGCAGGAAGTGCTGGCCGAAGCTTTTCTTGGGGCGCGCGTTCACCTGGTCGGTCCCCGCTGGGTTGGCCTCTCGCTGCGCTCCTCGCCACCGAGGGACGAGGAGGGCTGCGTGGCGCCACGCGCCACGAGGTCCAGTGCCATGTTGGCGGCGGCGATCAGGCTGGAGGGATCGGCACGGCCGCTGCCGGCCAGGTCCAGTGCGGTGCCGTGATCGACCGAGGTGCGGATGAACGGCAGCCCGAGCGTGAGGTTGACGGTGCGGTCGAACGCCTCGCTCTTCAGCACCGGCAGCGCCTGGTCGTGGTACATCGCCAGCACGGCGTCGTAGCGCGGACGCATGGTCGGCACGAAGGCGGTATCGGCGGGGAGCGGTCCCAGCAATTGCATGCCCTCGGCGCGTAACTGGTCCAGCACGGGAATCACGGTGTCGATTTCCTCGCGCCCCATATGCCCGCCTTCGCCCGCATGCGGGTTGATCCCCAGCACGGCGATGCGGGGATGCTGCAAGCCGAACTTCCCGCGCAACTCGGCGTGCACTATGCGCAGCACCCGGGTCAGCAACGGGGCGGTGATCGCGTCCGCGACCGCGCGCAGCGGCAGGTGGGTCGTCGCCAGCGCCACCCGCAACTCGGGGCTGGCCAGCATCATCACCACGTCGGCCTGGGCACGCTCGGCGAAGAACTCGGTGTGTCCGCTGAACGCGACACCCGCTTCGTTGATCGATGATTTCTGCAAGGGTGCGGTGACCACGGCGGCATAGCTGCCGGCCATGCAACCATCGGCGGCAGTGGCGAGGGTGGTCAGTACGTGCCCGGCGTTGCGGGGATCGGGCTGGCCCGGGATTTCCTCCGCTTCCAGCGCCACGTGTCGGACGCGGAGTGTGCCCGCTGCGCGCTCGGCAGGCGCGCTGCCGTCGTCGTCGATCAATTCGATCGCCACGCCGCATCGTGCGGCAGCGCGTTGCAGCAGGGCGCGATCAGTGATCGCCACCAGCGTGGCGGCCAGCGGCGTGGCCGCCAGACGAATCAGCAGTTCGGGGCCGACGCCCGCGGGTTCGCCCGCGGTAAGGGCGAGACGTGGCAGGGACATCGGCATGCTGCAGGTGTTACGAGGAAGCGCCGCCGGTGTCGGCGTCGCGCAACTCGGGCACGACGATGTGCACGTAGGCATTGGCGCGGAGATCGCGCAGATAATCGTCGTAGGCCTGCTCGGCCTTGCGATTGCCGATGGCCTGGCGGGCTTCGTTGCGCTCGAGCTCCACGGTCTGGTCGCTCTGGCGCGTACCCAGGCGTTCCAGGATGTGCCAACCCGCTTCGCTCCGGAACGGTTTGGATACTTCGCCGTCCTTCAGGCTGCCCAACTGCGCCGCGACGGTGGTGCCCCAGGCCTGCTGCGGAAACCAGTCCATGTCGCCGCCGGCATTGGCGGTGGTGTCGTCGTCGGAGTCTTCCTTCGCCAGCTTGGCGAAGTCCTCATGCTTGTTGACGATGCGGTCGTACAGGTCGCGGGCTTTCTGCTCCGCCTGGGCCGGGGTCATCAGTTCGCTGGGCTTGATCAGGATCTGCCGCGCGTGGAACTCGGTGACGATCTGCTTGCTGGGCTCGCGTTGCCCGATCAGCTTGATAATGTGGAAGCCGGTGGGGCCCCGCAGCGCTCCGCTGACGTCGCCAGGCTTCATGGGACCCAGGGTTTCGGCGAATGCCGGTGGAATTTCGTCGAGCTTGCGCCAGCCCAGGTCGCCGCCATCGAGAGCATCGGGAGCGTCGGAGTAGCGGATGGCGGCGGCATTGAAATCCATCCCACCCTTGATCGCGTCGAGTGCCTGCTGCGCTTTCTCCGCGCTGGCGCGGATGGCCGCCGCATCGGCGCCACCGGGAATGCTGATCTGGATGTGGGCCAGATGGACTTCACCGGCCTTGTAGGTGGGGCTGCTCAGCAGGTTGTTGATCTCGCTGTCGGTGATCGTGACCGCACTGTGCACCACGCTCTGCTGCAGGCGCTGCACCATCAGCTGATCACTCAACTGGCTGCGAAATGCTTCGTAACTGCCGCCGCTGCGTTCCACTTCCATGCGCAGTTGTTCTGGACTGAGCTTGTTCTGCGCCGCCACGGCGGCGACGGCCTGGTCGACGTCGGCATCGGATACGCGAATGCCCTGTTCCTGTGCCTTCGCAATCTGCAGTTTCATCAGCACCAGGCGATTCAACACCTGTTTCTGCAGGACTTGCTGCGGCGGCAACTGTTCGGGATGGGCGGCGTACTGCTGTTGCACCGAGGCCACGGCCTGGTCCAGCTCGCTCTGCAGGACCACATCCTCGTCCACCACCGCCACGATGCGATCCAGCGGCTGGCTGGCCGACGCAGCAGGCGCCAGCAATTGGGCATGGGCCGGGAGCGCGATCGCCAGGGCGAGCAGCAGGGAGGCGAGGAGTTGCTTCATCGATGAAAGCCCGCGTAATGCGATTATTGATAGCCGAGAATATCACGCTGCAAGAGCGAGTCGATCTGGTGGCCGGATGAGCCGAGGCCCTTGAAGACGATTTCGAACATGATCGCGTTGTCGCGCTGGTTGCCGCTGCCGGCGGGGAGGCCGTAGCCGCTCTGCTTCACGTAGTTGCGTTCAACCAGCCGCAGCGCCACACAGCAACTGTCGTACTGCACGCCGGCCGCGGCTTCCACCGAATGGCCATCGGGCACCGACCACGCCACTGCGCCAACCAGCCGCCAGCGGTCGGAAAGTGGGTAGACCCCCGAAACGCCATATTGTTCCAGCAGGTTGCGGCGATAGTGGTAGGACACGTTGAGGATGCCGTCGTCGCCAACGCGGCGCTGCAATTCAAACGAACCCATTTCGGTCATCCGGGTATTCGGACTCCATTGGTAGCTGCTGTTCAAGCGCCAGCGGTCGCTCAGCTGCAGGCCGAACTGGGCCACGTAGGCCGAGTGCACCCAGTCGTTGCCGATGACACGCTGCGGCGAGAAATAATGGATCTGCCCCAGGCTGACCGACATCCGCTCCACGCCGTTCTCGTCCAGCAACCGGCTGGTCAGTGCGGCGGTGAGGTTGTTGGCATCCATCTGCCGGTCGGCGCCCGAAAACTGGTTCGGCGAAAACAGCTGCCAGTAGTCGAACGACATCAGCCGGGTGTCGAACACCGGCAGGTTGTTCTGGTTGCGGTAGGGCACGTACAGGTAATACAGCCGCGGTTCCAGCGTCTGCGTGTAGCTGCTGCCGAACAGCGATGTGCTGCGATCGAACACCAGCCCGCTGTCGACGCTGACGATGGGCAAGGCACGGGTGGGCGATTGCTCAGTGAACTGCGAAACCCCGCCCGCGCCCAGGAGGGCTCCGCGCGAGCCACCGTATTTCTGGAAGTCGCCGTCAAGCTGGTAGGCGGTATACCGGTACGCCAGCTTCGGCCGTACGAACCATGCGGGGGTGCCGAAATAAGCGGCCAGGTAGGGGTACAGATCCTCGCGCTCGCCTTCGATGTAGCCGGGCTTGCGGAATGCAACGGCTTGCGTATCCATGCCGAATTCAAGCCACGGCGCCAGCGGCACATCCATCGAAAAGGTTGCGTAGGGAAGTTGCCGGTATTGCAGCGACGCGTCGGTCACGAACGGGTTCACGTTCTGATAGACGGTGGCGCCCACGGCCGCACTCCACCACTTTCCCGAACCGCGCACGGACACGTTGGAGCTAAGCGTGCGCACCACGGCGCCCGTGGTCGCCAGGTCTTCACCGTAGTCGTAGTAGTAGCCGCTGTCCGAGGCCCGGTTGATCGAGCTGATCAGATTCCAGCTCCCCCACAGCCTGGTGACGTTGCTGAAGTTGACCAGGTAACGTTCCGTGTCCTTGGTATCTTCGAGGCCAACCCGCTCACCGCGATCGTCCGGCACGTACTGCACGTTGAACTGGCCGCGGGTGCGCGGGAACAGATACCGGAATTCACCACCCAGCATCGGGCCGCGCGCGGTGTAGATGCGCGGATCCAGGGTGGCGTCGTAGTTCGGCGCCAGGTTCAGGTAGTACGGCGTGCTCAGCTCGAAGCCGCCGCGGCTGCTTTTGCCGAAGACCGGGTACAGGAAGCCGCTCTTGCGCTGGTCGTTCACCGGAAAGGAGATGTACGGCAGGTACAGGAACGGCACCTTGCCCAGGCGCATGGTGGCGTTGCGCGCCACGCCCACGCCGGTGGTCTTGTCGATGGCAATCGACTTGGCGCGAAATTCCCACACGTGGTGACCCACGTCGCACGTTGAATAGGTGGCGCCGGTATAGCGGGTGCGCTGGGCGTCGAACATCTGGCCCTGCTCGGCCACGCCGTTGCCGCGCGCGTCCAGGATCTGATAGCTCACGTCATGGGCGATGCCGTGGCTGGCGTCGGTGTTGCCCTGCATGTGGCTGGCCGACAGCAACTGGCCCGCTTCCTGGTAGCGCACGTTGCCACGGGCGTCGTAGTCGGTGCTGACGTTGTTGTAATCGAGGTTGTCCGCCTGCAATTGCTGATCGGCGCGGTCGAGTTTTACATTGCCGGAAAGGTGGTAGACGGACTGGTCGGAGCTGTCCACGTGCTGTGCCCACACGCTGGTGGTACTGGTTTCGCGCAAGCTCGAGTCACGGCTTAGCGTGGGGTCGTAGAAATCGAGCATCGCGTTGGGCCGGCACATCGCGTAGCTGGGCGGCCTGGGTTCGCAATGAAACGTGCCCAGCGGGCACGCGGTATCGGCGCTATCGGTGGTGGCGGGACCTGGTTGCGCGGTTTCCGCGCCGGCCTGGGGGCCAATCAGGGCGAGTGCGGCGGCAACGGCCAGCAGGCGTCGTGGGGGTAGCTTGCGCGTCACAATGGATTCTGCCGACTTCGAAGGCTCGTTAAGCTAGCAGAAAGACCCCATGTACGGCAGGCGGGTACTTCCCAAACCGAGCGAGGATTCAGCATGGCCGAGCAGAAAATCACCAAGTCCGACGCCGAATGGCGGGCGCAATTGAGCCCCGAGCAATATGCCACCTGCCGTTGCTCGGCGACCGAGGCGCCATTCAGTGGCAAGTTCTACGAGCATGATGCCGCGGGCACTTACGTTTGCGCGGCCTGCCAGGCCGAGCTGTTCGGGTCGGACAGCAAGTTCCGGTCCGGCTGCGGCTGGCCCAGCTACTTCCAGCCGATCGCACCGGCGGCAGTGGCCGAGCTGGCCGACGACAGCCACGGTATGCACCGCACCGAAGTCGTGTGTGCGCGCTGCGACTCGCACCTGGGCCACGTCTTCCCCGATGGCCCACCACCGACCGGGCTGCGCTACTGCATCAACTCGACGGCGCTGGATTTCAAGCCGGCCTGATGGCCGAGCCTCGGCGGTTCCCCGTCACGCCATCAGCGCGCCGACATGGGCAATGACGCTGGCGGCCAGGGCGCCGAGGTCGTAGCCGCCTTCCAGCGTGGATACGATCCGCCCGCCGGCATGGCGCCGGGCCAGCGCCTGCAACTGATCGGTGATCCAGGCGTAGTCTTCCTGGCCCAGCCGGATGTCGGCCAGCGGGTCCTGCTGGTGCGCGTCGAAACCCGCCGACACCAGCACCAGTTGCGGCTTGAACGCGTGCAGCCGCGGCAGCAAGCGATGCGTCCACAGCTCGCGGAACTCCAGCGAGCCGGCACCGGGCGACAGCGTGCCGTTGACGATATTGCCCACGCCGCATTCGTCTTCAGCGCCGCTGGATGGATACAGCGGCGACTGATGGCTGGACAGGAACAGCACTCGCGGCTCGCGCTCGAAAATCGCCTGGGTGCCGTTGCCGTGATGAACGTCGAAATCGGCGATCGCCACACGCTTCAAGCCGTGCATGGCGAACGCCTGGGCCACGCCTACGGCCACGTTGTTGAACAGGCAAAACCCCATCGCCTCATCGGCGGTGGCGTGGTGGCCCGGCGGCCGCACCGCGCAGAACGCAGCCTCGCACCGCCCGCCGATTACTGCATCGACGGCCGCGGCGACGGCGCCGGCCGCGCGCAGCGCCGCCTCGACCGAGCCGGGGCCGATCCAGGTGTCTTCATCCAGTGCGTGCAACTCGCTGTCACCGGCATGGGCCAGGATGCGGTCGACGTGGGCGGCGCTGTGCACACGCAACAACTGTTCGCGGCTGGCGCGCGGCGCCTCGACCCGATCTAGCGCCGCAAACCGATCGTGATCCAACGCCTGCAGCACGGCGCGCAGGCGGGCGGGGCGTTCGGCGTGGTCGGGGCCGCCAGCGTGCTGAAGGCAGTCGGCGTGGGTGTAGAGCCGCATCATCCGACGGTCTATTCCGCGGCGGGTTTGGGCTTGCGCCGGCGTTCGTGCTGCCACAGCACTTCGCCGTGACCGCTGGCGCGCGCCAGCACGCGGCAGATCACGAACAGCAGGTCGGACAGCCGATTCAGATAGCGCTGCGGCTGCGCGCGGATGTCTTCCGTGCGTGCCAGTGCCACCACTTCGCGTTCGGCACGGCGGCAGACCGTGCGCGCCAGATGCCCGCAGGCGGCTGCCATGCCGCCGCCGGGCAGGATGAATTCCTTCAGTGGCGGCAGCGGCTCGTTGAGGTCGTCGAGGACCGATTCCAGCCGTGCGATATCGCTGTCCTGCACCGTCTCCATGCCGGGAATGCACAGCTCGCCGCCGAGGTCGAACAGGTCGTGCTGCACCTGGGTCAGGATCTCGCGCACTGCATCCGGCACGCCGTCGGTGGCCAGCACCATGCCGATCGTGCTGTTGAGTTCGTCGACGGTACCGTAGGCGGTGACGCGCAGCGAATCCTTGCCTACCCGCGAGCCGTCGCCCAACCCGGTGCTGCCGTCATCGCCGGTCCGGGTGTAGATCCGCGACAGCCGGTTGCCCATCGCCGATCAGCGTGGCGACTGCGAATGACTGGCGCGGTTCAGGGCGCGCGACACCTGCGTCGCCAACACATGCAGCACCGCGCCGATGCCCACGTACAAGGCCGTGGTCTGCAGGAACGGCAGGTACCAGTCCGCCATGTTGGCCGACCAGGCGCCCATGCTGCGGGGCAGCGGCACGCTGTCGCTCAACCAGTAGAAGCCGCCGTTGGACAGTACATAGCAGACGGCCCAGCTCGCCAGAAAGGCCGCCGCGGCCATGCCCAGCGTCTGCAACCGCAGGCCCACCTGGTAGCGCGCCAGCAGGCTGCCGCCCATCCACAGGCTGAAGTAGGCGGGCAGCAGGAACCCGTAGCCAGCCGATACGCAGTAGTGACCCCAGAAATCCAGGCCTTGGCCGGAAATCACCAGGTAATCGATCAGTACCGCTTCCACCATCAGCAACGGGAACGCCCAGCGGCCGGCCCCACGCAACCAGAAGCCGGCCAGGAAGAAGATGCCCCACGACGCGTCCGGCAGTGCATCGAAGTGATGCAGGATCGAGTGATGCATGCGGGTGGCGGCCATCACCACGGCGAGAGCCACGAAAATGCCCAGGCGCTGGGTGGATGTCTTGGGCATGCGGAGGCTCCATGTGCGGCGGTGAGAGACGCGCAGTTTAGCCCAATGTGGCCGCGACGAAAGCCGCAGGTATCATCGGCGGATGAACGCATCGCTGCCTT
>Ga0134125_10009570_pt1:0-7500 | contig 10899 bp, 6 predicted proteins | sample KB31751_FD_96464 | JGI IMG/M metagenome (GOLD analysis project Ga0134125, IMG submission 96464) | Terrestrial soil microbial communities with excess Nitrogen fertilizer from Kellogg Biological Station, Michigan, USA - KB3-175-1 | ecosystem: Environmental > Terrestrial > Soil >...
CACGCCAAAGAAGCCGCTCGGCTCATCAAGCGCGGATGATCCAATACAAGATCGTAGAGACGTCGACGGTCACCGACGAGGAGCTGGAGCGCATCGTCAACGAGTGGGTCGAGAGCGGCTGGGCGTTCGAAGGTTTTCAGTTCGCCATGCGCGAGTCGTCGAAGCGCCCCTCGATGGCGTTCGTCATCTTCACGCGCGAGCTCGAAGAAGAAGGGCCGAACTAGAGCGCGTCTCGCAAATCGTCGCCTGCTGCGGGCGTCGCCGGCAGGGCATCTTTCCGCGTACGTCCTCGCGCGGCGACTCGCCGTACAGCGAGTACGCCTCGTCGCCGCGCTCCGGGCGTGCGCGGCAATCTGCCGATTTCGAGACGCGCTCTAGCTACTTCTTGAGCGTCTCGAGGTGCTCGATGCGCCGGCGGATGATCGGCGTGTCGTTGGCGTTCGGCACCGTGCGCACGTAGGTGTGGAACGCCTTGAGCGCCTCGTCGGTGTTCTTCGCCTCTTCGTAGGCGAGGCCGAGCCCGCGGTAGCCGGCGACGTAGCCGGGGTAGATCTTGAGCGACTCGCGATAGAGCGCGATGGCTCCCGCGCTGTCGCCGGCGAACAGCTTGACGTTGCCCTTGTGGTACGCCTCGCGCGCGCGCGCCACCGTCGAGGGGTCTTCGCCCATCGGCGTCGGCGCCGTCGGTGGCGGCGGGGCGGGTGAGGTCGGCTTCGGATCGTATTCGAGCACGACCTTCTTGCCGCCGAGGGTGCGGCGCGGCCGCGGCGGCGTCGGTGCCGCCGTCGGCGTGTCGGCGTTGGCGGTTTCGCCCGTCGGTGCCGGCGTGGGAGTCGGCGGCGGCGCGGTGGTCGGCGCTGTCGTCGGTGCCGGCGCTGTCGTCGGTGCCGGCGCCGTCGTCGGCGGCGCGGTCGGCGTGGGCGTCGTCGGCGCGACCGGCTCGGGCGCCTTCGTCGCGACCAGCGGCGCCTTGCCGCCCGTCGCCGCCGGCTTGCTCGCGTGCGACATCGCCACCACCGCGATCACGAGAACGATCACGCCCGACGCGGCGCCCCCGACGATGAAGAGCGTGCGCCGCGGAATCGATCGCGGCACCCGCGACGTCACCGGCAGCAGCAGCGCCTCCGACGTCGAATCGCTCGCGCCCATCGGCGCCGCCGTCGACGGCGGCGTCTTCGGCGGCGGCGGCAGCGCCTCCACCGACGGCTCCTTGGTCACGAACGGCGCCGGCACGTTGAGCGCCTCGTGCGCCCGCACCGGCGTCGCGTCGCCGCGCTCGGGCTTGAGCGGGGCGATCTCGAGCGCCGGCATCTCCGACGAGGGCGTCTTCGTTTCCGTCTTCGCCGGCGCAGCGGGGGAGGGCGGCAGCATGCTCACCGCCGCCGCCAGCGGCTCGGCCGCCTTCGGCCGCTCGAGCGCCGGCCTTCCCATGATCGTCGCGCGCCCCAGCGGCGCCTCCGGCGGCTTGCCGATCGCCGTCCCCGCGTTCGGTAGCTCCCCGAGCGACGACGACGCCGACGACGCTGCCGGCACCAGCGGATCGGCCCCACGGATCGACGCCGCCGACTTCTTGGCCGCCGCGCCCCCTGCCGGCGTCGCGGTCTTCTGCGACGGCTCGCGCGCCGGCGCCGCCATCGGCGCGGCCGGCTGCAGCGGAATCTTCTGCGACGGCTCGCGCGTGGCCGGCGGCGCCGTCGGCGGCCGCAGGCTCGTCGCGATCGGCCCCGACGGCATATCGGCCATCGGCGTCGGCACCGCCGGCGTCTTCTCCTCGCCGAACGGCTCGATCTCGAGCGGCTCCGGCTCGAGCACGCCCAGCGACGGCGGCGGCGGCAGCGGCGCCGCGCCGGTCGTATCCGATCGCGACGGCTGGCTGCTCTCGATCGCCGGCATCTTCTCCGGCGGCACCACCTCGCTCACGTCGCCGGCGAACCACGCCGACGGATCGATGAGGTCGCCGCCGCCCATCTTCGGCACCTGCGCCACCGCGGCCACCACGTGCGGCGACTCCGCCTTGCCCGCCTCGCCCTTCGGCGGCGGCGCGGCTGTCGCAGCCGGCGCTCCCGTTTTCGCCGGAGCCGCTGGCTTCGCCGGAGCCGTCGGAGTCATCGCTTTCGCCGGAGCCACCGGCTTCGCCGGAGCCACCGGTTTCGCCGGAGTCGCAGGAGCCGCCGGCTTCGCGCCCGCCGTTGCCGGCGTCGCCGGCTTCGCGCCCAACGCTGCCGGCGTCGCCGGCTTCGCGCCCAACGCCGTGCTCGCCGGCGCCGCCGCCGGCGGCAGCTTCACCGGCCCCGACGGCGGCACCTTCATCGGCGCCGGCGTCGGATCCTTCCGCGGCGCCGCCACCTTCATCGGCCCGCTATCGGTCAGCCCCGTCACAGACGGCGCCTTGGCCTGCACCCGCGCCAGCGGCTGCGTCGCCGCCCGCGGCGGCGGAGTCTTCGCCGGCGCCGGCTTGGGAACGCTCGACGTCGCCGACGGCGGCACGGCGTCCGCTTCCGGCTTCAGCTCCGGCAGCGGCGCATCCGCGTTCTTCGCCCCCGGCGCCGGCACCGTCACCGCCGGCATCCCCATGATCGTCGGCGTCGCCGACTTGGCGCTGCGCATGACCCGCCCGTTGGACCACAACAGCAGCGTCTGACAGCCCTCGCAGCGCACCACCGCCTGCGCCGGCCCGCTCACCACCGACGCCGGCAGCGCCTTGTTGCAGCTCGGACAGATCGCCGCGCTCACGGCTTGCCTCCGCGCGCCATCGATCCGCGCGCCGATCCCGTCGGCGCCGGCTGCTCCTCCGGCCCATACGGCTTGGGCGGCTCGCTCGTGGCCTCGGCCACCAGGTCCCCCGCCCCCTGCGACGCCAGCTCCGGCGTCTTGAACACGCGATCCACCACGTTCGCCGCCTCGCCGCTGTCCACGTCGAACAGCGTGATGGTCACGCGCACGCTCTTGTCGCGCTTGCGCTTGCCGACGCCCACGATGTGCCCGAGCAGGAGCTTGTTCGCCGACAGCGACTTGCCGGCCGCGCTGTAGCAATCGCTCGTCGGCTGCACGCACTCGATCGACAGCTGCACCACCTCCAGCGTCACCTTCGACAGGAAGTAGTCGTCGATGCCTTTGACCTTCACGTCGTGAAACGCATTGTTCAGGCTCGCCGCGATCTGCGGATACGCATCCGAGTCGACGGGCAACACCGCCAGCTTCGTCCGCACCTTGGGCGCGGGCGGCGGCGGCGTCTCCGCCTGCGACGCCGGCGCGTGCGCGCAGCCGGCTCCGACGAGCATGGTGGCCAGCAGCCACCCGTATAGGTGCACGCGCATCACCGCCGCGACATCATAGCACGATCTCAGGGCTTTAGACGCAGCGAAAGCGCGTACTCGGTGTCGAGCCCGACGGTGGTACGAACCTGCCCGGCCCCATTTCCTTTCGGCAGCTTCCGGTCCCCTTGTGTCGCGAGCTTCCGCTCGACCACAACCAGCGGTCCCGGCGTCCCCGCCGCCCACGCCACGCCGTCGATGCGCTCGCCCGCGCCGACGCCGCCCGTGTCGAACACCTTGGCCCCCGCCGGCAGCGGCCCCGGCGGCCCCATCGTCGAGCCCGCCGGCAGCACCACCACGCGCAGGTCGGCCCCCGGAACGCCCGTCACCTCGCCCGCGAGGACGCCGCCCTTGGCACCGCGCACGTAGTAGTAGTCGACGTCGTCGAGCCGCCCGAGCGTCCCGCGCATCGTCTCGCCGATGGTGATCGGCAGCGCCGCCGACGCCACGTCGTCGGGCTCGGTCTCGTGCCCCGGCACGATCGGCGTCCACGTCGCCGTCAGCGTGTACCAGTCGCTCACGTTCTCCGTCGCCGGCCGGCCCGCGGTCCACACCTCGCGCACCGCGATGTAGTGCTCGCCCGGCTGCACGCGCAGGTTGGGCACGATCTCGCCGTCGCCCACGCCGCCGTTGTCGGCATCGACGATCTTCTTGCCGGTGCCGTCGAACACCTCGAGCATCAGCTCCATGTTCGGGATCCCGGTCACCTCGGCACGCAACACCATCGGCTCGCCGCCGTCGACGCGGAAGCGGAAGAAGTCGCGGTCCGACTGCTCCGTCGAGATGCGCTGTCCGATCTGCCCGCGGATCGGCCGCCCCGACGCGAGCGGATTGGCCGTCGACGCCTGATTGTTCGGCTCGACCTCGGTGTCGCGGATCGCCAGTTGCGGCGCCACCCGTGTGAAGTACACGAACGCCCCCGCGCCGACGAGCAGCACGACCGGCACGATCGACAGCCCCATCCAGCGCTTGCGCCGAAGCCCCCGCTCGTAGGCGTCGAAGTCCTCGCGCCGCAGCGGCTGCGCCGCGCCGATCGGCGTCGCCACCGACGGGTCGGCATCGCGATCGCTGGCGCGCCGCATCTCCTGCGACACCGTCGCGATCCGCTGCGACGGCGCCGCCGCCGCCTCCGCCAGCGCCGCCTTGAGCTCGTCGACGCTCTGATAGCGCTCGTCTTTGCGCTTGGCCATCGCCCGCATCACGATCGCGTCCACGCGCGCCGCGATGTGCAGCTCCGGCTTGCGCTTCGACGGCGCCACCAGCTCTTCGGTCAGATGCTGCGTCAGCACCGCCACCGGCGTCGGCGCGGTGAACGGATGGAAGCCCGTCAGCACGCGATACATGAGCGCGCCGAGCGAGTAGAGATCGCTGCGCCCGTCGAGATCCTCGCCGCGAATCTGCTCCGGCGACATGTAGAACGGCGTGCCGATGAGCGACCCGCGCGCCGTCACCGCGTTCATCTCCTCGGCGTCGCGCAGCTTGGCCAGCCCGAAGTCGAGCACCTTGAGCACGTCACGCCCATCGCGCGCCCGCGACACGATCAGGTTCTCCGGCTTGAGATCGCGATGCACGATCCCCGCCTCGTGCGCCTCGGACAACGCGTCGCACACCTGCATCATCATCGGCGCCAACCGCACGAACGGCACCGGCCCGTCGCGGCGCAAGATGGCGCCGAGATCCTCGCCCTTGCACAGCTCCATGACGAGGTAGGACGACCCGCCCGACTCGCCGAAGTCGAACACCTGCACCGTGTTCGGCGACGACAGCTTCGAGACCGCCTCGGCCTCGCGCCGAAAGCGCTGCGCCACCTCGCGATCCTGCGTCAGCGACGGATGCAGCACCTTCATCGCCGCCAGCTTGCCCATCGCCAGGTGCTCGACCTTGTAGACCGCGCCCATGCCGCCGGCGCCGATCTTGGCGAGCACGCGATAGCGCCCGTCGACGGTGGCCCCAATCAACCGATCGCCCGGCCGATCGCGCGACTCGTCGGGGATCGCCGGATTCTGCGCCGTGCGCGCCGACGACAGCCGCCCGAGATCCGATCCGCAGCGCCCGCAAAAGCGCGTCTCGTTGTCGTCGTACGCCGTCTGGCAGCTCGGGCAGACGATCACGGCCGCACCACCCGATGCGTCGCCCGCCCGTCGGCGAGCTCGACGATCGCCGCCATCCCGCGCTCGACGCTGCCGACGTTGAGCTCTTCGCCCGTCGCGCGGCCGCCCGCCTCGTCGATGTGCGCGAACAGCGCCGCCCGCGGCTGCAGGCGCGCGACGATCGCCGCCATCGCCGCGTCGCCGGCGTTGACGTCGCCGAGCGCCCAATCGATCGCGTCCGCGCCGTGCCCCTTTGGCGGCGTATGCGCCACCACCACGCGAGCATGGTCGCGCCCGGCGACGATCCGCGCCGCCCCGTCGAGATCGGCGGCGACATAGTGACACCCCTTCGGCGAAAACGGATATCCCGGCAGCGACACGATATCGATTTTCCCGGTATCCACGAGCCGCGTATCGACGAGATCGACCACGTCGAGCCCGCGCTCATGCACCCGTTTCACCGCCGCGTGAAACGCATCTTCCGGCTCGCGCTCGCCGGCCAACGCCAGCACCGGCACCCGCGCGCTCGTCGCGATCGCGGTCAGCACCGCGGCGATCTCGTCCTCCGTCCGCCCCAGATCTCCGAGCGCCACGATCGCGTCGACATGCTCTCGAGCAAAGACTCCGCCGAGCCGCTCGAGGTTCGCCATCGTCGCCGGCGCCGTTCCGTTGGTGTCGGCGATCGCGCCCAGCTTGAGCCGCCCGTCGCTGCCGAGCGCCCGCTGCAGCCGCGCCTCGCCATGCACGGCGCCACACGACCACGGCGCCTTCACGCCTGCCGGCGCCGTCGGTGTCGTCGCCTGCGCCGCCGTGGCCTTGCCCTCCGATCGGCACCCCGTCGGCACGGCCGCCATCGTCACCATCGCCGCCGCCGCCACCGCCGCCCTCACGGCCCCGGTGACTTCTTCGCTCGATCGAGCGCCGCGCGAATCTTCGGCGACACCGTCGCCTCGTCGAGCGCCACGTCCGGCTTGCGCGCCAGCACCTCGCGAAACGCATTGACCGCCAGATCGTCGAGCCCGAGCGCCACATAGGCGAACGCCTTGAGCCGGAACAGCTCCGCCAGCTGCGCCTCCGACGGCTCCTCCTCGGTCAGCACCTTGTCGAGCACCGCCGGTACGTCCGAGTAGCTGCCGTCCTTGTACGCCTTCTCCGCGATCGCCAGCGACTTGCCGACCTTCTCGGCCAGCTCCGCCTCGCGCTTCTGCGCTTCCTTCGGCGGCGCCACCATGACCACCGGCGCCGGCGCCTCCTTCATCTTCCCCACCGGCCGCTCGACGACCGGCTGCAGCTTCACCGCGCGAATGTGCACGTGCCCGATCGGCACCAGCACGCGCTCGCCCTTGGCCAGCATCGGCGCGCTACGAAAATTGTAGTCCGCGAGCAGCTTCGCCTTCGACGCATCGCCGTAGAACGCGCGCGCCACCGACTGCAGCGACTCCGGCACCTCGGTGCGGTGCACGTGCTGGAACGGAATCAGCAGATCCTGCCCCTCGCGCAGCTTGTCCGTCGGCCTGAGCCCACTGAACGCCGCCAGGAACGGCGCGCGCCGCCCGTCGTCGAGAAAGCGCTTGGCCAAGCCCTCGAGCGTGTCGCCCTTGCGCACGCGATAGTGGAACGCCGTCGGAATGCGAACCTTCTGGCCCGGCTTGAGCGGCTTGTCGCGCTCGAGCCCATTCGTCTCCAGAATGAAGATCGCCTGCGAACGATTGCCGTAATAATCGGCCGCGATCGACTCCGGCGTATCCCCCGATCTCGCGGAATAGACCACGACCTTGGCCGACGCCGTCGCCGAAATCCCGAGGACGACGAGCGCGACAGCGACGGACTTCATTTGCGCGCCAGCTCGATGCGCAACGTCGAAACCGCGCCGCGCTTGATATTCACGTTCCGCTTTTCGATATTGAAATACGGATTTTTGAATTCGATTTTGTGCTGGCCCTCGGGGATCGGAAGCGCCTTCGAGAACGGCGTCGTATCCGCATATTTCCCGTCGACATAAACCTCGGCCCACGGGTCCACCAGAATCTTCAGAAACCCGGGCGGCTTCGGCGGCGGCGGTGCGGCCGCCATCACCGGCGGTGGCGCCCCAATCT
>Ga0134125_10009571_pt1 | contig 10898 bp, 6 predicted proteins | sample KB31751_FD_96464 | JGI IMG/M metagenome (GOLD analysis project Ga0134125, IMG submission 96464) | Terrestrial soil microbial communities with excess Nitrogen fertilizer from Kellogg Biological Station, Michigan, USA - KB3-175-1 | ecosystem: Environmental > Terrestrial > Soil > Unclassified ...
CAAGCGCGCGTTCGACGATGTCGGCGAGGTCGCGCGACAGCTGCGGCGCCGCTTTGATGCGGCGCAGCGCGGTTTCCGCCTTGGCGCGGCGGCCGGCCTCCAGCATGCGCCAGGTGCGGAACGCGGTGGCCATGCGGGCGGAGATCTGCGGGTTCTTCGGGTCGAGGGCGAGGATGGTGTCGGCGACGAAGTCGTAGCCGGCGCCGTCGGCGCGGTTGAACTGGGTCAGATTGCTATGTGCGAAGGCGCCGATCAGCGCCCGCACCCGGTTCGGGTTGGCGAGCGAGAAGCCGGCGTGGCGGGTGAGCGATTGCACCTGCTCGAGCGCGCCGGGCAGGGGGCTCATCGCCTGCAACGAGAACCATTTGTCGATGACGAGGGCGTCGGCCGAATAGCGGCGATAGAAATCGGCGAGCGCTTTGTCGCGTGGCGCGTCGTCGTGCAGCGCCAGCGCGGCGAGCGCGGCCATGCGGTCGGTCATATTGTCGGCGGTCTCATACTGACGCGCGGCGCGGTCGATGCCCCGCGGATTGCCGTCAGCCGCGATGAGATCGAGCGCGACGTTGCGCAGCGCGCGGCGGCCGGCGCTGGTTGCGTCCGGCGTATAGCCGCCCGGCACTGTGAGGCGCTCGTAGAGCGTCGACAGCGCCGCTCCAAGCCGCACACCGATGTCGGTGCGCAGCGCCAGGCGCGCGCGATGGATGGCGTCCGGGTCGATGTCGCGGCCGATCTCGCGGGCAATGTCGCCTTCCCCCGGCAGCACCAGCGCCAGCGCCACAAAGGCCGGCTCGAGCTTCACGTCCTCGATCAGCGCGGCCAGCGCCACCATCAGCCTGTCGTCGCTCGCTGGCGTCTCGCCGGCGCGGATCGCGGCGACGTTGTCGATGAGAAGCCGCGTCGCGATCGACTGCAGCGCCTGCCAGCGGTTGAACGGATCGGTGTCGTGGGCGGCGAGGAAGGCGAGGTCGTCGGCCGACAGGTCGGTGACGAGCTTGATCGGCGCGGAGAAGCCGCGATTGATCGACAGCACCGGACGCTCTTCTACGCCGGTGAAGACGAAGCGCTGCGCCGGCTCGGTCAGCTCGATAACGCCGTCGCTCGAGGTCTTGCCGCCGCGCGTCAAGGGCAGATCGCGGCCGTCTGCGCCGACGAGGCCGAGCCGCAGCGGAATGAGCATCGGCTGCTTCACCGGCTGGCCGGGAGTCGGCGCCAAGGTCTGCTTGCAATGGAGCGTGACGGTCTTGGCCGCGGCGTCGTAATGACTCGCGACCGTCACCTCCGGCGTGCCGGCCTGCGCGTACCAGCGCAGGAACTGGCCCATGTCGCGGTGGCTGACGTCGGCAAAGCACTGGATGAACTGCTCGACGGTCGCCGCCTCGCCGTCGTGGCGGGCGAAGTAGAGATCCATGCCGGCGCGAAATTTCTCCTTGCCGATGAGCGTCTGCACCATCCGCACCAGCTCGGCGCCCTTCTCGTAGACCGTGCTCGTGTAGAAGTTGTTGATCTCTCTGTAAGCCTGCGGCCGCACCGGATGCGCCAGCGGACCGGCATCCTCGACGAACTGCGCGGCCCGCAGGCCGCGTACGTCGGCAATGCGCTTCACCGGCCGCGAGCGCATGTCGGAGGAGAATTCCTGGTCGCGGAAGACCGTGAGGCCTTCCTTGAGACAAAGCTGGAACCAGTCGCGGCAGGTGATGCGGTTGCCGGTCCAGTTGTGGAAATATTCGTGGGCGATGACCGCTTCGATATGCGAGTAGTCGGCGTCGGTCGCGGTCTCCGGTGTCGCCAGCACGTATTTGTCGTTGAAGACGTTGAGGCCTTTGTTCTCCATCGCCCCCATGTTGAAATCGGAGACGGCGACGATCATGAAGATGTCGAGATCGTATTCGCGGCCGAACGCTTTCTCGTCCCAGCGCATCGAGCGCTTGAGCGCGTCCATGGCATAGCCGCAGCGATCCTCCTTGCCGTGCTCGACATAGATGCGCAGCGTGACGTCGCGGCCGGACATGGTGCGGAAGTCGTCCTCGATATGCGCGAGGTCGCCGCCGACCAGCGCGAACAGATAAGACGGCTTCGGGTGCGGGTCATGCCAGACGGCGAAATGGCGGCCGCCGGGCAGGGTACCGCTGTCGGTGAGGTTGCCGTTGGCGAGCAGCACCGGCGCCTCGGCTTTGTCGGCCTCGATGCGCGTGGTGTAGACGGCCATGACGTCCGGCCGGTCGGGGAAATAGGTAATGCGGCGGAAGCCCTCGGCCTCGCACTGGGTGCAATAGGTACCGCTGGAGCGATAGAGGCCGGAGAGTTGGGTATTGGCCGACGGATCGATCGTGGTCTCGATCTCCAGTGTGAAAGGCTTTGCCGGCGGCTGCGCGATGGTCAGCCGCTCGGGCGTCGCGACATAACCATCGGGCGCGGCTTCGGCGCCGTCGATCTTGAGCGAGGTCAACGACAGGCCATCGCCGCCGAGCACCAGTGGCGCCGCGGGAACCTGCGGATTGGGCCGCAAGGCCAGCGTCGCCCGCACGCGGGTCCCGCTCGGATGCAATGATACATCGAGATGGACCGTGTCCACGAGCCAGTCGGGCCGGCGGTAATCTTCGAGGCGGATGGGCTGGGCGATGTCTGTGCGCATGGGTTCTGATTTAGGATGACCGCCTCGGGATTGGAAGCAACAATGACGCTCATGCGCGCCATGGTGCTGGACCGGCCGCGGACCCCTCTGGTGCTGCGGGAGCGGCCGCTGCCCGCGGCCGGACCGGGGGAACTGCTGATCGCGGTCGGCGCCTGCGGCGTCTGCCGCACCGACCTGCACGTCGTCGACGGCGACCTGACACATCCGAAGCTGCCGATCGTGCCGGGTCATGAGATCGTCGGCCGGGTCGCGGCGATCGGCGAGGGCGTCGCCGGCTTCAGCGTGGGCGAGCGCGTCGGCGTGCCGTGGCTCGGCGCCACCTGTGGCGTCTGCTCCTATTGCCGTGAGGGCGCCGAGAACCTGTGCGATGCGCCGGTCTTCACCGGCTACACGCGCGACGGCGGCTTTGCCACGCACACCGTGGCGGACGCGCGCTTTTGTTTTCCACTGGGCGAAAGCGGCGACGACGCCGAGATCGCGCCGTGGCTGTGCGCGGGGCTGATCGGCTGGCGCAGCCTGCGCCTCGCCGGCGAGGGGAAGCGACTCGGCCTCTACGGTTTCGGCGCCGCCGCGCACATCCTGGCGCAGGTGGCGCGCTGGCAGGGCCGGCGCATCTTCGCCTTCACGCGCGCGGGCGACACGCCGGCGCAGAACTTCGCTCGTGCGCTTGGTGCGGCATGGGCCGGCGGCTCGGATGAGCTGCCGCCCGAGTCGCTCGACGCGGCCATCATTTTTGCGCCGGTCGGCGCGCTGGTGCCGGCCGCGTTGAAGGCGGTGCGCAAGGGCGGCCGCGTCGTCTGCGGCGGCATCCACATGTCGGACATTCCGAGCTTCCCATACTCCATTCTCTGGGAAGAACGGCAGGTGTGCTCGGTCGCCAATCTGACACGCGAGGATGCGCGCGAGTTTCTCGACGTCGCGCCGAAAGCCGGCGTGCATTGCGAGATTACGCGCTACCCGCTGACGAAGGCCAACGAGGCGCTGGCGGATTTGCGCGAGGGACGGCTACAGGGCGCTGCGGTGCTGGTGCCGTGAACGCGTCTCTTCTTATCCCTCCCCGCTTGCGGGGAGGGTGGCCGCGAGCGAAGCGAGCGGTCGGGTGGGGTGACATCGAAGTATGACCCCACCCGGCTCGCATCTCGCTGTGCTCGATGCTCGCCACCCTCCCCTTTCAGGGGAGGGACAAGAAAGCACTACTTCATCGGCTCGGCGTGGCCGATCACGCGCTTGATCTGCGGCGAGCGCAGCTTCAGGGCGCGTTCGAGGGCGTCGACCGCGTCGTGCACAGCGGCCACCGAAAGCTCCGGATCGACGCGGCAGTGAAAATTGACGATCTCGCCGTCGTCGGTCTCGCGCACGCGTACATCGTGCACGTCGCGGATGACGCGGCCCTCGGCCGCCAACTCATCCAACGTGATCGTCACCGCGTGCCGCCGCTCCGGCGGCGCCTCGCGCCCCGGGACGTCCTGCGATTGCAACGGCTCGATGTGGGTCTCGACCTCGACACCGGTGCCGAGTTCGGCCTCGATGGCGCTTTCCAGCGCGTCCGCCATGTCGTGCGCGGCGCGCAGGCTGAGACGGCCGTCGACCTCGAGATCGAGCGACACTGAGCGGTGGTCCTGGATATCATGCACGGTGACGTGATGTACCGCGAGCGCGCGGTTCCGCGCGATCACCATGACGCGGTCGAGGACGGTCTCGTTGTCCAGCGCCACCGGATGTGTCGTCACGACCGGTTCGGCGCCCGACAGTTTGCCGCGCAGCGCGGCCGCGATGGCGTCCCTGATGGCATTGACGCGGTCGAGCGGGAGTGTGCGGCTGACGCCGACGGCGAGATCGATGAAGGTGGTCTCGCCGACCGCACGCGCCCGTACCTGGTCGACGCGCACGACGCCCGCGACCTTGGCTGCGGTCGTGGTGATAAGCTCGGCTGCGCCCGGCGGTGCGGTGTCGGTCAACGTGTCGATGGTGCGCTTGCCGAGCCGCCAGCCGGCGATGCAGACCAGCACCGCGACGGCCAACGCTGCCGCGGAATCCGCCCAAGTGTAGCCGAGAGCGACGCCGACCAGGCCGCACAGCACCGCCAGCGACGACCACAGGTCGGATGAGAAGTGCAACGCGTCGGCCTCGAGCGCGTGGCTCTGCGTTGCGCGTGCGACGCGGGTCAGCGCCCGTGCGCGGAAGAAGTCGACGACGATCGACACCACGATGACGCCGAAGGCCCAGGCGGTGGCCTCGACGATATGCGCCTCGTGCTCGATGAGGCGCTTGGCCGCTTCCCAGATGACCACGCCCGACAGCAGGAACAGCAGTGCCGTCTCGGCTAGCGCCGAGATCGCCTCGACCTTGCCGTGGCCATAGTGATGCTGCTCGTCGGCCGGCTTGCCGGAGATGCGCACGGCGATATAGGTCATCACCGTCGCGCCGAAATCGATCAGCGAATGCGCGGCCTCCGACAGGATGGCGAGCGACCCGGTGGCGAGCCCGACGGCCAGCTTGGCGATCGTCAACCCGGCCGATGCCGCCATCGACGAGAGTGCGACCTGTTCCTTCTCGATCTGCATGCCGCGTTGTCTAGCGTAGCACGCGCGCGAATTCGACTCTCGTAGTCGCAGTTGCGACTAAAGAGCAACTGGCCGGCCGCCGTCCGCGGCCGAGCGCGTCACCGCGTCGAGAATGCGAATGTTGGCGAGAAGCTGATCGGGCGTAAAGCGGTAGGGCGCGCCGCCTTCGATGGCGTCGGCCCAGGCCTCGAAGTTCATGCGTACGGTGTTGACGGGCGCATAGCTTCGCGTCTCGCGCGAGCCGTCCGGCTTGCAGTGAACGAAGCTCGACGGCAGGCCCTTGTCGACATTGCCGCCTTCCTGCACCTCGACCCAGCCATTGTCGCCGATCAGTGTGAAGCGTGCGTAGAACGGCGGCGTCGACAGGCAGGTAATGCGGCCACGCGCGCCCTGCGCAAAATCGATCTCGGCGCTGACGAAGTCCTCGGACGGGGCGGGAAAGATCTGCGATGTCGTGCGCGCGGCGACGCGCGTGGGCGCGCCGGCGAGGGACACCATCAGGTCGCCGAGATGGATGCCGAGCGCGGTCCAGGCGCCGGCCGGCGCCTGACGCGGATCGCGTCGCCAGTTCGATAAATCCATGGTGCGGAAATTGTTGTGGCTGACATTGGCGTCCATGTGCAGGACGCGGCCGAGCGCGCTACTCTCGACGAGCCGCCGCATCTCCTCGATGGCGGGCTCGTACCTGCGCTCATGGCCGATGCCGAGAACGCCGCCGCGCCGGGCACAGGCCTCGAGGATGCGCTCGGCGCTCGCCGCGGTCAGCGCCAGCGGTTTCTCGCAGAATACCTGCTTGCCGGCGGCGAAGGCGGCGACCGCCATCGCCTCGTGCAGCAGATGCGGCGTGACCACCGCGATGGCGTCGAGGTCGGCTCGATCGAGCAGGTCCTTGTAATCCGTCACCAGATCGAAGCCGTGCGCCCGCGCGAACGGTGCCGCCATGTTGTGGTCGATGTCGCAGCCGGCGACGACCTTGAAGCGCGGGCTCTCGGCCACGCACGTGACGATCTGCTTGCCCCACCAGCCGAGCCCGATAATGCCGATCCTGATCATTGCTCTCGTCCCGAAGCGTTCCCTCGGGCGAGCATGCGGCCAGACATGCGGGCGGCGCAACGGGGCTGTCGAGCGTCAACAGCTCGAAGCAGGCCCGACGAAGCCGGTCTGTTTCGGTCGAGACGTTCGCGTCGCCTATTCGGCGGCGACGCGCATCGCCTCGTCGGCGCGCGACAGGTGCCGGACCGCCGCGCCGACGCCGACGCCCGGCTCGAACGGAATGCCGACGTCGCGCATGGCGAGTTCGACGCCACCCAGCGCCTGCAGCACCATGATCTCGTTCAGCCAGCCGAGATGGCCGATGCGGAACACCTTGCCGGCAACCTTGTTGAGGCCGCCGCCGAGCGAGAGATCGTAGCGGCTATAGGCGATTTTGATGACATCGTTGGCATCGAAGCCCTCGGGGACCACCACGGCGGTGACCGTGTCGGAGAACCATTGCGGGCCCTGCGCGCAATTGCGCAGGCCCCAGGCCTCCACCGCGGCGCGCACGGCACCCGCCAAACGATGATGACGGGCGAACACGTTCGGCAGGCCTTCTTCGAGCAGCATGTCGACCGAGGCGCGCAGGCCGCGCAGCAGCGTCGCCGCCGGCGTGTAGGGGAAATAGCCCTGCGCTTTGGATTTGAGCATGTCCTTGTAGTCGAAGAAGCCGCGCGGCAGCTTCGCGGTCTCGCCCGCCTTGAGCGCCTTCTCGCTGACGCAGACGATGGCCAGCCCCGTCGGCATCATGAAGCCCTTCTGCGAGCCGGTGACGGCGACGTCGACGCCCCATTCGTCCATGCGGAAATCGATCGAGGCGATCGAGGAAACGCCGTCGACGAACAGCAGAGCCGGGTGCTTGAGCTCGTCGAGGATGCGGCGCACGCCGGCGACGTCGGAGCGCACGCCGGTCGCGGTCTCGTTGTGCGTGACCAGCACGGCCTTGATCGCATGCGCCTTGTCGGCTTCGAGGCGGGCGCGATATTGATCGAGCGGCACGCCCTTGCCCCATTCCGCGTCGACGGCGTCGACGGCGAGGCCGAAGCGCTTGCACAGGTCGACCCAGAGCAGCGAGAACTGGCCGAACACCGCGGCGAGCACCTTGTCGCCGGGCGACAGCGTGTTGGCGATGGCGGATTCCCAGCCGCCGGTGCCGGAGCCGGGGAAGATGATGACCTCGCCCGTTTTGGTCTGAAAGATCTTCTTCAGGTCGGCGAAGAGCGGCAGCGTGAACTGCGGGAAGTCCGGCGCGCGGTGATCCTCCAGCGCTACGTCCATCGCCTGGCGGACGCGGAACGGCATGTTGGTCGGGCCGGGAACGTATAGTCCTTTGAAGCCTGGCATTGCGTTTCTCCAATCACGAAAGCGGTTGAATGCGGGTGAGGCGGCGAGGGCGTCGGTAAGCGCCGGCCCCGTGCCGCCGGGTGTCGTGCGGCCGTTAAGCGACGCGCAGCCGGTTCTTGGCGATGTTGGCGTCGACCAGCGCGACGGTGCGGTCGATGACAGGATGCGTGATGCCGAACTGGCGGCCGACGATCTGCACCAGGCGGTCGACGCGTTCGATGGTCGCCGTGCCGGCCGCGATGGCGCGGGCCGCCGACGACGGATTGGCGAGGTGCTCCGCCGCCGCCGCGTATTTGTCGAACGGGACGAGGTCGTCGGCATCGGCGCCGAGGTGCCGGACAATCGACGCGACACATTCGTAGATGTCACGGGATAGCGGAATGTCGCCGAGCACGGCCTCGCGCATCGCCACGGGCTGAGCCGCGGTGATGCAGCGATAATTGCCGGTCAGCAGCATCGGCCATTTGGCAAACGGCACGAATGGCGAGGCGTGGACGCGCAGCTTGACCGGCACGTCGCGGCCGTCGAGACGCACGCGCTCGATGTCGTCGGCAAGCTGCGTCAGGATCTGAGTGTCTTCGCCGTCGGTATAAGACGCCGTCTTGAAATTGGTCGGCAGGCCGACCTTCAGCACGTTCGCCGGCTCGTCGGCGGGCCGGAAGGCCTGCGGATCGGGTGAGCACAGGGTCATCTTCTCGGGATCGAAGCGGTCCCAGATCCGGGGATTGTTGTAGGCGGCTTCGGCCGCCTCAGCGTCGATCGCGGCGATGCGTTTGAGGTAGGGCAGCGGCGGCATGTTCATCAGCGACAGGCAGGGGATGCCGGCGTCGGCAACGCGCGTGAGCAGGCCGCGCAGCTCAGGGTGCGCGTATTGCGGCTCCTGCATCGCCAGCACCGCAAGATCGTAGTCGGACGGCTCGGTCAGCTCCGGCGTGGTGGCGTCGAGGCGGCCGGGGAGGTCAGCCGAGCGGATGGCGCGGGGGGCCTCGCCCTTGAGCGCCAGCCGGACGTCCGTGCCCTCGGCGTTGATCAACTCGGCCGTGGCCTTCCGGCAGACCAGAGTGACGTCATGGTCGGCCATCAGGCACTTGGTGGCGAAAAGGGAGCCGTAGGACGCCCCGAGAACGAGGATTCGGTAAATCATGCGCGCCTCCCGATTGGCTTTCCGCGGCCGGTCGGCTGTGCCGGCCCCACTCGGCGAAGTAACACCCGGATCGGATGTTTTGCATTCAAAATAGGGTATTCGTGTTGCAGGTCTGCATACAAAATGCTATTGAATGTAATGTTGTAATGTTTGGAGAGGCCTGTGGCCAAAACGTTCGTCGGCGCGCAACTGCGCCAGCTGCGGCGCGAGCACCAGCAGACCCAGGCGCAGATGGCCGCGGTGCTCGGCATCAGCCCGGGCTACGTGAACCTGCTGGAGAACAACCAGCGCAGCCTGTCGGTACGGCTGCTGATGGCGCTCGCCGATCACTACAAGGTCGACTGGCGCGACATCGTCCGCGACGAGACCTCAAACCAGCTCGCCGAATTGCGCACGGTGATCCGCGATCCGATGTTCTCCGGCGGCGTGCCCGACATCCAGGAGCTGCGCGCCGCACTCGATCACGCCCCGCGCCTCGTCGAACAGTTCCTCAAGCTCTACGACATCCATCGCACCACGCTCGAGCGCGTGATGAGTCAGGGCGCCGGCCGGCTGCCCGAAGGTCTGATGGCGTCGTCGGCGGAGGCCGTGATCCACGATTTCTTCCGCAATCACTCCAACTACTTCCATCCGCTCGAACTCGCCGCCGAGCGCCTGCGCGCCGAGGAGCCCGGCGAGCCGGACGACACTTACAGTGTGCTCAAGGCGCGGCTGGCGCGTGCGCATGGCATCAGTGTGCAGCGGCGTCCGGCGGAGGAAATGACGCGCGCGTTACGCGTCTATGATCGCGACGCCAAGGTCGTGCATTTGTCGGAGGCGCTTGACCATCCTAACCAAGTGTTCCAGCTTGCCCATGTCCTGTGCCTGTTGGAATTCCAGCATCTGCTCGACCAGTCCACCGCAGGCAGCGGATTGAGCACCAGCGCGCATCTCGCGCGCTGCCACGTTGAGCTCGCCAACTATTTCGCCGCCGCTTTCCTGATGCCTTACGAGTCGTTTCTCGAGGCGGCCGAGAGTTCGGCCTACGACATCGACCGCATTTCGCTGCGCTTTGCGGTGTCGATCGAGCAGACCTGCCACCGGCTGACGACGCTGCAGCGGCCGGGCGCGCAGGGCGTGCCGTTCTTCTTCGTGCGCGTCGACAAGGCGGGCAACGTCACCAAGCGCTTCAATTCGACCTCGTTCCACCTCGCCGAATATGGCGGCGCCTGCCCGGTGTGGAACGTGCATCTGGCGTTCCGCACGCCCGGCATCGTCCTGCCGCAGTTCGTCGAATTGCCGGACGGCTCGCGCTTCTTCACCATCAGCCGCAGCGCCGAGCGTCCGGCGATCAACCTCGAGACGCAGAACCACCGGCTGTCGATCGCGCTCGGCTGCGAGCTGCAATACGCCAAGAAGCTGCGCTATGCCGCGCCCTTCAATATCGAGGACGATCGCATTTTCGCCCGCATCGGCATCAACTGCCATCTCTGCCCCCGCCAGGCCTGCACCCAGCGCGCACATCAGCCGGTGTTCATGGAGTTGCCGATCGATACCAGCCGGCGCGGCGCCACGCGCTATGAAAGCTAGGCGGGTCCTGCCATCGCCGCCGCGCGCGGCAGCCTTTCAGGCCACGTCGCAACGCCGGTAAGGACCCGCCGATTTCCCGTTGCGGCCGGCCGCTCGGGAGTCGAAAATTCGGCCGGGCGGCAGAATCGATTGGAAGGCGCGACGGCCATGGCGACAATCACGCAGAGCTACGTGCACGGGGCCTCGACGGTCCCCCTGCTGGGGGACACGCTTGGCGCCTATTTCGATAGTGCCGTGGCGCGCTGGCGGGACGAACTGGCCCTGGTCGTACGGCATCAGCAGGTGCGATGGAGCTACGGCGAGTTGGCGCGCCGCGTCGACGCATTTGCCGCCGGGCTGCTCGCGCTCGGCCTGGAGCCGGGCGACCGCATCGGTATCTGGTCGCCGAACAATGCGGAATGGGTGATTACCCAGTTCGCGACCGCCAAGGCCGGGCTCATCCTGGTCAACATCAATCCCGCCTATCGGCTGGCCGAACTCGAATATGCCCTCAACAAAGTCGGCTGCAAGGCGTTGATCACCGCCGACAGTTTCAAGACCAGCGACTATGTCGGCATGCTGCGCGAACTGGCGCCGGAGCTCGACACGTGTGCGCCGGGCTCCCTCAAGG
>Ga0134125_10009574_pt1 | contig 10897 bp, 7 predicted proteins | sample KB31751_FD_96464 | JGI IMG/M metagenome (GOLD analysis project Ga0134125, IMG submission 96464) | Terrestrial soil microbial communities with excess Nitrogen fertilizer from Kellogg Biological Station, Michigan, USA - KB3-175-1 | ecosystem: Environmental > Terrestrial > Soil > Unclassified ...
GACATGCTCCACCTCCTCTCCCGGGTTCTGGTACGAGTGCGAGTCCTGGGTGATCACGGGCGTCACGTCGAAGTTGTGCTTGGGGGGCGGTGAGCTGGTCATCCACTCGTAGCCGCGCGAACCGAGCGGGTTGTCCGGGGCGCGCTCGCCGCGCACCAGCGCGTAGATGAGGTAGATGAGGATGATGATGAACCCGAAGGCCAGCAGCGAGGCGCCCGCCGTCGAGGCCACGTTGAGTGATTGGAACCGCTCCGGGTAGATGTAGTAGCGGCGCGGCAACCCGGCGTTCCCCATCAAGAACTGCGGGATGAAGGTGGCGTTGAATCCGAGCACGATGAGAGACGCCGCCACCATCGCCCACCCTTCGTGGTACATGCGGCCGAACATCTTGGGGAACCAGTAGTGGAGCGCGATGAGGAAAGCCATGATCACCGCGCCCACCATGATGAAGTGGAAGTGGGCAATGACGAAGTAGGTGTCGTGCCAGTGCACGTCCAGCGACACCGTCGCCACCGCGATCCCCGTCATCCCGCCGAACACCACGAAGAAGAGAAAACCGCAGATGTAGATCATGGGCGCCGAGATGATGATCGAGCCCTTGTAGAGGGTGGCCACCCAGTTGAAGACCTTGATGGCGGTGAAGACACCGACCAGCATGGAGATGACCGCGAAGGCGCCGTTGTCGTAGACCGACTGCCCGGAGACGAACATGTGGTGTCCCCAGGCGAAGAACCCGACGAAGGCGATCCCCAGCGACGAGTAGGCGATCGCCTTGTAGCCGAAGATGTTCTTCCGCGTGTAGGCGGAGATGGCGTCGGAGACGACGGCCATCGACGGCAGCACCATGATGTAGACCGCCGGGTGCGAGTAGAACCAGAACATGTGCTGGAACAGCACCGGGTCGCCGCCGCGGGCCGGGTCGAAGAAGCCGAAGTGGCCGACCTTCTCGATCCCCACCAGCATGACCGTGAGGCCGATGACCGGCGTCGCCAGCACCTGGATGATGCTGGTGGCGTAGATGCCCCACACGAACAGCTGCAGCCGCATCCAGCCCATTCCGGGCGCGCGCAGCGTGTGGATGGTGACGATGAAGTTGAGGCCGGTGAGAATGGACGAGAAGCCCAGGATGAAGATCCCCAGCACGATGGGGAACACCGTCGTCGGCGTCGTCGTGCTGTAAGGGGCGTAGAGCGTCCACCCGGTGTCGGTGCCGCCCATGATCATCCCGCAGAGCGCCAGCAGCGCGCCCGTCCAGTAGAGGTAGATCGACAGCAGGTTCAGCTTGGGAAAGGCGACGTCCTTCGCCCCCAACATGAGCGGCAGCATGAAGTTGCCGAACACACCGGGGATGGCGGGGATCATGAAGAGGAACACCATGGTCACGCCGTGGAGCGTGAACATTCGGTTGTAGGTGTTCGCGCTCATGATGGTCGGGCCGGGCGTGAGCAGCTCGAGCCGCAGCGCCATCGCGAAGATGCCGCCCAGCAAGAAGGTGATCAGCACCGAAACCAGGTACATGACGCCGATGCGCTTGTGGTCGATCGTGGTGAGCCACGACCAGACGCCCCGATCGGCGTTCAGGTAGTTCACCGCCGAGGGCAGTGGGCTATCGGTGCTGAGCTGGCTTGACTGGCTCATAGATCGCTTCCTTCGAGGGAACGGCCTCGAGACCCGGCGTGCGGAGAGACTTGATGAACTCGACCAGCGCGGCCGCGTCGGGCGCCGCCAGCCGCCCCTTGTAGGTCGGCATCACCGGCTTGAATCCCTTCACGATCTTCCCGCGCGGATCGATCATCGAATCGGTCAGGTAGGCCTCGTCGGCGATGACGGTCTCGCCGTTCTCGAGCGTCTCCTTCTTGTCGTAGAGGTCGAGCCAGGTCGGTCCGATGTGCGGCTCGCCGTCGAGCGAGTGACATTTGACGCACCCCTCGGCCATGGCCACCCGCTTGCCGTACTCGACCAGCGAGCCATGGAACTCGGGCCCGTCGTCGCCGCCCGAGTCGACGCGCGCCGAGAGCTGGCCCTTGCGCTGATCGAGCAGCCACTGGTCGAACTCCGGGCCCGGCATGACCACCACCTCGGCCCACATCTGCGAGTGCCAGGTGCCGCAGTACTGCGAGCAGAAGACCTGGTAGCGCCCGGGCTTGGTCGCCTCGAACCAGGTCTCGGTGTAGCGGCCGGGGATGACGTCCTGCTTGATGCGAAAGTCGGGGACGAAGAAGGAGTGGATGACGTCGCGGCTGGTCATGAGCAGCCGCACCGGGCGGTTGGCCGGGACGTGCAGCGTCCCGATGGCGTTCGGTCCCTCGCCGCCGTAAGAGAACTTCCACATCCACTTCTTGGCCATCACGTAGACGTCCATCGCGTCCTCGGGCGGCGTCGTGTACCAGACGTAATCCTGGTAGCCCTGGACGAACCAGAGCAGGAAGAAGAAGAGCGGCAGGCCAATCACGACGATCTCGAACTTCACGCTCGGAACGACGATCGGGGTCGACTGGTTCTGACTGCGCTGGCGGTACTTGAAGAGGAAGACGACCGCCAGGATCCCCGTCACCAGCGAGGCCAGCATCGTGACGGTGATGACGAAGTAATGGAGGTGATCGATTCGCGGTGCGAACGTCGAGTTCTGCTCTGGGAGCCAGAGCAGCCGCCGCATCAGCTCCTCGAATGTCAAATTGCCGTTCACGCGATCCTCCCATGGGTCGCCGCGACGTGCGCAGCACGCTTTTTCATGGCGAGCTCCTTGCGCCAGAGAACCGTCAGCAGACCGGCCAGGGCCAAGAACACCATCCCGGCTCCGATGCGCATGAAGCCCAGCACGAACGGCGCGTAGCGCCGCTTGGCGGGGTCGTACCGGAAGCAGGAGAGGATCACCTTGTCGAGCGAGGTCCCCACCTTGCCGCCGCTCGCCTCCACCAGCGCCATGCGGAAGTCGCGCGCCGGGTACTCGACGCCGTAGAGGTACCGGGAGATCACACCCTCCGGCGTCAGTACGAAGGCGACCGCAGGGTGAGCGAACAGCTTCGAGGACGGGTCGTACTTGTAGCGGAAGCCGACCGCCTCGGCGAGCTGCCGCGCCGCCGCGCCGCCGTCGGCCGACGACAGCCAGAACGGCCAGGCCTCGCGGGTGTACCCGTTGCCCGCCAGCTCCAGCACCCGGTGCTGGTTCTTCTGCAGGAGGGTGGTGTCCTCGCCGGGGTCGATGCTGATGTCGACCGCGCTCCAGTCCTTGCCGAGGCCGAGCCCCATCGTGCGGGCCGCCTTGGCCAGGCCGTCGAGCACCAGACCGCAGAGCATCGGGCAGCGGTGATAGCCCAGCGTCACCACCACCGGGCGCCCCTGGCCGAGCAGGCTGTCGAGCGACTTCGGCGCTCCGGTCACGTCGGTGAAGGTCAGGCCCCGCGGGACGCGCTCACCGAGGTGCTCGATGACGTCGATGTCCTGCAGCGCGGCCAGCGGCGTCTCGTCCCCTTTCGGAAAGACCAACTGGGGCTCGGCGTGGGCGGCGCCCGCCGCGAGCAGGAGCGGCGCCAGCGCCAGAGCGAACGTGTTTCGCCGCTTCACTTGGGCGCTCCGTCGGGCAGCATGCCGCTCGCCACCTCGTCCATGGCGCGTTCGATGGGGATGTGGACGATCCCCTTGCTGCGGTCGACCCAGCCGTAGCCGTTGAGGCGCGCGGACCGCTCGGCGCGCCAGGTGGCGAGGCGATGGTCCCCCTCGAACAGCACCTGATCGACGATGCCGATCTCCGCCCGACCCAGATCCGGCGTGCGCGGCACACCGGTCGTGGCGTGGGCCTTGTTGGTCTCGTGATGGAGAATCTTGACCGCCCAGACGGTCCCCAGAAAGAAGAAGAACAGAGAAGCGACCCCGACGCCGATCACCTTCTTGTAGTCGATGGCGTCCTCGGACTCGTGTCCGGGCGGATGCTCGTTGCTCGTGCCGTGGCTGCTCATGATTATGGCTGCCTGTACCGAATCGACTCGGCGATATAGGGATCCTTGACCGGAACCGGGAGCTTGCCCCGCAGCCGGTAGACGCCGTAGGCGATTCCCAGGAGACCGACCCCCAGAAACGCGGTGACGTCGGTCCAGTGGGGGTGGTAGCCGTCGGGGTTGAGGCTGGGCATCACCAACCAGACGATGTCGATGTAGTGGATGAAGAGGAGCCAGCCGGCCACGAAGACGAGCTTCTTCGGGTCCCGCTTGAGCGACCGCGAGAGCAGCGCGCCGAAGGGGATGAAGAAGTTGCCAAAGATCAGCGCCACGCCCAGCGGCACCCAGCCCATGCCGAAGCGGGTGATGTAGAACGGCGTCTCCTCGGGGAGCCCGGCGATCCAGATCAGGAGGAGCTGCGAGAAGCCGACGTAGGTCCAGAAGCAGACGAACGCCAGCATCAGCTTGCCGATGTTGTGCGTGTGCTCGTCGTTCATGTTGCCGCCGAACACGCCGCGCGCCCGCCCCATCTTGGTGATGATGGCCAGGAGCGACAGCGCCGAGACGAAGCTGCCGGCGAAGTAGTAGACGCCGAAGATGGTCGAGAACCAGGTCGGGTTCAGGCTCATCAACCAGTCGAACGCCGCGAAGGTCATCGCCATGGCGATGAACGGCAGCCCGCCCGCCGAGAGGTTGCGCTGCTTCTGCAGCAGCATGACGTCGCTGGTCTTGTCCTGTCTGAGCGACAAGCCATAGAGGCGCTCCGCCACGAAGATGGCGAAGACGAAGTAGATGACGCCCCGGATGAGGAAGGCCGTGGGGTTCAGGTACGCCGCTTTGTGCGCGATGAGCTTGAGCGTCTCGTGCCCCAGGCTCTCCGGCGGCGCGACCCAGATGTAGATCTGCTTGATCCAGACGAGCACCGGGATGAAGAGCAACAGGAAGATGAAGATCGAGGCGGACATCGCCTCGATGGGCCGGCGGATGACCGTCACCCAGCGCGCGTGGGTGGCGTGGAAGATCATCAGCAGGATGACCGAGGCATACGAGATGCCGCCCCAGTAGACGAAGGCCGTCAGGTACGAGAAGCAGGCCTCCTTCGAGCCCATCGCCATCATGACGATGGTGACGGCCGTCAGCAGGACCCCGATGACGCCGCCGCCCGTCATCCAGGCGTTACCCCCTTTGAAAGGGGCGAGATCCAGCGTCCGGCCGGCCGGCGTCTGTGCGTGTGACGTTGCGGCGCTCACCGCTTCTCCTCCTCATGCTGCTGCCGCTGCTGCTCGTTCTGGAGAGCCGGCGGCGTCGACGGCGGCGCGCCCTGCACGTCGGGCGGCAACGCCTCCAGCTGCTGCCGAATGTCGGGCGGCAGCGCGCCGGCCGACGTGGTCTGACTGAGCTGCACCGCGCGCAGGTAGGCGACGACCGCCCAGCGCTCCTCCACCGACAGCTCGGCGGCGTAGGAGGCCATCAGGCCGAATCCCTTGGTCGCCACCTCGAAGATGTACCCCGCCGGCTTGGCGACGTACTTGGGATCGATGAGCGACGGCGGCGGTCGCAGCGCCATCTGCGTCGCCACGATGCTCTTCCCGTCGGCGAGCGGACCGTGGCAGGTGGCGCAGGTGATGTTGAACCGCTTCTGTCCGAGCTCGAGCAGCTTGCGCGACACCGGGATCGGCACCGTGGCCACGTAGTTCGGGATGGCCTCCATGTTCGGCTGCACCGGGCCGTCGGGATCGCGCCCCGTCGTCAGGCGCGGGTTGAGCGTGATCCGCTCGCGCGGCACCGTCCCTTCGGGGGGGGCGCGCATCGAGAGGCCGTCGGCGTAAAAGTCGCTTTCCTTGTAGCGGATCGACTTCGGCTGCCGGTCCGCCATCGGGTCGAGGATCTGCTCGTCACAGGACGAAACCGCCGCCAACCCCACCAGAAGGGCCAGCGCCTGCACGAGGGCCAGCTTGCCTGCGCGGGAGGTCATCGCTCCGACTCCGTGACCAGCTCGGCCGAGAGCGCCCCGGCCGCCTGCGCGGCAGCGAAGGCCTTCTCCGGGTCGGCCTCCGGCGGCAGCTCGATCGACAGGAAGTAGGCGTCGACCGCGGCGCGGGCGAAGTCCTCGGACTCGAACACCGGGTGATAGGGGGTCGGAAGCTTCGCCAGCGTGAAGAACCCGAAGAACGACGACCCGGCCGCCAGGAGGATGGCCAGCTCGAAGGTGATGGGGATGTTGGCCGCCGGCGCGTGCATCGGCCGGTTGGCGACGTTGATCGGGAAGTCGATCACGTTGCAGAAGTAGATCATCGAGTAGGCGATGCACATCCCGGCGATGGCGCCGCAGAGGACGATGAGGGGGATCTTCGGCCGTCCCAGCCCGAGCGCCTCTTCCATCCCGTGCAGCGGCATCGGCGAGTGCGAGTCGAGGTCCTTGTAGCCGGCCTCGCGCACCTTGCGCGTCCCGTTCACCAGCCCCTCCGGCGTGGCGAACTCGGCCAGCACGAACCGGCGCGCGACAAACCCCGAGTCGTCGTGGCCCGCTGACATCAGTGGGTCTCCCCGACCGGCTCGGCGGTCGGATCGTGCGCCAGCTCGTGCCGCAGCTCTTTGATCTCCGTCACCGCGACAGCCGGAACGAACTTGAGGAAGAGGAGAAAAAGCGTCGAGAAGAGGCCGATGGTCCCGATGAACAGGCTGAAGTCGACCCAGGTGGGCGAGTAGTTCTTCCAGCTCGACGGCAGGAAGTCGCGGTGGAGCGAGGTGAGGATGATGGTGAAGCGCTCGCACCACATGCCCACGTTGATGAGGATGGAGGCGAACCAGAGCACCAGCACGTTGGTGCGCGCCCGCTTCGACCAGAAGATCTGTGGGACCACGCAGTTGCAGAAGATCATCAACCAGTAGATGGGGGCCATCGGCCCGTGCTGGCGGACGCGGAAGAACTCCGAGAACTCGTAGGGGCTGCCGCTGTACCAGGCGATGAAGTGCTCCATCGCGTAGCCGTAGGTCACCATCATCCCCGTGACGAGCATGACCTTGGCCATGTTCTCCAGGTGCTTCATGGTGATGACGTGCTTGAGCCCCAGGAACTGGCGGGCCGGGAGCATCCAGGTGACGACCATCGCGAAGCCCGAGAAGACGGCGCCGGCGACGAAGTACGGCGGGAAGATGGTGGTGTGCCAGCCGGGGATGACCGACACCGCGAAGTCGAAGGACACGATCGTGTGGACCGAGAGCACGAGCGGCGTCGCCAGGCCGGCCAGCAGCAGGTAGGCCCACTTGTACTCGGCCCAGTGCCGCCCCGACCCGCGCCAGCCGAGCGCGAAGATCCCGTAGATCATCCGCTTGGTCTTGCTCTTCGAGGAGTCGCGCAGCGCCGCCAGGTCGGGCACCAGGCCCAGGAACCAGAACAGCAGCGAGACCGTGAAGTAGGTGGAGACGGCGAAGACGTCCCAGGTGAGCGGGCTCTTGAACTGCGGCCAGATCCGCTGCACCGACGGGTACGGCATCAGCCAGTAGGCGGCGAACCAGGGGCGCCCGGTGTGCAGCAGCGGGAAGAGCAGCGCGCAGATGACCGCGAACAGCGTCATCGCCTCGGAGAAGCGATTGATCGAGGTGCGCCACTTTTGCTGGAAAAGCAGAAGGATGGCGGAGATCAAGGTCCCGGCGTGGCCGATACCGATCCACCAGACGAAGTTGATGATGCCGAACGCCCAGCCGACGGGGATGTTGTTTCCCCAGACGCCGATCCCTTTGTAGAGCGTCCAGCAGATGGCGATGACGAGCAGGCCCAGCGCCGACAGCGCGCAGCCGAACAGCGCCCACCAACCTTTGCCGGCACCACGCCAGACGTGGGCGAGGAGGCTGTCGTTGATGGTCTTGTCGGTGTGCGTCCCCTCGAGCAGCGGAAGCGGCTCGAGCGGATCGCGCGACAGATTTGGAGCGGCCATCGCCTAGTCCACCTTCACCAGATCGGGGTTGGGGTTACGCACGCGCGCGAGGTATGCCGTGCGCGGCCGGGTGCCGAGCTCGTGCAATAGATCGTAGCGACGCGGGTCGGCATGAAGCTTGGTCACCTTGGCGTTCGGGTCGTTGAGCGACCCGAAGGTGATGGCCTGCGTCGGGCAGCCCTGCTGGCAAGCGGTCACAAGCTCGCCGTCGGCGATGGCGCGCCCTTCGATGCGGGTGTCGATCCGCTTGCGCTCGATACGCTGCACGCAGTAGGTGCACTTCTCCATGACGCCGCGCGAGCGGACGGTCACGTCGGGGTTCATCCCCAGCTCGCGCGCCGGGCTGATGTCGCCCGTGTAGTCGAAGAAGTTGAAGCGCCGCACCTTGTAGGGGCAGTTGTTGCTGCAGTAGCGGGTGCCGATGCAGCGGTTGTAGACCATCTCGTTCAACCCCTCGTCGCTGTGGACGGTGGCGTTGACCGGGCAGACGTACTCGCAGGGGGCCGTCTCGCACTGCACGCAGGCCAAGGGCTGCGTGATCATTTCAGGCTCGTCGACCGGGCCGCTGAAGTAGCGATCGATGCGGATCCACTGCATCTCGCGCCCGCGCCAGGTGTTGTCCTTGCCGACGACGGGGATGTTGTTCTCCGACTGGCAGGCGATCACGCAGGCGTTGCAGCCCGTGCACTTGTTGAGGTCGATCGCCATCCCCCACTTGTACTGCTCGTGGCTGTAGTCGTGGGGTTCGTGGATCACGGCCTGCGGGCCGCGCCGCTCCTCGAGATCCTGATAGAGCATCGAGCCCGAGTTCAGCACCTCGGCGATGGGCGCCGCCACGGCAGGCGGCGGGATGTCGCGCCCGTCGGGCGACATCGTGAAGTGGTCCTGGGTGATGGCCAGCCGATGGGTCCGTCCGGTGTTGGTGACGGTGGCGCCGCGATCGAACCAGGGGGCCTCGCTGGTCCGCAGCGCGCCGGCGTCGAAGCCGACGGCGCGGCCGACGTGGCCGGTGTTGAGGCGCCCGTACCCGAGCGGGAGCGTGATGGCGTCGTCGGCGTGACCGGGGACGATCATCGCCGCCGCCTCGACCGTCCGGTCGCGGCAGGTGATGCTCACGACGTCGCCGGTCTCGACCCCCAGCCGATCGGCGGTCCCTTGCGAGAACATGGCGGCGTTGTCCCAGGTCAGCTTGGTGATCGGGTGCGCCAGCTCCTGCAGCCAGCCGTTGTTGGCGAACCGCCCGTCGAAGGTCTTGGGATCGGGCGCGAAGCCGAGCTCCATCCCCACCTGCCCCGCGCTGCGCGCGAGCAGCGGCGCGGCCGCCTGCGCCAGCGCCTGCGCGTTGATCGCCGGCGCCGCCTCGGCGCCGGCGCCGGTGTCGGGGACGACGCCGTCGGCCAGCCAGCGCTCCCAGACGCCGTCGAACGACCCGGTGAGGTTGGCCGGCAGCTTGGCCATGGTGCTCCAGTACTTCTGGAGCAGCGCGTGCGTGCCGACCTCGCCGTCGCCGACGAACGCCGCCAGCACCTCGGCCTCGGTCTTCCCGCCCCACAGCGGCGCGATGAGCGGCTGGACGACGGTGACGATCCCGTCGGTGGCGCGGCCGTCGCCCCAGGACTCGAGCGGGTGCGCCGCAGGAATGAAGAAGTTGCAGCTCTGCGCCGTCTCGTCCTCGTAGAGACCGGTGTAGACGACGTTGGGGACGCGCTTGAGGAGCTGCCCCATCTTGAAGTCGACCGGCGCGCTGTAAGCCGGGTTCTCGGCGGTGACCACCAGCGTGTCGACCGAGCCGCCCGCGATCTCCTCGACCAGGCCGCGCAGCGCATCGGGCCCCGAGGTCGGGTCGGTGGTCAGCGGCAGGCCGTACTCGACCGTCGTGCCGACGTTGCCGAGCGCGGCGTTGAGCGCCGCGGCCAGCGCGTGCACCGCCGCCGGCTGCCGGCGCCCGGCGACGACCAGCGAACGACCCCGGTTCTTCTCCAGATCCGAGGCCAGCGCCACCATCCACTTCGAGTCCCAGAGGCCCGCTCCGTGCCCCAGAGAGCCGACCGGTCCCAGCGCCGTCAGGCCTCGCCCCGATAGCATCGCGCAGAGCCCCGCAGCAAAGGTGGCGATGTCTCCGCCGCGCATCCGCATCCGGTGATCGGCCATCGCCCCGGTCACCGTCATGGCCGGCTCGACGACGTAGAGCCGGTTCATCTCCCGGGACGGCTCGCGGCGCGCCGCGAACTCGCGCGCCAGGCGGGTCTGCTCCGGACCGTCGTTCAGGAAATCGGCGTCGAGCGAGAGGATGATCGAAGCCGCCGAGAGGTGGTGGCGCGGCACCAGCGGACGGCCGAACGCCAGCTTGGCCCCGTCGACCACCCCGTCAGGGGCGACCGACGAGTAGCTGACGAACTTGGCGCGCGGAAACTTCTCCAGAATGCGCCGGCGCAGATCGGCGAGCAGCGGCGAGGCCGTCGGGCCGGTCAGGAAGCGCAGCCCGGCGCCCCCGTTGGCGGTCCACTCGGCCGACCGGTGCTTCACGTCGGCCAGGAACGTCGGCCAGGCAATCTCCCGGCCGCCGTGGCGCATCTGCTTGGCGCGGTCGTCGTCGTAGAGCCCCAGGATCAGCGCCTGCTCGGCGATGGTGGTGGCGCCCAGCGTCTCGGGGTGCGCGGGGTTCCCCTCCACCTTGGTCGGGTGTCCGGTGTGGCTCTCGACCAGGAGGCCGCTCGTGTACCCCTCCTGCGCGTACCCGGTCGCGAAGTGGAGCGCGTTGCCCGGGGTCACCTCCTCCGGCCGGCGCACGAAGGGAACGATCTTCTCGTTCGGCTTTTGGCAGGCGGCCGCGCCCGCGGCGACCGCCGTCGAGACGCCCACCATCTGCATGAAGTCGCGGCGCGAGACGCCGCTGAGCTCGCTGGCCCCGGCCGGGAACTCGTTGGCCGCCCCCGGCGTGGTCGCCAGCGCGCGCTCCTCGATCGAGCGCCAGAGCTTTCGCGAGCCGGTCGAGCCCGGTGGCGAGCCGGCCGCGCCGTTCGA